>ERZ808037.1535-NODE-1535-length-14505-cov-5.254574_pt1 | contig 14505 bp, 17 predicted proteins | sample MGYA00380190_ERZ808037 | MGnify/ENA primary metagenome ERZ808037 (study PRJEB31490, sample SAMN06133399) | mouse gut metagenome | isolation source: J9 | host: mice | place: China: Chengdu | collected 2015-05 ... | reverse complement strand
TAAGAGAAACTAAGAAAAAATAAAGAACAGGATAGAATCCTTTCGTTTAAGGTGTCTATGTGGGAGGGGACGGTTCACAACTCCTCTTTCTTTCAAAATTGGTACAGATACATTGTGCGTGCATATGATAAAAGAGATAGAGATGCAACCAATGATTGTTTTCAATACGCATATAGCAGTAATGACATTCAGCTTCTAATCAATTTCAATATTGGCCACATTTATTCTCAGTGTGAGAAGCAGCAGCTTCTGCTTTTACATGAGAAAAAAGTAGCCTTAAATAAATTTGGCATCTATGGCGATCCTTGCGAATACGCCTATCACCCTGCCTTAAACTGGAAGTTTCCTGCACATGCCGTTTCAGATTTCCCAGTGCTTTGTTGCAATGCTCCTGTTCAGCAAAACAACCAAATGCTTGTCATAGATGGAAACCACCGTGTAACAATTAAAAAAAAGCTTCATATAAAATCCGTCAACCTATTTGAATATCAAATCAATTCTTCATATGATTTTGCTAATGATTTTGAATATCTTATTTTCAACTTTCTTCTGGAATACAATAAGCCGCCTAAAAAACGGCTGGTTAATCCTGCACGTATATTATCAATGTCGTAGCTTAACAGATAAAATTTGACTGCTCCCTGTTCACATGCTCCGCATCAACAAGCGCCCATAAATCTGTAAGTTCCACATCAATACTATTTAGCTCGTTTTCATACTCCGGCTTCCAATGAATGCCCGAGGTTACAATGGCCAGTCTCCGGTCTATCAGAAATAGATATCTCAATATTTCCTTTTCTCCCATGTTGCCTCCGCTTCTTACCTCAATCATTTTTCGTTTCAGCTTGTGAATCTATAATATTCAATGATTTCAACCCCATTCCAATAACGTAACGAAGCATTTCTGCTTGGCTATCGTTATAAAAGCGCTCCTTCTTCAATTTATCAAGTGCTGGTTCCCACTCTGGCAACAAAGTAATCATTGCTCGTTTTACATATGTTGACATAATCTTCTCCTTTCTACATCACTGTATCTGTGTATCACTCATTCACTCTCATTATAGAGTATCAGTGATACACCTGTCAAGAATTTATTGCTAAAATGTATCTTTACATCAGTGTATCACTCGTGATAAGATGTATATTTAGGAGGCACGGCCATGGCAACTAAAAAACCACGATACATGATTTCTGTTGACATTGATATGTTCAATGCAATTGAAGATTTCCGTTTTGAACGTCGCTTTCAGACTCGTTCTGAAGCTACTACAGAATTAATTCGACTCGGATTAGAACAATTAAAAAAAGAAACCCAGCTAGAAAACGATCATAATTCTTCTAAACTAAAAATCGATAAAAGAGATAGAGATAACAACCAATAATTATTTTCAATACACATATAACAACAATGAAAAAAATTACGAGCAAAAAATTGCAACAAAAAAGCCCCGAACCTTGGTCGAGGCGGTTGCTTTTTTGATTTCCTCTATTCCTGCGGTTTTGCCATATGCTGATACACGTAGTCAAAATACTAATGAATATTACAAAAAAACAATGAACGGCATATAAAACAAAACCGTATGAATGAGAAAAACCCCTAAAGCGATTCTCAGGGGTTTTTCTTTGGTAACTTTTCAATATTTTTCAGAGAAAAAGTTAATTTTTTGCCTGGTTATTTTTTCAACAATTTCACCGTCATCATTGTAGAATGCCTGACATGTGGCGTTTGCATTTGAATTGGCCTCATATATTTAGCGTATCTCTCTAAAATAAAATATGGACTTTCTAAATATAATGCCGTACTTTTATCCCTAATAATTTTTCGCAATCCGGAGTGACGATATACTTCTTTTGCTTCTTCTATACTGATATCTGCTTTTTGTGCATACAGGTTAATAATCTCGATCTCTTTTTCCCTAACCTCAGCACTCATTCCACTCATTCTTCTATGCATCATACTCTCTTCCCTTTCAATTCATTTTAAAATGTCATATATGAAAATTTGTTCAATTCTTTTAGTGCGTTAAGCGATTTTTTAGTTTTAAATACAATCTGATAATTTTCTTTGACCATCTTAATTTCATCTAATAAAATATTTCTATCATAAGGATGTCTCGCATATTTATTTAGTTTTGCATTCAAATTATTATCTGCCATTGGTCCAGCAATAATATCATACTCACTTAATAAATTACTAACATCCTCTACTTCACGATCATCTTTATCCAAATGTCTCCGCCCCAACAAAATAGCATCTAACCATTCTCTGTCATATCCAGCAAAAACTTTCATATTCATATTATACTTTTTCAATTCATCAAATGATAACTCATATTTTAAAACATAAGCAGATTTAAGATATTCCCAAACTGACAGATCACCATCAAACTGTATTCTTCTTTTTTTTCCTGCCCACTCAACAGCCTGCTCTAATATATTGGTTAAATAAAATCCTCCTCCAAAATCTGAAGTAACACTTGTTTTACCAAGATCGATTTCGGAAAACAAAGTGTTTGTTCCATGAAAAAGCAGATAGTTGCCTTCATTCTCACAAGTCGCTCTTGTTTTTAAAATCTCATGTAAAATACTGATTTTATCTTCCATTTTCCTTACTACCTATCTTTTGTATTTATGTAAATTAGTATAACATATCTTCCTTTATATCACAAGGATGTCAATAATATGACACATTGCATTTTATTCAGCAAGGATTTACACTTTCCTGCCGCTCACGGCATTATGTGTTTTATACAGCCCGCCTATGCGGGCTAAAACACGTCCGTGAAAATCACCATTTTCACGGAGTAGCAAGCCACGCAAATGGGTACCCATTTACACCATAATCTAAAATTCCCGTACCGGTCATTTCAGATTATTTGCTTGTTGGGGCAAATCCCCAAACCCCTTTGTTACACCCTGCACGGCTTTCTGTATTTTATACAAATCTGGATTAAAAGAATAAAAAGAAAAAAATAAATGCAGACAAATCTTCCAAAAATAGAAAATGCCTGCATTTATTGTAACAGCCGTTATTATATTTCCTGTTCCTTTCCCCGCTCATGTTTTTTCCGGTTTTCTTCATTTCCGGCAATGTCTTCGCCGACGGCTTTTTCAATATTCTTCGCTGCCACCTCCAGCTCCTTAATCTCCCGCTTCAACGAACTACTCTTTTTCGTCAGCTCCGCCTTTTCATCACTTAGCTCTCTGTATCTTTCAAACAAGTCAGCAAGATTTATCTCTTTTGGCTTCATCTGCTTTTTATTAAAATATATTTCAGATGCACGAAACAAGACAAGCTGCTCCTCATGCTCTCTCGCATATGCGGCCGGATCTTTGGCCCGCTTTGATTCATAATATACATGCGCGTTCCTTTTATAATTCTGCGTAAACTTTATTTTTTCAGAAAGCTCCATCAGCTCACTTTCAATATTTCGGAGGTCTTTTCTGTAAAGTGAAAGTTCCGCATTTTTAGCATCGGCATAAATCTGAAAATCCTCAGAGGTGGTAATCTTATGTGAAATCAGGAAGTTCATGGTTTTTACCAGCGTATTGATATTGCTTCTGACCAAAGCATGTTCATACGCTTTAGACTGCTGCGCTTTGATATTTTTTGAAATATCCACCAGAAGATTAATCCGTGTTGAAGAGATTTTCTTTTTCTTCAATATCGTGCGTTCTTTAATCTCTGGCACTATTCGTCTCTTCTCCGGAATTTCCGCTTCTTCTGTCAACACTTCCGGCTCTTTTTCCTTATTGGCAATTCTTTTCCGAATTGCCTCCTCAGTGTAATTTTCCCCTATTGTCCTGGCTCTTGTAAAACGTTCCTGCCCCGGTGCCCGAAACGAAATGTGCTTGCCCTTCTTAATCTCATACCCTTCCATTTCAAGCGCATATAGCAAATCATCAAATGTTTCCGAATTTCTAATCGCATCATCAATAACATATCTCAGCTTTTTCTGCCAGCTTACTTTTTCTTCTTTATGAACATTCCTGTTTTTAGTCTTTCTCTTTGCATCATATTTAGGCAGTACTGACAGGTTATTGGCTTTGCAGATCTCGTCGTTAATATCGCGGATTCTGTATTTATCTTTTTTGTCAGAATGATATTTCCTATGGTTCACATAGTCAACAGCATTAAATATGATATGGTTATGGATATGATCCTTATCAACATGCGTTGAGACAACAAACTCATATTTTCCGCCGGTGACACTCCTGGCAAATTCTATTCCAAGCTCCAGCGCTTTTTCCGGAGTAATGTCATCATCCGGAGAAAAAGCCTGCATCAGATGATAAGCAATCCGATCTCCCCTCCCGGTTCCCTGTCTTGCCGTAAGTTCCATTTCCCGGTCTGCAGTCTCCACGGAACAGCCATGCGAATAAACAAGCGTGCCATCCTTTGTTTTTTCAGGATTAATAATATAGTCAATCGCTTTCTTGAGCGTCTTTTCAATAACCTTTATTTTTGATGTAGCCATATTTTCTTCTCCACTTACAAGCTGCTACGGAATCTGATAAAACTTTGCCCGCAAAAGTTTCCAGATCATACTTACGTCTTCCTGTACGTCCTTGATCTGGTTCTTATAAATCAGTCCCTCACTGTTTATCTTGTGTGCGATCTGATTGATGTTATTCCCGATCCTGTTGACCTCATATGCAAGCGCTTTGATATCTGAATAGTCAACATTAATCAAAAAACCATTCGTTGCCGCATCAACAAGAAACTCCCTCAGTGTAGCGGATCCGGACGCCTTCATCCGCTTTTGAATCAACTGATACTCATAGTCAGTCACCCATATTTTTAACTGTCTGTCTCTAACTCTAAACGGTTCTTTCTCCATACCTTCTCCTTCACTTTTATGTGATCCCGCATAAAAAACAGGCACGGAAAACCTTATCGCTCTCTGGTCTTCCATGCCTGATTTGTTTATGTCCGCTCCGGTGTCTCTTGCCTTCTGGATCCCATTTCCTGAACATTTGTATGTTGTTTCTCTGTTACAGATTTATAATTATTTAACTTTTCATGTACAGAATCTTTTGCTGCCGGAAGGTACTGCCGGAACTTGCTGCAATCTGATTTTTCTGTTATATACCATAATTTCTTATCTGAATTATACCTTGCTCCATCCTGTTTAAGCTGCCCAATCATACCTTGGAACTCCTTAGGACCGGCTGGTGGCAGCTTTAGATAAATTGCCTCATCATGACCATTGATATAATCCTGAATATTGGTTATTGCTTCCTTTCCAGCACTTTGCTTCACATACCATTCCTTACGGTCCGGATCAAACGCGGCGCCCATGCGCTTAATTCCATCCTTCACCGTCATAAAAGTGTTTCTCGTCATGTAGGGGAACTTTAAGCTCACCCGCTGCTCCTCATCCTGATACGACACCATTTCCGAAACAGCATCATTCCGCTCCCACAATGCAAGTTCTCTGACACGGCCATTGAATATTTCACAGTTCTGTACATCGAGAATATCCTGCGTCTGTTCTGTAATCTTCCCATACATTTTCATATCCAGATCAGCCAGTTCCTGTAGCATCTGTATCTTTTCACGCTGCAGGCTTAAAATCTCTGCGTCTTTCTGAAATATACCAAACTGCAGCTCGCTGCGCTGCGACGCATTGATATAATCATTTGCGTGCTGTACAATTTTATCCTGATATACTCTTGCCAGATCTTTGCCATCGCCAGACAGATTCGTAATGTTATCACTAAATTCAGTCATACCTTGTAAAATTTCTTCCGGAAACGCCTCAGTCTGTTGAAAAATATCATAATACTCACCACTTAACTCCCAAAAAAGTTTCCGGTCCTTCCTTGACAACTCGTCTCTGTTAAGACGTGCCATATAACGGTTCATCTCATTCAAATAATCTGATAAATATTTTGTAGTTTCTGACATATGTAATTACCTCTTCTTTCCGGGCTTGAACTGTACGGAAAACTTAAACTGCCAGCCCTTCTTCTGTTCCCCGCCTGTCGTCTTGTAACTGTACTCCTCTATCCCGTCCGGGATAAAGTAGGCAGAATAGGTTCCGTCACCTTCTCTTTTCTTAAGGCCGGTTACATATACCTTCCGGCCATTCAAAAGAGCAGTAACCTGTTCATCTGTCAGAGTCTTTCCTCTGACCCTGCCAAGCGACATACCGCATTTTCCGACACAGTATGCTCCGTATTGCCCTGACCTGACCTCTGCCCCGCACTTCGGGCATGTACCAAGATGTTCCCTGCTCTCCCTCTGCTTCGCAGCCTCATATCCGATCTTTTTCTCATCCGGAATTTGTACAGCAGTAAATCGGTCTATGTTATTACTGATATCCTCAATCAAACCGGCGAGAAACTCCTCCTTACTGAGATCCCCAGTGTTAATTTTCTTCAAATTCTCTTCAAACTGTTGCGAAAGCTCCGGTGCTTTAAGTTCCTCCGGTACAATCCTGATGTACTCTTCTCCCAGCTCCGTAACACTGTATTGGCCCTTCTCGCGGATAACAAACTGTCTCTTGGGATTTTGCAGCTTCTGAATGATATCCGCCCTTGTTGCGCTTGTACCGATGCTGTATTTCTCCATCACTTTAACAATCGTCTCATCATTAAATTTATTAGGCGGTTCTGTTTTTTTATCCTGCAAAGCTGCGCTGTCAACAGCAAGACTGTCTCCTTCCGAAAGCTCCGGCAGAATCTGCAGCCCGCTCTTTTTCTCTTCATCTGTATTAATAAAGAGCTGTCTGTACCCGAGACGACGAATCGTTGTTCCAGTAGACTTAAACCGGTTTCCCCCAATTTCTACTATGATTTTAGTCGCGTCATACTCATATGCCGGATAAAAAATGGCTATCACGGAAAGGACAACCGCATCAAACACTCTTTTTTCATCTTCCGCCAGAGACGCGTAAGCAGCTTCCATATCAGCATTAATCGTAGGAATCAGCGCATGATGATCTGTCACTTTCAGATCATTAAAATAGCTTTTATCCGCCTGTAGCATTGAAAAATCTATTTTGTTTATTGCCATAGCAAATGATCCGAAACAACAGCTTTTCAGATGCCCGGAAATCTCATCATAGACATCCATGGATAGATACCGGCTGTCTGTACGCGGATAGGACAGTATCTTATACTTTTCATATAAAGTCTGCGCAATCTCCAGCGTCTTATTTGGAGGAAAGCTGTATCTGCGCCCCATATCCTGCTGCAGCTTGGCAAGATTATATAAAAGCGGCGCCTTCTCTTTTTTCTCCTGCATTTCATACGCCACTACCGTCCCGGTACCGCCGCTTTTTCCTAACGCCTCTGTAGCATCATCTTTCCGGAAAAATTTCATTCCCTTCTCGTCCTCTCCAATCAAAAGACCTTTAAATCCTTTTGCGTAGGTAACTTCCACATTCCAGTAGGGTTCTGACCTAAATTCCCGGATAGCTTTATCCCGCAGATACACAAGCTGTAGCAACGTTGTCTGGCAGCGGCCATAAGATAGTGTCTGTCCGTATGCTCTTGTAAGCGTCAGGAGCGGGCTGTAATTAAAGCCTAAGATATAATCTCCCTCCGTCCGGGCTTCCGCCTCCCGTAATATCCCCTGAAACTCCGGCAGATCATTCTCTTTCAGGTGATCCATCGCCGTCTGGATCCCTGCTTTGGTCAGGGAACTTGCCCAGAGAACTTTCTTTGGCAGGCGGCATCCTGCCATGCGGTAGATCCATTCCTGTATCAGATACCCTTCCCTGCCTGCGTCACCGGCATTAATCAGCATCTCTATGTCACCCCGGTGGATCAGCTCTTTTATCACCTTATACTGGTGCCTTGTCCTTGGAAGCACCTTCAAACTATCAGACAGATCAAACGAAACCGGAAGATTTGCAAGACTCCATTTCCTGTATTTTTCATCGTGTTCCTGCGGTTGTTTCAACCCGACCAGGTGTCCAATAGCCCATGTAACCACATAGCGCTCTCCTTCCATATATCCGTTATGTTTCTCCCCTGCTCCGACTACCTTTGCGATATCGGCACCGGCAGCGGGCTTCTCTGCTACAATTAATATTTTTCCCATGCCTTGCTCCTTTTCCTGTTTCTTCTGCTTCCTGCAATTAAAAACAGCCGGATATTGTTTCCGACTGTTTCCTGCTTTTACCAATCAACCACTGAATTAATTATCCTATATTGTTCCTGTGCCGTCCGCCTTGTATATATGCGGGTGGTATTAATACTTGAATGTCCCAGAATATCCGCCAGCAGAATGATCTCGTTTGGCTTCTTTGAAAGAAAATTGAGTGCAAACCTATGCCGGAAGGCATGCGGATGTACGACTCCCGGATCAATATTATATCGAATCGCAAATCTTTTGAGCATTGCCGCTACGCCATTCGCAGATATTGTAACCCCGTTTTTGTTAAGAAACAGTGAGCCTTCCTTTCTCTGATCCGCTTCCAACCATCCCAGCAGCTCCTCTTGCAATACTCTTGGAAAATAGATCCGCCGCAGCTTGTTCCCTTTCGCATACAGCTCCACATAGCCGATATATACGTCTTCTGCCTGAAATGCAATGATTTCGCTGATTCTCGCACCCGTACAAACCATTGTCCGAACAATCAAATACCACTTCATTTTTTCATCCTTCTGTAGTTTTCTAAGCAGTTTTCTATAATCAGCATTACTTATAACGTGATCTAAATAAAGTTTTTGCTGCACTCTTATTGTTTTCAACTGCAGGTTATCCTTTCTCAAAAAATGCAAAAAATTATTGAGTGCCAGTATTCTATTGTTTACCGTCGCTGGTTTATAGTGCGAAATCAGACATTCCTTATATGCCAGTGTACTGTTCCTGTTTACAGCTTCATATTCAGCCAAAAATCTCTTTGCGGTCCCGACATACGACTTAATCGTATTTTCCGACATCTCATCCTTTCGCAGTCTCTTCTCATAATCAATAAGCATTTGATTTGTTTCCATTTTCCCATTTTCCTCCTTTGCAGGTTCTTCTATTGTCAAACGACATTTTAGTATAGAAAATGAGAACAGAAAACTCAGCTTGTCAAAATAATAGAGCTTATTTTGATAAAGGCATTGAAGAAAGTAACAACGAAAACAGTAATGATCCGGGATTGAGTAAAGGCGTCGCAATCAATTTGAAAGGTGATGACAACAAAGCGACATCGTACCTTGTTACGGAAGATATGTCAGGGGTATTTTTGTACATGATAAGGCACGACTATGCAAATGTCGGTAACAGCATTGAATTTGACGTTCTTCCATCAGATCCGGAGGTAAGCTGTCAGAGAATATTGCAAATATCCGGAGCTTATAATGGTGCCGTAAAATCAAACGTGTACTATGTGCCGGAACTGAGGAAAGGAACCCAGATAAAATTTTCCGCAACTTATGCTAAACTTTTCAGGGCAAATAACTCTGAGGCAAAAGGTGTTTCAGTCAATTTAAAAGGCGATGATAATAAACAGACAGCCTATCTCGTTCAAGAAGATTTACATGATGTATTTATGATATGTAAAGCCAATACAAATCCCCCGCTTCCTGCATTCAATACTTTACCCGGGGTTCCGATTGTAGCAACTAAAAAGCTTCATAATGCAACTGTCAACGGTCCCGGCGGAAGTTATACACATGATGATATATATTATATCCCTGAACTTCGCGCTGGTACGAGTATTACAAATTTTGGTGGGAGCTGTCATATGTTTTATTAACAGCGCAACTGTATGAGGAGTAAGGGCGCTAAATCCCTTACTCCTTTATAATTTATTTGAATAATATTCCACCATAGATTGCGTTAATCTTAATTACAGATCCCTTTTTAACATTTGTACATCTGTAAATGCATATGGTTGCACTACCATTGCTTATATTAGTCATATTATGAGTTACTATTCTCGTCATAATAACCTGACCCGATATCAGATTAACAGAAGGTGCACTGCCATATTTATTTGTGTTCGAAGCGTTTGCAATATAAAGATAGCATATTTCCATATCCTCAGTAAACGTATATTCTTTACCCGTTTTAATCGTGTTTTCTTCTCCGCCTGTACCGAATCCGTCAGAAGGAGTGGAAGGCTTATCAGGTTTATTATCTTCTCCGGAAGAATATCCGGAGTCAAAATAAGCTCTATTATCCCCACCTGTGCCTAAAATCAGGCGTCCATCCACCCATGCCACAGTTCCGGCAGACAGATTATCCGCCGTAGCGGCCGCAACGTTAATCTGCTCTGCTCCTTCTTCCGAACCATTCGTTGTAAGCTCGCCATTCGAACCTTTATATAGTTTAGTACCGGGAGAATAACCATAATGTGTTACATCTGACGACACGGACTGGCTGGCCGCAATCGCTTCCAAAAGCGTGTCAAAATTAACTGATACCGGATCAATAAAATCTGTCTTGGACGGACGTGTATGCGTTATACTTATATACTTGTCCGTACCGAGCGATATGCCGTCACCGGAAGTAAAATATGTGTTCATTGCCTCCAGTTGATCCGTTACCTCCAGTTTTACCTGATCGATCTGATCAGCCAGCATGTACAGGTCGTCAGAATTAATAATCACCTTATCGTTACCCTTATGGTACTCAATCGCTCCATAGGATTTCAGGCTGTTTCTCGTTGCACTTCCTCTGTCTGCCGCTGCTGCAATACCACAGGTTCCTACTGTTAACGCCAGTGTCAAAATAATTGATAAAATTCTTTTTTTCATGGCTGATCTCCTCCTTCAACTATAATCTGATTATCTGATACAGATTCCACCGGCTCCGGTGCTCCGGTCTGTGGTTCTTCGTCAGGCTCGTCTTCTATGCTGTTTCCTGATACCGTTTCTTTGGGTTCCGTAATGTAGTTTCCGCATTCACAATACTTTCTTACCAGAGCCGGATCCTCGCTGTCCTCTATGCTGTCATAGTCGAAAACACACGTCTGCATTTCTCCTGCGAAACCACAATACTCGCATATCAGATAATGATGCGATTCATCATCCGGATATGCGATTTCAATATGTTCACTTTCTCTGGCTGTCAGTCCGCTGCAATACTCTGTTCCGTTCAGCACGCAGGATAAAGTATGGTATGTTGCATCCGTCGGACTGTATATCAGATTATGATACATCTCTTCCTTCCAGATATAGCCACAGCGGCAGATTTTTTCATATCCGGGATATTCTTTTCCGTCATATGTAATCGTGCATATCTTTGATGCATCTGCATCATGCACACTTACTATGTCATAAGAAGAACCACACCCGGCACAATGGCGGGTATGCGTGGTCTGGCTGACATTGATATATTCCCATTCATGCATATGAGAATACAGGATGGGATCAAATATCTCATCCGGCACGGATGCCAGTTTTTCCTGCAGAAAGGCTATGTCTTCTGCATAAAGCTCTATAGAACCGGAACTATCCCTGTATATGATACTGCCACAGGATTTCATATTTGAATTTCCGCTTTCCTCAGTTGCTTTTACCGCCAGCGGAATCCCAATAAAGATCAGTATGGCCACAATCAGGCCTGTTTTTTTCCTCATAGTCTCATCCTCCTCTACTGGGTAATGTACAAAGTGCCATTCGAAAAAGAGATTGTTGCATCAGAATATCTTGTCCATGTATATTCCTCCGGATCGGCAGATGCCCTGACGCCGATATATGTACCCATATACTTTGTATCGCTGTTAGGCTGTTTAGTCATATTTGCACCATTTTCGCTGGTCGCATATCTGATAAACACGCTGTTCCCGTCATTTCCGACATACTGTGACCATGAATAATCTGACGGGTTTACGGATGCTTTTGCACCGGTATAAGTACCCATATATTTTGTCGCTGCTGTTGGTCTCTCCGTCATGCTTTCACCATTTGCTTTTTCTGAATAACGGATAAAAACGCTTTTCCCTGATGCGCCGGAGTTTCCTGCCTTGCCTTCCTGCCCCCGCTCTCCCTGCGTACCGTCTTTTCCGTTTTTTCCGTCCTCACCTGCCCCGATTTCCCTTATTTCTCTGGTCAGTTTCTCCTCCAATTCTTTCAGCTTGGAATCCGTTTCCTTACCGGTATCTGACTGATAGGATTCCAAAAGGTTCTGCAGCTCTTCCAATGAAAGTCCCATGGATTTGGCCAGCGCTTCCAGCTCCTGATCCGTCATGCCCTCTACCATGGCAAGCAGTTCATCCGGCGTCATTTCTGTATTGTTTTTAATATTCGCACGGATCGATACCTTCATCTTTCTCTCTTCCAGTTCCTTGATCTGCCCTTGCAGACTCTCCGCCAGATAAAAATATTCGCTCTCCTTTACATTTTCTGTCACGGTTTCTATCTGGGAAAGAACTGTTTTCCATACAATTTCTGCCACTCCGGCTGACAATGCGGTAATATCTTCTCTGGTCAGATTTCCGTCTTCGGATGCCTGCAACGATGCCGATACCCGGTCCTGAATCGCATTTGTATGTTCATCATTTACTGTATCCACATCTGACTGTATTATCAGCCGGTAGCTTTCTACCGCCTCGTTCGCCGTCCGGGCGCTGATTTCTTCCCCCAGATCAGCCGCGCCATGCAGATAGGTAGTCACCTCATCCGCAAGTACCTGTTCCGTAACATTATTGTAGCTGTATACTTCTACAGGTGTCTCCCTGGAGGCTTTTATCCTGATCGCAGCCACAGCGGCAAACAGAACTAGTATCACCACTGCCGCCGCTCCTATCTGCATTTTTGTCAGATTTACTTTTTTCATCTTGATCCTCCCCTTTTTAATAATCAATTTCCATTCCGTCACATGGATCTTCGTCCTCCGCATAAGCATCTGGTTCTTCACCACTCCTGCCACTGTCTTCATCCGTATGCGACGTCGCATATTCGTCCGGATCCTTATCAAAGAATGTTTCATCTAAATCCCCGTTAATTAAGGCTTCCAGATATTCCTCCTTTTCCGTATCATCATAATCAAATTCCAGTTCTTCCTCGTCCTCTTCCGGCTCAAATTCATCCATATCCATCGCATCAACAACATCCATGGCTTCATCCTTTTTATTCCGATAAATTTTCATGTAATAGTAAATACCGCCGCCAATTCCCGCAAAAATGAGAATAACCAGAGTATTTCCGGGTCTGGATTTCGATCTTTCCTTCATCTGCAACTCCTCCGGCTCTTCTGCCTCTCCGTTTTCTTCTGCCAGAAGAGATAACAGGTTATCCTCACTTTTATCCTCCGTGCTGTCAGAAGTGTCGCTATGATCTGCCAAAACCCGCAGATCACTAAGAGAAACCGTGTCAAGCAGATACACATTATCTGTACCCCGTCCCTGATCGACCACCAGGTATAACTCTTCCCCTTCTTTTGTCGAAAACGTATAAAATACCTTTTCCCCGTCTACGGTACCGTCTGTCTTGATTCTGGATGATATGCTCGCCGTTCCGGGATTACCCGTTTCCTCAGGAAACTCCTCATCCGTCTCTTTCCGTCCAAGCTCCAGATCAATGTTAATCCGCTGCTCCTCTTCCTCATGCGATTCCGAAAAATTATCATAGGAATCCATCCTGCTGCTTTCTTCATCTGCAATATCCGCTTCATAGCGCTGTGACGCTATGTTTCCTGCTGCATCTTTGACATAGATGGTGTGGGATGTACCTGCCGGAACTGTAAATTCGTTTGAATCCGTAAATGCTGACGGTGCATCCGAATCAAGGGCATACTGCAGATTTGTGTTATCGTCTACCGCATCCACGGATATGGTAATGTACTCCTCACCGTCCGAAGCCTGCGCATATATCCCCGGAAACGCCAGACATAAAAGCATCAGTCCGGCGGCCATTATATACAACTTATTCTTCATTCTCCACTGCCTCTCCTTCTGTTTTTTCTGTTATGCTGCGGATAACCGGCGGCTGGTTGTCTATATTGGCAACTTCAATCTCCTGCTCCGTTATCGTACCGGAAGCGTCCCGCACCTGAATCATCCATGTACCGTTAGTGTCCACATTTTTACGCCTTTCCGTCCCCCATCCGCTGTCCTCTCCTGATGCAGTACAGATATAGCGGTATTCAACCGGCTGACTTTCATCTGTCGATACACAAATGGTATTTCTCTGGCACCACTTTTCCTTATTTTCTAAACTTAAACTGATCTCTGTTTTCTCCTCCGCAGCCTGTGCAACCGAAGCTGCCCCCGTCTCATTCTTTAAGAAAGAAAAACCGGAAACTGCAAGGGGTACTATGCAGCATACCAGAACAAGCGCCGTTACCGGCATTGCTAATCTTCCAATCTGCCTGACTGCCCTGTGTTCTCCCATAAATCCCTGTATATAGCCCTGAATAACCCCCGTCAGATATGCGTAAATTCCGCTGACGCCGCATACGGCGATAAGACCGCTCTCTCCTTTACTGTATTGTCTCTTCACTCGATTTCACCTCTCCTTTCTCTCCCTTCTTTTCTAGGCGTTTGCGAAACGCCAGAATCCGCATAAATACGGGATTCTCTTTGTTACAAAATAAAACAACTCCTCACTGGT
>ERZ808037.1534-NODE-1534-length-14513-cov-3.996744_pt1 | contig 14513 bp, 13 predicted proteins | sample MGYA00380190_ERZ808037 | MGnify/ENA primary metagenome ERZ808037 (study PRJEB31490, sample SAMN06133399) | mouse gut metagenome | isolation source: J9 | host: mice | place: China: Chengdu | collected 2015-05 ... | reverse complement strand
ATTCTTCTGATCCAGGTTGCCTGTGGGCTCGTCTGCCAGAAGCAGGGCGGGGCGGTAGATCAGCGACCTGGCTATGGCCGCCCGCTGCTGCTGGCCGCCTGAAAGCTGGCTTGGCAGGGCTTCCAGCCTGCTCTCCAGGCCCAGCGTCTGCACCACCTGTGAAAAGTACTCCTGGTTCGGCTTCTTCTTGTCCAGCAGCAGGGGCATCAGGATGTTCTTGCGTATGGTCAGCGTAGGGATAAGATTGTAGAATTGATAGACCAGGCCCACTTTTCTGCGCCGGAAGATGGCGGCCTGGGTCTGGTTCAGGGCGGAGATGTCTGTCTCCTCGATGGTGACAGTCCCTTCCGTAGGCTTGTCCACCGTGCCCAGGATATGCAGCAGCGTGGACTTGCCGGAGCCGGACGCGCCCACTATGGCCACGAACTCGCCCTTTTCCACGGACAGATTGATTTTGTCCAGCGCCACCACCTGGTTTTCGCCGGAGCCGTATACCTTGCTTACGTTTTTACATTGTAAGATGTTCATTTTACCCTCCATTTTGCTTTTCTGAGAAATCTTCTGATTGAGACTCAATTCGTTCTTCCTTAGTTCGTTGCGCTGCAGGCAGCGGAGAATCAGACTCTCTTTGCAATCATGATTACTAATTTCCAGTATAGCAAAATAAAGTGACAGGTCAGTGACTGTACATGCGGATTTCGAAACAGGCGCCTCCCTCCGCCAGGTTCCGGGCGCTAATCGTGCCGTTCTGGCGCTCGATGATCTCCTTTGCCAGCGACAGCCCGATGCCGATGCCGCTGTTGCCGGCCCCCCGGTAGAACCGCTCGAAGAGACGGGGCAGGTCTTCCTCCGCGAAACCGCTGCCGCTGTCCCATATGCGGATCTGGGTGTAGAGGGGATTCTGCTCGTAGGCACAGCTGACTTTGCCTCCGGGCGGCGTGTGCTCCAGGCAGTTTTTCATCAGGTTCATCACCGCTTCCATGGTCCACTCCAGGTCGGCGGTCATGGCCATCTCCCCGGCTTCCGGGATGTGAAGACTCACCTGCGCCCTGTGGAACAGTTCCTGTAGATTGTCTCCAGCAAGGGTCAGCAACGTGAACACATCCACCTTTTCCGCCGCCAGGGGCAGGGTTCCCGCTTCAATCCGGGACAGCAGAAGCAGCGCCTCCTCCAGTCTGGTCAGCCGGGAAAGCTGCTGGCTTATCTGCTCCAAATGCCCTGGGGAGGGGTGATTCTCCAGGGCTGGAGAAGGATCGTTCTTCAAGGCCGGGGAAGGATTATACTCCAAAGCCAGAGAGGGATGGTCTTTCAATGCCGGGGAAGGATTATTCTTCAAAGCCAGAGAGGGATGGTCTCCCTGCACTGGGGGGACAGGGTCTTTCAGCATCTGCACGGCGAGGGAAATGGACGTGATGGGGGTCTTAATCTGATGGGCGATGTTGGAAAGGTTTTCCGCATAATTATCTCTCGTTTGCAGCGCTGCGTCCCTGGTCTGGTACAAGGTTGTCACTGTCTTGTAGATTTCATCCTGCAGCCCTGAAAAGGCGTCTTCCTCCCCGGCGAGAAGGAGGCCTTTGCCCCCGGTGTTCACATTCTCCAGGTATTCCGTCAGAGACCGGATGCGCTCCTTCTCTTTCCGCTGTCTGGCCAGAAGCGTCAGAAGGAAAAGCACGGCTCCCACCAGGAAGCCTATTGCGCCGGGCAGCCAGCCGCCTCGTCCCGACCACAAGAAATCCCTTTCCTGATAGCCATATGCCATAAGAAAATTCTGGCCGGAGCTTTCTGCCTTTTCGGCTTTGCTCTGTTCTGATTCTTCTGAGCCGTTCTGCCAAATCCCGTTCTCTTTTCCTTGCTGTCCCGCTTCGTTTCCTTGCTGTCCTGCTTCGTTTCCCTGCTGTCCTGCTTCGTTTCCCTGCTGTCCTGCTTCGTTTCCTTGCTGTCCTGCTTCGTTTCCTTGCTGTCCCGCTTCGTTTCCCTGCTGTCCTGCTTCGTTTCCCTGCTGCCCTTTTCCGCTCTTCCGCGTCTGAGCCTGGCATATCTTTAGCGCAGCAGCCACAGCCTTTTCTGCTTCCGGCGATTGCTGCAGGATCTCCCCGCACACCTCTCCCAGCATCCGAAACTGCGCCCGGCTATAATACCGCCAGCACAGTAGATTAGTGAGCGATGCGGCGATTAAGCTCACTGCCAGCACAAACCCCACCGTCACAGCCATGTTCTTCTTACCGTTCATATTTTGCCTCTCAACCGACATACCGTATCTTCGGCTCTCTTGTTTGTTTCTGAATCATTTTATTCTTCCATGGGTCTAATACCCCGCTGCCTGTAGCGGAGTGGTTCATCGTTTCCATCCACCATCTACATAATAATCCCGTAAAATCAGACAAAAAGGAGCCGGGACATCTTACGGCGTCTTTCACGGCGTCACCAAAATGCCCTGGCTCTTTCTTTCATTCCTCTATTCGATACCCTACGCTCCTGACTGTCTTAAGGCACGTCGGCTGGCCCAGCTTCTCCCGCAGCCGCTTCATGGTGACGGTGAGGGTGTTGTCGCTGACGAAGTTCCCGTTCACATCCCAGACATGCTCCAGCAGCTTCTCCCTGGTGACCGTCCTTCCCTTGTTCTGTAATAAGTACAGAAGAAGCTGGTATTCCGACTGGCTCAGGGAAACCTCCTCTCCCTCACAGGTGACCACTGTCCGTTTCCGGTCAAGGGCAATACCGCCACAGGACAGATACTGCTTTGCCACGTCCCCCGTCCTGCGCAACAAAGCCAATATGCGCTGGTGCAGCACGTCCAGCGCAAAGGGCTTTACCACATAATCGTCCGCGCCCTCCTGAAAGCCGGAGACCATGTCCCGGGAATCCCCCCGCACCGTCAGGAATATGACAGGCAGCTCCTTCCAGTTCGCCCGAATCCACTGGCACAGGATCCGTCCGTTGCCGTCCGGCATGTTCCAGTCCACCAGCATGATCTGGGGGAGGGCGCTTTTTACGGCCTGTTTTGCCGCGGCTATGGTAGGGAGAATCGTCACCCGATAGCCCTGCCGCTCCAGATATTCCTTCACCGCAGACGATATCGCCTGGTCGTCTTCCGCATAATAGACATCGATCATTGCCGTCCCCGCCTTCCGCAGCCTGCCCCAGAGCCAGACCGCTTTTGGCCCATTCTAGCACATCGACGCTGAGGGCACAAGGACATATTCCATAAAAACATTTACTTTTGCTGATTTTAAGATATAATGGAATTATGATTAGAGACTGAAATACAAACACTGAAATCAGGAGGTATCTGCCATGGAATATGTCATAGATTTTACATGGGATGAGGAATCAAAGGTGTGGATTGCTACAAGCAATGATATCCCCGGCCTTGTCCTGGAATCAGGGTCATTTGATGCACTACTGGAACGCACCCGTTTCGCAGTTCCGGAACTTTTGGAACTGAATGCCGCCACAGCACAGCCCCTTTCCCTAATTTTCAAATCGGAGCGCCATGAAAGGATGGTCGTATAATGGCCGAATATGAAAAACATGTTCGCAATATACTCTCACAGAATGGATGTACCTTTGTACGGTACGGAAAAGGATTACGGTATTTGGCACAGTCCGATTTCCGGACGACATGTGGCCGTTGATACAAAGATAAAATCACGGCATACCGCAAACGCCATTATGCGTCAAAGCGGAATAAATTACAAGTTTTAAAAAGACTGTAGCAGTCTGCTTCTTTCAGACTACTACAGTCTTTTTAGAATATCGGCACTATTCTGAGAACAACGGGGTGGAAAGGTAGCGGTCTCCCGTATCCGGCAGCAGCGCCACTATGGTCTTGCCCTGGTTTTCCGCACGCTTCCCCAGCTGGATGGCAGCCCAGACAGCCGCGCCGGAAGAAATCCCCACCAACACGCCCTCGCTTCTGCCGACGCTTCTGCCGGCGGCAAAGGCATCCTCGTTTTCTACCGTTATGATTTCGTCATAGATTTCCGTGTCCAGCACTTCCGGCACAAATCCCGCGCCGATGCCCTGGATTTTGTGCGCGCCGGAGGTGCCCTTGCTCAGCACAGGGGAAGACGCGGGCTCCACGGCTATGATTTTTACATCGGCGTTCCGACTCCTCAGGTATTGGCCGATGCCTGTTATGGTGCCGCCGGTGCCCACGCCAGCTACGAAGATGTCCACCTTGCCGTCAGTGTCCTCCCAGATTTCGGGGCCGGTGGTGGCTTTATGGGCGGCGGGGTTGGCCGGATTCACGAACTGGCCAGGTATGAAGCTGTTCGGGATCTCTTTGGCCAGTTCGTCGGCCTTGGCGATGGCTCCTGTCATGCCTTTCGCCCCTTCCGTGAGCACCAGCTCCGCGCCGTAGGCCCTCATCAGCTGGCGGCGCTCCACGCTCATGGTCTCGGGCATGACGATGATGATGCGGTATCCTCTGGCCGCCGCCACGGAAGCCAGGCCGATGCCGGTGTTGCCTGAGGTGGGCTCGATGATGACGGAATCCTTGTTCAGCAGGCCTTTCTCCTCGGCATCGTCAATCATGGCTTTGGCGACGCGGTCCTTCACGGAGCCTGCGGGGTTGAAATACTCCAGCTTTGCCAGGATTCTGGCCCCCAGGCCCTCTTCCTTCTCGATGTGTACCAGTTCCAGCAACGGGGTTCTGCCAATCAGCTGATCGGCGGATGTGTAGATTCTGCTCATGTTTTTTCTCCTATTCCAGTTCCGCATATGCCTTAAAAGTACCCTGGCTGAGATCGACTTCCAGCCGTGGGGCGTCTGTAACTTAAATCTGGCACTTTTCTGGCCTATGCTGTTTCCAGTTCCGCATGATTTTACATCTGCTACATTATACCTATATTTTAAGTAGGTTAATATGATTATATGGCGGCACCTAAAATTTGTCAATAGAAAGTCTGTAGAAATCGAATGATTTTTCCATTTTTCCATTGCTTTTCCCATTAACCATGTTGTATAATAGGTTTTAGATTACAGAGTCGCGAAGCGGTTCCTGTCATAAGTTTTAGATTGCAGAATTGCAAGCGGCTTTTGTCATAGGTTCGCCAAAGCTAAAAGAACGATAGGGAAATTTATTTTCCACAAAGCAGTCTGCGCCTACTGGCTGTGCGGAATTGCACAGGGAAAAGCCGCGGGCTGCGGAAAGGCACGGGATCGCTATGTTGATTTCTACAAAAGGACGCTACTCTCTCCGGGTGATGATAGACCTGGCAGAACATCAGTCGAACGACTATATTCCGCTGAAAGAAATTGCCGCCCGCCAGGAAATCTCCGAAAAATATCTGGAAAGCATCATCAAGCTTCTGGTGAAAGGCAGATTCCTGACCGGGCTGCGGGGAAAGGGAGGCGGCTATAAGCTGACCAAGTCGCCCGACCAGTACACCGTGGGCAGCATCCTGCGGCTCACAGAGGAGTCCCTGTCACCTGTGTCCTGTCTGGAGCCGGACGCCCCTGCCTGTCCCAGAGTGGCGGCCTGCCGGACTCTGCCGCTCTGGAAAGGGCTGGACAAGGTAATCAACGACTATCTGGACAATGTCACGGTGGCCGACCTGGTACGACAGGACAACGACACTTACGACTATATCATCTGAAACTACGGGTCTATGGCGCACCGACAGGACAGAGGCAGCCCAGGGAAGTCCCTCAAAACCACAGGGAAGACTGCCCAGGCGCTGGCTCAGCATAAATCGGCTGCCAGAGGGGATTCTATGAAAATCGTGACAATAAACCAGCAAAACCTTGCAGATATAAATAAAGCAAACCAGCCCTTTGAAATCATCGGAAAAATAAGGCCGTCCTTCGCCAACGGAATATGGACATATACGGAAGAACTATATGAGCGTTCCCATATGAAAGCATATCCGGACGACACCTGGGACTATGCCGCTTATATGGATAACCCCGACAAAACCATTTTCTTAGCTTATTCCGATGCCGAATGCGTCGGGCAGATTGTCCTGAAAAGGGACTGGAACAGGTATGCCTTTATTGAGGATATCTGTGTCGCGAAATCGGCCCGGGGGCAGGGGGTAGGTACCAGTTTAATCCAAAAGGCAATTGAATGGGCCAAAAGCTCCGATTTGAAAGGCCTGGCACTGGAGACACAGGACAACAATCTGCTTGCATGCCGATTCTACGCCAAATGCGGATTCGTAATCGGCGCCGTCAACACTATGCTTTATCGGAACTTTGATAATGATGAGTTTGCAGTCTTCTGGTACCTGCCCTTTTAAGCGGAATGCGGCTCCAAATATCCTATTGCGCTTCCCTCTTATATTTGTCAAGCCGTCCCTCTTCCAAAAACGCAGCATTTCCCGGAACCATGTTGTACAGAGTCGAATTCTGTGATAGAATCGGGGTAATGAATCCAGAGTTTCGAGGTGAACGCATGGAACATATAGCTGAGTTTGGCGGAGTCGTGACGGGCTTCCATGTTGCAGAAGACTGTATCGACTGTATGTGCGGGAAAAATTTAGTCAAAATTGATAAACGCTCCCTGGAAATCCTCTGTCAGAAGCCCGTTTTCGAGAAAGAGGGGTTGTCACGGAAGCTGACGGCAGATGGGGAGCATATCTTTATTTATGATTTTTACACGCTTTATGTATTGAGCCGGAAAGATTATGGGCTTATTGGCAAATGGCAGCTGGGTCATGACCGGAGTTCTGATATATGCGGGATGGCGGTGGACAGTGATACTGTTTATTGTTCTATTCGCAACGGAAAGATGATTACCGTTGACAGGAAGTCCTATCTGGCAGAGGAATATGTTGTTTCCGACAGCAGCATGTGGAGCATCAAGACCTATGGTTCCCACTTGGTCTGCGGAACCGTGGACGGACAAGTGCTGCTATTGGATAAGTCGACTCTCTCCCTTGAAAGAAAGCTTGTCTTAGGGAAGAAAAATATCGGCAGCCTGTATATCGACGGCGAAACCTTATATGCCGCAGGCCATGACGGAAAGCTTTTCAGAATCAGCATGGGAGACTTTGAAATCCAGGCTTCCGCGAAGAAGGCGCACAAAAAGATGTTCCATTGCGCGGGGATATATGAGGATATGCTGGTGACCGTCTCTTATCCCTGCTCGGAAATCGCCTTTTGGAAGAAAGATACTTTAGAAAGGAGTACGCTGATGACCATTCCCTTGAAGCTGTCAGGTTGCACCTATATTGAAAATGATTTTATGTATATTTCTTCCCGCAATATCTCAGGGATTGACAGGATTACATTAAAGGAGCAGGTCACTCTTCCATAGGAACCCGACTCACGGTACGAAAGGTTCCGGGGACATTGCGGCAGGTTCCATCGCCCGTAAGGAATTGTCTATAAATAACTGCTACGAGTCTAAAGCCGTTTTCCTTGTATTTCCGGGCTTTTTTCTAAAGAAATTTTAGCAGTTATTTTCCGACAGTTCCTAAGTATACAATCAGGATTTACGGAGGAAAGCAGAATGAGAAAATTTGCAGTTTTACTATATCCGGACTTTTCTTTACAGGAGATAACCTGTCTGACCTCGGCCCTTACAGTCTGGTTCGGCGAGAAGATTGATTACATCGCAAGCGAGAATAGGGAATATTGCAGCGAGGACGGCTTGCGGGTCATCCCTACCAAAACGACGGCAGACGCAAAGATTACGGACTATGATTGCGTGATCCTGCCGGGGACAGTCAATCCGCTGCCTGCCTTGTTCGATGACAGGCTGATTGCATTTATCAGGAGCGGAGCCGGGAGTGACGTGGTTTTCGCGGCCATTTCATCGTCGCCTATTTTATTATCCAAGGCGGGAATCCTGACGGGCAAGAAGTTTACCTCCGGCTTTTTCATGCAGATGGCAGACGTTTTTGACTTTGTGGAAAAAGAGAACTTCACGCACAAAGGAATCGTGGAAGACGGTACTGTCATAACAGGAATCGGCATGTTTTTCAGGGAATTTGCGGAAGCTGTATTGAGAAGATTCGGATATGACATCGGCAGCGACTTCATGCGCTATGCGCCAGACGAATACACAGAGGAGGAACTCACATTCTATTGGTCTGACAGCGATTATCAGGAATTTTTAGAGGAATTGAAAGCTTATACTACATAGCGTGCTTCCGGTTTATGGGGAAACTGCCTTTGCGGCAGTTTCCTGATTTCTGCATTTTAAGCCTAACGGCAGTTTTGAAATAGAAATCAAAAACGCCGTTTTTTCACCCAATCAGAACTTTCTTCCCGCAAAAGGCGAAGCCATACTTCCGGATTCTCTCTTTCGGAATTCCTCTTGCAATCAGCCCTGCCTCGTAGTTTTGCTCCTCTATCTGTTCCAGGGCTTTGGCTACGGTATCGGATAGTTCCTTTTCCTCCACCGGATCCTGAACCTTGAATTCTATAATAATCGCATCCCTATCGCGATTATTTATGATTGCGTCCAGCTCCTTTGATATTGCAGCTCCTCTTTCAGCATTTTTACTGCTGTCGCTCCGGACTGTCTTGGGCTCCAGCATCACGTCGTACCTACCAAAACCACTTTCCCGGTTGGAGGTAAGGACATATTTATCTGACAGTTCCACCATCAGCCCCAGGACAAAGCCGTGGTAGAACCTTTCCGGCTCCTCTTCTGACGGCTTCTTCCCCGAGTCAAAGTAGCTGAAAGTCTGCAGGGCCACCTTATTCATATAGAAATTCATGGCCCTCACATCATCCGCCAGCAGTGCCCTGATAAAGTCATTGTAGGAGTCGCCCTCCTCCCAAAACCAGTCCCTGATCATTCTCTGGAACATGATCCGCACTTCCCGGTTGGTCAGGGCGAGATAATAGTATAGGCAGCCTGTTTCGTCATCATATTCGGTGGCCACAGCTTTCAGGTAGCCGCTGGCAAGCAGAAGACTCCAGATTGCGTTCTTCCCGGTATTCAGCTGATTGAATACAATCTGTTCGTCGATTTCCATTCGGAGGGTCTCCCCCTGCATCAGCCTTTCGAACTCCAGTTTGATGGTCTTATTGCCCTCCCGAATCAGCTTCCCCGCCAAGCTGTTGGCGCTGGAGTTGGCCCAATAGGCGGCCAACCTTTTTGTATCCAGATAGTTTATGATAGACCACGGATTATAAATATCCCTAGTCTTCCCAAAGGTAAATCCATCATACCATTTCTTTACATCCTCCTTTTTATCAGACAATCCGAATTCATCCAAAGCCTGAAATACTTCCTCCTCCGTAAAGCCAAAGGCATCTGCATATTCTTCGGATGAAACTGTAACCACTTTCAGATTATTTAAATCCGAAAAAATAGACTCCCTGCTGACCCTGGTTATCCCCGTCATGACCGCCCTTGCCATGTAGGGATTCGTCTTAAATGTGGAATTGAACATGCTCCTGATGAAAGACACCATCTCATCCCAATACCCATTGGCAAATGCCTCCTGCATGGGCGTATCATACTCATCCAAGAAAATGAGCACCTTCTTCCCATAATAGCGGGACAGATGGCTGGACAACAGCTTTAAGGAAAAAGTCACCTGATTATCCTCCTCATCGGGGGAAAGCCAAAAATCCTTCTTTTCGCTCTCTGTCAGCAGATCCGTTTTCAACAGAAAATTAGCCCGCGATAATTCTCATCCTCCCAAATGGAAAGGCCCTCAAACAGATCGCCCCTCCCCGCATAGCTCACCGAAAAAAACTTCTCCAGCATGCTCAGGTTCAATGTTTTTCCGAATCTTCTGGGGCGTGCAATCAGGGTCACCTCATCGTCCGCCTCCCACCACTCCCTGATAAAGTGGGTTTTGTCCACATAGAAGTTGTTGTTTTCCCTTATCCTTTGAAAATCCTGACGTCCTATGCTCACTGTCCTTGCCATAAATCCAGCCCCCTTTCTTAGGGATTTGAAGCCACTTCCTTACACCCGGATAACCCGGAGCATGCTTTTGCCGCGAAGCGCCCCGGACTCCTGTAGGCGCTTCTTTTTCATTAGTATACAAAAATTCCAGGGATTAGGCAAGCCTTATTGCAGAACTCGGTTCGCTTCCATTTTTTCACAGCGAGCCCGTCTGTAGCTATCCGCAGATGGAGCGGATAAGACTGCAAAAAAATTCCACTGTAAAATCATAAATATATTGATTCAGATAAATGTTCATGTTAAAATTTAAACGTATTTTATTGAAAAAGTAGTTGAGGAGATATGAAATAACGGAGAGGGAAGCTTATGACACCGACAGCAGCGATGGTCAATGATTTATTAAATACTTTGGAAGCAGAAGATTATAACTCTGTTATAAGTTACATTCGGTTCCTTTCTGATTCCAGAAAGAAAGATAAAGCCAAAAAAAGGCTGGAAGCATTAGCAGAGATTCAGAGCATGTTTGTGGAGGATAAAGGCTGGGACAGCGAAGAAAGCATGTTGGCAGATATGGCAAACTTTAGAAGGGAAAGGCTAAAGCCATGAAGATAATGCTGGATACCAATGTCTTGATATCTGCCTTTGTTTTTGGAGGACGTGCGGGCAGACTGTTGGGGAAATTGTTTGAATCAGAACACGAACTTTACGTATCTAAATATGTAGATGAAGAATTCAAGGCCAAATTAGAAATGAAATGGCCTGAAAAAGCTTCAAAAGTATATGAACTGTATCATTTCTCGCCAGGGATGCTTGATGATTTTTTGGAACAGCATTAAATAAAATGCCTGAGCAGCACACTATGTGACAGCAAATCAAGACCGGGAACCTGTTTTAGATTCCCGGGTTTGCCGAAATTCTTTTGCCTTTATTTTTTCCGCAGTTTCTCCAGGGCGTCGAACGCCCCTGCCACAGCCCTCTCTCTGGTCGGATATGCGGTCTTGCAGAATGCGTTGTCGATGGCGTATTTCCACACGTAGCCGCTTTCCTGATTCTTTCCGGACTGGAAGTTCTGGGCGCTGTTCTGGGAGCCCCACCGATTCTTGCCGTGACGGTATAATACGATTACATGGTCTTCGATCTTGAGGTATTCATTTCCTTTCTTGGACTGTTTCCATTTGCGCTGGAAGAAACGAAGACGCCTGGCCTGTTTGTTCCTGAACTCTTTCTCTCTGTGTTTTGCCGCCTCCACATCTCCTTCCATTCTGCCTGCGCAGACGCATCCCACAGACAGGTGGCCATAGTCCGGATGTTCCATCTGATGGGCATAGCGGATAATCTGGTAGCCGCACATCTGGCAGATTCCCACCGGCTCGCCCAAATCTATCACATCCACGCAGTGCCAGCCGGAATGGGGCACATCGTCCCGCTTCCACAGGTTGGGGCAATCGGCTTTGGGTTTCGTGTCCCTGTTCTGTCTCGGCTCTTCCGGTTTAAAAGTCTCAGGTTCGGGAAATTCTCCATCCCTGTCTTCGCTTCCATCAAGTGAGTCTGGTTTCTCCCTGTCCAGGCTCTCACCAAATTCTCCGCCATCCCACGAATCCGGTTCCTCCTCAAGCGGTTCCGGTTCCATTTCCTCCCTGTCCAGGCTCTCGTCAGGTTCTTCGCCGTCTTCCCAGTCAGTTCCCTCGTCAAATAGTTCCGGCTCTTCCATGTCAGGACTCTCGCCGCTATCATCAGGCACTTCATCTGCGCTCAAATTCCCTGGCCTGTGGGGTTCTTCAATATCTTTTATCGCCGTAAATCCATCGGAGATAGGCCTCTCTATTTCGTTCCTACCATCCTTTTCTTCCGGCATTTTTTTCGTATTTTCGCTTTGCTTTTCGCTCTCTGGAACCGTCCTTTTTTCCGGTTCTGCTGTTATATCACTGCTCTTCGCCGCCATAACCTCCGCATGGCTCTCAGCCTTTTCCGCTTCCGAGGTCTGACGCATATTTGCACGGTTCTCTGCCTTTCCCTCTTCCGTGGCTTGTCTTGTATCCCCGTGTTCTTTCTTAAAATAAGCAGCGGAAATATTCCGTGGGTGCTGCAGTTTTTCGAATTGAATGGAGTAGCTCCCACGCTTCTCGTCTATGGACACAATCGTCCCTCTGCCGAAAGCATGGTGCTCCACCACGTCCCCTACGGCTTTCCCCTCCGTAGATTCCGTCTGCAATTCCCTGTTCAGCCTGGCCGCATATCCCTTGCTCTCCCGCTGCAGCTCCTCAGAAATCCGTCCGATTCTGACGTAGTTTTTCTCCCCGATTTCCTCCAGGAAACGGGAAATCAGCTTCTTCATTCCATTGGAAGAAGTCCCCTCCGATTCCATCAGGAACAGATATTTCTCCGCCCTGGTGATGGCCACATAGCACAGTCTGCGCTCTTCCTCCAGCCCCAGCTTCTTCCGGTCTCCCATGGTCTTGGCAGAGGGAAATATGCCCTCCGTAAAGCCCAGGATGAACACCACCGGGAACTCCAGTCCTTTGGAAGAATGTATGGTCATAAGCTTGACGGCATCCCTGGCTTCCTCGCTGTCCTCCCCCGACTGCAGGGCAATCTGCTGCAAGAATCCCTCCAGGCTTAGGTTCTCTCCGAACTCCCGTTCGAATTCATTGGCAATCTGCTTGAACTCCGCCAGATTGTCCAGCCGCTCCTCGTCCCCCAGCTCCCGGATATAGCCCTCATAGCCGGACTCCGCGGTCACCGCGTTCACGATCTCCGATATCCGCCTTTCCCTGTAGCTGCGGCGCATGGACTGGATGAAACGGACGAATTCCTCCATATCGCTGCCCTGGAATTCCCTGTCCTCCAGGTGCCCGGCAAGTACATTGAATAAAGAGAGTTCGCCGTAAGCCCGCCGCTCCTGTTCCCGAAGCCTTTCCAAAAGGTTCATCTTAGCCCGCCCGAATCTTCTCCGGGGCGTGTTCACAATCCTCCGAAACGCCGTATCGTCATCAAAGGCAATCAGCTTCAGATAAGCCAGGATGTCCAGGATTTCCATCCTCTGATAAAAGCGCACGCCGCCGAAAATCTCATAAGGGATATTCTTCTCCGCCAGCTTCTTTTCCGCTATCCGGGAAAGGAAGCTTGCCCGGTAGATAATGGCGAAATCGGAGTAGCGGAAGCCCTCTTTCGCCTGAAGTTTCTTGATGTTAGCGACCACCTGATCCATCTCCTCGAAATCGTCTTTGGAGTGGTAATGGATCACCGGCGCCCCTGTAGGATTCCTGGTGAACAGATCCTTTTTCAGGCGCAGCTCGTTCTTCTCGATCAATGTGTTGGCGCACTGCAGAATCTGGGGCGTGGACCTGTAATTCTGGTTCAGGATAATGGTCTTCGTAGGCTCATGGGCCTTGTCGAAATCCACCAGGAGCTTCACGTCAGACCCTCTCCACTCGTATATATTCTGATCCGGATCCCCCACTATCATCAGGTTCCGGTACAAGCCCGACAGGATTTCCACCAGCCGCATCTCCACGGAGGAGCTGTCCTGGAACTCGTCCACCATGATGTAGTTCAGCCGCTGCTGCCACTTTTCCCGAACCTCCTCATCGGTCACCAGCAGATAGGTGGCAAAGGCGATCAGGTCGTGAAAGTCCAGGGAGTAGGTGGCTTTCTGCCGCTGGAGAAATTCTTCGACAATCCTGTCGTCCTGTTTCTTGATTTCGTTTAAAATCTGACAGGGGCGGGGATTGCACATTTTCGTCACATACTGCATGTCCTTTTTCGCATGGCCGATTTTCTTAAGCATGGCTTCAAAGGTGGCATAATCCAGCTTCAGCTCCATCTTCTGGTAGATATCGCTCAATATGGCTTTCTGCTGGGATCCGTCGATAATCTGGAACTGCTTGTTCAGGAACAGCTTCTCCGGGTTCTCCCGCAGAAGCCGGTTGCAGAACCCGTGATAGGTGCAGATCAGGCTTACATCATTGTCCTCCCCAATCAGAGCGCGGATTCTTTTCTTCATCTCTCCCGCAGCCTTGTTGGTAAAGGTCACGCACAGGATGTTGGAAGAATCGATTCCGTAATCCTGCACCAGATAGGCATAGCGGCTGACCAGAAGCTTCGTCTTGCCGCTGCCGGCCCCCGCGATCACCCTTACATATCCTTCCGTCTCCAGCACCGCTTCCCGCTGTCTCTCGTTTAGATTCTCCATGAAATCCGCCATACAGACCCCTCGCTCCTTTTGTATCTCACGTCCGTCCGCTTGGACATATCTCCCTATTTAACGGTACGTAGGTATTACCATGTGCACAGCATCGCACATGGTAAGATGGCCATCCGGCCATTTCATGCCAAGAATATGGACATATTTTACCATGTGCACAGCATCGCACATGGTAAGATGGCCATCCGGCCACTCCCTTTCTGGAATAAGGTCATTGTACCATACGAACATATGTCTGTATAGCCCAAATCAGATTATTTACATTATGGCAGATTCTGTGTTTGATCTGTCATGAATCGCTCCGCACGGCCTCTCATCCTCCCTCAGCGGCACAGCACGACCTCCGCCACGTCCCTGTATTCGTCCATTCTTTCATCTGTAAGGATAGTCCCGGCGGTGACGGGGGCAAAGGTCACGGAGCTGACCACGTTGAACTTGCTGTGGTCACAGAGCAGATAGGCCTTTTTGCATTGCTCCAGAGCCGTCTTCTTC
>ERZ808037.1532-NODE-1532-length-14520-cov-4.273974_pt1 | contig 14520 bp, 8 predicted proteins | sample MGYA00380190_ERZ808037 | MGnify/ENA primary metagenome ERZ808037 (study PRJEB31490, sample SAMN06133399) | mouse gut metagenome | isolation source: J9 | host: mice | place: China: Chengdu | collected 2015-05 ... | reverse complement strand
GTGACCTCTTTTCTACTGAACAGTTCAATCTAGAGGGCAAAAAAATGAAAAAAATCACAGTGGCACTTTCTGCGGTTGCAGCATCAGTCCTGATGGCAATGTCTGCGCAAGCAGCTGAAATCTACAACAAAGACGGTAACAAACTGGATCTGTACGGCAAAGTTAACGCAGAACATTACTTCTCTTCTTCAGCTAGTGATGATGGAGATAAGACTTATGCTCGTTTGGGATTCAAAGGTGAAACTCAGATTAATGACCAGTTAACCGGTTTTGGTCAGTGGGAGTACGAATTTAAAGGTAACCGTACTGAAACTGAAGGTTCTGATAAAGACAAAACTCGTCTTGCGTTTGCAGGGCTTCGCTTTGGCGATTATGGTTCGCTCGACTATGGTCGCAACTACGGTGTAGCGTATGATGTTGGCGCTTGGACTGACGTGCTGCCGGAGTTTGGTGGAGATACCTGGACTCAGACTGATGTATTTATGACCCAGCGTGCTACTGGCGTCGCGACCTATCGTAACAATGATTTCTTCGGCTTGGTTGATGGTCTGAACTTTGCTTTGCAGTATCAGGGTAAAAATGATAGTGCTGCAAAAGTGAACAACTGGAAAGGCCGCGACGTAGTTGAATCTAATGGTGATGGCTTCGGTCTGTCAGCTACTTATGATTATGAAGGATTTGGCATTGGCGCAACTTATGCAAAATCTGACCGTACTGATGGACAGGTATCCTATGCTAATGCAAGCCCTCTGAATGCTTCTGGTAAAACAGCTGAAGTATGGGCTACTGGTCTGAAATATGACGCAAACAACATTTACCTGGCTGCAACTTATTCTGAAACTCAGAATATGACAGTCTTCGGTGATGACTTTATCGCAAACAAAGCGAAAAACTTTGAAGCTGTTGCTCAATACCAGTTTGATTTCGGCCTGCGTCCGTCCATCGCTTACCTGCACTCTCGCGGTGAAAATATTGGTGCGTTCGGTAACCAGGATCTAGTTGAATACATCGACGTAGGCGCGACTTATTACTTCAACAAAAATATGTCCGCTTTCGTTGACTACAAGATCAACCTGATTGATGAAAGTGAATTTACCAAAGCATCTGAGGTTGCAACCGACAACATCGTTGCTGTTGGTATGACCTACCAATTCTAATTTTGGTAGGTAAGAATATGCGGGAAGGGAGTGATGTCACTGCCCGCATATAGGTGGCACCCTCATGCCACCTTTGAAGAGGCAATAAAATTGCCTCTTCTCAATTTAACTTCATGTTATTTATTACCCTTTTATCGATTTCAATACTCTACTGTTGGGGCGCTTTGTTGCGCCCTTTTTTTACAATAAGTAAGCAAAGTTATTTTTAACGCAAAAATAGCGACTAAATAAAGTTCACATGTTATCCCAAAGAGTGCACTGTACAGGCTTCTGTTATTGACCATAGCTACAGTTTGGACTTCATCAAACATCGTGCAGGTAATGTTCTGATCAAGTTCTTCTGCACGGAATATATTCTCCCTAAGTAATCAAGCACCTTTCAGCCCTCTCAAAACGGAATATCGTCGTCAAAGTCCATTGGAGGTTCGTTATTGGCGTTGCTCTGAGGTTTACCGCCGCCACTGTATTGCTGGTGGTTTTGAGGTTGGTTTGACTGCCCCCAGCCATTTGAGGACTGTGAATCGTCGCGGCGAGCGCCGATCATTTGCATGGTGCCGCCCTGGCTGACGATAATTTCCGTCGTGTAACGTTCTACACCGGCGTCATCTGTCCACTTACGGGTTTTAAGTTTCCCTTCGATGTAGACCTGAGAACCTTTTCGTAAATACTCACTCGCAATTTCAGCAAGTTTTCCGAACAAAACGACTTTATGCCATTCTGTTTGCTCTTTCTGTTGGCCCGTTTGCTTGTCGCGCCATGATTCATTCGTTGCGATGCTGAGTCTTCCGACTGCGCCGCCATTTGGTATATACCTGATCTCCGGGTCTTGCCCCAGGGTACCAATCAGGATGACTTTGTTTACACCGCGTTGTGCCACTTATCTTACCTAATAAAATAAATTAATTAGAGCAATAATGTATATCTTTGAAACGTAGCTAACAAGTGATTTGCATTATCCTGTGCCTTCTAAAGGGATCGAGTCAGTCGGTATTGGCTGTGAATGAGTGTTTGTCCTGGAGCGTAAAAAATTCGCTTATGAGGTCTTTATGAAGGGAAAAACAGCCGCAGGAGGCGGTGCAATTTGCGCTATCGCGGTGATGATTACCATCGTGATGGGTAATGGCAATGTGCGAACCAACCAGGCGGGGCTTGAGCTGATTGGTAACGCTGAAGGTTGCCGACGTGATCCATACATGTGCCCGGCGGGGGTATGGACTGACGGGATCGGTAATACACACGGGGTAACGCCGGGTGTGCGAAAAACCGACCAGCAAATCGCCGCTGATTGGGAAAAGAATATCCTGATCGCTGAACGCTGTATTAATCAGCACTTCCGGGGCAAAGACATGCCCGATAATGCCTTCAGCGCAATGACAAGCGCGGCATTCAATATGGGATGCAATAGTTTACGGACCTACTACAGCAAAGCGCGAGGCATGCGAGTAGAAACGTCCATCCACAAGTGGGCGCAGAAAGGGGAATGGGTGAATATGTGTAACCATCTCCCTGATTTCGTGAACAGTAACGGCGTGCCCCTGCGAGGTTTAAAGATTCGCCGTGAAAAAGAACGCCAGCTTTGCCTGACGGGGCTTGTCAATGAATAAACTCCGGCAGCTCCGCCGACTTTCGACAATGAAGTTATCGCTGGCGGCGATAGTTTTCGACTCGATTTTCATGGCGGTATATGTGCTCAATGAGACGTGGCCACTGGAACCGCTATTATATGCCGGGCTTCGGCTGTGCCTGACATTTTTGAGCATGGCTGCGAGATTGATGCAGCAGAAAGAAACCGCTTCAGATTGTCCACGCCGCGCGGTGCGCAAATATATGGCACGAAGGCGAAGGCGATAATAGTTAACGAGAACCCCGGCAGCTGCCGGGGTTATTTTTGGTGGTTATTTGAACGGATTGATTGAATTATTAAACGTGATGATGCTTGTCTCACGCGGTGCCTGGATGTTAGCCGCTTGCGGAACCTCCTTAATTTTCTTGGTGACAGGCAAGTTGCGTGCTCCAACTTTGATCAGAGATTCGAAAAGTGTGGCAACGATTTTTGCATCACCAGGTTCTTTGAGGCGGAATGCGTCTTTTTGGGCGGCGGAGACGAAGATCGGGAGGTTATCCAGTTCGTCTTGCATTGCTGCCAGCACATCGTCGCGGATACCCGCTGTTTCCTCCAGCAAAGCGATTCGCGCTTCAGCATCTGCGATCTTGGCCATTGCTTCGAGGTGGCGGCCTTGGCTTTCGAGTAGTGCGGTTTCCAGTTCTGCCGTACGCTCTGTCGCCTCCACCATCATTTCCAGTTCAGCCATTTTGCCGTAATGGGATATAACGGCCTGCACTGACTCGTCGGAGTACCCATGCGCCGCCAGGGACTCTGCCAGTAGAGATTTAGAATCCGCGCTTTCAAACATTCCGGCGCTGGCAGGATGATCCAGACTGATATAGTTCGGCGTTGTCACATAATCCACACCATGGAAGCTGGTGGTTACAGCGATTTTCCCGGACTCACGCCCGCCAGTGGCCCAGCTCCAGCCACCAGCTCGGCTTTCGATCATCGCGGCGACAATTTTACCCGGCTCTGTGTTAAGAATTTCCTGTGTATGGGTAACGATGCCGTTGTCGTCAACAGATATAGCCACTGTTCGGCACGCTGGAACATTGTCGATTACGACCGGGCGACCTTCCACCATGATCACGCTGGTTTCTGGTACTTCCAGTTTGCCGGTCAGCTGTCGGCGACCGTGACCGTAATAGCCGAAAAGCTCACCAAGGCGTAAACCTTCCTGAGTTTCCTTGCTTTCAAGCATGGTCTTTACCGCGCTTAATACATACTGTCGCCCGTTCTGGCGACCTTTTCTAGCATTACTATAGAGACAAAAGCGGTCAGTGACCGTTTTCAAAACATCAGTCATTCTCGTTTCCCTCTTTAAAGACCGATTCAAGGATTTGCGCCAGTTCCTGTGGCGGTGTTTTGATGATGGAATCCATCAGGTGATCGTCGTCCTCGCTTTTAGCTTTCAGTTCGTTCACCAGTGCTTCAGAGATTTTTTCGTCAATCTCCAGCACATCGCTGAACAGGTAACGTTTGAATGCATCGGAATTAGCGAGGACGCTGTTATTGCTGACGGCATCGAGGATTTGCGTAACGATGGTGGCGTAGTTCGCCTGCGAGTCGCGGTTGTCGTTGTGCTCTTGTTGCAGAGCGGTATTAACGGAGTGGAATTCGATTTTGTACGGGCGATCACCTTCCGGGTATACCTTGCCGTACTTGAAAGCAAGATGAATATCGATAGCCCGCTGAATGAACTCTTCTACGCCCTGCTGGATCCATGAGGCGCGCATGGCGGCCTGAATTGCCGTGCGCAGGAATCCACCTTCACCAAGCCCGCCGGACATTTGATCTGCCCACCCCAGGAGGGTGTAATCGAGGCCAAGTGCTGCCGCCAGCTGGCGCATATAGGTGAGAATGTCTTCAATGCCGTTGATGTCAGCCTGGATGGTCTGAGTATCAATAGTCATCTGTCCCTTGCCGTCGCCCATAATAGGCAGCAGGGTATTGGTCACCGTAGGCATGTTATTCGCGCCGCGTGCGCGCTTTTCCATCAGGTCAGCTGCTCGTTTAAGCGTCTGAGTAATGGTGCGCGAATAATCGGCTGCTTTTACCGGATCCAGACTATTCATCGCCAGGCCGATGATTCGGTCAATTTTCGACGCGTTAAAACGCGTTGCCTTCAGTGAGCGGATCGCCGAACGCAGATTCATGTACGGCTCGTAGGCGTATTCGAGCAAGCTGGTCCCGTAATTCTGGGTTTCAATCGGTGTGCGCTCTTCCGGATTATCCAGCAGGCTGTAAGCCTTATGGCCAGTGTGCACAGGCATAAGGTTTGACTTAGGCCGCCAGTAGGGGATTTTCATAGGGATAATGGCCCACGGATCGGCGAAAACCATTTTCCCTGACGCGTCCTTCAGATAATCGCCGCTAAATCCCGCCAGGTTGCCGCTGACCTCGAACTCTTTGATGAAGCTCGGAAGTGTGTAATAGGAGCACTCAAAAGACGTGATCCCTATGCCTTCTTTGGCGTATGGCCTGACATAAGCCACCCCAAATACAGACATGATAAATGCCCACCCGGCGACCTCTTTGTTGATGGTTCGCCCGATGTCGTTCATCAGCTCGTCACACAACGCCTGCGCGGCGTCATAGTCACTATCGTTTCCGTTATGTACCGGCACGATAGAGAAAGTTTGCCCGGTCTTCTTATCGAAAGAGAGCGCGTGCGTAATATGGATGTTCAGCGCGGTGGCGATCGTGCTGTAAACCGCCATCTCTTCGAGTAGCGGATAGCGTTGCAAGCGGTCTTCCGGCAGTTGAACTTCATCAAAGATAAAGCGACTTCCGTCCACCAGCCCATCGCCAGCCATGCCACTATCGCCCGGTTTGCCGCCTAAGAAGCCGGACAGTTGTACCGGTGCCCCTGCGCGAGAAAACAAATACCCACTTCCGCCGTGCACAGCCAGCGCGGACAGGAGGATGTTGTCCCGTTCTCCGTTGTCTTTAAAAACCCCCGCCAGCGCCTTCCTGACCGAGGATAGCGTGATTTTATTGTCTGCCAAGATTGCACCTTAATTAGAATAATTCGCATCGTGTTTGCACGGAATTTAACACTAGTCACTTGTTAAGGATTACCAATGAACAAGCTATCTATGGGGGTGTTTCGCTGTTCAAGTGTCAGCGAAATATTGAAATACATTAGGGCAATAACATCTCACCGAGCGCCGATTAGATACGGCGTGGAAAAGGTGGAAGGCAAAAGCTATGACCGACTGCGCCGGGAGGCGAATCAGAAGGCGATAGATTTGCTTAATTCGCTGGTGGACGGCGCGACACTGACAGATGAACAGCGCCAGATCCTGGCCGGGTACACTGGTGAAGGCGGCATTGGCGGGTCCGTCTCCGAATATTACACACCAAAGCCTATCGCTGAAGGTGTCTGGGAGATCATGAAGCTCTACGGCGCGGACGTAGGTAACACTCTGGAACCATCGGCGGGAACCGGCGTTTTTAATGAGACAAAACCGGTTGGTACGGTGATGACCGCGACTGAGATCAGCAGTGTTTCCGGTCGTATAAACCAGTTGTTACACCCGGAAGACAGCGTACAGATTTCCCCGTTCGAACAGCTGGCTATAAACACGCCTAACGATTCATTCGACCATGTTGTGGGTAACGTTCCGTTCGGCGGTCGTGATAACACACGCAACATCGATAAGCCTTACGCAGAAGAAACGGACATGGGGTCTTACTTCATGCTCCGCATGCTGGACAAGATAAAGCCAGGCGGATTCATGTGTGTGATTGTGCCCCCGTCCATTGTTTCAGGTTCAAACATGAAGCGGTTGCGCCTGCGCTTATCCCGCAAAGCTGAATTTCTTGGCGCTCACCGCTTGCCTACCGGTACTTTTGACGCAAACGGGACCAGTACAGTCGTTGATGTGGTGCTGATGCGCAAACATCCGGCAGAGATGGCTGAGAAAATCCCCCTGGTGGATGAAAGCACTCTCGAATCGGCAAATGTGCTTTGGCCAACGTTTATTTCTGGCAAGTGGTTTGAAAAGGACGGCCGCCGGTTTGTTCATGGCACCCAGGAAAAGGGCTTCCAGGGGCGTATTGAGGTTCGTGCCGACGGTCAGATTGATAACCAGGCTCTTAAAGCGAAGCTGATTCATCGTTTCGAAAGCCGTATCGACTGGTCTTTGCTCGATATGGCTGAACCGTCACCGACCGCAGACGTTGTTGGTGAAGGGGAAATGCGCCTGATTAATGGCGTATGGCAAAAATATGCTGGTGGTCGCTGGATTGAAGCTGATGCCGGGAAGGAACTTAAGATCGATGCTGCCAGTTATGGCGCGGATAGCTGGGAGGCTCTTCAGCGTAACCTGACTACAACAGAAGGCCGTCTCGGCATGACATTTACCCAGATGGCAAATGTCCGCGATAAGTACACCACATCAATCAGCGACGATATGGTGCAGCTGGTGGACTGGATTAACAGCCAGCCTGAAAAATACCGTGAACGCTTGTATCGCGGGGCGATGATTGGCCGGATGTTAATTGAATATCAGGATATGAAGGCCGCCGGGCATAGTGCTGAACAAATCGAACAGCAGCGCCTTTCTCTGGTATCCCGTTTGCAGGCAGAGATTGACCGTTTTGGTAACCCCGGTCGCGGTCCGATAGCGAAATTGTCGGGGAGCGGTGCGCGCGCCTGGTTTGCTTTCCGTGGTGCGATTAAGCTGGATGGCACTATTTCTGACGAGCTGACAGGAAAGCTGGTTACGCATGATTCCAGCGCCAGTTATGACTCCACCAGCTATCAGGACACCCTGCGTTATCTCTATAGCGATCTTACCCGCGATCCAATCCAGCTCGATGATTTCCGCTTTGCGTTTACCGGCGAACTGCCAGCCAGTGATGAAGAGTTGCTTAATTTATTGGCCAGCACCCCTGGTATTGCGGTTTCACCGTATGGCGGGATTGTTCCGTTCGCCCGCGCCACCAGCGGCGACATTAACGAGATAGTGGCTCCAAAACAGGAATTTCTTGCCACACTCCCCGACGGTCCAGTAAAGAACAACGTCCTTAATCAGCTGGCAGCGATCGAAGAGAAGCGCATCAAGACGCCAGCAGAGAATATCCGGTTTAAGCTCAATAGCCGTTGGTTCGACCGTTCCGTCATTCTGGAGTTTTTGCAGGAAAACGGCTATCCGGATCTGCGCTATGTGCAGTCAGTGCAGCTGGAAGGCGACGAAATGGTTTCTGACACCTATCACGGTGGTGATGGCCTGTTCGTCGGGCACCGATACGGTGTCGTCCAGCGCAAGGATAAAGAAACAGGCGAGATCCGCTACGAGTGGGACCGTAAATCGGGTGAAAACGCGACCGGGTTCCCGGCACAGCTGGAAAAGTATCTCAATGGTGCGCGTATCGGTGGCAAAGATAGCGCGACGGCGAACGGCTACCGCGAGCAGATGGCACTGCTTGAGGACCAGTTCAATAAGTGGATCAAGACGCACGATCGCTACGATGAGCTGGTTGCCAAATACAACGATGTGTTCAATAGCAATATCCCGTATGAACACTCTGGCGATCCGCTTGGGTTGAAGGGATTAAGCGGTAAGCGCCAGCCATTTGATTACCAGAATAGCGAGGTGCGCCGACTGTCCGAAGATGGGCGCGGCATCCTGGGCTTCGGCACCGGGCTGGGTAAAACCACGACCGCGCTGGCGCTTGAGGCGTTCAACTATGAGAACGGTCGCTCTACCCGTACTGCGTATGTAGTGCCTAAATCAGTGCTGGAAAATTGGTATTACGAAGCAAAAGAATTCCTGAGTGAAGAGGCATTCAGTAACTACTTGTTCGTCGGTCTTGATGTGCTGATGGATGGCGATCAGATTCGCCAGGTGCCGGTGCTCAATGAGAACGGTAAACCTGTTCTTGGTACTGATGGCACTCCAGTTATGCGCGATGCTCTTAAGCTGGCAGATGAAGCCACTATCACGGCGCGGATGAACGCGATCCCGCACTCAAACTACCGTGCAGTCGTGTTTACCAAAGAACAATACGCCCGCATTCCGCTACGTGATGACACCGTAGATGAGCATGCACAAGACATGCTTTATGACTTCGTTGCTGCCGGGCGTGTGGCCAGCGCAATGGACTCCGATTCCCATCGCAAAGAGGCGGCGCGTCGCCGGGTATTGTCGGAGTATTCAGATACCGGTACCGAAAAAGCAGAGAAGTATCCGTACTTTGAGGATATGGGCTTCGACAGCGTGATTGCTGACGAAGGCCACAACTACCGCAATAGCTATAAAAATGGTCGCGAAGCGTCACAGCTGGCCTATCTGCCCACCAGCGCGGTGGCGCAATCGGCGCGAGATATGGCAATCAAAAACGCGTACCTGATGAAAAAGAATGGTGGGCGTGGACCGGTTCTCCTGACTGCAACGCCAGTCGTTAACACCCCGATCGATGCATACAACATGCTTTCTCATGTTCTGCCGAAGGAATACTGGCAGAAGATGGGGATCTACGGTCCTGATGACTTCGTTAAATTCTTCGGCAAGACCAGGCTGGAAACGGTACAGAAAATCAGCGGCGAAGTTGAAGAAAAAATGGCGCTGGTGGGTTTTGAAAACCTTGATGCGCTGCGCGGCATATTCCATCGCTGGACAACGCTTAAAACGGCGGAAGACGTTAAGGATACCGTGGAGATCCCGGAACTGGACGAACACCAGCAGGATGCACCACTTACTGAAGAACAACTGGCGGCGTATGAAGAATTGCGTCAGCAGGCGGAAGCGGCAGCAAAAGCCAACAATGGCGTAACGACCTCGGTCAATGAAGACGGCGTGATTGAGCACGAGAAAGCCCGTCCGATCTTCTCAATAATCAGGGATATGGACCGCGTATGTACTGACATGGACCTGTACTATCGCCGGATCACCTATCGTTTCCTGCCGGAGTACGCCGATGCGGTGCAGCAGCTGGCGGACAGTTTGCCTAAACAAGCCACCAGCGAAGACGACGACAGTGATGATTCAATCACGCAGCAATCGCAATACTCCCTGATAGATAAGGGCGAGTTTATTCAGTTGCAGGTTCCGGAAGCGTTCGAGCAGGAAGTGAATAAGCGCCTGGCCAGGTTTGGCATTGACGAACAGACCGTAACTCACCCCGTTACGCCCAAATACGCGAAGCTGATTGCCACGCTGAAGGAGTTTTTCCCGGAAGGTAAGCAAATCATCTTCACCGATGAAAAAACGCAGCACCAGAAGCTCAAGCGCATTATCTGCAATGCTCTTAACCTTGAACCTTCAAAGGTGGGGATACTGAATGCTCAGACGGTTGCCGAGGCAGGTAAAACCGGTAAGAAACTGAAAGCGGTTAAACCGCCGAAAGAGTTACCGGATGAACCAACAGATGCACAGATAGCGAAATACAACGAGCAAATGGCTCTGTATGACGCCTATATCGCGCAGCAAAATGAAATGTCGTTGGGCGGTCTGGAAAAGATTGCAGCCGACTTCCAGGAGGGCCGGACTCCGATCATCATCTGCAACAAAAAGGCAGAGGTGGGTATCAACCTGCATCGAGGAACGACGGATATCCACCACCTGACGTTGCCGTGGACACCAGCCAGTATCGCACAACGTAACGGTCGCGGTGCCCGAGTTGGCTCCAACCGTGCAAGCGTTCGCGTTCACTACTACTGCGGCAAGGGGTCTTTCGATGAATACCGACTGAAGACGCTGAAGCGTAAAGCAGGCTGGATCTCCGATATCCTCCGTTCAGATAAGTCAGAAATGGAGAACGCCGACGCCAACGATATGATCGAAATGCAGATGTATACCGCTAAGGATGATGGCGAACGTCTGGCAATGATGCAGGTTCAAATGGATAAGGCGAAAGCCGCGCAACGCGCTCGCCAGAAAGAACAGGCTACTATCGACCTTCAGAACTACATCAAGGCGCAGCACGCAGCTGGCGAGGATGTGGAGGTACTTACCGCTGAATTAGAGCGAAGCAAAGCGGAACTTGAAAAGACCACCGCCGAGGTAGCTAAATTCAAACAGGCGGTAATGGCCAAAGCAGCTGATAACGCAGACTGGAAAGCCCGCTGGGGTAGCGTCCATCACACAGACCGTATGTTGTTAGCACAGTATCGCGCGTCGTTGAAAAGCGCCATTCAGCGCAAGGCTAATATCACTCAAGCCATCTCCCGCTATGAGAAATTATTGAACCGTACTCAGAAGGCCGCGACGGATATCAAACGCCTGCGCCCGCTGGTGGAGGATGCAATAAATAAAGGCATTCTGGATGTTGATCCTGACCTGGTTAACCATGCGAGTGAGTTCCTTGTTATCGGCGATCGCTCATGGCGTGTAGGCCAATACTATGATTGTGCTGGTGATATCGTTCGCATTAAGTCGCTGGACTTCGACAGCCAGCGCGCAGATGTGGAGATCATCTTTACCTTCAAAGGCACCAAATCGGGTAACTGGGATGTGAAGACGCTGGATAAACAGGTTGATGTAACTCCCGATGAAGATGCTGTTATGCAGAAAATCAGTGGTGGCGTCTCCATCGCCGGGATTAACGACATCATTTCCTGTGACGATTTCTACCGTTTCCAGCAGCGCGGCATGATCAAAATCACTGACTCATACGGCGTTCAGACTACAGAGTCAGGCTATAGCATTGATTTTGTTGGTACCTATACGGACCCACTGAAGCATGCGGTTTACCCGGATCGCCGTGACGGCGCGCTGAAGTCGTCAATTGCAAAATGGGTGCTTGGTATGATGTCGGAAGGGAATAACCGCCAGATCCGTTCGGCAGAAACATTCCTGGTTGAATTGTTTGGCTCCAATTATGGCGATGTAATCGCGTCATACGGAGATACGCTATCCCCTGAAGCAATTCAGGAGAAAATAGCGGATGCGATCGCAAAAATGCCGGAGAAAACAAGCCAGGGGGCTACTCGTAACGGGGATTCTGAACTTGAGGTCACCAATGCCATTTTCGGTACCCATGAGTTCCGGGCGTCAGATTATGAGATCACCACAGCACAGTTTGGCACCATTGGCATTTACAGCAATAAAGCCGAGATCAAGCAGGCAATGGACGCAGCAAGCGCGCGCATCGCAGCAGAACGGGAAGCCAATCTGAATCATGCAGTCGCCGCACTGACTCAATCGTGGGTAACAGCAATCAGGGAGGCCGCCACCACAGGGAAAATCACACCTGCAATTGCGGATGTCGTAAACGACGGCTCTAAATTTATGGATGCCTATCAAATGGATGCGGTGCAGTTGCCATCAGCCTATGGCCAACTCAGCTATCGCATGACCTACAACCTGGTATCAATGTTTTCCGACCTTGCCATCCTTGGGCTGGTGGATCTTAACGAGGTTACGCCGGAATTGCTCAGCATGCGCAAGAATCATGTGGAGATATTGCAGAGAATTAACACGGTTCTTGCCGGGCGCACCGATGAAGAGAAACAGGCCGACGCTGATCGGATAAACCTGGCCCTTGGCAACATCACGGAGGAAGAAATTGCCGCCAGAAACGAGAAACAAGAAGAGTTATCATCAATACAGGGTGATGCCACCAGCATAGCTCAGTCTCTTGGTCTGAATTATCGCGTATCCACCGCCGACCTGAAGATGATGTACGCACCAAAATTCGCCGCTGGCGAGGTATTTGGGCTTCAGGAAGCCTCAGGCATGAAAGGCGTTCTTTTCCGTGCGAAAGACGCAATCAAGGCGAAATTCGGCGCTCGCTGGCTGCCAGCGAAGGCGAAGAACAGCGATTTCCCGGGTAACTGGTGGATTATCGAGACAAAACACAACGTGGCGGACGTTCTGGCCGTCATCCAACAATACGCATAACAGGAGCGCCCGGTTCGCCGGGCGTCGCATAATATGGCCACACTATCTGATACAATAAAACCGAATAAAACATATCTTGAGGCGGTACTCCGTACAGCGTTGTTAGGAAAGACAGAAGACGAATACGTTGATTTCTTCCTGTCAGGGCTACGCGGGCGATTACTGAAAAATCCCCGCCTGTACCGCAGCTATGGCCCATACTGGCCGGAAATTAAAAAATTATTACTGGAGCGCGGTTATGGTAATTTCGGTCGTCTCGTTGATCGTGACGTTCGCAAAATTTACCGTTATGACCGCCCGGCGCTAACACTCATAGCCGCGACGCTCTACAGCCAGGAGCGTTTCGATAATGGCCAGATATACTCAGCCTGGCATTTACTGCCAGTGTCTGAAGAGGTTGACGACCAGGACTATGAGTTTGAGTCTTACGATTTGGAAGTTGAAGCCTTGGCACAGGCTGGAGAGAAAACTTGAAAAAGCGATACTACACAGTAAAGCATGGGACGCTACGAGCATTACAAGAGTTTGCTGATAAGCATAACGTTGAGGTGCGCAGGGAAGGGGGAAGTAAAGCTCTGCGCATGTACCGTCCTGACGGAAAATGGCGGACGGTCGTCGATTTCAAAACTAACAGTGTTCCCCAGGGCGTCCGCGATCGGGCATTCGAAGAATGGGAGCAGATCATCATAGATAACGCATTGCTTCTGAACGCTGATTAATAATCATTTAAAGCCCATATGATATGGGCTTAAACAACAGGATCGATATACAGTGTTAGTTAAATATATAGGCGAGAGTTATATGGAAAAACCTTGGCCGGGCATGCACATTAGAACATCTTGTCTGGAGGATGGTTTCTTTAGAGCAACGCAACCAAAGTATCTTAATGATCCGTCGAGTGAGTCGCGACTTCTTCCATTTTTTAATAAATTTTCACCAGCCGATTACGCATGGGCTAGAAATGAATTTAAGAAAATGCAACGAGATCCATCTTATGTCCCATCTATACAAGAGTTAGAGTATTATTTAAAACCTTGCGGTAAACGATACGGAGAGGATTTTCCACACTTGTTAATCAATGAAGGTTTTACCTCAATGGATTCATATGATGAATCTAAACTCCAAGAAATAGTAACGTACCTTAACGATTATTTAGTAGAAGCCGTAAGCTGTCATCTTGGTGTATTCTCTCTATCAAAAAGTGATTGCAATCTACACATGTGGACTCATTATGCATCGATAGGAAAGGGGTTTGCTGTAGTTTTCGATGAAACACACGATTTTTTCAAAATATATAGGCCGTGTGATGTTAGTTATAATCCAGAAGATAGAGCATCTGTAACCTATTATAAAGGCGCTGTGCGATTTAATGGCTATCCTGCGCCATCGAGGAATATAGATATAAAGAATAAAGATAATACATTGCATGGGATCTTAAATCGAGATTCAGTTCGCGAGCTTTTTATTAATAGGCTCCTTTATACAAAAGGTGAAGAGTGGCTTCCTGAAAATGAAAGTAGAATTATTTTTCCTTTAGCTGATTGCGAGAGAAAGATAGGAAGTATTGTCTCTCCATCGATTGATGATTGCCTATTAAATGAGTATCCTGATGTTTTTCATGACTATCATGAAATTAACTTAAAGAAAATTCCTTTTTCTGCATTCAAGCAAATTACCTTAGGGTATAACATGACTGAAAAAGATAAAAATATAATTTTAGATAAAGTTAGTTCGAATAAAGAATTGTCTCACGTCAACGTATTACATTCAAAACTTGATATATACGGAAAGGTCGTGGTTAAGCCCATGTAATAATACGCTTATGTCTACACTTCATGATAAATACCTTCCTTAACTTAGGAAGGTTAGTTGTCGGTTTACGCAGAAAGTAACAAATAACCTT
>ERZ808037.1531-NODE-1531-length-14530-cov-4.584377_pt1 | contig 14530 bp, 10 predicted proteins | sample MGYA00380190_ERZ808037 | MGnify/ENA primary metagenome ERZ808037 (study PRJEB31490, sample SAMN06133399) | mouse gut metagenome | isolation source: J9 | host: mice | place: China: Chengdu | collected 2015-05 ... | reverse complement strand
TGGGCCTGATCGACAGTTCGCCTCGCACGATTCCTCCTCTCTTGCGGGCTATGCCTCGGCAAGAGCCAATCTACCGCCGTGGCGCGTTGCGACCCGCGCGCGTGCCGGCAAGCGGTCGGTTTGGCGCGGTAAGCGGTAGGGGAGTGCGCTTGAAGTGCGGGTATGCGGTTCAGCGCAGCGCGCTGCGGATGCGCGCGGTGACCGCTTCGCACGTCAGCCCATACCGGCTGTTGAGTGTGACGAGCGGCGTGCGGTCGGTGAATGCCTTGTCCGCGCCGAAATTGAGCGTGCGCATGCCTGATCCGGGCATCATGTTCGCGTAGAACGCGGTGATTTTCTCACCCCAGCCGCCTTCCAGCTGCGCGTCTTCGAGCGTGACCACGAGCGTGTGGTCGCTCGCGAGCGCGCGCAGGGTGGTCTCGTCGAGCGTGGAGAACTGCAGCGGGTCGATGAGTGTGGCGTGCACAGGGTCGGTGTCGTCGCTCGCGAGCGCGTGCACCACATCGCGCGCGAGGGGATAGGCGTTGCCCAAGCCAAGCACCGCCACCGTGTCGCCCGCTTCGGCCACGTGGTAGCCGCACCACGGGTTGTTCGCATCGGTGGCCTGCGGCTCGACCGTGGCGTTGGGGTCGAGGGTGCCGGCGCGCTCGCCGCCCAAGATCTGGTTGCCGGGCACGCGGATCAGCACCGGATGGCTGTTGCGTTCGCTCGTGGACCAAGCGAGCATGTCGAGGAACATCTGCCGTGAGGTGGGCGCCAGACACAGCAGACCGGGGATGTTGCCGAAGAACGGCACGTCGAATGCGCCGGAATGGGTGTTGTCGGCGTCGCTCAGGCCGGCGCCGAACGAGAGGAGCGTCACCGGGGTGCCGTTGAGCGCCACCTCTTGTTGCACTTGGTCGAACGTGCGTTGGAAGAACGTGGCGGATGTGGCCACCACGGGCCGGCCGCCGGCTTTGGCGATGCCGGAGGCGAACGCCACCGCGTGCTCTTCGGTGATGCCGGTGTCTACATAATGCGGACCCGCCTGTGCGCGGAACGCGTGGGTGATGCCGTTCGATCCAGGCGTGGCCGGCGAGATGACGATGAGCCCGGGTTCGTGCTCGAAGCGTGCGGCGAGTGCATCCATGGCGAGCGCACCGTAGTATTTGCGTGCGCCGAGCGGGGTGCCTTCCTGCGCGAGCGGGTTCTGCCAATGGTTCTCTTCGCACCGGCCTGCGCGCACGCCATGGCGCGCGTCCTCGGCGTCGAGCCCCAGGCCCTTGGTGGTGTGCACATGCAGCACGACCGGGTGGTCGATGTCTTTGACCTCGCGCAATGCCTCGATCATGGTGTGCACGTCGTTGCCATGCTCCACATAGCGGTAGTCGAGGCCGAACACGGTGAACAGGTTGCGGTCGCTGCGGCCGTGGGACGCGCGCATCTCGGCGAGCGTCGCATACATGCCGCCATGGTTCTCTGCGATTGACATCTCGTTGTCATTGACGATGATGATGAGGTTGCCGCCCTGCTCGGCGGCGTTGTTGAGCCCCTCGAACGCGATGGCCGAGCTGAGCGCGCCGTCGCCGATTACGGCGATCACGTTGCGTGTCTGTGGCGCGGCGCCGGTGGCGGCCACCATGTCGCGTTCCTTGGCAAGGCCGCATGCCAGCGAGATGGATGTGCCGGTGTGGCCGAGCACGAAATGGTCGTGTTCGGATTCGGCTGGGTTGGTGAAGCCGGTGACCGAGCCGAACAGTTCGGCGTTGAGGAACGCTTCGGCGCGGCCGGTGAGCATCTTGTGCACGTAGCTTTGGTGCGAGACATCGAACACGATCTTGTCGAGCGGGGAGTCGAACACCACATGCAGCGCCACGCTTGTCTCCACCAGGCCGAGGTTGGAACCGATATGGCCGCCCGCCCGCTTGCCGAACTCCACAAGCGTTTCGCGGATCTGTGCGCAACACTCGTCAAGCTGGCGATCGTCAAGCCGTTGCACGTCCGCAGGGGAATGCAGGGTAGCCAAAATGTCGCAGGTCATCGCCTTATCCACGTCCTTCCCAGTTCCCGCGTGGGGCCCTTTGCGTGTTCATATTATAGTGTGATGAGCGATTATGCTCACAAAGGTGTAAAACAAGGGCACCCACGTAAGCGAGATGGAGTGCTGGACACAGGCTTTTCGGCGCGCATCCCGCTTACGCGGGTGCCCACATAAGATAGGGGACTATCATGCAAGCCGTATATGCCGCATCCGTCAATGCCTCCGACCCGCTCGCCGCAATCGAAGTCGGCGATGTGCCGCCAATGGAGCTGCCCGCAGGCTGGGCGCGTATCGCCGTGCACGCGACCACGGTGAACCACCACGACATATGGTCGCTCAAGGGCGTGGGGCTTTCCGCCGCGCAGACGCCGATGATCCTCGGCACCGACGTGTGCGGTGTGCTGCCTGAGGATCCGGTGGGGGCCACGGGGCTGCATGCCGGCAGCGAGGTCGTGGCATACACCGTCGTCGGGTCCGACGGCGCCGGCGTGCTGCCGGGCGAACGACGCAGCATCCTGTCGGAACGCTACCCGGGCACGATGGCCACCACCACACAGGTGCCCGCGGCGAACCTGTTTGCCAAACCGGCCAACCTGAGCGCCGAAGAGGCGGCCGCGCTCGGCACCAGTTGGCTCACGGCTTACTCGATGCTGTTCTCGCGAGAGCGCGGCGCACAGGTGCAGCCCGGCGACAGTGTACTGATCCAAGGCGCCGGCGGCGGTGTCTCCACCGCGGCGACGATGCTGGCGCGCGCCGCGGGCCTCGAGGTGTTCGTCACCTCGCGCAGCGCCGCCAAACGCGGCCGCGTGGCCGCACTTGGCGCGCACGCCACGTTCGAACCCGGCGCACGTCTGCCGCACAAAGTGGACGCCGTGCTCGACTCGGTCGGTTCGGCCACATGGAGCCATTCGATCAAATCGGTGCGCCCCGGCGGCACCGTCGTCACATGCGGCGCCACAAGCGGCGACCAGCCGGGCGCGGAGCTCACGCGCGTGTTCTTCCAGGACATCCGCATCCAAGGCAACACGATGGGCTCACGTGAAGACTTCGCACGCCTGCTGCGCTTCGTGGAACACGCCGACCTGCATCCGCCGATCGACGCCGTATACGCCGCGGCCGACGCACGTGCCGCCTTCGGACGCGTGATCGCCGGCGACGTGTTCGGCAAGGTGGCGCTCACCTTCGCCTGACGCCGCGCCAATATCTGAGATGGGCCGCCATGCGTGCCCGTCTGCGCCCGCCGCGTGGCGTACAGTAGTGGCGTACACACCACACCTTCTCGCGTAAGGAAGCAAATGACAGCCAGTACTCCGCAAGTGGCCGTGATCATGGGATCGGCCAGCGATTGGGACACGATGAAACACGCATGCGCCATGCTCGACCAGTTCACGGTGCCGTACATGAAGCAGGTCATCTCGGCGCACCGCACCCCGGAGCTCATGGGCGAATTCGCGCACAACGCGCGCGCCAACGGCATCAAGGTCATTATCGCCGGCGCCGGCGGGGCCGCGCACCTGCCCGGCATGGTCGCCGCGCAGACCACGCTGCCCGTCATCGGCGTGCCGGTGCAGTCCCACGCGCTGTCTGGCTGGGATTCGCTGCTGTCGATCGTGCAGATGCCCGGCGGCATCCCCGTGGCCACCACGGCGATCGGCAAATCCGGCGCCACGAACGCGGGCCTGCTCGCCATCAGCATGCTGAGCATGACCGACGAGCGCCTTGCGAACGCACTGCAGGAGTACCGCGACGACCTCAAGCAGAAGGTGGATGAATCCAATGCCAAGCTTGTCTGACGAAACCAACGGCGCGCTCGCCGCCCTCGAGCCGGGCATGACGATCGGCATTGTGGGCGGCGGCCAGCTCGGCCGCATGATGGCGCTGAGCGCCAAATACATGGGGTTCCGCGTGGGCGTGCTCGACCCGACCGACGATTGCCCCACCGCGCAGGTGGCCGACTTCCAAATCGTGGCCGACTACGACGACACCGCCGCGATCCGCGCGCTCGCCGACCACAGCGACGTGTTGACCTATGAATTCGAGAATGTCGACGCCGACGCGCTCGACGCGGTGCGCGACCGCGTGGCGATCCCGCAGGGCACCGACCTGTTGCGCGTGACGCAGAACCGCATCGCCGAAAAGACGTTCATCAACGACCATGGCATCGGCACCGCGCCATGGCGCGCCGTGCAGTCGCGCGATGAGCTCGACGCGGCGCTCGCCGAGATCGGCTACCCGGCCGTGCTCAAGACGAGCGAAGGCGGCTATGACGGCCACGGGCAGATCGTGCTGCACAGCGAGGACGATCTTGCACAGGTGTGGGCCGCCGACGAATTCCCGCAGGCGATTCTCGAAGGGTTCGTCGATTTCGCGTACGAGGCGTCAATCCTGGTGTCGAGTGACGGCGAGCACTACGTCACGTTCCCGGTGGTGCGCAACATCCACCGCAACAACATCCTGCACATGACGCTCGCACCGGCCGAGGTCGGCACGGCGCTTGAGGAATCCGCACGCGCGCTCGCCATCGAACTGGCGCGCGGGTTCAAGCTCGCCGGCACGCTCGCGATTGAGCTGTTCGTGACGAACGACGGCGGCGTGCTCGTGAACGAGCTGGCGCCACGCCCGCACAATTCGGGCCATTACACGATCGAGGCGTGCTCGTCCGACCAGTTCGACACGCACATCCGCGGCATCGCCGGCTGGCCGCTTGAGCAGCCGCGCCTGCTGAGCCCGGCCGTCATGGTCAATGTGCTCGGGCAGCATGTGGCGCCCACGCGCGCCGCACGCGCCAGCCACCCCGAGTGGCATATGCACGATTACGGCAAGGCGCAGGTCAAACACAACCGTAAGATGGGGCACATCACCGTGCTGACCGACGACCCCGCACGCACGGCGGCCGACCTTGAGGCCACCGGCTGCTGGAGCGTCGAAGGCGATCAGTAACGGCGCCGACACAACGGAAAGGGAGCACCGTGACCGCACAGAGTGGGCGCAACACACGCCAGAAAGACGTCATCCGTGAGGCGTTGGGGGCGTGCGACGTGTTCATTTCGGCGCAGGCGCTGCACCAACGGCTTGTGGACGGTGGCGAGCATATCTCACTCGCCACCGTCTACCGCCGCCTCAACGCGATGGCCGACAGCGGCCAGGCGGACACCGTGCGCATGAACGGCCAGCAGATGTTCCGCCTGTGCGGTGATGAACGCCACCACCACCATCTGGTCTGTGTCTCGTGCGGCAGGACCGTGCAGATCGACCCTCCGAGCGAGACATGGCTGCGCTCGATCGCTGAGGAGCACGGGTTCACGGTCGAATCGCACACGCTCGAAGTGTTCGGGCTGTGCGCGCAGTGCCGCGCCGCCCGCGCTCAGTCGGACGGCGCGGACGCAGTCGACGACGCGGATGCCGGCGCAGCGGTCGATGCAGGCGCATCGTCCTTCGGTTTGAACGACGAGAGCATGCCGAGCGCCTCGCGGAAGGTGAGCGACGGCAGGTAGGCGCGGATGATCGCGATCGCCAGGTTCGGCAGCAACGCCGAATCGCGGTAGCAGATGTACACCGGCCGTTGGATTGGCTGGAACTTGAGCTTGAACCGGTACAGCGACTTGAACCCGTACGCCGGTTCCAGCAGGTCGGCCACAAGCGCGAGCGAATGCTGCAGCACTGTGGTGCCGTCGATGTTCGACGTGTCGTCGCTCGTGGCGTCCGACGAATGCTGCAGGCCGCTGAGCGGCGCCGCCGAAAGGCTGACGAACTGCACCTGCTCGTCCGGGTGCGCTTCGCCCCAATCATGCATGCGCTGGGCCATGCGCGCGATGAGGAACTCCATGATGCCGTTGTAGCTGCCGTGGTTGTAGCGCATGAAGTCCAGCGTCCAACCGATCACATGGCCGCCGCGCCACGTGGGCAGCCAGCTCGTGACGGCCTGCACCACACCATCGCCGTCGATCGCGTAGAGGATCTTGACACGGGGGTCCTTCAATTCCTCCACGCCGCCGAGCGTGAACTTCATCTCAGGCAGCGCCTTGCCCTGTGACCACTGTTCGGAGATGCCCTCGATCTGCGACTGCACGTCAGCCGGCGCCTCGTCGAACGTGGTCATCACATCGACGATGCCTTCGCGCTTCGCCTTGTTGATGGCGGTGCGCACATCCTGCCACTTCTTGCCGGTCGTCTTCCACGCCTGCGGGTCGATGAGCATCTCTTCGCCCACCATGATCGAATGCCAGCCCTGCTCCTGCAGGTAGTCCTTCTGCTCTTCATGCACCGCGTAGAACACCGGTGCCCACGTATGGTCGCTGCAGAAGCGTGAGAAATCGTCCAGATCGCTGAACCATTCCTCCGGGTCGCCGAACGGGCCGGTCGTGGTGAGCGCGATGTGGTTGAGCACACGGTAGGCCACTGCTGAACGGCCGGTTGGGGAAAGCCAGTATTCGTTGCCTTCCCACGTGGCCATGAAACTCATCGATTCGCCGCCATGCTCCACAAGCGTCTCGGCCTGTTCGTGTGCCGCGTGGTCGTAGTCGATCGACGAGCGCAGCCATGCGAGCGAGACCACGAGCAATACGAGCCAGAACACCATGCCCACCCCTTGGTAGATCACCGAGGCGAGCGCCGTGGCCGGCGCGAAGGTCAGTGAGGTGGCCGCAAGATAGCCCGCCGGCAGCAGACGCGCCGGCAGGTCCTCGAATAGCATGCGCGCGTCAGGGTGCGGCACGAAGTCCTGCGCGTGCGTGAAGCCGAACACCAGATAGACGGTCAGGCACACGAGCAGCGTCACAATGAGCACCGTGACGCTCAAGCTCAACGTGCGGCGGTGGGTGCGCACCGAGAAATTGCGCAACGCCACGCCGAGGGCGATCGCGTAGATCAGCGGCACGAGCACATTGACCGCGCATGTGAGCAGCGTGCCCGGCGGCAGCGCGGTCGACGCATCGCCGTCGGCCGGCGCGAGGAAACTGCGGATCGGCACGATGAGGTAATAGACCACGGCGGTGAGCGCGGTCAGCACATAGAAGACAATGCTCGCCACCGCGGCGGCGCGCCTGCCCAACATGACGCCCCAGGCGAGCGTGAGCATGACGAGGACGCACAGCACCGACCGCACCACGTCGCCGGGGAACAGGCCCGCGGCGAACGAGTTCTGCTGGAAGCAGCCGAGCGAGGCCTCGCCGTTGAGGCATGCGGCGAGGCGGCTGGAATGCACCGAGCCCGGGCCCATGATCCACGCGAGCGAGGTGAGCGGGCCGGCATGGATGCGCGATGTGGCGGTGACGACCGGGCCGAGTGCGAGCACAAAGCCGATCGCACCCAAGATGCGCCGTTTTTCGCGCGACGAACTGTACTGCCAATGCCATCGTTCGGATTCATGCGGGCGGCCGGCGATCGCCGTGCCGATCAACTGGCCGGCCACGGCGGCGATGAGCGTGCAGTAGTCGCCGGGATTGCCGCCGTACAGGATCACCACGAGCACGGCGGTGTAGCCAATGAGGCGCACGCGGTGGCGCCACAGCGCGTACGAGAACGCGGTGGACGCCATCAACGCGCCAGCCACCAGGGTCACCGGGCTCAACGAGAACACAATCTGCGAGGTCAACGCGCGGTCTCCGAACAGGGTGCTGATGCCCGCGCACAACAGCAGGCCGCCGCCGATGCCGATGGCCGCGCTGCCCAACGAGACGAGCGTCGTACGCATGGCGCCCATGCGCGGCTCCGCCACACACAGCACGCATAGGATGAGCACTGCCTCGACAATGAGCTGGAGCACCCCGCGCGTCAACACGAGCGAAGGGAGCAGACGGGCCAGGTCGAACGCGCCCAGCGTGGTGCTCAATTCGGCATACGGCAGGCTCTTGTGCTGCACCGCGTAGAACAGCCACCAGCACAGGTTGATGGCCACGAACCCGGCGGTGACCCAGAGCGCGAACCGCTGCTCATGCACCCATTGGCGCAGGTCGGCGAGCAGCTGCGCGCCGACGCCGCTGCCGGCACGGCGTCGTGGCCGCGCCACGGATGATTGGTTGGTGTTCACTGGAGTACCTCAACTTTCTGTGCGCGGTCGTGTGCGTAGTCTTCGAATGCAGCGGGTGTGGCGCCCAGGCCCATGCGGTCGCACAGCCAAGGGAGCGCCACGGCGAACGTGGCGTTGACGGCGCGCCAATCATGGCCGCTGCCGGTGGCCTTGACCATGTGCACGGTCCAGCCCGCCTCGCGCGCCGCCTTGCCGATCGTGACCACATTGGCCAACGACGTGTGGTCACGCGCACCCGCGCCGAGGATCATGACCTGGCGTGACGGCGCGTGCGCCTTGATCGCGTTCACCGGCACCTGCCGGTCGTATGCCGCGGCGTCACCGCCGAAGTAGTCGCTGATCATCGATTGCCTGCTGCCGGCGGTGGGGGCGAGTTCGCCGTCCACCGCGAGCACGTTGCCGTAGATTGCGGGGAAGTTCGGCGCCAGCTGTGTGGAGCATGTGGCGCCTTGCGAGAACCCGCCGATCACCCAGTCGGCCGCATCGACGCTTGCCGGCAGGGTGGCGCGGATCCAATCGGGCACATCCTGGGTCAGATAGGTCTGCGCCTTGCCCACTTTGGTGGTGTCGGCGCACAGGCTGTTGGTCATCATGCCGGTGTTCTGGTCCGGCGAGACGACAATCGGCGCCAACCCGTTGTGCTCACGCGCATATCGCGTCAGTACGGCGACCGCATTGCTCGCGCTAAAGAACCGTGTGGGGCTGCCGGGTTGGCCCGAAAGCATGACGAGCACGGGCAGCACAGGCGGATGGGCCGCGAGCGCCGCTGGCGGCAGCCAGACGACGGCGTGGCGCGCCCGGAACCCCGAGCGCGTGGCGGGAATCGTGGCGCTGAACAGCTTGCCTTCCGTCTCCGGGCGCACCGATCCGGAGCGCACCTGGGTGTTCCATTGCGCCACGCTGACCGTGGCGCGTGAGACATGCGCCGAATCGAGCGGCGGATACGGGGAGTAATCCACAAGACTGCCCACGGTCTGGAATTCACCGTAGATCGCGTTGATGCGCAATCCCGCACCGAGCACAGTGAGTGGCACCATGGCAATCGCGAGCACGCGCTTCCACCCGCGCGTCATCACCGCGGCGGCGATGAACGCGCCGGCCAGAAAGAACCCGCCGGCTGCGGCCCCGATCACCTCCCAGCCGAGCTCCACACCGAACAGCACAATGCCGTCGGAGATGAACCACGTGATGGCGCCGCCCGCACACGCGCAGACGAGCGCGGCCACCGCCTGCTTGACCACGTTGCGGCGCTTGCCGGCGGCGATCTGCGCGGCGGCGAGCGCCACAAGCCCCACACCGAGCATCGCCCACACGGCATAGGGGAGCCATCCGTGGGTGATACGGGTCTGGTACACCGCGTCCCAGCCTGTGGCCTGCACCATGTTCGCTCCTGCCTTCTTCCCTGTATGCACTTCGATAGTCGCACGAACGGCGTCACCGCGACGCTGGGTACCGCGCAGCGCGAACATGGCCGCGACGATGGCCCAGCGCCGGTATTTCCATGAGCTAAGCCGATTGTCAGCTTGGTGGAGGAAAATGGGGCGGCGACACACAACATACACATGACTAACGGCACCCGCATACCATTGCCGTTCACGGATTTGGAGCGACCCACATCGTGCACAACGAACCCCATGCGTTGAATGATCCATCACAAGACACCACGCCGGCATCCAGCCCGTCCATGCCAGCGGCGGCGGCCGCCACGGACGTGGAGGAACTGCGCATCACCACCGTCGACCCCGCGAAGGCACCGAAGCCCAGACACTGCGCTTGGCCCGGCTGGCTGTACGCGGTCGTGTTCATCGTCGTCGACTTCCTCGCGCTCGCGATCCTGCAGTATGGCGTCACGCAGTCGTCGACGCGCGTGCAGCTGTCCAGCTCGCTCGACAGCCTCGGCACGATGATCGGCAAAATGGGCCAAGGCAACTTCGTGCTTCTGCTCAACATGCTCGCCATCGGACTCGTGTATCTGACTCTGCTCATGGTGAGCAACCGGTTCTGGGTGGCCTCACCGATACTGCTGTGCCTCGCCGCGGTCATCGCCGCCATCGAGAAGCTCAAGATCAGCGCGCGCTACGAGGTGATCCTGCCCTCCGACCTGAACTTCCTCAAAGGCAACACCGGCGACGTGATGAGCTTCCTGCCGCCCGAGGCGCCCGCGGTCATCGGCATGGCGGTGGGCGTGTGCGCGGCGGCCATCATATTGTCCGTCGTGTGCGCGCATTTCGACGGCAGGCACGGCTCGATGATCCGCGGCGGCAACAAGCCGCTTGGCGCGGGCCTGCGCGTGCTGTTCACTGTACTGCCCGCGCTTGCGATCGCCCTGTATGTGGGCAGTGTGGGCACTGTGGACTCGTGGGGCTACCGTGTGTCACGCGGCATGGGCGACAAGCCGTCGATGTGGGATTCGGTCTACGACGCGCAGCGCAACGGACCGGTCGTCTCGTTCCTGCGCCAGATCGACCCCAAGGTCATGGACGAGCCCACCACCTACAGCGAGGCCACGATGCGGCAGATCGCGGAACGCTACCGCAAGAGCGCGGCGGCCATCAACAAGACGCGCGAGCGTTCGCTCACCGACAGCACGGTCGTCTACGTGTTGTCCGAATCGTTCTCCGACCCCACGCGCGTGCCCGGCGTGGAACTCAACGCGGACCCCATGCCCGCCATCCGGCAGGTGAAGGGCGAGACCACGTCCGGCCTCATGCTCAGCTCCGGCTACGGCGGCGGCACCGCGAACATGGAATACATGGGGCTCACCGGCCTGAGCATGGCCAACTTCGACTCCTCGCTCACGAGCCCGTACCAGCAGCTGCTGCCCGGGGCGTGCTGGGCGCCGAGCGTGAACCAGATGTGGGGCGCGCCCGAACACTCGATCGGCCTGCACCCGTACGAGCCGAGCATGTACTCGCGCGAGACGAACTACAAGAAGCTCGGCTTCTCGCACTTCTACGCGCTTAAGGGCGACGACATCATCGCACACCAGGACAAGATCGACGATTCGCCGTACGTCTCCGACGAGGCGACCTACCAAAGCACGGTCGAGGAGATCAAGAAGACCGACGACAACCAGTTCCTGCAGGTCATCACGATGCAGAACCACATGCCGTACAACGACTGGTACAAGAATAACGAGTTCACGGTGAGCGACTCCGCCGACGCCGAACACCCGCTCGCCGACAATGAGAAGGAGTCAATCCGCACCTACGCCAAAGGCATGGAGCTGACCGACGAGGCCACCAAGCAGTTCCTCGAGGAACTCGACGCGATCGACAAGCCGATCACCGTCGTGTTCTACGGCGACCACCTGCCGGGCATCTACAAGACGGCCGGCGCCGACGAGAAGAACTCGATCGCGCTGCACCTGACCGACTACTTCATCTGGTCGAACCAGGCGAGCGAAGTGCAGGGCACCAAGCTCGACGACAGCGCCTACACCTCGCCGAACTTCTTCATCGCGCAGGCCGCCGAACAGATGGACGCGAAAGTGAGCCCCTATCTGGCGTTCCTGACCGACATGCACGCGCATATCGCCGCCATGGAGCCGCCGGTCGTCAACACCATCCAAGGCTGGGACCGCATCCCCGAAGGGCAGGCGATCTACCTGAACCAACAGGGCGAACCGATGAGCGTGGCCGACATGGATGCGGCCACGAAGCAGCTGCTCGAGGATTACAAGCTGATCCAATACGACATCACGGCAGGCGACAACTACCTCAAAGACATGGAGTTCATGGAACTGCCGAAGTAAGGCCGCTGGCCGCCCGGTGCAGCGCACGGCGGCCGGGCGGCGACCGCCCGTCACGGTCCCCCGACATTTTACCCAGAGTAAAATGTCGGGGGATTTGTGCGTGATGTGTCTATTCTAGACATTGATAAAACGTTTTACTAGCGTTTTTGATGCCGCGGTAGGGGTCTCTCGCACGGGTTCCCACCGCGGCACTGAGATTGGATTCAAAGGAGAATACCATGGGAAAGAAGATCATCCTCGACTGCGATCCCGGGCACGACGACGCCGTGGCCATCCTGCTCGCCTTGGGCAACCCCGCGATCGATCTGCTGGGCGTGACCACCGTCGGCGGTAACCAGAGCCTCGACAAGGTTACGTACAACGCCCGCGCCGTCCTCGAAAAGGCGCACGCCACCGATGTGCCGGTGCACATGGGCTGCGGCCGCCCGCTCATCCGCGAACCCGAAGCCGCGGCGACGATCCATGGGCAGAGCGGCCTCGACGGCGTCGAACTGCCTGTGCCGAGCCGTCCGCTCGACGAAGGGCACGCGGTCAACTGGATCATCGATACGATCATGTCCAATCCGCCGCAGACCATCACGCTTGTGCCGACCGGGCCGTTGACGAACATCGCGCTCGCGGCCCGCCTTGAGCCGCGCATCGTCGACCGCGTCAAGGAGGTCGTCCTGATGGGAGGCGGCTACCATGTGGGCAATTGGAGTGCCGTCGCCGAATTCAACGTGAAGGTCGACCCCGAAGCGGCGCACATCGTATTCAACGAATCCTGGCCGCTCACCATGGTGGGTCTCGACCTGACACATCAGGCGCTGTGCACGCCCGCTGTCCAACGCCGCATGGAGGACGTCGGCACCGATCTGGCCACGTTCGTCAGTGGGCTCATGGACTTCTTCCGCGCGTCCTACCGCGAGAACCAGGACTTCGTCGACCCTCCGGTGCACGACCCGTGCACAGTCGCGTACCTCATCGACCCCACTGTGATCACGACGCGACGTTGCCCAGTGGATGTGGAAATCCACGGCGACCTGACGCTGGGCATGACCGTCGCCGACTTCCGCGGCGCCGAACCCAGCCCGGAGGAATGCCATACCCAAGTGGCGGTCCATCTGGATGTCGAGAAGTTCTGGGACCTCGTCATCGACGCCATCAAGGCGCTTGGCTGAATGTAGCGCATACGAAGGAATCAACGGAGATTCAAGGAAAGAGGAACCCATCATGTCCAGCACATCGATGAAGCCGGCGGTGCCCGCGAAGCGCGGCGGCGACGGCACATCCATCGTCGCGCTGATGGTCGCGCTCATGGCGGCCATCTTCGCGTTCCAACTCAATGCGTCCATGCTGTCCCCGGCCCTCACCACGATGGCCAACCAGCTGCGCAGCGACGATGCCCAGATCGGTCTGACGCAGACCGTGTTCTTCACCGCATGCGCGGTGTTCTCACTGTTCCTGCCGCGCTTGGGCGACCTTGCGGGGCGCAAGAAGGTGCTCATCGGCATGCTCGCGCTCACCGGCATCGGCTGCTGCATCTCGGCGCTCGCCGTCAACGTGCCGATGCTCATGGTGGGGCGTGTGATCCAAGGTGTCGCCGGCCCGGTCGTGCCGATGACGCTGCTCATGCTGCACGAGCGCGTCACCGATGACGCACGCTATGCGCGGCTCATGGCCATCCTGACCGCCGTCAACGGCGGCATCGGCGGCGTCGACGCGCTGCTCGGCGGCTGGCTTGCCGGCCACTTCGGCTTCCGCTCGATTTTCTGGGTGATGGCTGGCGTCGCGCTCCTCGCGATCATCCTCGTGTGGATCTTCGCCAACGAAAGCCACGCGGAAGAGACCCCGAAGATGGATTGGCTCGGCGTGGTGCTGCTGTCCGCGGCCTTCCTGTCGATCTACCTCGCCATCGACCAGATCCAGAAGCTTGCCGGCGCCAACTGGTGGCTTGTGGCGGTCGAACTCATCGCCGGCGCCGCGCTGTTCATCGGCTTCTGGCAGGTCGAGAACCACAAGAAGAACCCGATGGTCGCCACCAAGTACCTCAAGCAGCGCCGCACATGGGGTCTGCTGCTCACCACGCTGCTGACGATGACCGGCGTCTTCGCGATCATGAACGGCATCGTCCCCGCACTCGCGCAGGACACGCAGTTCGGCGCGGGCATCTCCACCGACACCGTCTCGTTGTTTACCCTGACCCCGTACGCGCTTGTCGGCCTGGCCTTCGGCCCCGTCGCCGGTGTGCTCGCATCCAAGCGCGGATACCGCTTCGTGCTACGCGCCGGCCTTGTCGTCTCCGCAATCGCGATGGTCTTCGGCATCTTCGTCTGCCATGGCCCGGCGATCTGGAACCTCATCGTTTTGTCGGTCGTGCTCGGCGTGTCGTATGCGGGCACCGCGAACATCATGCTCAACGGACTCGGCATCGTGCTTTCGCCAGAGGACAACCCGGGCTATCTGCCGGGCCTGAACGCGGGCGCGTTCAACCTGGGCTCCGGATTGAGCTATGCGATCCTGTACGGCCTGCAGAAGGCGTTCACATCCTCCGGGGGCGCCACCTTCGGGTACATGGCGTCGATGGTCGGCGGCATCGTGCTGCTCGTCCTCGCCCTCGCCTGCTCGTTCCTGATCCCCAAGCCGCAACAGGAACAACGCTGATCCGATCGGCGCGACACCCGGCTTTTCAGAGTAAGGAGGCCGGCACCCTAATCAGGTGCCGGCCTCCATAATATATATGCGCTGG
>ERZ808037.1530-NODE-1530-length-14539-cov-5.167888_pt1 | contig 14539 bp, 14 predicted proteins | sample MGYA00380190_ERZ808037 | MGnify/ENA primary metagenome ERZ808037 (study PRJEB31490, sample SAMN06133399) | mouse gut metagenome | isolation source: J9 | host: mice | place: China: Chengdu | collected 2015-05 ... | reverse complement strand
CCAAAGCATTTAACTGGAAATATGCTGGTTAAAAACAGCCTTGATAGTATATGAGCATCAAAAAAACGCTGTACTAGATATTTTTCGAATAGGGACAAGGAATGGTGTGATAAGTGGAAACAAAAATATAGTAAAGGTGATCGTTCGCAAGGATATCCGGTGTTTTTATCAATAGAAAGTGTAGAAAATTGGTATCCTAAAACATTTTCTGAAAAAATTGATTTAATAATGTTGTATTTTGGAAGTCATATTAAACATATAGGAGAAAGCATAAAAATAAAAAAGCAAACATTATATAGTATTCTATTTGTGGATCGTTTTGATTATAGTGATATGGGAAAAAAATCAGTTAGGGATGAAAGTGTAATTGAAGGTCAGGCAGAATATATGCTAGAGTATTTGGTGAAAAGAGGGTATATTGAAAAGATTTTTTCAACTGGATGGTTTGAAAGGGACGAGGCAGAAATAAATTTATTGCCAGAGGGCTATGCCAGAATAGATGCTTTGCAAAAAAATACAGCTAATGGAAAAAATGTATTGGTTGCGATGGAGTTTGGGAATAATACAAAACTACTTAGAGAGGCTATACGGCAAGGGATTACAGATGCAGGATATTTGGCAGTTTTTATTGATGAAGTTCAGCATAATGATTTTATTACACCTGAACTATTAAAATATATAAAAAATAGTAAGTTTATTGTTGTGGATTTAAGCGATCGTAATAATGGAGCATATTTTGAGGAAGGGTATGCAATGGGGCTTGGTAAACAAGTGATACAGCTATGTCGTTGTGATGTAAAACTTCATTTTGATATTGCACAAAAAAATACGATTATGTGGGAAAAAGAGGATGATATACCCGAAAAATTTAAAAATAGAATTATAGCTACAATTGATTAGTAAAATTTTAAATATGGCAAAAAGATTAAATACAAAACAATTATTGGTGGGGTTATTGTATGAAATTTTTGTTTTGCACAATAACCCCATGAATAGTCGTTATGAGTTCTTTATTAAAAACAATATTTGTTTACTTCATGGAATGGAAAATATAATTTCTTATCGTTATTTTTTTGGAAATTCTAGTGAAGAAAGAACAGTTCTGGTAAGCTTAAAATTCTGCAAACAGAATGCATACAGGACTTCCAGTTTCTATGGTATTGTCTGTGTAAGTTAAGCTTCCGTCAGAATTTACTTCAAACTGAACGATGGTATCACTGCGTTCGTTAGCCACGTAAAGAAAACGTGATTCCGGGTCCAGTCCAAGGAAACGCGGGAAATCTCCCATAGTGGGAACAAAGCCGGCAGGCTGCAATTTGCCGCTTAACGGATCTACCCGGTAAAGAGCTATACTGTCATGGCCACGGTTAGATACATAGAGATATTTTCCGTCTTTTGTAATATCAATTCCGCTGGCAAGAATAAGTTTTGGGTCAGCACAGTTATCTGGCAAAGTCTGAGAAGTCTGGAATGGAGTTAATTTACCGGTTTCATTATCCAGAAGACAGGAAAGAACTACATTGCGGCGTTCATTGACCTGATAGACGAAACGGTTATTTGGGTGAATGGCAACATGGCGGCATTCATCCAGGTTTCTTCCGCCTAATTTGTAAACGTCTGTAAACCCGTTTTCTGGTGAAAAGGTAAAGACATTAATTCCATGTTTTGCGCCAGTGGTAATATCACGCCCGCCTTTTGCCGACACAATTAAATATTTTTCTTCTTTATCATAAAAAATCTGATGAGGGCAGGAATTTTTCCCTTCTTCAGCCCCGGGTAAATGATAATTGTAGGCAACTTCGCCCAGTGTACCATCCGCATTTCTGTTTACCGCAACGATATTTTCTGTTCCAAGGCAGGCAATCAGAATGTACGTATTTGTCTTATCTGGGAGCAGGTAAACGGGATTTTGTCCATGGATTTCAACTGTATTTAAGAGTTGAAGTTTGCCGTTATTGTGGTCAATAGAAAAAGCGCTTGCACTGGTTTTATCGCCATGCACAGCATAGAGGTAATTTCTGGTTTTATCCATACACAGGTAGGAGGGATTTTCCAGGCCGTCTACGGTTTGAATATGTGTCCACTGACCGGTACTGTAGTTTGTTTGATAGACTTCAATTCCATTTCCGTGTGCATTGCGTTCACGGCTGGTGCGGGAGCCTACATACACATAATGGTTCATTAATAAATTCTCCTTTCTCTTGAGGTGAAGCCATGTGTGCTTCATCAATGTTTTATGTTCGTCTGTTTTAGATAATCTATAGTATAAGGCATGAGAAGAGGGTAAGGAAGTATAAATAAACTATAGCTCCATAGGGTTAATCTATAGGTAAATAAGAAATTTATATTTGTCCTGAAAAAGTATCTGTGTTATATCTTAGCTGAAACTATTTGATTGGAGAATATTGAAAGTGAGGCAGGTTATGGAACAGAAGAGATTTGATGAGGCAGTTTTGCGGATGGCACAGCGGCAGACAGTAAGAAGTTTCAGGGATGAACCTATTCCTGATGAAGTGTTGAAAAATATTCTGGAAGCAGGAATTAATACAGCCAGTGGAGGGAATCTGCAGCCATATTCCATTATTGTTGAGCGTGATCGAGAGAAAGCGCAAAAGCTGGCAAAGATGTTAAACTATCCGTTTATCGGAAACGCGGCGGTTAATCTTCTGGTGTTAATGGACTGGCATAAACTGGCAGTGTACAGCAAATGCAGACAAGCTCCTTTTATTGAAAATTACAGTACGAATCACTTTTTTATTGCCTGGGATGATGCAGTGCTCTGTGCACAGGCGATGGAAACCGCAGCTTGGCTTTATGGGATTGGCACCTGTTTTATCGGGCATGTGATGGACTGCGGCGATGCGCTGAAATCCATGTATCATCTGCCGGATATGACCTATCCTGTGCTTTTGTTAAGTATGGGATATCCCAAAAATCTTACGCCAAAATCACGCAAGCTTTCTCTGGATTTGATGGTATTTGAGGGAGAGTATCCTGCATTGCGTGAGGAACAGATTTGTGATGCGTTTGATCAAAAATATGAAGGAAAAAAACTGCCGCTTCCTTCGGATGAAAATGCCAGAGCCGAGCGCATAAGTAAGTTTAGAAGAGCGATGGAAATGGTATATTCGGCGGAAGAAACGGAAAAAATCATCCAGGAAGTTATTCACCGGGGATATTTTTCAGAGATACAGCGTTTATTTGGAATCCATTATCATCCGGATCGGGAAGTTGGAAATGAATTACTTGGTTATTTTCAGGAGCATAAACTCTACCCTTTTACGGATGCACTGAATAAGCAGGAAGAAAAGTAATGCGTTCGGCAGGATTAAAACAGCATGGCGGGGATCAGGGCAGGGCCTACTACCAAAAGATGACAGAATCCCCTGTTGCCCGGTTGATTATTCAGTTGTCAATTCCCTCCATTATCAGTATGATGATCAGCAATATTTACAATATGGTTGACACGGCGTTTGTTGGCCGGCTGGGGACGAGTGCCAGTGCTGCGGTGGGAATTGTATTTGGGTTTATGGCTATTCTTCAGGCTGTTGGCTTTCTTTTTGGTCAGGGAAGCGGGAGTATTCTGGGACGGAAACTTGGGCAGCAGGAGATAGAAGAAGCTTCCGCCGTGGTTTCTACGGGATTTTTTTCTTCACTGCTGATTGGATTTCTCATTGAGATTGGGGGGCTGTTGTGCCTGGATACTCTGGCTGTCTGGCTGGGAAGCACGCCAACCATCCTCCCTTATACAAAAATCTATATGGTGTATATCCTGCTCTCTTCGCCGTTTATGATTGCCAGTTGTGCAATGAATACCATTCTTCGCTATGAAGGCAAGGCGTTGTTTGCCATGATTGGTATGATGTCGGGGGCTGTCTTAAATATTTTCGGAGATATTTTCTTTATGTTTGCTCTGGATATGGGGATTGCAGGAGCAGGGTTATCTACAGCGTTGTCACAGTTGATTAGTTTTTGTATCCTTGTATCACCATTTCTTAAGGGAAAAACACAGTGCTGCCTTTCCTTTAAACGAATTAGCCACAGATTTAGCATTTATTTGGATATTTTTACCACCGGATTGCCGAGCATGAGCCGACAGGCCCTTACCAGCATTTCTACGATTTTGTTGAACATGGAAGCTGGGACCTATGGCGACGCGGCGGTAGCTGCGATGAGTATTGTTTCACGGATTATGTTTTTTGTTTTTGCGGTTGCTTTGGGAATTGGGCAGGGATTTCAGCCAGTCTGCGGATTTAATTACGGGGCAGGGAAATATGAACGTGTCCGTAAAGCTTACCGGGTTACTCTGCTGTCTGCAGCAGCGGCAATGATTTTTCTGACTGTTATTGTAATGCTTCAGCCGGGAGATCTGCTTCGTCTTTTCCGGGATGACCAAAAAGTCATTCAGATAGGAATCCGGGCGCTTAAACTCCAGGCTCTGGCACAGCTTGTTCTCCCTGTGTGTATGGCGGCAGAAATGTTTTATCAGAGTACAGGAAAAAAAATAGGGGCATTGCTGCTCAGTGTAATGAGAAACGGATTATTTATGATACCTGTACTGCTGATTCTTTCCCGGTACAGAGGTTTGGCAGGGATACAGGAGGCTTACCCTGTAGCCTGCCTGCTTTCCCTTCCGCCATCCATGCTGCTGGCAAAACATTTTTTTCAAAAACTTCCACCCGATACAGAATAATGGTATCATGTAACACTGTCAATTTTTAGTTCATAAAATTGACAGTGTCTTTTATTTCTTTGATGATTTTGTTGCATGCTCGTTCCGTGGGGCGTTTTTTATCAAGAGCAACGACAAAATCCACCATCAGATCTTCGGCATCTACATAGTAGCAGTTAGCATCTTCACTAAGATAACTTAATTCCTGGGGGACATCAAACAATAATGTTGCACCCATTCCACGGGATACCAGCCGACAGGCAGAACGGACACTTAAAACTTCCTGAACAATCTCCGGTGTGATATTCATATGTTTACAGAATTTATCAAAAACAGTCCGCATATTCCGGCCTTTTGGGTACAGGATATAGGGCAGTTCACCAAGAGCATCTGCTGGAAGGTAGGGATACTTGCTGCCAGGAACCGTATAGGCTTTTTGTATTATCGGATGATGGTTATTGACAGCTAAAAGCAGCCGATCCGTAAATATGGTCTGACAGGACAGCGTCTTTGTGTCCATGGGGTCATTGAGCAGGATAAGATCCAGTTCGCCGGATAAAACTTTTTGGATTAGGTTCTGGGAGGTATCCATGCTGAAATCGACGGAAAATGCAGAATTGGGACGATTCAGCATGTAATACAGGGTATCAAGATACTGGTCGGCCCGGCCAAGGGTTATACCGATCAGGAATTTCTGGCTTTTTATTCTCTGCATCTGTTCCAAGTCGGTCATCAATTTTGTATCCAAATCAATAATTTTCCGAGCATAGGAAAGATAAACTTCTCCTTCTGGGGTTAGCGTTGTCCGGTCGTTTTTAAAAAAGCGTATGCCTAACTGCTTTTCCAGCCCATGGATATAGGCGCTTAATGATGGCTGAGAAAGGTACAGTGCTTCGGCAGCTTTTGAATAAGAACCATATTCTACAACAGCAGCAATATAACTGAAATCTTTAATGTTCATTACCATTTCCTCCTGTTTTTTACTATAACTTTTTTGGCATAGCTTGTCAAGAATGAACAATCTGCCTATATCTTTTTCCTTGAGCACTAAAGTTTTTATATATTTTACAGGTTCTGCTTTATCTGCTAACCTTGAATCAGGATTACAACACATTAACACAAGCAAAGAATAAGGAGGATATAATTAATGAGTACAACCACATCCAATGAAAACGCAGTTCATGTAGCAGAAAAATTAGCAAAGTATTCCCTGGGGTTAAATTATGATGAACTTTCGGAAAAAGTGGTTCATGAAGCAAAAAGGGCGCTTCTGGATACTTTAGGTGTTACCTTTGCCGCTAAGGGCGCAGACGCAGTAAAGATTATGTGGAAGGTATTGGATAACTTCAATGTAAACGGTACAGCAACCATTATCGGCAGCGGAAAAAAGACCTTGCCTCAGTATGCAGCCCTGGCTAATGGATGTATGACCAGATATTGGGACTATAATGACGGGTACGGATTCCCCATGGGCAAGATGGTTGCCGCCAGTCATCCAAGTGAGATTATCCCTATCTGCCTTTCCCTTGGAGAGTCAGAGAACATCAGCGGTAAAGAGCTGATTGTTGATATTGTGCTTGGATATGAGCTTTCCGGACGTATCCTCCGCTCAATTGAAAATAAATCTCTGGAAGCCAGAGGCTGGAATATGGATACCCGTGCAAGCTTTGTCAGCCCCCTGGTGTGCGGACGTATCCTGAAGCTGAATGTAGAACAAATGGAAAATGCACTGGGCATTGGCGGAAGCCGCGATATGGTTCTGGGCATTCTGGATACTGCAGGAGAAGTAAATACTATGGCAAAGAACATCCGCCATGCCTATTCCTGCCATACAGGTATTTTGGCAGCAATGCTTGCAAAAGAAGGCTTTACTGGGCCGGTACGTGTCCTTGAAGGAGAAAAAGGCTTTAATGAAACGGTTCTGAATGGTGATTTCAACTTTGATACAATGATTAATGGACTTGGTCATTTTATTATTGAGGATGCAGAGTATAAGCCAGTAGTTGCAAGTCGTACAGCTTCTGGTCATATCTTTGCTACATTGGAAAATACAAAGAAAAATGACATTCATCCAGAAGATGTTGCACGGGTTGATATCTATGCCTCCACGCGTGTTTCTGAGCATACAGGAGATCCGTCAAAGAAATATCCATTCAATAAAGAAAGTGCGGATCACAGTATTTATTTCCTTACTGCAGTTGCCATCACAGACAGAATGGTTGGACTTAGCCAGTATACGAAGGAAAAATATGAAGATGCAGGAATTAAGGAATTAATTGGAAAAGTGAATGTGCATGCAGATCCAGATACTTTTGATCAACATCACAGAGCTGGAGGCCGTTCCGTAATTACGATGAAAGACGGAACAATATATGATACAACAGTTCTTGAACCTGTTGGCGATAATACTACAAATCCGATTTCTGATGAGCAGTTGGAAGAAAAGTATTTTGACTGTGCAAGCCGTGTAATGTCACGGGAGCAGGCCGAAAAGATTAAAGATGCCATCTGGAATATTGACTCCTTCGATAATATCCGTGACTTTATGGAAATGCTGAAGTTCTAATAACTATCCAGCAAAGAAAGAAGAGAAAGTGGAGGATGATGACGTGGCAGAGAATTTAATAAGAAGAATTATCAAGTCACATCTTGTTTCCGGCGACATGGTCGCCGGAAGTGAGATTGCAGTAAAAATTGATCAGACGCTGACACAGGATGCTACAGGAACCATGGCCTATCTCCAGTTTGAAAGTATTGGGATTCCCAGGGCTAAAACCGAGTTGTCGGTCAGCTATGTGGATCACAGCTGCCTTCAGGTAGGGTTCCGCAATGCAGATGACCACCGCTTTTTGCAGACCGTAGCGGAAAAATACGGCGTGTATTTTTCCCGGCCAGGGAATGGAATCTGTCATCAGTTACATATGGAACGGTTTGGTGTTCCGGGAAAAACACTGCTTGGTTCAGACAGCCACACTCCCCATGGCGGGGCACTTGGGATGCTGGCCATGGGCGCCGGCGGATTGGATATTGCCCTGGCGATGGCAGGAAAACCGTTTCATGTAAAGATGCCCAAAGTTGTCAATGTCCGCCTGATTGGAGAATTAAAGCCCTATGTTGCTACAAAAGATATTATTCTTGAACTGCTTCGGCGCTGTTCCGTAAAAGGCGGGGTAGGAAAAGTTTTTGAGTACAGCGGACCTGGGGTGGAAACCCTTACCGTACCACAGAGAGCAACCATCTGTAATATGGGAGCAGAACTTGGCCTTACCACTTCTGTATTCCCGTCCGATGAGCAGACAAGGCGTTTTTTGAAAGCAGAAAACAGGGAAGAATGTTTTGTTGAATTAAAAACAGGAGAAGGCTATGATTATGATGAGTGCATGGAAATTGATTTAAATACACTTGAACCGCTTGTTGCCCAGCCCCATATGCCGGATCGTGTTGTGTTGGTAACGGATTTAAAAAAGATGAAGGTTAATCAGGTATGGGTGGGTTCTTGTACAAATGCCAACTATCATGATATGGTTAATGTTGCCAAAATCCTGAAAGGAAAACAGGTTCATCCTGATGTCAGCTTCAGTGTAAGCATTGCTTCCCGGCAGGTGCTGCACATGCTTACGGAAGAAGGCTGGCTGAATGATATTATTGATGCAGGAGCCAGAGTTCTTGAACTTACCTGTGGACCATGTGGAGGCGGCGGGCAGTCGCCATGTTCCGGCGGAATTTCTGTCCGCACAAATAACCGGAATTTTGAAGGCCGTTCAGGAACGAAAGATGCAAAGGTTTATCTGGTGAGTCCGGAAACCGCAGCAATGACTGCCCTGAAGGGGACGCTTTCTACAGCAGAAGAGGCATCTGAAGTGTTAAAGGATTACCGGGAACCTGAACAATATCATATTGATGACCGCATGATTCTTGCTCCAGCAGAAGACGGTTCGGCAGTAGAGGTCATTAAAGGGCCGAATATCAAAGGGCTTCCTGAATTTTCTGAGCTGACGGATGTTATCAAAGGAGAAGCTGTAATTAAAGTTGAGGATAATATTTCTACAGATCATATTATCCCGGCTCTTCCGGAGATTGTAGCATATCGTTCTAATATTCCTGCTATATCCGAGTATGTATTCAGTGGGATTGACGTCTCATTTGCCAGCCGCTGCAAGGAAAAACAGGGTGGATTTATCGTGGCAGGAAAGAATTATGGTCAGGGTTCCAGCAGGGAACATGCAGCGCTTGGGCCGAAATATCTTGGGATTAAAGCGGTTATTGCCGTTTCTTTTGCAAGAATCCACAGCCAGAATCTGGCAAATTTCGGCATTATGCCTCTGGAATTTAAGAATGAAGCAGACTATGGAAGAATTGACCAGGGAGATCGTCTGGAAATTACAGATTTACTGGAGAAGCTGGATAAAAATACCATTGAACTGAAAAACATAACTAAAAATGAAACCTATCCGCTGCTCCATCATTTAAGCGAATATCAGATTACTTCCATTAAAGCCGGAAGTATATTAAAATTGGCAGCAAAATAAGCTTAGAAAGGATAATAACGATGAATGTATGTAAGGTATTTGTGCCTTATGGCGCATTAGGTACGGGTATCAGTGATGAAGCTTTTGAAAATGGAATGGCATTGAACCCGGATATTATTTCGGTAGATGGAGGTTCAACCGATTCCGGTCCATATTACCTGGGCAATGGAAAGTGCAAGTATGCAAGGGAAGCCTTAAAAAATGATACAAGAAGGATGATTGTAGCGGCTCATCAGCATAATATTCCCATTACTATCGGAAGTTGCGGAACCTGCGGCGTAGACGAAGGTGTGGATTTTATGGAAGAAATCTGCAGGGAGATTCTGGAAGAAGAAGGCTTTTCGGCAAAGATTGCAAAAATTTATACAGAACAGTCTATTGATGTAATGAAGGAGAAGCTACGTAGCGGGAAAATTAAGCCGTTAGGAACCAGAGTGGAAGTCAGTGAAGAAATTTTGGACAGTTGTTCCCACATTGTTGCCGCTGCAGGTGCCGAACCATTCATCAAAGCCTTAAATGATGGTGCTGATATTGTACTGTGCGGCCGGGCGACGGATACTGCAGTGCTGGCCTGTATGCCGATTATTAAAGGATGCAGTGAGGCTGCGGCATGGCATGGGGCTAAAGTATGTGAGTGCGGACCGTTATGCAGCACGAACCCACAGAATGGCGGTATCTTTATGACAGTGGATGAAACGGGTTTTGAGGTTGAGGCTACGGCATCGGACAGCATCTGTACACCTTATACCGTATCGGCACATCTGCTTTATGAAAATTCAGATCCCTTCCATCTGGTTGAGCCTGGAGTTGTCATTGATACCAGCAAAGCCGTGTATACACAGTTGGAGAATGGCCGTGTTCGAGTGGAAAATTCTTCTATCATAAAATCCGATGTTTACACGATGAAGCTTGAGGGAGCTGGTCCGGCAGGATATCAGACCATTACCCTAGTTGGCATCCGGGATAGGATTATAATGAAAAACCCACTGGGATGGCTGGAAAATTTAAGAGCTTTCGCCCAGAGCAAGCTTGACCGGTTGGGTTATGATAATACCCGGTATTCTTTCTCTCTTCGTCCTTACGGATATAATGCTGTTTACGGCGGTGATGTGCCGGAAGGTTATGTGCCGAATGAAATCGGTGTACTGCTGACTGTAACAGCGGATGAACAGGAACTGGCGACACAGATTGCTAAAGTAATGAATCCGCTGCTGCTTCATTTTGAAGTAGAAAAGAATCGTCCTACCCCTTCTTTTGCATTTCCGTTCTCACCGGCAGAAGTAGTAAAAGGAAAGATTTATGAGTTTAAACTGTATCATGTGGTAGAAATGGATGATCCGTTTGAATTACTGCGGACAACTACCATAGAGGTTAATGGAAAAGGAGGAAAAGCATAATGGCAACAATTGGCGAAACCGCGTATTATGTAAGATCAAAGAATGCAGGGCCGTTTATGGTGACAGTTGATATTTTCTGTGGAGAAAAAGCAGTATTTGACAAGCTTTCCGCATCAAAAAATATTACCGCAGAAAAGGTGGCAGAGGTTTATCATGTTCGCCCGGAAGAAGTGAAACTGTTCCACATCCCTGACTTAAATGTAATTAAGATTTCCTATCCCAGAGAACTGCCCCAGGGACAAAAATATGAACGTGATATGCACGCTGGACAGCAATATGTGCAGATTACTGAGCTGGAGGTTTAATTGCCGTTCTCGATGCAATCAAGGAGGAACCCCTTATGGGAAAAAATGCAAAAACAAAGCAGGGAATGGACCCGCTTGTAACAGTTCTTATTATCATCGTATTTGCCGTTATTTTGACCTTTATTATTCCAGCCGGAGAATTTGCAGAAACAGCGGATGAAGCGGGGAATAAAATTATTGATATTGCGACCTTCCGCACCATACCTAGGACGCCGATCAGCTTTTTGAAAATTCCGCTGATGGTTACTAAAGCATTTGAAAAATCGATTGGGATAATTGTACTGATTGCAGCAGGTTCAGGGGCTTTTGAAGTTATCCGCAGAACGGGTACAGTTGATGCGATTATTGGTCTTACCCTGGAAAAGACCAAGGGAAACGGGAAAAAGGCATTATGGATTGTTTTTTTAATATTTACCTTTTTATCCTGTGCCGTAATTCCCCATGTATTTATTCCCTTTACGCCAATGTGCATTGCCCTGGCTCTTGCTTTAGGATATGATGATTTTACAGGTACAGCCATGGTGCTTTTGGCAACGGTAGTTGGGGCGATTGGAGCGCCGATTGCTCCTGGCACAGCGGCAGCACAGAGTATGCTGGGGCTGCCTGCCTATTCAGGCGTACAATATCGGTTTGCCATTATGATGATTTTTTACCTGGCAACAATCCTGTATCTGATTCGTTATGCAGAAAAAGTAAAAAAAGATCCGTCTGCCAGTGTAGTTGCGGATATGAGCGAGGAACGAAGAAAGCAGATTTCTGCATTTGAAGTAACAGAGTATCCTAAAGTTACAGCAGGACATGCGTTTGTAATGATGATTATGGCAGGATTGTTTGCTCTGATGATTTACGGAGGGCTTTCTTTTAACTGGGGAAATTACGAAATCGCAGCAATTTTCTTTGTGATGGGAGTTGTCTGCGGATTGATTGGAAAAGCCAGTCTTACGGAAATTTCTAAAGGTTTTGTGGTTGGCGTAAAAGCCCTTACCAGTACCTATATGATTATCGGCATGGCTACATCCGTAACGAATATTCTTTCCAGCGGAAATATCATTAATACGATTATCTATTATCTGTGTAAAGGACTCGGCTCCTGGCCGGTAATCCTTGCGCCGGTAGGAATTATGATTGCTGTTGCTATCGTAAATCTTTTCGTTCCTTCACTAAATGGAAAGATGCCCCTTCTTCTGCCGATTCTGGGACCTGTTTGCAAGGTACTTGGGATTAATCAGCAGTTATTGAGCGTTACGTATACCTTTGGTGACAGCTTTACGAACTTTGTACTTCCCTATAATAGCGGTCTTGTGGGCTTTTTGGAAGCAGGAAATGTAACTTTTGGGCAATGGTTTAAGTTCTTTAAAGGCTTGTTATGGATATGGATTGTCATGGGGGCAATCATCTTAATTTTCCTGCAAATTGTTGGTATTGGTCCATTCTGATGATAAAGAAATGCAGGATTAGATAGAAAAAATATAAATAAATAAAATCGGACAGAATAATCCATGACAGATGAAATATTATCATTTGGTCTATTGGAGATTCTGTCCGATTTTATTGTTTTGGGCGTTTGATTAATGTGTTTTATTGAAAATATATTTTAAAGAAATGAATTAGAAATTATTAATTAAAAAATGGAACAAGATGTTAGGCATAAAGGGTTAAAGGGGATACTGGAGAGTATCTATGTGGTATTGCCATTTATGGATACCAGAAGTTAAATTGTTTGAGCAGACACAGGGTATCCTGCGGTATATTTACTGGAAGAAGCCAACCGAGAAACCTCAGCAGGAATTTAGGATTACTATGATTCTCGTATAAAAACGAACTGAAAGATAAAAGAATTTTCAGATACGGAGAATTTGTTTGAAAGCCGTTGATACAAGAAAGTGTTATTTCACTGATTTTTGTCTATATTGTTTTACAACAAAAATTTTATATCAACAGTTTATCCAATGCGGCCTTTTATATGGGGCCGTATTTTTTTATACTCATTCTGGTATTCATGAATATAATATTTTTTATCATCGAATTTGGGATACCTGGAGTACATGGCATTGCCGTTCTCCAACCATGAGATTTTAAACCGATTAAGGCAGAAAATTTCGGAGGTTAAGGCAATGTCAGAAAAAGACTACTATTTATATATCAATGGACAGCCCGTTAAAGTGAACAAGGAAGTGTATGAGGAATATTATTACTGGGAGAGGCAGGAACAGTATTTTATGAATGATTTAAAGAAAGGGAAGGTGATGATTAACCCGGAAACCGGAGAAGCAACCGTAATTCCAAGCAAAGAGGTTTCTTATGAACAATACTTTCGCTATGGGGAACCATCTATGAGGGGAAAAGAAGATGTAGATGAGCAGATAATTGATCGGATTGCCTTGGATGAGGTGATGCAGGAAATGTCGGAGGAAGAAAGGGAATTGATTTGGGAGCTATTTTTTCTGGAAAAGACCGAGCGTCAGGTAAGCGAGGCATTACATATAGCCAGAACAACTCTGCGCCATAGAAGGGATAGGGTATTAGCAAAGTTAAAACAATATTTCAAAGAGGATGGATGGAATATCCAGTAAAATTCTTACAAAATCATTAAGATTTCTAAAAAAGTGGCCCAAAACCCCTTTCCCAACGGCTTTACTATAGAGGGATAGATCATTCTCTGCAGAACTTTGATAAATAACAGGATTTTGGGATAAGATTTTGCTTCCTGTTCATAAACTATCCAAGCCATAGATTTTGCTGCATCCCATAAAGGAAAGCACCCAGGCACAGGCGCGGGGATTGTTTGACTGTTGAGCAAGATTTAGATTCCAGGAAATTTCAATTTTATGGAACAAAAGAGCAGAAAAACAGGAGCGATAACCTGAAGGGCCTGTAACCCGGCATAAGGCCATGCCGGGAATGCGATGACCGGCAGCAAAGGATAACCGTAAATCCCGTTTCCCAGGGTAAAAGGGGGATACTGGGGATGTGGTCTGGGCAGATTTGCTATCTGCCGCCGCCCGTTTCTGGTATCACGGGCCTGTGGGCCGCAGGCGGGCTTGGATAGGTGTTTGATGTTTTGCTATAAAGAAGAGAACGTAGTGATTAAGTCTGCCTGTTGTGTAGAAAAAAAAGCGGACATTTGGACAGGCGGGATGTTCATAGAATAGAAACAAACATGGCTTGGAGGTGTTTGGGGTCATAGAAAAGAAAAATGGGTTGGATTTAACACAGATGAAGCTGGTGGATGTGCGGACAGTAAAAAGGGATGAACTTGCGGATATAGCAAAGGTACAGGTGAATAAAAACCTGCCGGAAGATAAACGGTTTGCAGATTTTCTGGAACAGGTGAAAAACCCATATTGTTACCGCTGTGGGAAGGTGGTGGTAAAGGTAAGCTTTGCGGATACAGGTGTTCCCTGGAAGACCGTCTTAAACACTACCTGGGAAGCCTTTCCGGTTAAAACGAGGGTTTGGATAGCGGCAGGAGGGTAAGTGTCAGGGAAGTGTCCTGCCTGTTGCGAAATGCCATTTGTAAAAATACCGTTTGCAGGTTTACAACTTACACAGACAAAGCCTTGACTTTCACGCTTTAAAGTGTTATATTCTAAGAAATAAGCAGACCGGTGAAGCACATTGCGGAAAGTTTGGATA
>ERZ808037.1527-NODE-1527-length-14555-cov-34.700235_pt1 | contig 14555 bp, 14 predicted proteins | sample MGYA00380190_ERZ808037 | MGnify/ENA primary metagenome ERZ808037 (study PRJEB31490, sample SAMN06133399) | mouse gut metagenome | isolation source: J9 | host: mice | place: China: Chengdu | collected 2015-05 ... | reverse complement strand
AGGTTTTTGAAGCTGTCCGCAGAGTATGAAGCGGAACAGCGGGAACTGGAAGAAAAGGTCAAGGCAGACCAGCAGGAAGTCGATACCTACGAACAGAACAAGAGCGATTTTGACAGCTTCGCCGCGATTATCCGCAAGTATGTGGGGATAAAGGAACTCACCCCCACAATCGTAAATGAATTTATCAAGAAAATCATAGTCCATGCGCCGGAAAAGGTGAACGGGAAACGGGTACAGAAAGTAGATATTGTATTCAACTTTGTAGGTGAACTCAATTTTCTTTCTGTCACGCAACCGAAACGGCAAGGCGCATAAAGAATATGCGCTCGTTGAGCGCAAGAAAAGACGGTACAGCCCTTGTAATCGGGGCTATACCGCCTAATCAAAATTACTTCCTTGTCACCGCAAACCTTGGTAAGCATTTCATTTTTCTCATCGCCCCGCCAGTAAGCTCCTGCAATCGATAATAACTGAAACGCCTTGATATGGCATGTATTGGAGATATGAGGACCCGCACAAAATTCCGCATATTCTCCCTGCCTGTAAAAGGAAATCATCTCTTTGGCAGGCAGATTTTCGATCATCTCCAGTTTGTACCGCTCATCCCGCTCCCGCATATAGGCGGCCGCCTCTTCCCTTTCCATCTCATATACCCGCACCGTAAGCGCTTCCGCCACGATTTTCCTCATCTCATCTTCCACCAGACGCAGATGTTCGTCTCCGAAGGAAAAAGAAAAGGCAAAATCATAATAAAACCCCTGCGAAATCGCCGGACCAATGGCACATTTTGTATCGGGGTACAATCTTTTTACCGCCTGTGCCAGCACATGGGCGGAAGTATGCCAGAAAGCCTCCTTTACCCACTGCTCTTCAAAACTTCCCTCCCGCATCTCATTGTTTCTACAGATCACTTTCATTTCTTACGTCTCCTTTCCTGCATGGGCACAACCTCCCGATGGTCCCGCATGCTGCAGTCAATTGTTCCGATAACATAAGAAAAGCACCCGTAAATACGCATTTTCAGCATATTTAAGGGTGCAGTAATCGCACGGTTCCACCTTAACTTTTCACTTCAGATTCTGACAAATCCTATCCTTTAACGCAGGCATACGGTAACGCCTACTCGCTTAACACTTTCGGCATGACAGCTCTGGAATGGTTTTCATTGATCTTCTTTCATAAAGGACTTCCACCGCGTTATGTCCTTCTCTCTGGATGTTTCCGGTCAACTACTCTTTCCGTCTTCGCTTTTCCTATGTTATTACAAAAGATTATAATGCAATCTGAAAAAATGTCAAGAAAATAATCATTTCAAATCATAAAAAAATTTTCAACCTTTTACGACAAAAAGAAAATGATTTGTCTTTCCCAGATGCTCAGGCCTCTCGCAATAGAACAAATGCAGTTTTACATACTGCGCATACCCTGCATCATCCAGCCGGTTGATCCGCTCTTCCAGCAACTCGCTCATGCCATCCGACGCGACCTCGTGCAGAATCGTCAGGCCGTTGTCTTTGAGCATTTCGCGGCATTGCTCCAGATTAAAAAAGACAAACGGGAAGTCGTCCGCTTTAAACGTTTCTTTGTCATAATCACCCTTTATGAGATAGTCCGGATCATATCCCCATTCCGTATAGGGAATCATGTCGTTATTGATAAACGCGGCAAACAAGATACCCTCTTTTTTCAATACTCTTTTTGCTTCCCTGATCGCCATGTTGCGGTCTTCCCGGTCATGCAAATGGTAAAGCGGGCCAAGCAACAGGACGATATCAAACGTTTCATCCGCAAAATATGATAAATCAAGGGCATTTCCCTGTCTTAAATCGATATTGGTACTGTCGGTAAGTTTCTTACGAAATTCCACAACATTTTTATCTGCCAGTTCTGCAGCGTTCACTTGATATCCCTTATTTGCAAAATAAAAACTATATTCCCCGGCTCCCGCTCCGATATCCAGGATTCTCATTCCCTTTTTTAAATACCTTTCAATGTATCTGACCGTCGTCGTAAACTCGACTCTTGCGGCCTTACTGCAATTTAACCTGGATTTCTCATCGAAAAAGTCATATAGGGTATTGACCAGCGTTTCATCGTCTTTTATCTCTTTCATTTCGTTTATATTCATTTTCCCGCCTCCTCCTGTCATTGCTTTTTCCGTTCACTTTTCAGAAAGATCACAACCTTCCAGAAAATCCCCAATCTTACCAAGATGACTTCCGATGGAATGATACTGTCCCGAATAAATGACAGGATCAAATTTCGTCAGATCGATAGAAAACGTATCTCCGATCTCTATATTCTCATCTATCTGAATATTTCTTATTTTACAAAAAAACGTATCGGAATCGCCTGTCTTTACAGACGTAACCACCTCGCATTCGTATACCCAGCGGCTTGCATCCAGAACAGGAGCAGATACATATTCGCTTTTTTCATAAGAATACACGGCCCTGCTCATATCCTTATGCGGACTCCCGAAATAGTCGACAAGATGCAGCATATCCGTACTCGCCAGATTTACGGAAAGCGCCTTTGTCCTCATGACGTTCCGCTTCGTTTTTTTCATTCCGAACATGCTGATCACCAACAGATACGCTGCCCCTTCACAGGTTGCGCTGACCCAGGTGATCGGTGCAAAATCAGGCGTATTGTCATCATTATAAGTTCCTACGATAAATGTCGGCTGTACGCACATGGAATAATTGGTCCCTATGGACTTTCTCTTCATTAAAATAACCATACCTTTCTCTAACGCCTGTTAAACATCCCGCTTTGCACTTTTACCAGCTCCATTCTGCTGCCGGCGGTATGCAAGTTCCGTGGGAAGATCATTCCGGAGCTAGTCAAAAAATCTGCCCGTAAAGAAATTCTGATTTCCTAACGGCTTCGCCGTGATCCGAAACAGAACACAGCCGTCCGGACACATAACCACCTTGCTGTATTTACTGTCTCCGCCTATATTTTCTAAATTTCCTCCGCTTCTGACCGCTTCCATAATGGGATATAACATCATCATTACTTTGGAGCAGATCCCCTGCCCCTGCATATTTACCGGACAGCCGTAAGTACAGGTATACTTGTCTCCGATTTGCTCGCCATTGCGGCAAAATCTTTCCGTTTTTTCATTGTCCTTATTAAATCCGATCACTTCTATTTCCCATTCGTATTCTTCATCATACCATTTTTTCAAAGCGGTTTCCTCCAAATTGCAATATATTTTTCTGATTGTACCATTTCCATACGGCTTTTTCAATGATATCTCAATAATGCCTTCAATTGCTGATCCAACTGTCGGGATCCGTAAATTTATGACTGCCTGCCGCATAACCGCCTTTATATTTTACCGTCACATACATGGTCTCTTCATCCTTTATGAGTTTCACGTAGCAGACGCCGTCTATAAACTCATCCGTAATATCGACTTTCTGGTCAAGCCAGTAAACCCAGACAGAACCATCCTCTTCATATTCCACATCAGGCATCATCAAATACTCCATAAAATCTTCTTCAGATAACGGAATCGTACTTCCATCCGCCCCGACCTCAACACCGCCGCCGGCCTGATAATTCATGTTTCCATAAGCATCTTCATACTCCATGGCATAAGTGCCGTCTCCGTCAAACTGAATCGTCACATTCGTACAATCTCCGTGAATCCATAACTGGACAATACGCTGAATCCCGCCTACATCCATGGCATATGCGAATGTAGCGCTCGCCATAAAGATCACACAGCCGACAACGGCGGCCGCTATTGTTTTCATGAAATGCTGTTTTTTTATTTTTTTCATTTTCCCTACCTCCAAAATAAATTCGCCAGGCGGACAGATTACGGAAAATGCCTTTTTATATTTTTCTTTATTCGTCATATTCCCAGTCCTCCTTCAATATGTTTCGAAGCAATGATCTTCCCCGTGATAATCTGACTTTCACATTCCCCTGCGTCAGTTTCAAGATACCCGCAATTTCACCGACGGAATAATCCTCGTAATAAAACAAATGCATCACTACCCGGTATTTTTCAGGCAGACCCATCACCGCCTCAAACAGCGCAGAGGATTCCTTCGATTCGAAGGCCAGCGTCTGCATGTAATCCTCTAATGGCAATGCATTTCGTCTGAAAAAAGTATTGATTTTATTTTTGGCCTTATTAATTGTCACCCGGATCAGCCATGCACGTATATGCTGCTCTGACGCAAAGTCTTTCTTTGCAGACCAGTATTGAATGAATGTGTCCTGTATAACGTCCTCGGCATCCTGCACATTTTTACATATGCTGAAGGCCAGAACATAAAGATTGCTCCGATACTTTTCGATTACTATCTCTACCGCCGGTTTCATAAGCATGCTCCTTTGTCTTTTGAAAAGCTTTTCACGAATAATACAAATGGAAATGACGAAAGGTTACAAAAACTTGTGGATTTATTTTTTTAATGCAAAAATCTCCCGCCTGTTTTCTGACGGAAGATCCTGTTTTGCCGTGATATTACCCGGTCCGGCTGTCATATTATTATTTCTTTGCGTTTATTGGGAAATAAAACATCATTTTCTCTATACTCTTTCTTATCATTTCGTTTGATGGATAGAAAATCAACTCCACCATAATCAGTAGAGAACTTCTCGAATTTTTCTCATTTCCCGCCAAACATTATCTCCATAATTACTCACCAATACGGAAATCATCCCATTATTGGGATTATATTCGGATAAAAAACTTACTCCCGGATCACACCCTTGAAAATACGCAAAATCTTTACCCTTGGGATTGTCAATAATCCACAGGCCGTAGCCATAATACCCTTCTTCTGCGTCATTCCCATCTCCGCTCTGCTTACTAAGCATATCCGAAACAAACGATTTTGAGATCAGATTTCCCTCCAGCAAATTAGTCCAAAAACCGATAATATCTCTTACCGTTATAAACGCCCCGCCTGCACCGGTACCTTTTACATCAACAGAAAATATATTTGTACGATAGCCATTTGTATCTTCACAATAAATATAGTTATTGGCACACTTTGCCGGCAGCCTGTCCAGCTCATAATAACCCGTTGATTTCATACCGCATACATCAAAAACATTTTCTTTTAAGTATTGGTCAAAATACATGCCCGTCACCTGTTCTATCATCATTGCAAGCAATACATACCCGGAATTATTATACTGGAATTTTTCTCCTTTTGGATACATCATGGGTTTATGGATAAATAACGGGAGCAAATCGCTGTTATGCCTGATTTTATAATTAGGATAATCAATCCACAATTCTTCGTATTCCTCCATAACGCTCTCATCAAAATAATCCGGAACACCCGACGTATGGTTTAAAAGCTGTTTGACCGTAACATCCCGATCAATATCATTTAACGGCATATCAAGCAGCATACCCAATGTATCATCAAACTTGATTCTTCCCTGTTCAATCAACTGCAATATACCTACTGCAACAAAAACTTTGCCTGCTGACGCGCTTGCAAATTTCGTTTCTATTGTGTTTGAAATTTCATTTGCCAGATCTGCAAAGCCGTTTTCCCTTTCATATAAAACTTTGCCGTTTTGTACGATATAGATATTTCCCCTAAACTCTGCATCCACCATATCTTTTATATCCATTTTAATCCCCTTCCATTATCCGATACGCTTTTGGGTGATATCTTCATACTTTCCACTCTTTAAATAAATTATAGTCCTTTTGCTTACAAAATAAATCCTATACTTCATTTAAAACAAATTTAATTCATGACGAAAAGCACTGCCCTGCAATCCTATATACACCAATCCTTCACCAAATGCATCCCTTAATTTGTCATTATATTAATAAATTTCTCTATTCTAAACATTCCGGATCGCCTATCTCTTCATTTCCAAGATACTTCATGTATTCTTTTCCCTCATAAAAATTCATGATCGGGCGGCGAAGTTTTGACGGATACAGTGGTAATCTATTCAATATAGACAAATCCAACCAGTCAAATCCAATTTGATTCGTATCAGTATGAAGTGTTGCCTCTGGGGTTTGCCCTAAATATTCACATAAAAATACTAAATCCATTCTATGAAAACTCTCACCGTGAACCCCCTCGATAACAAAAAGTAAGTCTTTACATTGAATCTCTATTCCCGCTTCTTCCCTAACTTCTCGTTCAACCGTCTGGGGAAGCATTTCCTCACCCTCCTGACCGCCGCCGGGTAAAATGTACCATTCCTCTTTGCCGTCATTCAGCTTTATTGCAAGCAATTTACCATTTTGAATGATAACTGCCTTTGCAGAAGTTCGTATTTGTCTTGACATATTTATTTTCCTTTATTGGCTCATGTTCATGATGGATATCACCAGGGTGTGAATCCGTAAAGGTAACTCGAGATGATGAAGGATTTCCCAATCTTTGTATTGCCCTGCGCCTTTGAAATAAATTTATCCCTTACATCTTTATATGGTAAATGTAGTACGCCACGAGACAGGATTCCATCGTATTCTTTCTCAATAGCATTTTCAGAAATATCAAATGCATCTACTTTATTTCCCAGCTTAGCCATAAAGATGGAATTTATTCCTTCCCCGATCCAACATCTAATACTTGAGCGTTTTGGAGAGATATATTGTAAAACTCGTTTACATCCATAATAGGGCCTTTGCAAAAAGTAGAAACTTCCATATCCGCATAATGCTGCTGCTTCACAAAATATTCAATATATAATTATATTCAAACCAAACTATAACGCATTCCATACTACAAAAAATATCAATATATTTCCCCATGCATTAGCTGTTTTATCATAAATAAGGACGGAACCATACATTAAAACAAAGGTTGTTATCGCTTCAATTATCGTCTTTCTATCAAAACCAATCATCCCATGAATAGTAATCGCTATCATAGCGCAAATAAATGCTCCCAAATTCCAAAACTTCTCAGGTTGTTTAAGTGTATTTATTTTTTTCGACAGCACTACATAAAACATTCCTTCACCAAATCCCCAAACCAATGCAATTATGAGATAACCAATTACATTTATTGGAAATGCCGCCTGCAATATTTCTTTGGTTAAGAACATCCCCTGAAACGGTAAAAATCCATGAATATCATTCGTCAGCCAAAGAAATACGACAGTTGGAATAGAAACAAGCAAGCATCCCGCAATTGAACTGGCAGCATTTTTCTTTACCAATCCATAATCAGATAATTTTTCCTTGTTCTTTAATAAAACAAAAAGTATTCCTAAGACTGACATTCCTAATTGAATTGCAAGAACCGGCATGAATCTCAAAAGCAATGGGTTAGATAATTCACGCCCATACTCCATTATGATTCCTTCTAATGAAATATATAAGATTGCTGAAATCAAACTAATAGCCATGATAATCGTTATATCCATTTTAACAGACTTTTTCAATTATATCTCCTCCCAAAGCTTCCATGTTTTCTCTTATTCCATAAGGACTGATTCTATCGCTTCAAATTACTATCATCTTTTTAGAGGTACTGCCCAAAACGACAGGCGGTCATTTTTATCCCATTTGCAATTCTCCCTAAATGATGCATTCCTGCTCCAGCTTTATGTTTTCTTCCAGCATAAAAGTGATTACCTCGCAAAATTCTTTCTCTTTACCTAATTTTTCCAGCCGCTTTCGATCCGACTCAGTCAAACACTTTCCATATTGCATATATCGTTTCAGCGTATCCAAATCCATATGGTAACTCAAAAATGGAATACCTGTTTTTTTCCGCAGATCCAACAAAATGGAAAATCCTCCCGCATCAATATCTCCAAAATGATAATACTTAACATTCGGAATTGTCTCATGAATCATTTTTAATAAAGCTCTTCGAACCCTGTTATGATATCCGCCAAGATATATGAAAAGACTCCCTTCCTCCCAATATCTAAAAAAAGAAGTAAGATTTTCAATGGTAATCACTTTCTTTATCCTGCTAAGATCAGAAAACCGAATCCCTGAAAGATCCTCCCCGGAAATTCCTATCCCCTGCTTTAATAAGGATAAATCCACTATTTCCTTTCCGATCAATATCGCGGCATCCCCTTTAAAATACACATAATTCGGAGTTCGATAAATTCCATATTCCGCTAACAATTCCCCTGTGTCTATTTGGGCATATTCCTCTGAAAATTGCCGGAATACTTTAGCAATACGGCTTTCCAACTGCTTAAAATACTTAGAATCGTGAAAATGCATGATAGAAAATTCCCTAATATAGCATGGTTCCCTGTTTTGCTCTACAAGCACACATGCCTGAAGAAATTTCTCTGTTTCTTTCATATTCTCCAACGCAATATATTCTTTGACTGACTGGTGATTTTGTAACCGTTCCAGAAGATACCGGATAAAAGCCGCTGTAACGGGCGCTTCCGCATCCAGATATTTCTGAAGCAAAACAATATTTTCTTCTTCCAATCCTCGCTTTGGCTTACGATTTGCATATTGATAAGCCTCTTCTATGTGATCTGTCATCAGTCTGACTTTCTGAATCAGGTAATCCTGCTTGTTATCCTTCCAAATGATACGGATCAGATTTCTACTTTCCAATAACTTCATTAAAACATGAATGCTTTCATATTCACAGGAACTCTCGTCAAAATAGGACGGGATTGATGTTTTTGTAAAACGGAACTCTATCTGTATCGTCCGCTTATTCTCCCCTGTAGACAACAGACTATTTTCATACGCATCCAACAGGTAATTTAATACTTTCCGTTCATACTGCACCATTGATATACCTCTCTACAAAGCTCACCTTTTCATCCGTCATCACCAATAATGTTTCTTCAACGAATGGACCGATATACTGTATTTTATCAGGGGGAGCTGCAATCAGAATTTGCAGCGGCAGTCTTCTTAGGAATTCCAGAACGCCGCCAATCCTTTCGTCATCCATATTGTTAAAGGCCTCATCAAAAAGCACAAGACCGATTGCTTCCCCTCCGATATTATTTTTATAGAGTTGGACAAAAGATGCAGCAACCGTCACATAAAATGGCGTCTGCGTCTCACCGCCGCTCTTTTCCTCACACACTTTAGAATACAGAGAATAACTTTTATCACTATGGATGATGCGGATATCATAATCCATATAGGTCCGATAATCCGTAAATTCATCCAAAGCCTTGGCATTATTTTCGTTATCCAGCGCCAACCGTTCAAACAATTCCTCTATTACCGCTTTATGATTTTCGTGGAACAATCCGCTGAAAATGGATTCTCCCTGTATGGTGTTAAAATCATCCATAATCATCTCGTAGTATTGTCTGTATCTTTTACTTGGCATATATAGGAACTCATACTTTTCATTACTGAACACAATATCATTAAGCGCCTTATTCAACTCTTTGAACTCCGCCTGAGCCATCTTCATATTTTCCTGCAATTTCGAAAGGAACTGCTCTCTGAATTCTTCCTCCGCCGCACATCTGGCAGCTTCCACTTTCCCTTCATACTGAAGAAGTTCCGAATTCTTAAGTTTTAGATATTCTGTTTCAAAGTCCGGATAACCCTCCATCGTGGCCGGTGCTCCAAAATCATGAGAAACTTTATATTCGCCCATCGATTCCTTCATGGAATTGATGGCCTTTTCTACCAGTGACTGATTCGTTTTTCTCTGTCTAAGATAATTATCCCGGAACTTTGAAAAGGATTTATCTTCCGTCTGTTTCTTATATGCCTGCTCCCAAACCGGCAGAGCATCCCCGGCCTTATTTCCCAGTTCCTCGTAAATGAGCGCTTTTTTGGCATGCTCTATCTCTCCATTTGCCACCTGTTCTTTTGTCAGGCTGATTCTTTCTTCCGTTTTACCTGCCGCTCTGTTCAAAGAAGCCAGCTTAACCGTCAACTCTTCCAGTATTTTCTCCAGCGCCGACAGCTGTACCTGTTTCATAATCATATTGGAATTCTTTTCCAAGGTAGCAATATTTTCCTTGCATTTACTGATTTCCACAAAGATCTGACGTAAATTGCCAATGACATCCAGCCTATACTTGATATCTGTATCATGCTCCGTTTCCAAAGGTTCCAGAACGAAATCCATCTGCTCCAGTCTGGTATGAATCTGCATCAATTGTTCCTTAATTTCTCCGTGCTTTTTCCTGGCCTGTTCCAATTGAACCTTTAACGCGTTCTGACCAATGTATGGGGTTTCAAAAATGGCCGGCTTTATAGCACTGGCCACATTATTCTGATACTTCATGCACTCTTTTGTAATGGATGTTTTATAGTTTTTTAAATCCCGATAATGCGCACACATATGCACTTTACCTAAAATCATATTGATATAGCGTTTTGCATATTTGTTTTTTGAGGTGACAATTGTAGCCAGCGAGCCTTCCGGCACTGTATCATACTGTTCCAAATTCTGTGTATTGATAAGACCAACCCCATATGCCTTTTTCTCTTTTCGAAGCCTGTCATAAATACCAAGTGCAATATCAAAGTTATCCGGTTCTACTAAAATGTAGAACCTCTGTGTATTCAAATAACCCTCTACCGCATTTCTCCATGAATCATCCGTAATCTCTAACATCTCACATAAAATGCGTGGTTCCGGTGTTCTGCCAATGTTCTGGAATTCTTCTTTTATGGCCGTTCTGACGCGCTCAACATCTCCTGCATAGGACAACTTTTTCTTCATCAATTGTTCTATTGTTCTTTCCAACTCCTGCTTCTGACTGCTGACCCTGCTTTCTTCCGCCAATACCTCCGCTCTTTTTTTGAATATCCTATCACGCATTTCATTCTTATATGTGATCACATTCAAAAGCGTGTCTTTCATCTCTGCCAGGTTGACATGTTTGTCTATATCACATAAATTTTCGTAGTAAAGCTTTACAGAGTTATCTACATCTTTAACCTCCAACAGCTTCTTCAGCTGCCCCTTGGCCGTATCTATGCTCTTTTGGAGTATTTCGCGTTCTTCCAGCATTTCTCCTTTTTTACTTTCCAATAAACGCAGCTTTTTCTCCTGTTCATCCTTTGCCAGAAAATCTTTATCTGTTGCAAGTTCAGCTCTCAGGTCATCCCTAATCTGCTGCTTTTCTGTCTGCTCTGCTCTCACTGAATCAATATGCCTGTTCTGCTCCTCCAGTCTAAAAATATCAGACTGTATTTCCGACTGCATTCTCTTTATCTCTTCACCAAGCAGATCCGATTCCACTCTGGCAAGGTAATATTCATACTGACTCTCCTTACGCAAACCACCCACTGCCTGATCATGCATTGTATTGATTTTTTCCAATCTGCCAATACGAATCTTCACATTCTCTAATGTACGCTGCAAATCCTGATATGTACGGACATTCTCGCGCAGCACATCAATATTCACTTCTTTTTCATCCAATACATACGAGTAAACAAAATCCTTGATATCATCAATTGGTCTGAAAGCCAAAGCCTTTGGAATCAGTCTGAAGAACTTATCCTCTATTCGTCCAAACCTATTTTTAATCATAGACCTGGCTTCCTTGTCCGTCGTACACCATTGTTTTATCTTCTTAGCGTTCATGGTTCTGAACTGATTGATGGACTTCGGTGTTTTTCCCTGAAAAAAAAGAGAATCTTCCAGACGGATGCCATCCAGCAAATACCGTGCCGTTTTTTCCTGTCCTTCAGACGCCGAATCCACCACTGCACCCACCACAAAGTACTTATTCTTTTTTTCTTCGTAGAATTCCAACGCGATATGTGCACTGATTTCACCAGTACGTTCATATGGTCTGTTTTCACGTCCTGTTTTGCATCGAATATATCCTGTCAGTTTTCTCTTACCATTCTCGTGTGCCGCTTTATTGAAATAATTCGTGGAACAGATCACCACAAACTGGATTGCATCCAAAAGAGTGGACTTGCCGGCACCATTTTCGCCGGAAATCAACGTAGATTTTTCAAATTCAATCGTTGTATTCGTAAAACGATGCCAGTTAATCAGCTTCACCCTCATCAACTTCTTCACTGCTTTTTCCTCCCTTTCTGTAAATCTCCAATTTCTCATAAGCAGCCTTGATATCTTCCACCCGAACAGCCATTAGAATCGTATCAAATATAATAATGCGCGCTTCTTCATCTGTCAGAGTGGTATCGAGAGTTTCAATAATCTGAAATCTTTTCAACGTGCTGATTGCATTGCGAAAAGTTGTTTTATCAATCATCTTATCCCTGATTTTCAAACTTAGAAATTTTTCATGAATATCCCCCACATTGACAATCACTTCATCTGAAACAGAAAGTTCCCTTCTTTTTTCGTCATAAAGAATCCGCAGAATCAGCAGGAGAATGGATTCGAACAGCTTCATATTATAACGATTATAATTCTGCGGATTTGTAAGCTGGATGACACCGTATTCCTCATTGAGTTCCAGGCGGTATCCCAAAAGTCCAAAACACTCCGAGAACTTTTCTTTATATTTAATTACAAAATAGTAATCAAACTTATTTGTTTCATTTCTCTTACAAAGAAAGCAAGCGCTTAGCAGTCGATTACAGATTCTTGAAAAATTGTCTTTATCCCGTTGTAACATTCCTTCCAAAATGTCCATTTCTATCAATGCCCTTTCTATGTATCGTAAAATCAGTAAACCGATAGCCATCTTTTTTTATGATCTCTTTTACAGTAATCGCATACTTCATATTTTTTCTCTGTCCATAAAGTCTGATATAGATTATCTTGACAAAATCATCTGTATTTTCCAACGGAAGTTCTGAGGCCAGCATTTCCTGTCTGTCTCCAAGTTGTTTTTCCACATAATTATTTACTTTTTCCGGATTTAAAACCCTTGCCAGTTTTTCCAGCATCCGCTTCATCTTTTCATTTCGAAGCTCCTGATCCGGCTCCGCATTCAGAAGCATTTCAGGCTCAAATGCTTTTTTCCCCTCAATCGGCGTATAAAGGGACTTTTCATCCAAGACAGCCGAACTGTAAATCCGGATTAGTTCATCCATAAATCCAATTCGATAAATGCCGTTCAAATCCAAATTATCCCGGTTAATTTCTTCGTTCATTCCCGATAGTATTTCCTTGATTTGTCCCCTGACATCTGCCCCTCCTATCAAATAAAACTTCGCCCGGTTGATTGCTGCTCTTTGATACTGCGTATTCTTGCGATTAATCTCCGACAAAATCTCATCCATATTCTGAAAGGCATCTATCACCTGATGAATGTAGTGGTAAACCAGCTCCTCCGCCTCATCCTTCGAAATCTCCCGAATGCCCGCCAGCTCTTCGCCCGCTTTTTCCACAAAGGACTTGCTCCGGCTTTTACTCTCCAGTCTTTCTATAATCTCCGGACGGAATTTGGAAACATTGTCCGAAGTAAGCAACCGATGATAGGCTTTATCCACTATATTCTCAATATAATCGTTGAAAAGCACATTCATAATCTCAGCAGGCGTTTTATATCTGGTCAGTTCATCTATGTAATGTTTAATGCTGGAACTTAAGTTTTTTAGTCCGGTAATCAGCATATCTGTATTTTCCACTACCGACAAAAGAACAATACCGGGGTTGTCCGTCGCACTTCGCACCAGACTGTATATTGTATAAATATACCCTTGATATTCAATCTGTTTTCCTTCTGCAATCTCAAGGAGCGTTCTTATTACCTTGACTGCATATTCCTTAAAGTTAACTCTTTGCACATAGCTTTTATCTGTTTCTATATCAATCCAACCATAATTTTCCAATTTTCGAAGCATCCAGTTCGCTTTATCTCTTGCAGGTTTTCCTTCCACGTCTTCCCCTTTAAACTCCGCTGCCTGTGTCTGTTCAAAATAGTATTGTAATTCCTCTACCAGAACATCTCTTTCTACGCCAAATGAGAGTTGATAATCCATGACGGAAAACAACTTACAGATACATTCCCAATATATCACCTTATTAGGAGATGCCAATGGCACAAAAAAATGTTCATCTATAATATGAAACACTGTCGTCTCCTTCCAGCAAAACTCGCAAATAATTTCTTTACTGATATCCATTTCATCATTCAAAAACCCATATAGTTTTATTCGATATTATATCATGGCAGGCACTCACCTTCAAGAAACTTTCGCATAGTCTTGTGATATTTGGGGAATTATTATTTATTTGATGCTTTCTTACATTTTTAGTCAACATTGACAGATGACGATGATGCATTGCATCTCCCGGATTATTTTAGAAACATTCTGGAAACGCGAATACTTTTTATAATGCGTTTACATTCAAAAAGGCTCCCATGAAAAACCCTGGAAGCCTTGATTTTACTAAATAAATTATAATTACTCGATGATAGTAGACACACGACCGGAACTAACTGTACGACCACCCTCACAGCATTTGAATAGCGTTTTTTGTGGTATTTTCTATGCTCTTTATTGCAAAAAACAGCGTAAAGTCGTTGTTTTTGTTTGGCGTATCTTTATTTGCTTGATTTCCTGGCACCGTTTTGGCACCAATATGATTTTCTCCTTAACTACCCTTACTACATGGTGCTAGTACAGCATTGTTTAAATAACAATGAATAAATGTTGCTTTTTTATTGTAGTCGGTGCATAATAATTCTATCAC
>ERZ808037.1525-NODE-1525-length-14578-cov-3.647955_pt1 | contig 14578 bp, 13 predicted proteins | sample MGYA00380190_ERZ808037 | MGnify/ENA primary metagenome ERZ808037 (study PRJEB31490, sample SAMN06133399) | mouse gut metagenome | isolation source: J9 | host: mice | place: China: Chengdu | collected 2015-05 ... | reverse complement strand
GCTTACGGTCTGACGATGTATAATTACCCGTTGAAGAACTTCCTGTTCTTCCTTGTAATCGCTACCATGATGGTTCCCTTTGAGATTCTGATTCTCCCGCTCTACAAGGAGATGATTAATCTGAAACTGGTTGATACCATCTGGGGCGTAATGCTGCCGGGTATCTGCGGTGCGTCCACCATCTTTTTCTTTAGGCAGTATATGTCGGGACTGCCGAAGGATCTTCTGGATGCGGGACGTATCGACGGCGCGACCGAGTACGGCATCTGCTTTAAGATTATGATGCCTATCACGAAGCCGGCATTTGCGGCTATGGCGATTCTGTGTGCGATGGGTTCATGGAATAACGTGCTTTGGCCGATGCTTGTATACAGGAGCGCGGAGAAGTTTACGCTTCCGATTGGCTTAAACACCCTGCTCACACCCTACGGAAACAACTATGATGTACTGATTGCAGGTTCCATGTTTGGTATCCTGCCGGTGTTCATCATTTTCCTCTGCTTCCAGAGGTACTTTATCGAGGGTATGACGGCTGGAGCGGTCAAGGGCTAGGGACATTACTTTCGGGCATACACTCCATTGCCAGGGGCTGCCGTGGACGCCGTTTCGACGGCGGAAGCGGCAGTCTCTTTCGTGTAGATAAAGCAGTGTGCAGACAGCCGCGGGTGCGGGAAAGAGAAGGGTTTCGAGCTTGCGCTGCCGCGTAATGAGGGGAAACATGTATGAAGAGTTTATTCGACAGCCTGATTGATTGGGCAAGAGATGAGAAAAATACCGACTATCTGACCGGAATGGTCAACAGAAGAGGACTCCATGAGATATGGGATGTGCTGCCGGAGGACGCACGCGTCCACTGTATCTATATGGACGTCGATAATTTTAAGCTGGTCAATGATGTGTACGGTCACGCGAAGGGCGACGAGCTTTTGCTGTTTGTGAGCGGGCTGCTGCAGGACGTGTTTCCCGGGCAGCTCGTGGTGCGTCTGGGCGGCGACGAGTTTGTGGTGCTCTGCGATGCGGGAGCGTTTGCGGAGGAGCCGAAAACGCAGTTTGCCATGCTGCAGCAAAGACTGAAGGAGGATTTTGACGAGTCTCTGCGGGAGGTTCTCTCTTTTAGTATCGGTTTTGTTGCCGGGTGCAGCGTTTCCGAAAACCTGTCCGTGATTCTTGACCAGGGCGATGAAGCGATGTATTTTATCAAGAGGAACGGAAAGGGAAGTTATGTAAACTATGAAGTGATACGACAGCAGCTTGCCGAGCAGAAAGCGATGAAGGACAGGGCGCTCACTTCGTTTCGGGAAGAGGAGTTTGAGCTGCGTTTCCAGCCCATGATTTATCTGCAAAACTCCGATGTCTATGCGGCGAAGGCGGTACTGTACTGGCATTTTCCGGGGAAGGGCGTGTTAGAGGAGGAAACCTTTCTTCCCGTGCTGGAACAGTATGGTGTGATCACCAGACTGGATAAATGGATGTTTGAGCAGATTTGCCGGTGGAAACAGAAGTGGCAGGATACGGTTTTTAACAAGCTGCAGGTGTATGTCCGTCTCTCCGCCAGAACGATTTTGCAGGCGGACGGGACAGAGCACATCAAAAAATGCCTGGAAGCCTGCCAGGTGGAGCCGGCGGAAATCAAGCTGTGTATCGAGGAGGAAAGCTTTCTCGGCAGGGGAGAGAAGATTGTCTGCGCGGTGGAGGCGCTGTCCGGGATGGGTTTTGAGGTGGCGATTGAAAATTTTGGCTCCGCTTCTTCCTTTCAGGTACTGCAGCAGGTTCCGGCGAATATTCTGGAACTGGATCCTAAACTTTTGCGCTCGGAGAAGGGCAATAACAGGCGGCCCCTGCTGCTTTTGCGCAACGTCATCGGGCTTGGCAGAGACTTGCAGTTTATGATTGTGGCGCAGGGGATTGAGAACACGGTGCAGGCGGGGGCGCTGGCAAACTATGGGGCGCAGCTCGGGCTGGGAGATTTTTACGGGAAGCCGCAGCCGCCGGAACGGTTTTATGAAATGTACCATGAGCGCTATTTCTTTGTCAGCAACCGGATTCCCACAGTATACTCCTTTGACCATCATCTGAAGGATGCGGAGGGAAAGAACGAGGGGCAGATTGTGGGAGAGGGCATTACCTACGACACCGGCGTGGTGGCGGGGCAGGCGGCGCTCTCTTTCCCCGGCGGCAAGGTGGGGGAAAATATCGTTGTTCTGCCGAAATCCGTCATGTACAGTGAGAGCTATACCATCTGCCTGTGGGTCAACACGGCGGAGCTGCAGTCTTGGACGAGCGTGCTTTACGTCACTTATCTGGACGGTTTCATCAGTCTGGTACCTTCGGATGCTATTTGCAGCTGTGTGTTCCGCATGAAGGACGACCGGGAAGTGAACGAGTGGTTTGATATTTTCGGCAGACATGCGGTGCCGGGAGAGTGGGCATATATGTGCGTTTCCTGTGATGTGATCACGGGGCTTGTCAGATTGTATTTTAACGGTCTGCTGGTCGGCAGCAAGGATCTTGCGCCGAATTTAAAAGTGCCGGAACAGGTAGTCTTAGGCGGGGATGAGTATCAGAAATCCTTCCACGGCAAGATGGCAGGTCTGGAGATTTATCACTGCGTACTGCCGGAGGCGGAGATTGAGCGGAAATTCCGGGCATTTCAGAGTGATCCCACTTTCCTGGGAACAAAGGGGAAGAAATAAAGCGGATATTGTGGTATACTTGGAAACGAAAACAATATCAGACAACTGACAGGAAATGCAAAGAGCGGGGTGGAGACATGAACAGAGGGAAATCTTGGAAGCGTTTGGCAGCGATTTTTGTGAGTGCGGGTCTTTGTCTGGAAACGATGTGGGGATGCGGGACGAAGGAGGCAGCGCCGGATTCGGAAGCTGTGGCGGAGAGCGTGGAGGTATCTTCGGATGCCGCGGTGGAGAATGCCACGGCGGAGTCGGTCAGTCAGGCGGAGCCAATTGGTGAGATTGTGACGTTTCCGCTCCCGCAGACGTCCGAGGAGTCGGAAATCTTTCTTGCCCCCATTCCCGATATCGCGGATGATTTTATCAGGGGAATGGATGCTTCCGCCGTGCTTGCGGAAGAGAAAAGCGGAGTGAAATATTATAATTATGACGGTGAAGAGCAGGACGTCTTTATGACTCTGGCACAGTCCGGCGTTAATTACATCCGTCTGCGTGTGTGGAACGATCCCTATGACGAAAACGGAAACGGTTACGGCGGGGGCAACAATGATGTGCCGACGGCAATCGAGCTGGGAAGACGTGCCACCCGATATGGGATGAAGGTGTGTATCGACTTCCATTACTCCGATTTTTGGGCGGATCCCAAAAAGCAGTTTGCCCCCAAGGCGTGGGAGGGTATGCGTTTGGAGGAGAAGTGCGATGCACTCTACGATTTCACGAAGGAAAGTCTGGAAGAAATTCTGGATGCCGGGGTGGATGTAGGCATGGTCCAGATTGGAAATGAGATCAATAACGGCATGTCGGGTGAAAAAAAGATGGCTGACGTGGCACAGCTTTTAAAGGCGGGAGGTCGTGCAGTCCGCGAGACGGCGGAGGAATATGACCGGGAAATCAAAGTCGCCGTACATTACACGGACATACATAACGAAGGGCAGACGGAAGGAATCGCGGCGGATTTGGAGAGGGAAGCGGTGGACTATGATATTTTCGCCTTTTCCTACTATCCTTTCTGGCACGGTGACATGGAGAATATGCAGGCAGTGGCAAGGATGCTGCAGGAGAAATTCGGCAAGCAGGTGGTGATTGCGGAGACTTCCTACTGCTATACCTCGGAGGATGGTGACGGCAGCGGCAATAGTGTGAACGGCGTGGATGATCTTGTGCCCGGTTACGGAGCTACGGTGCAGAGTCAGGCTACCATGATTCGCGATATCTGCGAGGCGGCAGACGAGGCGGGCGTGCGGGGCGTCTTTTACTGGGAAGGGACGTGGATTCCGGTCGGTAACACGAAGGCGAAAAACTCTCCCATATGGGAAGAGTTCGGGAGCGGATGGGCAAGCAGCTATGCCAAAGAGTATGATCCCAATGATGCGGGCAAATATTACGGCGGCTGTTCCTGGGACAATCAGGCTATGTTTGATTTTGACGGGCACCCGCTGCCATCTCTGAACGTGTTCAAATATCTGAAATACGGCTCGACGGCACCTTTGGCGGTAGAGCAGGTTCCCGACTAGGGCGATATAAGAAAGGGAAAAGGGAAACCCGGACAACGTATTCCGCATGAACCGCAGGTACTGCGCGGCGGAAACTTTGTCCGGGTTAAATTTGTGCACATTATCCGGCATTGTAATCGTCAATGATGGGAGGAATCTGAGACATCATATTGTCGATATCCTCGTACATTGCGCTTTTAGTCGTCCCCATGTTACTGACGCGGGTGATATGCTGCATAACCGTATCATAGTGGGTTTTCATCTTTTCAAAGAAACTGCTCAGGGTGTGGAGCTTATTCTTTGAATCGTCGATGACCCCGGAGATTTCTGCCTGCACGGATTCCGCGCCGTCGGCTGCCTGCGTAATCTTGTCAAACATGGCATAAGTCTCATCCGCTTTTGTGAGACTTTCCTCCAGCGCGCGGTGTGAAGTCTGGATGCTGGCGTTTAACTGATCGGTTCCGGTTTCCACCTCGCCTACACTGGAATCCACCATTGACACGAGATTTTTAATCTCTTCCGACAGGCTCTTGATCTCTCCCGCCACAGTGGCAAAGCCCTTTCCCTGTTCCCCGGCCCGGGCTGCCTCAATAGAAGCGTTGAGGGAAAGAATGTTTGTCTGGTCAGCGATAGATACGATTTTTCCCATGCATTTCCGGATTTCATTTAGGGAGAGCTGGAAGGTGTCAAAAGTGCTCTGCATTTCTTCAAAATGGCTTGCGACTTGTAGAGAACTGCTTTTCAGTGTCTCTACTTCTCCCTGTACCTGGCTGACTGATTCAAAAATATTATCCTTTACAGAGGCAAACTGTCGGGATACGGTATTGATGCTGGAAAAAGTCTCTTCAAAGTCCTGAAGGGAACCTCTCAGTTCTTCCGAGTCTTGCAGCACGCTGCCGAAGGAGCGGCGGACCATGCTCAATTCTTGCAGTGAGTCCACCTCGTTTTGAATCAGGGCGTTGCGATAGCCCTGCAGACTTTCTACTACATATACGATTGGATCAAGGGTTTTTTCTTCCCGCTGGGATTTTTTTCTGAATTTCATCTTCGCACCTCCCTTACTCAAATACCACACAGGTCATGGACTGGTTGACAAAGCGGTTGTTGTAATGCTCGCCGTATCCGACCAGACCGGCATGGTTTCCGAGTGTGCTCATGTCCATCAGATAATCCTTCATGTAATTGTTGTCGGTGAAGAGCAGATAGCGGAACAGGCAGTTTACGGAGAATACAGCTGATATTCTCTGAAAATCATTTTTGATTGTCTGTATAGTGTCCCGTACAATCTGTCTGTAGTCGCCAAGTTCCAAAAGAATCAGGACATCGGAATCGTTTACCTGACGGAAACATGTCAGCGAGCTGCCGCTGACCTCCTTGATGGAGATAATGCAGGTGTCGTTTCCGTTGATTTTTCCGAACGGATTCTTGAAGGTCTGAGTGGAAATCTGCTCTTCCGTCACATGGAGAATGTTCTGGTATACCTGTTTGGCGGGTTTGCCATTTAACTGCCCGAGACGGTAGTTTGCCTTGTCTGTTCCCGACGCGATAAAACGGTAATTACCAAGCTGGTGGTAAATGTTTTCCTTGTATGCCTTTACCTTGCCGTTCAGGTTTTTAATCAGCGCATAGGCAACCGCATCCTCATAAACCCTGCCGTTTGCCGAAATCTTCCCGCCGTCGCCGGTTCCGCCTACTAGGGAGATGTTATTGCGCTGCAGGGCGCTGTAAATGGTCGTCAGCACGCAGGCGTCGTTTCCGGAACAGAAATCGATGCATACCGTATCCCTGCCGGAACTTTTGATGGTACGTATGTCCTGCTGCAGCCGTCCGATGTATTTCACGGGCATGACGGATACATGTTCCAGCACGTTTGCCACGGCGTTTACGCCGTCATAATAGGCGATGATGCCTACACCCTTTTCAACGACACGGACGTCGTAGCTCATGCCGATACAGCCAATGCTGGGCACACCAGGGAAAAGGGATTCTAATTTTTTAACATGGGCTTCAAACTGTTCGTTGTTGGATAAAAGCATAATCAACTGCGGGTTTTTCAGACCGCGGACTGCTTCTTCCAGATTGCCGCTTGGGCTCATACCAAAAAACTGTCTCAAAGTGTTGACCTCGCTTCCTTATGTATTTTCTTTATGCCATATAGACAAAATTATACTTGATGTCAAAACAGTACGTCAACGGTTATTCTTTAAATGGAAGGTCTGTTTTCATTGCGCCATTTTCTTGGCGAAATGCCATATACATTTTTGAAGGCTCGGGAGAAGTGGAGCTGGTTCGGGTATCCCACCGCGTTTCCGATATCCGCTACCGAAAGCTCCGTCAGCTTTAGCAGCTCTGCCGCTTTGGTCATGCGGTAGGAAATCAGAAATGCCTGCGGGGATTTTCCCGTGTTCTCATGAAAAATTTTTCCGAAATAGCTTCGGTTTAAGCCGCAGGAAGCGGCGATATCCTCCACAGTTATGTCGTTCTGGAAGTTTTGTTCGATAAAGGAGAAAGCTTCCTTGATATAAAAGTCACGCAGACTGTTTCCCTTTCCGATTTGCGTGGAGGTAGAGGCACGGACAAAGCTGTCAATAAACAGATAGAGGTGCCCTATCAGATGGAACGGAGATTCCTCCTTATGGTTGACAATATATAACATTTCATTTTTCATGGTTTCGGCTATGTCTTTATATCTCGCCCGGTAGACCGGCTGGTCGAGGGTCAGCCCGGCAAGCTGCACGGTCTCCCTGGCGCGCAGTCCGTCAAATTCAATCCAGACATATTCCCAGGGAATATCATAATCCGCAATATAGGTGCATACTTGATTAGGGAAGAGCATAAAGCCCTGCCCGCTTTTTATCTGATAGGTCATTGTTTCTCCCCGAGCATTATCGGCGAGTAAAATGCCGGTGCCGGAGAGACAATAGTGGAATAGATAGTGGTTTCTCGCCGCCGGTCCGAAGGAGTGTGAGGGTGCGCACTGTTCCCAACCAAACTGATACAGCCCCAGATCCACAAAATTTTCACTTGGAAAAACGGAAAAGATAATTTCGCTCATGGATAACCTCCATTTTCACATTATATACCAAAATGCGTGGTCACTTCAATACACAGGCTGAAAAACCGCATAAAGGTATAAAAATGACAAAACGGAGCTATTTTTAATAGCATTATGGCATGTTACAATGAGTGCAACGAATCAACTAAAATCTGTGTATGACATGTTATATTCCAAAAAGGAAGGAGAAGGGCAATGAAGAGAAAGGGAGTAAGGAGTCTGGCGTTTTTCGTATGCCTTGCGGCGATAGCGCCTACCGTTCAGGGATGCGGAGAAGCCCCTGACGGAAAGATTGAAGTTGAGATTGTGCAGTATAAGCCGGAAGCGGCAAACTATTTTAAAACGGTGGAAGAAGCGTTTAACGCGTCCCATGATGATATCCACCTGACAATCAGTTCGCCAAACGACGCGATGGCAATTCTGAAAACCAGATTTATCAGGGAGGATTACCCCGATATTATAGGAATCGGCGGGGATATCAATTACTCCTATTTTGTGGATGCCGATATTCTGGCGGATATTTCCGGCTATGCGGGAATGCAGGATGTCAACGAGGGGTATCTGGATATCGCGGAAGCGCTGGAGCTTGTTCCAGTGGACGGCACATACATCCTGCCTTATGCGGCTAACGCGGCGGGTATTCTCTACAACAGGGAGATGTTTGAGGCGCATGGCTGGCAGATTCCGGAGACCTGGGAGGAATTGACAGCGCTGTGCGATGAGATTGCGGCGGAGGGCATTCTTCCCTTCTATTTCGGATTCAAGGATACATGGACGTGTCTGGCGCCGTGGAACGCCATGGCGGTGGAGCTTGCACCTTCGGACGCCACCAAGCAGGTGAATAAGGGGCTGACGACGTTTACCAAAGAGTATGGGGAACTTTCGGAAAAGTATCTGGCGCTTCTGCCTTACGGACCGGACGATCCTTTCGCCTACAGCTACAACGATGCCTGCACCGCTTTTGCAAGAGGGGAATCCGCCATGTATCCGATAGGCAGCTATGCGGCGCCGCAGATTCTGTCGGTGAATCCGGATTTAAAGATTGATTCCTTTGTCATGCCGGCAAGTGACGCGGCGGAGGGCAGAACGCTGAATTCGGGAATTGACTTGGGATTCTGTGTCACAGCGGCGTGTGAAAACAAAGAAGCGGCATATGAGGTGCTGGATTTTCTCTATGCGGATGAAAATCTGCAGAAATATATCGACGCGCAGACCTCTGTCCCGTGCAAAAAGGGGACGTTTGAGCTGTCCACCCTGTTGGACGGCATGTCCGAATTTATTGCAGGCGGCAATATGACGGACTATCAGGACCACTACTATCCGTCGGAGATGTCGGTGGACGCACTTTTGCAGACATTCCTCATCGAGCAGGATAAGGATGCGTTCTTAAAAAATTTCGACACGAGCTGGCAGAGATATAACAGGGACATTATCCGTATGGTGCAGGAATATGAAGCCGCGCAGAAAAGCGCAGAGTAGGAAGGGGGCAAAGAAAAATGTCGAAACATGAAAATGAGAGAAAGAGAACGTTTTTGTTAATTACAATTCCGATTCTGGCGCTGTTTATCTGCTTTAACACGATTCCGCTCATCCGTGGCGCCATGTACAGCTTCACCAATTCCAGAGGGTTCGGAAGTCATGACTGGGTGGGGCTTCGCAATTATATTGACCTGTTTTCGGACGCGCGTGTAGGAAAGTCTTACTGGTTTACGATTAAGCTGGCGCTCGTGACGACGGTGGTGGTGAATGTGCTCAGCCTGATTCTGGCGCTGGGGTTAAACAGCAAAATCAGGGCGAAAGGTTTTTTCCGCGGCGCGTATTTTCTGCCGAATATTCTCGGCTCGCTTGTCGTCGGTTATATTTTTAACTATTTCTTTACTTACATTGTGCCCGCGCTGGCGGATATGACAGGCATAACGTCTTTAAGCTCCAGTATTCTGTCAAGCCCGGGCAAGGCATGGATTGGCGTGATGATTGTCTGCGCATGGCAGGCGATTGCCATGAACACCATCATCTATATTTCGGGTCTGCAGACGGTGCCTGAGGATGTTTATGAGGCAGGCGGGCTGGACGGCGCAACCGGATGGAAACAGTTTAAGCATTTGACATTTCCTCTGATTATTCCGTTTTTCTCTATTAACATGGTGCTGTGTGTGAAAAACTTCCTGATGGTGTTTGATCAGATTATTGCATTGACCAAGGGAGGTCCGGCGCAGAGTACGGAGTCCATCTCCTATCTGATTTACAATAACGGTATGTCGGGCGGGCAGTTTGGCTTTCAGAGCGCCAACGCGGTAGTATTCTTTATTGTGATTGTAGTGATTTCTGTTGCGCAGATGAAATTTTCCAGTTCAAAGGAGGAGCAGTTATGAAGCAAACATCGACAGTCGGAAAATCGAACAGAACCGTTATGGTGCTGCTCATTCTCGGTCTTTCCACGATTATCTTTCCTTTATATATGACTGTTGTGATCGCGTTCAAGCAGCCTTCGGAGATGACAAACAGCATCAGCGGCATTTTGTCGCTGCCTAAAGTATGGAGCCTTAATAATTTCAAAGAAGCGATGGAGGTGACGGATTTCTGGAACTCGTTAAAGAACAGTCTGGTAATCTCCGTGCTGACGGTGGGACTTTCCATCCTGATTCATTCTTTGATGGGGTACACCCTTGGACGTAACAAATCCAGCAAGTTTTATCGTTTTGTGTATCTGTTTATCGTAAGCGGCATGTTCGTGCCCTTTGCAATCCTGATGATGCCGCTGGCAAAGCAGACGGCGGAAATGGGGCTTGCAAACTGGTTTGGCGTGATTCTTCTGTACGTGGTATTTTACATGCCGATGAACATTATGCTGTATTCGGGCTACCTGACAAATATCCCGCTGGCGCTTGAGGAAGCGGCGAGAGTGGACGGCGCTTCCACATGGCGGACTTACTGGGAAATTATTTTCCCGATTATGAAGCCGATGCACGCAACGGTGGCGGTGATCACGGCGCTTGCGGTATGGAATGATGTGATGACGCCGTTAATTATAATGGCGGGTTCTTCCGAAAATACGCTGCCGCTGGCGCAGTTAAACTTCCAGTCGCAGTTTGGGACGAACTATAACCTGGCGTTTGCATCTTATCTGTTGTCATTGATTCCGATTCTGGTGTTCTATGTAATCTGCCAGAAGCAGATATTGAACGGGGTGGTAAACGGGGCTGTAAAATAACAGAGAGGTATGGAATATGGCGATTAGATTTCAGCGGGAAAATCGGATTTTTACTTTGGATACGGCGCACACGTCCTACCAGATGAAGGTGGATGCATACGGATTTTTGCTGCATCTGTATTATGGAGGACGGGTGTACGGGAATATGGATTATCTGCTCACCTGTTATGACAGGGGGTTTTCCGGGAACCCGGCAGATGTGGGAAACGATAGGACATATTCTCTGGATGCACTGCCGCAGGAATATCCGGTTATGGGCGTAGGGGATTTCAGAAACAGCGCCCTGATCGTCAGAAATGCAGACGGTTCAGAATGCTGTGATTTACGTTATATCGGATATGAAATAAAGAAAGGGAAGTATGGACTGCCGGGACTTCCGGCAGTCTATGCCGACGCTGCAAAAGCGCAGACGTTGGAAATATATCTGGAGGATAAGGTGAGCGGCTTGCGGGTGACGCTTCTGTACGGCGTGCTGGAGGATGCGGACATGATTACCAGAAGCGTTGTTATAGAAAACCGGGGAAGCAGAAGTGTGACCGTGGAGAAGGCGGCGTCCGCCTGTCTGGATTTTGTTACGGGAAACTTTGATATGATCAGTTTTTACGGCAGGCATACCATGGAGAGGAATCTACAGCGGCAGGAAATAGGGCATGGGACTTATGCCATCGGCAGCCGCAGGGGTGCGTCCAGCCACCAGTACAATCCGGCAGTGATTCTGGCAGAGAGGAGGGCGACAGAAGAGTCGGGGAGCTGTTACGGGCTGGTGTTTGTCTACAGCGGTAATTTTTTGTGTGAGACGGAGAAGGATCAGTATGATCAGACCAGAGTGCTGATGGGGCTGCCAAGCGACCTGTTCCATTATCCGCTTGAGCCGGGGGAGAAACTGACGGTTCCCGAGACGATTATGTGCTATTCCGGTCAGGGGCTTGGCACGCTCTCCGCATGTTTTCATGAATGTATCAGGGAGCATCTTTGCAGGGGAAAGTTTAAGGACGCGCCCCGTCCCGTACTGCTCAACAGCTGGGAGGCAGCTTATTTTACTTTTGATGGACAGACCATATTAAAACTGGCAAAGAGTACGGCGGAGCTTGGCATCGATATGCTCGTCATGGACGACGGGTGGTTCGGAAAGCGGGAGGACGATAACAGCGGGCTCGGGGATTGGCAGGTCAACGAGAAAAAGCTGGGGTGCAGTCTGCGGGAATTAACCCAAAAAGTCAATGCAGAGGGCGTAAAATTCGGTATCTGGATCGAGCCGGAGATGGTGTCAGAGGACAGCGAGCTTTACAGGAAACACCCCGACTGGGTGCTGCGGATACCGGGGCGTGAGCCTGTCAGAAGCCGGAATCAGCTTGTGCTTGACTTTTCCAGAAAGGATGTCAGGGACTATATTTTTGAGCAGATCTGTGTTATGCTTGATCAGGGAAAAATTGAATATGTGAAATGGGATATGAACCGCAGCGTTGTGGATGTGTTTTCCGGAGAAATTCCGCAGGGAAAGGTAACCTACCAGTATGTGCTCGGAGTATATGATTTTCTGGAAAGGCTGTTAGAAAAATATCCGAATATCCTGATAGAAGGCTGCTGCGGCGGTGGCGGCAGGTTTGACGCGGGTATGCTTTACTAGACGCCTCAGATCTGGTGCAGCGACAACACGGACGCGCTGGACAGGCTGCGTATCCAGTACGGCACTTCCTTCTTCTATCCGGCATCCACCGTCTGTTCCCATGTGTCGGCGGTGCCGAACCACCAGACCGGCAGGAGTGTGAGCCTGCACACGAGAGGCGTGGTGGCAATGGCGGGCGCGTTCGGCTATGAACTTGACCCCGAAAAGCTGTCGGAGGAAGAGAAGGAGGCTGTCAGGGAGCAGGTCAGACAGTATAAAGGATGGGAGAAGCTGATTCGGGAAGGGACATATTACCGGCTGACCAATCCTTTTACGGAAACCTGCGTGGCGTGGATGTTTGTGTCGGAGAAAAAGGAACGTGCGCTGGTCAGCGTAGTGCTCTTAGAAATGCACGGCAATATGACGGTGAGTTATGTGAAAATGAGAGGACTGGATGACACGGCGGTATATCGGGACGCAGAAAGCGGCAGGCGCTATTATGGGGCGGATCTGATGGAAGCGGGGCTGCCGATGCCGGTGGAGTTAAAGGAGTATCCGGCGTATCAGATTGAGTTGGTTCGAGAAAATTGATATATTGCAGGGGCAGATATGAGAGGTAAAAGGAAGAGGGGCGTCTGATTTTGTGTGAAAGAATGGAATCAAATTTAGAGTTTAAGCGGGCGCGGCAGACGGATATAGACGGAATTTGTGCGTTGGTGGCGTCCGCGATCATACATATGCAGGAGCAGAAGATTTTTCAGTGGGACGAAAAATATCCTACAAGGGTAGACTTTTTAGACGATTTGCGGGAAAATACATTGTTTGTGGGAACGATAGAGGGGAAGTTAGCCGTCACTTTTACCGTGAACCAGACCTGTGATCCCGAGTATGATGACGGGGACTGGAAGTATCCGGATGAGGAATACCGTATCATCCACAGGCTCTGCGTGAATCCCACATTTCAGGGCAGGGGCGTGGCAGGGTGCACTCTGCGGCACATCGAAGAAGAATTGCGCAGGCAGGGAATCGGCGCGGTGCGGCTGGATAGCTTTACCCAAAATCCGACAGCTGTTGCTTTGTATACGAAGAACGGGTATGAAAGAACAGGGTTTGCGGACTGGCGGATGGGAAGGTTTTGGCTGATGGAGAAGAGGTTGTGAAGGGGCATTGTCATTTGTGCCTGTTTTTATAGAAATCAAACACTCCTACTATGGTAGAATTTTCTTGCATTTTGTCGAAAACCCGAGGCGCAAAGCGTCTGTTGGGCACACGTCCACACAGGCGCCGCATCGGATGCACTCGGGGGAATCCGGCGTTTTCACGGGATTCACTTCCATGCCGCACGCCGCTTTGCACTTTCCGCAGCCGACGCACCGGTGGCTGTCCACTTCCAGATGGAACATGCTGATTTTGTTGAACAGCCCGTAAAACGCCCCCAAAGGGCAGAACGTCCGGCAGAAAAAGCGATAGAAAAAGACACAGCCGATAAGGGTCAAAACAAGAATCGCCATTTTCAGGGAGAATAAGGCGCCTACTGCCTTTCGGAGATTTTCGTGCGCTGCCAGAAGAAAAAGCCCGCCCTCTAACGTTCCTGCCGGGCAGATATACTGGCAGAAGGCGGGTTTGCCCATGCCCATGTAGTCTGTGACTGCGACGGGCAAAATCAAAACAAATACAACCAGAACGACATATTTGATAGAGAGAAATCCTTTTTTGAGCTTCCGTTTCGGCGAGGGGATCTTGTGGATTAGTTCCTGTAACAACCCAAAAGGGCAGAGCCACCCGCAGACAGCCCTGCCAAGCAGCACCCCGAAGGCAAGGAGCAGTCCTGCCACATAAAAACTGAATGAAAACTGTCTGGAACCGTTCACAGCCTGCAATGCGCCGATGGGACAGGCAAAGCCCGCTGCGGGACAGGAGTAGCAGTTGAGTCCCGGATTGCAGAACTGTTTCCATTTTCCCGTATAGATTCTGCCGCCCTTAAAGTTCAGGACATGCGCGTTGGAACAGCCAAAGGCGATGAATTGGAGCAATTTTCGTTTGATTGCATAGGTGATTTTCATATGTTATCTCATTTCTGCTCGATTTATCCAAGTCCGATACATTCCAGACAGATGTTGACGGCTTTATTTAAAACCACGCCTGCCTCGCCACGCATCAAGCCATATATGATGAAAGAGAAGGCGGTGAGAAGTCCCGCTATTCTGAGTTTTGTTTTCATTCTGCCCTCCATGTCACAGCTCTACTATGAGTCAAATTGGGATGAAAATACCGTATTTCTGGCATTTGTATCGCTTTTTTGAAGTTGCTTTGCGGCATTTGCATCCGTGTTATTGTCCGCTCAGGTAATCCTCCACAAAGGTTTTATAGCCGTTCACATCCGCGCCCACAATCGGGTCGCCCACGATATTGCCGTCACCGTCGATAAACAGGGTGGTGGGAACGCCGATCACATCCTTTAAGATTGGCGCAAAGTCCGCGTTGGCACGCAGGTTGGTAAAGTCGACGCCCGCCTGCTGTGTT
>ERZ808037.1524-NODE-1524-length-14591-cov-3.850489_pt1 | contig 14591 bp, 14 predicted proteins | sample MGYA00380190_ERZ808037 | MGnify/ENA primary metagenome ERZ808037 (study PRJEB31490, sample SAMN06133399) | mouse gut metagenome | isolation source: J9 | host: mice | place: China: Chengdu | collected 2015-05 ... | reverse complement strand
CGGGCGGGCAATAGCCCGCCCCTACGGAACATGATCACCTTACTCTGCCTTATCGGACGGGCCGGTCTTGTGGGAACGGCGGCGACGGCGGTTGCGGCCCGAGCCGTTCCCGGCTCCGGCGTTGCCGTTCTGGCTCCCACCCTGCTTGTCGTCGCGGTTCGCGCGCAATGCCGACGAGTTGCGGCCGACCTGCACGTTTTTCTTCTGCTCAGTCGTCTTTCCCTCGGCCGACACTTTGGTCGAGCGGCGACGCTGCTTGCGTTGACCGTTTCCATTTCCGCTGCTGTTGTTCTGCTTCTGTTGGGACTGCTGCTGCGAGCCGTTCTTCGACCCGGACCCGCCGCGGCGACGGCGGCGGCGACGCGAATTCGAGCCACTCCCGGAACCCTTCGACTCGTTGCTCGGCATGCGACTCACCTTGCCCGGCTCGGCGAGCTTGTCCTCGCCCGAAAGCTGCGACGTGAACAGGTCGGACGACGATCCGATGATGCCGAGCGCCGTCGGGGCCTGTGCCTTTTCCCATGCTTCGGCGCCGACTTCCTTCGGGCGATTGCCCTCCTCGGGCGGCTCCATCTCGGCCAGCGGCACCTTCACCGGCTTCTCATCGCCCACTTTGATGGAGACGATCTCGCGCGGCACGTCGAGGTCGACGACCTTGCCCTCGCCATCGGGAGTCTGAACGCGCGCGTTCTTCTTCGGCGCGCGGGAATGGAAGTCCTTATAAGCCTCGAACTCATATCTCAGGCAGCACATGAGGCGTCCGCACAAGCCCGAGATCTTCTGGGGGTTGAGCGAGAGGTCCTGCTCCTTGGCCATGCGGATGGAAACCGGGTTGAAATTGCCGCCCAGCCGCGCGCAGCAAAGCTCCTGGCCGCAATGGCCGATTCCGCCCACCATGCGCGCGCCATCGCGCACGCCGATCTGCTTCATGTCGACCTTCACGCTGAGCTCGGCGGCGAGCTTGCGCACGAGGTCGCGGAAATCGACGCGTTCCTCGGCGTCGAAATAGAAGATGGCCTTGTCGGAATCGAAAAGATACTCGACCGCAATCGGGTTCATGTCGGGCGCGAGCTCGCCCGCCATGCGGCGAAACACCGGCAGCGCCTGCATCGACAGGTCGGCTTTCTCGGCCGCCCGCTCCTCGTCTTCCTCAGTCGCAAGTCGGATGACGTTCTTGAGCGGCGACTTCAGCTTCTTCGTCTCTTCATATTCCATGTCGAACAAGGGCTGGGCCACGTGGCCGAATTCCTTGCCGCGCGCCGTGTTCACGACGACGGCGTCACCCACGCTCAGGTCCAACCCGTTGGCGTCGAACCACAGCGTCTTCGGGTTAAACGCCAGCCTAACGGGGGCTATGCGTACCATATAGCGCTTCTCCAATCTCAAACAGCAATGCGTCTAAGCACGTTTCCGGTGATACATTATAAGAGATGGCCTCATCACACGCGCTGACGCAGGTCAACGCTCTGGCAACGCGCGCCTCATCGGTGCGGGCGGCCGCCTCGTCGATCGCGCCGCGGACATCGTAGTTGATGACGAGCTCGGGCGCGCCCGCGCACACGGCGAGGACATCGCGCAGCCATGAAGCCGTGATCGTGAGGATCTGGCGAATGCACTCGAGGCTCTTCGCCGTGAGCTCGCGCTTGTTCCTTTTCTCGAGCTGGCGAATCGCGCTCTTGTCGAGGAAGTCGGCGTTCTCCGTAAGCTCGGCCTCTGCGGCGGCACGCACGGCATCGAGCGGCGCCTTCGCGAGAACGACGAGCTCCCCCGCCGACGAGAGCGTGTCCCACAGGTCGCTGTGGCCCAAACGTGCGAGCACGTCGAGCACGCGTTTGCGGAACTCGAGCCGGTCGTTTGACATGAGAAACTCGGCACCGCGCGTGATCGAACCGCCGCACGCCTCGATGGCCACCTTCGCGAGCTCGTTGCTCGCGCCGGTACGTTGCGACAGGATCGCCGCCGCCTCGCTTGCGGGAATATGGCGAAACGGCACGACCGAGCAGCGCGACACTATGGTCGGCAGAACGCTCTCGCGCGTTCGACCGAGCAAGATGAGCACGACGTCCTCGGGCGGCTCTTCGAGCGTCTTCAGGAACGCGTTCGCGGCAGACGTGCCGAGCAAGTCGACGCGATCGAGGATGTAGACCTTCTTGTTCGCCTGGATAGGCGCGAGCTCGGTGTCGGCCACGATGTCGCGCACCTGCTCGACGAGATAGCCCGCCGCGCCTTCCGGCGCGAAATAGCGCACGTCGGGATGCTTGCGCCGCTTGATGCGGTCGCACTCCTCGCAGGCGAGGCATCCGCCGTCCTTGCAGATGAGGGCCGCAGCGAGCGCATAAGCCGCCTGCGTCTTGTTCGATCCGGCAGGACCCGTGAACAGGTAAGCATGCGTCACGCGGTCGGAATCGACCGATGCGCGCAGGAAATCGCGAACGCGAGGTTGCCCGAAGATTTGCTCGAAAACGTCAGCCATGACGGGCCGACCTAGCCGCGGCGCAAGAGCTCGCGGTCTTCGACGAGCTCCTCGAAATAAGCGTCGGTGAGCGTCTCGCCTTCGGCCATCCACGGGAAAATGTCCGCAAGTTGCGCGAAAACACGACGCGCCGTCTGCGGCTTGGCGCCGTCGGATTTGACGACACGGATCCGCTCGGGCTCTTCCTCGGCAAGTTGCAGATAACCCGCGATGACCTTCTCGTGGAAGTCGTGGCCCGCCATTTCAAGGCGGTCTGCGTGCTTATGCTGCGTCGCGCGGTCGAGGCCGACATCCGCGCCGCCGCCCGTCATCATGAGAATCGTGCGGTCAGGCACGAGGCCCTGGCACGAGAACTCATTCGCCCTGTCGACGAAATTGCGGTCGAGCCCGCGCCCAAACGACTGGTAGGCAACGGTCGAATCGGCGAAACGGTCGCAGAGCACGACGACCCCGCGATCGAGAGCCGGCTTGATGACCTGCGCCACGAGCTGGGCGCGCGCAGCTTCGTAAACGAGCACCTCGCACTCGTCGGTCATGATGTAGTTGCCCGGGTCGAGCACGACGCCGCGCAGCTGCTCGCCGATGATCGTGCCACCCGGCTCACGCGGGCAGAGCACCTCTTCGCCGTGCTGGCGCAGCGCTTCGGCCACGAGCTGAAGGTGGGTGGATTTGCCGGCGCCGTCGCCGCCCTCGAACGTTATGAACACGCCGCGGTCGCGGCCTGAGGTCTCAGTCATGGTCAAACTATCCTTCACGCCCGTCGTGCCGACTAGGCGAGCTCGTAAATGTCATTTCCCAACACGTCGACTCCCACGAAAACGGGGAAATCGACGACCTCGATGCGCCGCAGCGCCTCGGTGCCCAAATCATCATACGCTAACGTCTCGCTGTTGCGGACGCACTTCGCAAGATATGCAGCCGCGCCGCCCACCGTCACGAAATAAACCGCCCCGTTCCGGACGCAAGCGTCCTTGACCGTCTGTGAGCGCACGCCCTTGCCGACGGTCGCGACGATTCCCGCATCATGGAGGCGCGGCGCCGCGAAGTCCATGCGCGATGCGGTCGTCGGGCCGATCGCGCCAAACGGCCGGCCGGCAGCAGGGGGCGTCGGGCCCGCGTAGAAAATCGCCTGGCCATCCAGGCCGTAAGGCAGCTCGTCGCTCTCCCGCTCGTCGAGCTCTTCGAGCAGCCTGATGTGGCCTGCGTCGCGCAACGTGAACAAGGGACCGGTCAGCGTGCAAGCATCGCCCGCACGAAGGGTTGCGAGCTGCTCGCGATCGAGCGGGAGCCGAAGTGCGATGGGGCCATTAGAGCTCATAAGTCCCCCTCCTCATGGCCGAGCACCCCATGTTAATCGCGAGCGGGAGCGCCGCGATATGGCACGGTGCCGTCTCGACATGCACGTCAAGCGCCGTCGTCGCGCCGCCGAGGGCGGCAGGTCCGATGCCCGTCGCGTTAACGGCTTCGAGCAACTCGGCCTCGAAGGCAGCGGTCTCAACGTTGGGCGATGGCGTGCCGACCGGCCTCATGAGCGCATGCTTGGCAAGCCCTGCGACCTTATCGAACGTGGCACCCACGCCCACGCCGATGACGAGCGGCGGGCAGGCGTTGGCCGCCTTCTCACGCGCGCATTTGACGACCTCGTCGACGATGCCGGCCTTGCCAGCCGACGGCGGGAGCATCACGACGCGGCTCGCGTTGTCGGAGCCTCCGCCCTTGCACATGAGATGAAGCCGCGCACCCGGCTTATCGCTCAACCGGACCTCGCAGAACGCCGGCGTGTTGTCTTGCGTGTTCACGCGGTCGAGCAGCGCATCGCGCACGAGCGACTTGCGCAGGTTGTTTTGCGTGTAAGCCTCCGCGACGGCGTCGTTTACTCCCGACATGACGTCACCTGCGACGGCGACGTCGGGGCCGATTTCCAAGCAAGCCCAGACCGAACCCGTGTCCTGGCAAATCGCCACGCGGTCTTCACGGGCGATGCGCGCGTTGTCCAGCAGCAAACGCAACGCTTGCGCCCCGCGCGGGTTGACCTCGCGCTGCAGAGCCCGCTCGAGACCGCTCAAGACGTCAGGCGGCAACTCGAACGCCAACTGCGGCAGCGCCTCGCGCGCCGCCCGGGCAACCTCGTCGGCTGTGAGGATTCGCGGCATTACAGGCAATCCTTCACAGCTTGCGCCACGACCTCGGCGGCACGCGGGTCGAACGGCTCGGGCATGATGAAGTCCTCGTTTAGCTCGTCGTCGGAAACGAGGGCGGCGAGCGCCTTCGCGGCTGCGAGCTTCATGTCATCGGTGATGGCCGGAGCACGGCCCTCGAGCGCGCCCTTGAAGATGCCGGGGAACGCGATGACGTTATTGATCTGGTTCGGGAAGTCGGAACGGCCTGTCGCCACGATGCGCGCGCCGGCCGCCTTCGCCTCGTCGGGATAGATCTCGGGCACCGGGTTGGCGAGCGCAAACACGATCGGGTCGTCGGCCATCGAACGCACCATGTCGGCCGTGAGCGCGCCTGCGGCGGAAACGCCCACGAACACGTCGGCGCCCACGACCGCGTCGGCGAGCGTGCCCGACTTATCCTCGAGGTTCGTGACCTTGAGCATCTCGCGCTTCACGTCGTTAAGACGCGCAGACTGGCTCGACACGATGCCCTTCGAGTCGCAAAGGATGATGTGCTTGAAACCATACATCAACAGCAGCTTCGTGATTGCGATGCCGGCAGAGCCCGCGCCGTTCATGACGATGCGGCAATCCTCGCGCGCCTTGCCGGTCAGGCGCAGCGCGTTGATGAGGCCGCAGAGCACGACGATTGCCGTGCCGTGCTGGTCGTCGTGGAACACGGGGATGTCGAGCTCGGCCTTCAGGCGCTCCTCGATCTCGAAACAGCGCGGAGCGGAGATGTCCTCAAGGTTGATGCCGCCGAACGTGGGGGCAAGACGCTTGACCGTCTCGACGATCTCGTCGACATCCTGCGTGTCAAGGCAAATCGGGAACGCGTCGACTCCGCCGAACTCCTTGAAGAGCACCGCCTTGCCCTCCATAACCGGCATGGCCGCAGTCGGGCCGATGTTGCCGAGGCCGAGAACGGCACTGCCGTCGGAAACGACAGCGATCGTGTTCCGCTTGATCGTATAGGTGTAGGCCCTTCGCACGTCGGCGGCGATTTCCTCGCACGGCGCCGCAACGCCCGGCGTGTAGGCCATGGCGAGCGCCTCGTGCGAATCGACGCGCATCTTCGGCGCCGTCTCGATCTTGCCCGCCCACTCGCGGTGCAGCTTCAGTGCGTCTTCCTTGATTCCCATCTTGACAATCTCCCTGCTCAGTTACTTGCTCTTCTTCGCACGGCCCTTGCCGCGCGAGGCTTTCTTCTCTTTTTCCTCTTCCTTGGCCGGACAATCGAAGTTCGGGCAGAGCTTCCACGGCCCGCGCCCGGTCGTCACGATGACCATCGGGGCACCGCACGCTTCGCACACCTCATCGGTCGCGGTCAGCTCGCCATATTGCGGCAACGGATATGAGCAGCCGCAATCGTCGTAGTTCTCACAGCGGATAAAACGCTTGAGCGTGCGCGGGTTGCGCTGCGCGATGAGCTTCGCGTCCATGATGCCGCGATCGGTGCAGGCCGGGCAGATGCCGACCACCACATCGGGTTCCTGGTTCGTCTCGCAATTCGGATCGATGCAGACTGTGCGCGGCTTGCTGCGGAACGCGGTCACCTTCACTTGCGGCATCCCGCACGTCGGACAGAGCTCCTCGACCGATTCGACCTTGCCCTTCGGCAAGGGATACGTCACGTCGCAGTCGGGCCAGCCGGAGCAGCCGATGAACATCGAGCGCGTCTTGTTCGACGCGCGGATCTGCAGGTCCTTGCCGCATTTCGGGCACTTGCCGACATAGGCGTCGGCAGCCACGGCGTCAGCGAGCGCGGTCGCGACTTCCTCCTTCTTCGGGAGGAGCGCCTCGAGCTCGCCAGCGAGCGCGTTTCGCGAGTTCATGACGACTTGATCTTTCGTCGTCGAGCCGGCGGCGATGTTGCTCATCTCGTCTTCGAGCTCGGCCGTCATCTCGGGGTGCGTGATGTGCGGCGCATAAGCGTCGAGCGCGTCGATGACCGCCATGCCGAGCTGCGACGGCTCGATCGGGTCGTTCACGATGTATTTCACGTCATAAAGCCGCTGGATGATGGAGTGGCGCGTCGACTTCGTGCCGAGGCCGTTCTTCTCCATCTCCTGGATGAGTTTGCCCTGGCTGTAACGCGCAGGCGGCTCGGTCTGCTTCTTCGTGCAGGTCGCGCCGTTAAACGCCACGACATCACCCTCGTCGAGCGCCGGCAACTGCTCGTCCTTCTTCACGCCATAAGGGTAAATCGCGCGGAAGCCGGCCTTCACGGTGACGTCGCCGCGCACCGCGAACGGCTCGCGCGGACCCGTCCCCTCGCCCGGGACGTCGAGCGTGACCTTCGTTCCCTCGATGACCGCGGCCTCCGACAGCGTCGCGAGGAACCGGCGCGCCACCAGGTTGTAAAGCTTCCACTCAGCCGGCGGCAGGTCATCGGGCGTAGCCTTCGCCGTCGGGTAAATCGGCGGATGGTCCGTCTCCTCCTTGTTGCCGCGCGTGGCCGTGAGCTTGCCTTTCTTCAGAAGCTCCTGGCAATAATCATAGTAAGCAGGATTCGCGGAAATCGTCTTGACGACCTCGGCGAGGTCAAGCGACGACGGATACACCGTGTTATCGACGCGCGGGTAGGAGATGTAACCGTCCATGTAGAGGCTCTCCGCGATGCGCATCGTGCGCGCCGGCGAAAGGCCCTCGGCCGAAGCGGCCGCCATGAGGCTCGTCGTGTTGAACGGCGCTGGCGGCCTCACCGTGCGCTTCTTCTTCTCGATGGCCGACACGCAAGCGGTCTTGGCGCCCTCGACGTGCTCCATCGCGAGCTTCGCGTCGGCTTCCTTCTTGAAGCGCGCCGTCGCGTGACCCGCCTCGAAGGCGGCGTCGCCCTCGCCGAACGAGCCCTTGATGACCCAGTAATCCTCGGGGACGAACGCGAGGCGCTCGCGCTCGCGCGCAACAATGAGGGCGAGCGTCGGCGTCTGCACGCGGCCTGACGAGCGCACGTTGCCATAGCCCGCGAACTTCACGAGCGTGAGGTAACGCGTGAGCGCCGCGCCCCAAATGAGGTCGATGTCCTGGCGCGATGCGCCCGCAGCGGCCAGGTTCTCGTCGAGCTCGGCCAAGTTCGAGAACGCGTGCGTGATCTCCTCTTTCGTGAACGCGGAATAACGCGCGCGGCTGACCGGCGCCGTGCTGTTCACTTCCTGGATGCACGATAGCGCGTCGGCGCCGATGAGCTCGCCTTCGCGGTCGAAGTCGGTCGCGATGCAAATGCTGTCGGCCTTCTTCGCCAGGTTCTTCAGCGAGCGGATGATGTCCTTCTCCTTGGGAAGCTTCTCGATGGGCGCATAAACGAGATAGGGCAGCGCCTCCATCTTCCAGCCCTTGAGATCGACGCCGTCAACAGAAAACGGCTTCTTCTTCTTGAAGGGGGGTTTCGGCAAGCTGTCGGGGATGTTCGCGTCGACCGCTTCCCCGTCGAGGTTCACGCCGCGCCATCCGCCGCGTTTCTTGTAGACGAGCTGGGGTGTGAAATCAGGCTCGAGAATATGACCGCGCAGGCCGATCGTCACCCATTCCTCGCCATCAACGTCGAAGCGGTAAACAGGCGTGTTGTAGACCTTGTCCTTCTTCGCCTTCGAGCCAAGCAGCGATGCGATCTTCTCCGCCGCGTCGTTCTTCTCCGTCACAACCAGTTTCATGACGCAACTCCTATCGGTCGTTCACACGAAGCCCTTGCTTTATTTACGTGTGTGGGCATAAGCGCCGAAGCGCAACAGACGCAAGCATACACGAATTTGAGGAACGTGCCGAGAAATTTACCAATGCGCCACGAGGCGGAACGTTCGTCGTCGACGTTTGTTCCGCCGCTATGCTTCCGCTGCAGCTTCGCGGTTCTCGCGATCGAGGACGAGCTGCATGGCGGCGATGGCGCACTCGATTTGGCCATCATCGGGCTCGCGCGTCGTGAGGCGCTGCATCTGCATGCCGGGCCAGAGGACCACCTTCACGAGCGGGTTTGACGGGTGGCTGCCAGCCCATTTGACCGTGATCTCATAGGCAAGGCCTGCGATAACGGGCATGAGCAGGATGCGCACGAGGATGACGAGCGCGAGCTTCGGCGCGCCGTCGGGCACGCCCCACGCTGCGATGAGCGCATCGAGCGGCGTGATCGTGTAGACGAAGATCGCGATGATCATCACCATAAGCAGGAACGCGGTGCCGCAGCGCACGTGCAAACGCGGAAAACTGCGGGCGTTATCGGGCGTGAGCGGCAACCCGTGTTCGAAACAGTGGATCGTCTTGTGCTCGGCGCCGTGATAGCCGAACATGCGCTTGATGTCGGACATCCGCCCGATGAGCCAGATGTAAAAGACGAACACGGCGATGCGCAGGAGGCCGTCGACGACATTCCAGAGCAGCGTGTGCTGGTCGTATTCGCCGACGATGAGGTTGGTGACGAACGCGGGTGCGACGATGAACAGCACGACACCGAGAACGAGGCCGAGGATCATCGAGACCGCCATCTCGGTGCCGCCGAGCAGCGGCTTCGACTCCGGCTTCTCAGCCGGCTCTTCCGCTGAGGCGGCCGGCGCGGGTCCGCCGTCGCCAGTTGGCTCCGAAACCACCTCGAGCGTGCGTTGCGCGCCCAAGGCATCGATCATCTCGTCAGGGTTGCCGAAATCGCGCTTCCAGGAGAAATCCTCCCCTTGCGGCTCTTCCGCCTGCGCAGACGGCTCCACCTCCTCCACGAACGCATGCTCCGCGGCGATGGTGAGCGCCTTGTAGCCGAGCGCAAGGGACTCGACGAAAGCGCGGCATCCGCGCACAAGCGGCCAATAGAGCCAATTGTTCTTGTCCTTGCCGCTCGCGAGGTCGTGTTCCTCGAGGTAAATCCCACCATCGGGCTCGCGCACGGCGACCGACCAGTTGAACTTGCCGCGCATCATGATGCCTTCGAGCAGGGCCTGCCCGCCGACATGGGTCTTCAGCTCGCCGTCTTCGGAAAACGCACGAGCGGTTTCGCTTTTCTTCGATTCAGCCATGCAGGGTATTGTGTCACATTACCGTTCGACGCGGGCGTAAGGTTGACCACATGTCATCTTACCTTCGGGGCAAGCGCCGCGGACGCAGCCGGGGCCGGCGTCGGCAAAGATGAACGGCGCGGTCGGACGCGCGAGCTCGAGCATCTTCCAGGCGAGCTCGCGGATCTCCCACTGCGCGCGGTTGCAGCAACGCAGACTGAAGAAGTGAAGCAGCTCGCGGATGTTCATCGTCACGACGATCTTGGTCTCCGCCGCGTTCGGAAGGATGTAACGCGCGTCCTCAGCCGGGATGCCCGCGTCGAGGAACGCCTGATAGGCCTCGACCGTCTTCTCTATCATCTCGTCGAACAGGGCGTTCGCCTTCTCGTCGGCGGCGATGCTCTCGGGCTTGATCGTGTCGAGCCCGTCAGCGAACTTGACGTAACGCTGGCTCTGCTGGTTATAACTCGCGAGACGATGACGCACGAGCTGATGCGTGAGCGCGCGCGACACGCCGTCGATGGCGAACGTGTAGGACGCATGCTCGAGCGTCGAGAAATGACCACCGGCCATGATGGTGGTGAGCACTTTGCGGATCCTCTCCTCGGAGAGCGACTCCATGAGCTCGGTCGCCCCCACCGGGGCATAACACAAGCGCGCCGCCGTCGCGACCGCGCGTTCCGGATCGGGCGTGTGGTAAAGCAGTTCGACTTGCATGCGGGACCCCCTTCTCTGCTGAAGTTAGTATAATTCCTCCCGACCGACAAACGTTGGACTAACGGCGAGAGGTTCGATATGACCGCCGACATTTTCACCCCCCTGCTCACCACCACCGACTGGAACGAGGAATGGAAACGCATGCAAGATGCGCGCGGGCGCGCCGACGACGCGAGTGTCTGGGATGCGCGCGCGAAGACCTATCCGGTGAAACACGGGTCGCAAAAGGGATATGTCGCCAGCTTCATCGAGCTTGCGGGAGTCAAGCCGGGTGAAACCGTGCTCGACATGGGATGCGGAACTGGCGCGCTCGCGACGCCGCTCGCCCAGGCGGGCAACCACGTCATCGCATGCGATTTCTCGCGCGGGATGATCGACGCGATGCTCGCCGACCAGAAGGAACTCGGCGTCACCGGCGTTGAAGCGCACCACATGAGCTGGACTGACGACTGGAATGAAGTCGGCATCGGCGAGAACAGCGTAGACGTCGCGTTTGCCTCTCGCTCGATTGCAACATATGACCTGCGACAATCGCTTATGAAACTCAACGAGGTGGCGCGGCGGCGCGTTTGCATCACGCTGCCGAGCGGTCCTTCTTCGAAAAGCGACCCCGAGCTGCTCGAAGCGGCGGGGATTTCGAATTCGATTGGATGCGATTTTCTTTACGCGTTCATCATTCTGGCGAATGAGGGCATCACGCCGGAAGTCGCTTATATCCCCAACACGCGCCTCGAGACCTTCGACTCCTTCAACGACGCGCTCGGCGCTTTCTCGGAAATCGCCGCCAGCGCCGCCCAGGGCCTCGCGAGCGAATCCGAAATCGCCGACATTCCACACCGCCTTCGCCCCTGGCTCGAAGAGCGCCTCATCCACGACGAGCGCGGTTTCCACCTCTCCGAGGAACGCCAAGTGACCTGGGCGTTTATCTCCTGGAACAAGTAACTCTCGACGCATATGGAGCAACAAAAAGGCCCGCCGAAGCGGGCCTTTCGTCATGCTTGCGAACAACGCTTATTCGGCGCTCTCCTCAGCAGGAGCCTCCTCGGGAGCGATCTCCTCAGCGGCAACCTCGGCAGCAGCCTCAGCAGCGGCCTCGGCGTCGGCAGCAGCCTCTTCCTTGGCAGCGACAGCAGCCTGGCGCTCAGCCTCGGCGGCAGCCTTCTTGGCATACTCCTCGGCGCGCTTGGCCTTCTCGGCAGCCTTGGCCTCCTTCTCAGCCTTGCGCTTCTCCTCAGCCTCGGCAACCTCGGCAGCGCGCTTGGCCTTCTTGGCAGCCTCGCGCTCGGCAACGAGCTTGTCGGCAGCACCGAACTTGTCGGCGAAGCGCTGCACGCGTCCGCCGGTGTCGACGAACTTCTGCTGACCGGTGTAGAACGGGTGACAGGCGTTGCAGATTTCAACGCGAATCTCGGGCTTCGTCGAACGCGTCTGGAACGTGTTGCCGCAGCTGCACGTCACCGTGCACTCGACGTAATCCGGATGGATTCCTTCTTTCATTTCCTTCTCCTTTTCCGCCTTGGTTTCCGACCAAGGCTCAAGACGAACTTTTGCATGATAACACAGCAAACGCGTTATGCCCCATGAATCCAAAGTTCTTCATATCGAGTATCATGAACGCATGGATTACTCGCAACGCTACGAGCGCATATCGCGGCCGTTTCGAACGGCTCGGGGCGAACGTACGCTCAGCATGCTCGACAAAGCGCTCGTTTACGCCTTCGCGGCCGCTTTCGTCATCTTGCTGATAACGCTCGCCGCGCTCGGGGACGGACGGCTCTTGAGGGCCTTCGTGGTTCCCGCCGCCACGTTCGCGCTCGTCACGGTTCTGCGCATTGCCGTAAACCGGCCACGCCCCTATGAGGCATGCGAGATCGCGCCTCTCATCAAGAAGGACACGCGCGGAAAATCGATGCCGAGCCGTCACATGGCAAGCTCGGTCGTCATCGCCTGCACGTTCCTGTGGATCTCCCCCGCCATCGGGGCCGTTCTCCTCGTCGGCTGCGCCTGCATCGCCTTCACCCGCATCGTGGGCGGCGTCCACTACCCCTCCGACATCGCTGCGGCCACGACAATCGCTCTCGTGTGCGCCTGCATCGGCTTCCTTTTATAGCCGAATCTCCCCGTTTTCCCTACGCACCCGGAGTCGGCTCTTGAAATCGCAGTGCGAAGCCCTATCATTTAACAGTCCGAAAAACACGAGACGAAAGAGAACCCAATGGAAGACTCTCCTATCATCATCATTGCGATCATCGCCGCAATCGTCGGCGCGATCTCCGCAGTCGTTGTCACGCTCGGCACCCTCGGGCTCCTCGGCATGCTCGGCGCGTTTTAAACCAACCTGACCAACAGCCAGCGAAACGAAGCCGCGCCCCAAGGCGCGGCTTCTTCGTTAAAAGAACCAGGTGAAGCAACGAAATCAAGATGCGTTGCCTCATCCCGGCCCCGTTGCCTCAAGCTATTTCTTGCGATAAGCAACCCAATACATCATTCCGACGAGTATAGAGCCGCCAACAATGTTGCCGAGGGTGGCGAGCACGATGTTCGAGACGATTCCGCTGATCGTGATTGCGCCGGCGCCGGCGATGCCGCACACACTCTGCGCGGCGAGGCCCATCGGCAGGAAGAACATGTTCGCGACGCAGTGCTCGAATCCGCAGGCGACGAATGCCATGACGGGGAAAATCGTCGTGAACACCTTGTCGATCACGGTGCGGCCGGCAAAGCCCATCCACACGGCCAAGCACACGAGCCAGTTGCACATGATGCCGCGGAAGAAAATGACGCCTGGCGCGAGCGTCGTTTTCGAGTAAGCCACGCTCACCATTGCCTCGCCGACCGCGCCGCCGCCCATACCGGCGAAATTCGCCCCGACAAGGATTCCCACGAGCAACAGCGACCCGACGAGGTTGCCGAGATAGACGATTCCCCAGTTCTTGAACACGGCGCCCCAGGTTATCTTCTTGTCGGAAGCCGCGCACACCATCAGGCAATTGCCGGTGAACAGCTCGGCGCCCGCCACGATAACGCAAAGCAAGCCGAGCGAGAAGCAGAAGCCACCCAGGATCTGAGATGGGGCGAAGGATAGCGAAGGGTCGCCTTTCACGAGCAGCATGAACGTCGCGCCCGTGCCGATCATGAGGCCCGCGAGGACCGAGAGCGCGAACGCGCGTCCCACGGGCAGCTTCGTCTTGGCGACAGCGACGTTTTCCGCCTGCTCGAACAGAACAGTCGCCGACCGGCAGTCGGGCTTGACGGCCGAGACTTCCTTCTTGAGCTCCTCCATGTCAGCCCCCCTCTCATGGGGCGAGGCGCGCACCCGGCTCCACGCCTCGCCTCTACGGCAATCCCCTTACAAATCCCACGCTTCCTGGTCGGTGTGCAGCCACTCTTCCGCGCGTTCGGACAACGGCTCGCCGAGCCAATCCGCGTAAAGCTGCTGAATCTGCGTGTTGTCGTGCGAGAAACGCAGCACGTCGTTCTCATCGAGCGAGTTGAGCACCTTCGCGCGCTCGACTGCGAGCTCGCGGTTGAACTCGATCGGCTGACCGCCGCCGCCCACGCAACCGCCGGGGCACGCCATAATCTCGACGAAATCGAGCTCTTCGGCGCCCGCTGCGATGGCGTCAAGCAGCTTGGCCGTGTTGCCGAGCCCGCTCGCGATGGCGATCCGCAAATGTGCGTCACCCACGTCGAGCTCTTTCACGACCCAAGGCTTCTCGGGAGTCGCAGCCGTGCAGTCGCAGTCCGCAAACGTCGGTCGCTCACCCGTGACGAGGTATGCCGCCGTGCGCAGCGCCGCCTCCATGACGCCGCCCGTCCGGCCGAAGATGGTGCCCGCGCCCGTCGACATGCCGAGCGGCGCGTCGAACTCTTCTTCGGGAAGCGCCGCGCAATCGATCTGGAACATGCGCAGCATCCGGTCGAACTCGCGCACGGTGAGCACCGCATCGACATCCTGACCGCCCTCGGTGGCCAGTTGCGGCACGTCGCATTCATATTTCTTCGCAACGCACGGCATGAGCGACACGCAGAACAAACGCTTGCCCTGCGCCTCGACCGCCTCGCGCAGCGTGTTCTTCACAACCGCGCCCAGCATCTGATGCGGCGACTTCGACGACGACAGCTGCCCCACGAACTGCGGGTAATGCATCTTCGCGAAACGCACCCAGCCGGGACAGCAGCTCGTGAACATCGGGCGCGGCTTGCCCTCCTCGAGCCACTCGAGGAACTCGCTGCCTTCCTCCATGATGGTGAGGTCGGCAGCGA
>ERZ808037.1523-NODE-1523-length-14608-cov-7.120432_pt1 | contig 14608 bp, 11 predicted proteins | sample MGYA00380190_ERZ808037 | MGnify/ENA primary metagenome ERZ808037 (study PRJEB31490, sample SAMN06133399) | mouse gut metagenome | isolation source: J9 | host: mice | place: China: Chengdu | collected 2015-05 ... | reverse complement strand
TATTTTACTCTGAGGTATTTTTTTCTCAACCTTCTTTCTTGGAATTCCCTATACTTGAATTATACAGGAAGCTCCTTGTATTAAAATAATGATATATGACCATATTAATATGCACCAATACATTGAAAGTAACTGAATATAATGTGATAAACAGAATTTAACAATTTGTTTTAACCCTGAAACATTTTTTCTTTTAAAACTCTCAGTTATCCCATATCCACTTAACATTGTAAGCAAAGCAACACATATTTTTCCTGACGAAGCAAGTAGTATCCATATATTCGCTTCACCAACCATATAGATAGGAATTCCTGGATTATTGGGATATGTATGGTGAAAAAGCATAGCCAAAATTGCAATTCCCTTTACAATATTTGTGTCATTTTTAGAAAAGGTACAATCCATATATAACCTCCAATAACATAAATGTGTCAAATCGATTTTAACCTATAATTGAATATACTAATATGCCAAGAATAATTAATACTAATGCAATAATCTTTTTCTTATGAATATTCTCATGAAATATTTTTACACCAAAATATGTAACATAAATATAACTTGTAGCCTCCAATACCGGTCCCATAGACAATGGAATTTCTCTATACGCTAAAACGGATAATAAGGTAGTTCCAACAAACATCATATATGCAAAAATGACTAGTGGATTTAAATATTCTTCAATCTTATTCTTATACTTTTTTTGTGCTGCCTTTTTTAACATTACTTGAGAAATTGCACTAATAAAAACACCTATTAATAGAATTAATGAATACAATAGTTGAGTTCTACTCATGTTCTACGTCCTCTGATTCTTTTTCTGAATATGCAAATATAACTACTCCTAAAACAACTAATACTGCGCCTGCCATCTTTCCAAATGTAATTGGTTCACTAAAAAAACACAGCCCCCATATGATTCCCCATATTATTGTAACTGCCTTATTAGCAAATGCCGTAGTTAACGGCAATCTTTTTATAATCTGTTGCCACCCTATTGCATAAAATCCCAAAAGAAAAATTATCAATCCATAATAAATGCAAAACTTTATACTTAAAAAATTCTCTCCTGACGCTAGTTTACTGCATATTCCACTCATAGAATATATCATTAGCATAATATGTAATAATAATAACGTTTTTACTTTTGATTTCATTTTTCTCATTCTTTCCAAGGTAAATAGTCATTAATTTGTTCTTGCCTCGTTGCAGACAAAATATAATATCCAAATCTGCTAGAACTATCTGTCACTTCATCATCTGTTATTTCATTTACTTCTTCTTTTACTATATATTCCGGGTGACTTGCTTTTATATTATTCAAAACACCAATATCTTTCTTTGAGAAAATAAACCTCACACCCGCAACTTTTGATTTTGTTCTACCTAACTCCGGCTTTTCTCCCAATGCAATTTTTATTACGGCTCTAACAAAGTCTATTCCAGTTGAAAGTTCTACTAATGAGCTACCGATAAAATCGCCACCCATTCGCCCACCAATTTCGATAATTTTTATGTCACCATCTTCTGAAACTTTTAACTCCGTGTGTGATGCTCCATATTGAATACCTAAGCTATTTAAAGCATGCGTCGTTACAGCCTTAATCTTCTCAACTGTTACTTCATCAACCGGAGCCGGTTCTAAATGCCCTGTTTCAATGAAATGAGGGCTTCCTGTAGTAAATTTATGAGTCAGTGCTAAAAACGTGTGCTGACCTTTCCAACTAATAAATTCAACACTGTACTCCTGACCTGTGGCAAATTCCTCTACTAATGCAACTTTTTCAAAACCATGTTTTTTTGCACGTTCTATTGCCTCGTTCAGCCCCACTGCACTTTCAAGTTCCGTAATACCTCTGCTTCCAGATCTGTCTACAGGTTTTACAATAACAGGATAACTTAATGAAACGTTTTCAAAGTCCTGAATTCCACTCACCTGAACACTCTTGGGCGAAGGATCCCCATTTTTTTCCAAACATAAACGCATATTGTGTTTATTCGTAGAAACCAAAACACATTCAGGTGAATTACCAACAAGCCCCATTTTATAAGCTACATAGTTAACCGTTATGACCGCCAAATCAGATGCTATAGTACAAATGCCGTCTATTTTTATTTCCTTGCACTTGTCCAAAATTTCATCTTTCTCAACAATACTTATTGGATAAAAATAATCTGCTATTTTTTCTCCAACATCATTAGCAGCCCATGCAAATACATGTGTCTCTATTCCCATATCCTTTGCTTTTTGAATCAAAGGCTCCTGAAGATATGATGCTCCTATAATTGCCAACTTTTTCATTAGATTTACCCCATTTCCTATCTAAACTGTACCTACATTTTCCGTCTTTTTATCATCATTTAATATTTGTCTGATAACATACAATGGTCTTTGCTTAACTTGCATAAATATATTACCTATATATATTCCTACTATCCCTATAACAGTAATTATAATTCCTCCAACTAAGCATAAAGTTGCAATAATACTTGTCCATCCCGTAGAAACATTTGCGGTAAAATAATTAACAATCAAACCTACAATTATGAAAAAAGATAACAGAGCCATAATCATTCCAAACTTTACCGCCAAATACAATATTTTTTCAGACTGAGATGTCAAAATATCAAAGGCCATATTAATTCTTTTTCTCATATTATAAGAAGAGTTTCCTTCAAATCTTTCATTATGTTCTACATCAATTATTGTCTGTCTAAATCCCAGCCAGTTTAAATACATAACATAACTTCTATGTTGCTCTCGCATCTGGCAATATGCATTTATTGCAGTTCTTTTCACAATACTAAAGTTGCATACTGCACCATCATATTTACCATCAATTGCCCATCCATATAATTTGTAGAAAGTATTTGACACAAAAACCTTTAATCCACTGTCCTTGCGCTGTGCACGTCTTGCAAAAACAATATCATAGCCTTCCATCGCTTTACTATATAAATTAGGGATTTCCTCCGGTCGATCTTGCAAATCGCAATCCATTACAATAACCCAATCTCCGGTAGAATAGTCTAATCCTGCTAAAATAGCCTTCATTTGTCCGAAATTTCTTGATAATTCTATTCCTTTCACTCTCTTGTCTTTTTCACAAACCTTTTGAATAACCTCCCAAGAGTTTTGAGGGCAATTATCATTTACCATAATAATTTCAAAATCTTCTGTTAATTCACTAATTGATTGTTCAAGTCTGTTATATAATTCCTCTACTGCTGCTCTACAGCCATACATAGGTATAACCACTGATAACTTCATTTTTTGTATCTTACCTCCAAAGTCCATCAAAACGATTAGACTCTCTCTCTCTCTTGTAATCCTCTAAATATTTTATATATGTATATTCCGGTTCATACCCAAAATCTGTTCTTAAGTTCTCAATATCCATTACAAAGCTGGTAAAAGTAGAACCTTCTGGAACCTCTATGATTTTTGATTTTTTCCCAATTGGAGAAAAAACCTCAATCATACCCTCAATTTGTTCTCGTAATGTGGTTTTAATACCTGTACCTGCATTATATGTACCCCCCTCTTTATCGACAAACAAAGAAAGATACATCATTTTGCATAAATCCTTCACATAGAGCATATCCTTGAATGCATCAGGATTCCCCCACATTTCAATGTCTTCTCCTCTAGAGGCTCTTTCAATCATATATCTATATGGTATTACCTTTTCAATCCCATCAACAAAATAGCTTGTAGTCGGATTATATAAATAGACATTAGGTAAACGAAATACAAAATTCTTGATTCCAAATTCCTGTTTATAATATTCCATAGTATCTACTACCATACATTTGGTAATAGCATAAAATGCATGATCGCCTGTATATAGCAGTTTTCGTGGAAGTTTTGTAGAAAGAACCTCCTCGCGTCCCCAATATCCAGCCATCTCTGCCCATGTCTGCGTATAAATGGCACGATCCACGCCAGTCTTTCTTGCATATTCAAGAATTCTCAGTGAGCCTTTAATATTAACGTCAATATATGTAAATGGATTGTATTCTTTTAAGTAAGCTGGCAATACACCTGCCAAATTTACAATGGCATAAACATCTTCTGTTGGAAGTTTTTTAAAATCTTCATTATTTTGCAAATCAATATTTACATACTTTACTCCTAATTCTTCAAAAAAATTAGTTTTCTTTCTCCCAGTAGCAATAATTTCGTACTTATCATGATCTATTTTTTTATTACAATAGTCCGTAAAATATGCACCAATATTTCCTGTTGCTCCAAAAATTACAATTTTTCTCATTAATCATTCCTCCTATTGGATTTTACAATACTTCTAATTACATACTGAGGTGAACTATTTAAGCAAATATATATACGCCCAATATACTCACCAATCATTCCAAGAACCAGTAAGATCATTCCTCCGAGAAGCAAGTTAACTGCAATCGTCGAACTCCACCCTATGGGAGCCAATGGATTTGTAAGTTTATTAATAATAACATATAAAATATAGGCAAACCCTAAAATAGCCACAAACAGGCCACCATATGTTGCCATTCGTAATGGCTTTACAGAAAAAGAAGTAAATCCATTAATCCACAAGTTCCATAATTTGCTTAGTGAATAACCAGATTGTCCGATTTCTCTTTCTCTATGATTTACGTCTACATTACATACTTTATTTGTTGTTCTTATTGCTAATCCCATAACGTATGGATAAGCATTCTGATACTTCTTCATTTCATCAATAACAAATTTCTTTGTTGCAAAATAGCTGGAAACAAACAATTCTTTGGGTTTATCTAGCATACATTCCATCATAAGCTTATTTACACTACTACCAAAATTTCTAAACCCTGAATGTTTCTTTTCATTGTATTTAGCATATACCAAATCATATCCTTCATTTATTTTATCCAGCAACTTATACACCTCATTAGCCGGAGTTTGCCCATCATCATCCAAGCATACGATAACATCACCTTGAGCAAAATTAAATCCCGCCATCAATGCCGAATGCTGACCAAAATTTCTAGCCATATCGATACCTGTTACATTTTCATGTTTCTCACAAATCGATCGAATAACATCAAATGTATCATCCGAAGATGAATCATTGATTAAAATGATTTCATAATTACCATTATACATCGTACTTGCGATCTCATCAACAACACATTGTATTGTTTTTTCTGAATTATAACAAGGAATAATAAATGATACTAACATTAATTGAAAAACTCCTTTACCTTTTCACATATATAATATCTGTCTTGAACTGTTAGCCCATAGTATAATGGTAGTCTAACAAGTCTTTCGCTTTCCTTTGTAGTATACTTATCCTCTCCAACAAATACTCCATATTTCTTTCCAGCAGGTGCTGTATGTAAGGGAATATAATGAAAAACACACATAATTTCATTTTCCTTCATAAATGATATAAATTCTGTTCTTTGTTTTATATCTTTCATTTTTATATAAAACATATGAGCATTGTGCTTGCAATTATTAGGAATATAAGGTAATTCTATCTTTCCTTGCTCCTGTAAGCTTTTTAGTTCTTCATAATAGCCATTCCACGATCTCATTCGATCATCAAAAATATCATCTGCTTTTTGTAGCTGTGCCCATAAATATGCAGCATTCAATTCACTTGGCAAATATGATGAACCGGCCTCTACCCAAGTGTATTTATCAATCTGCCCCCTAAAAAACTTGCTTCTGTTTGTACCTTTTTCCCTAATAATTTCGGCTAACTCAATTTTATCTTTATCCTTTAACAAAATGGCACCGCCTTCGCCCATACTATAATTCTTGGTTTCATGAAAACTATAACATCCTATATCGCCTATTGTTCCCAAAGCCTTTCCATTGTATTCAGACATAACACCTTGAGCAGCATCTTCAATAACATATAAATTATACTTTTGGGCTATTTCCATAATCTTATCCATCTCACAGGCAACTCCTGCATAATGTACCGGAACTATCGCTTTCGTTTTTTCGGTGATAGCATTTTCTATTAAATTTTCATCAATATTCATTGTATCCGGTCTGATATCTACAAAGACCACCTTGGCTCCACGTAAAACAAATGCATCAGCAGTAGATACAAATGTATACGAAGGCATTATCACTTCATCACCAGACCGGATATCACATAATAATGCAGCAAGCTCTGTTGCATGAGTGCACGATGTTGTTAAAAGAACTCCTTCTGCTCCCATTCTTTCTTCAAACCATCTATTACATAATTTGGTATATTTGCCATCTCCACAAATTTTTCTCAGATTAATTGCATCTTGAATATATGTCACTTCATCTCCTACAACCGGTGGTACATTAAAATTGATCATATCCTTTCCTCCCAATTATTATTTCATCATCAAAAACCTAAAATTGTATATACAACATTTTTTCAAATGCATATTATAAATTTTTAAGTTCTTCATAATAGTTGATGTTCTTTTCAAATATTAAAACCATATAATTTTTCGCTCCAGTATATGTAAATGAATCACTTGCTAGTTCATAATATATGTCAGGAATTTGTTCGTCCTCTGCAACTAGAACAAAACACTTTCCCGGATGAAGTTCTGGATTATATAAATCTTCTGAACATGCATAATAGTTATAGTTATTTCTATCATTTCTATCAAAATAATATGGAACCATGGGATTCCCACGATCATATGCTGCTATAGTTATTTCTGAATTTGAGATTATCATATTATTATAAGCAAGCCAAAATGTGGCATATCCATATTCAATACCTTTGTCTTTTAATATGTTGACTAACCCATCTTCTATTGTAGGATTAATAATATTATTAATTGAAAAATCTTTTCCATATGAATTCATAGCATACTTATAATAACCACCATGAACGCTCAAAGCAAATACTAAAATAATTGCATATCCCCACAACCATATTTTATTTTTATATTTTTCTGAAACATATTCTATGAAATACGCTGTCGTAATGATCCCTGTCAGCATACCAGGCATATAATATCTACTTTCTGTCATGCCACCAAAAATAATCAAAAACAAATTAGCAAGACTTGTAATAACACAAAACAATATTATAAATCGATCCTTTATATCAAAATCATCTATTTTTTTCAAAAGTAAATATGGAGCAATTATTAATTGAATAAAGAAATACAGCATAGCTAAACAACTCTTAATTGCGCTTACCGAAAACAAGCTACTTGTTCCATCAATGCCAAAATTCCTAAGAATTCCGGGGAAAACCCTCCATACTGTTTCATGCAAATTATTCGGAGAAATAATTCCTCCTTCTGTTTGAAATACATTAAAATTAATAGCTTTACATATCATATTGTAAATTATGAATGATAAAATACACCCAATTACAGTCAATCCGATAATATTAACTATAGCGTTCTCTTTTTTCCACTCATTTAAGCGCATATCATTTCTAATATATATACAGCATAATAAACTCAAGATAACAGGCGCTTCAATATACATGTAATTTGCAACGCCTGCATAGTTTGCAAATAATAACACACTCATATAAAGTATTAATGATATGATAACATCTTTGTATGATCGTTTTTTTTCTAAAGCATTCCATAATTTTAATATCATTATTAAATTTAAAACTATTAAAATCAAAGTACAAATATACGCTGATTGAAAAAAAAGCATATCCTCATATTCATAGCTTAATGGCATACACAGAAGAATTGTTGTCAATGCAGCAATCTTTTTTTTATTTTTAAATAAAATCCAGATTAACGAAACCAATACTATCACAGCAATAATTGATCCAATTTCATGAAGCAAAAAATCATTATTTATTATATTCACAAACGGAATCATAAATATGCTTGTCGAGAATCCAAATATTGCTGTCGTATAATGAAATTTATCTGGGAACCATTTATGCTGTTTCACCTGTTCTTTTGCTTGAAACAAAAAGCCTGCACAATCCGAATGAAATGTATACCTTGAATATATAAGTATTATCATAATGATACTCAAAACACATGCTACGGCAAAACCTACAAATACTATATTCATTAAGCTCTTTTTATCAAATTTCTTCTTTTCCATAATTTAAATCCTCTATAAATAATTTTACGCTAAATGCAACTATTCAGTACCCTCGTAGTTACGAGCACAAATCCATGCAAAATCTGCCTCGCATATGGATTTGCGCCTATTTCCACTACACTTTTTCACAGAACATGTACAGGCCTGTGGAACAGTTACCTCTAAATATTCATTTCAAAATTCCAACGTATTCATCTTTAATCCTTCTTGACACTTTTTAATTTACTATTTACTGCATATCTTCAATATTCACTGTATTAACTTACTAAAGAAACATTATATAAATATGTTATCTTAGATTTTCTTAAACGTTCATTTTGGGAGAAATTAAATTTCCAAATACCCTTTCCAAAACTCTAAGGTCCTAAGTTTCAACCCTTCCTGCCTGTAAACCTTTTGTGCATTAGTTAATTTAAATGAAATCTCAAATAACATACCTATCGTTTTTATCAGATACTTGATTGATTTTCCTATTGAACGTTCTGTAATAAACGCTTTTCTGGCAGATGCATCATAATACATAACTCTCCTCATGCGATACGTTTGTGGCGATTTTACGGCTGTCATTGAAACAACATTTTCACCTTTGGCTGGAAGTAATAGTCCATTCAATGTCAAATTACGTTTAAGTTTCGTTTTCTTGGTATGAAATACGGCATTATTGCTTTTGTACTTTGGATAACTAAACGGCATATTCAGGTTATCTAAATCTTGTGCCTTATATCCTGATTCCATAATTTTCTTATGAAGTGCTTCTCCGTCCTGCTGCATTAACCATTGCGGACCCTTTAAGAAATCCTTTACCCCCTGTAAATACAGATCTACATTTTTGTATCTGTACAGCATTATTTCCTGTATACAATGCTTAAACATTGTTTTATTTAATTGTTTTGCACCATACCACTGACAATGAAATGCATTATCAATGAGGAGATTTCTAATGATATAATACTCTAAAAATGATGAATACTTGTTTTCAAACGGCTCATGCCATACACATATTCCATTCATAAGGATCAGCTTCTTCATATTTCTTAATCCATACTCTAAATCATCACCTCTGATAAAAATAGGCAGTGGAAGATTATCAGGACCAACAATACTGATCGGGAAGCAGCAATACCACCATGCATTAAACTCCGTTGTTTCCTCCACCTCATTATACAAACATGCCTCACAGCTTCTTAAATCCAGACCATGCTTTAATGAATCTAAATATCCGCCATTCCATGTCGCGCCGGATTCTACCTGAATATACTGTTTATCCAGTCTGAGCATTGCTCCGCCAATAAAAGCATCTACATATTCATCTTTAATCAGAGATAAAATCGTATACGTTTTTATTAGAGACTCAGGTTCAATCACGACATCATCATCCATCAGCAAAGCATGTGTAAGATTATACTTCTGATTATGATTCATCATTTCAATCAGGTCTCTCGTAAACCCTCCTGCTCCGCCAAGATTTCTATTCGGAAAAATGTGAATATTTTCTGTTTGGAGTCTGTTGATATCAAGTGTTTTTCCATTGTCGGATATAAACACTTCCAAATGACCCGACATGGGAGACTCACTATTGTCCAGTATCTCATTTCTAATTATGTCAATATTGTTTTCTACAAATTTTTCTCTTCTAAATGTACATATACCCAGTCCGATTTTGACACTTCTTATTTGATTTTCGTCTACATCACTACAATATGCACCGCCATAAAATACACTGTCATCACTCAATGCTTCCAGCTTAAAAGTGTACATCCCCCTGCCACTGATATTATAGGGTATATCATACTCCTGTTCTGATTCCGCATTGACCATTTTTTCACATATAATCTTTTCTGTCACATCATCATTAATATGCTCCTTGTTCAGCAGAACAATTCTAAACTGGCCTTTTAAATGCAGATTTAGATAAATATCTTTAACAACTGTATACTTGAACCATTTATCTACAGTCAGACCGTTAAAGTATGTATCAAAGCTCACTCTCGCACCCTTAGAAAAAGTAATCTTCTGTTCACCGGTATAATATGCTGTCTTCCGCCTTCCTAAATATTCATTTTTCTCATCATCTGTCCTGAAATATAATTCCCTCTCTGTACATTTTCCAATCTTAGGAAACAAAATCTGTTGTATTACCATACTCCCACACCTCTAAATTTTATTGATTTTGAGACATATCTATCAAATTGGCAGGCAAAAAGTAATCTCAATGCTGGGATTACTCTATATCTGCAATAACGAACGTTTTATCTCATACATGTTATATTTATTTTCTACGTATAATCTCACTTTCCCATGATTCTACCATAAAGCTGATTATAACACATAGTTATGTAATTTCAAACAGATTTTTAAAAATTGTATCATATATATTTTTACAACATGGGATTCATGCAGATTGTTCGTGTTTTAGTAAATATTGGCACCAGAACATATTAGAAAACTTATAAAAGAGAAAAGAACATTACTTTTTAAACAGATTTCTGATTATCCTTACCGGATTGGTTAATGCGTAGCCTAATCTGTAACTGATGGAATTTTGTAATTGCTCACATTTATCTGCTACCTGCTCATAGCTGTTTTCCTGTTCCAGCAGCTTTGATCTGAGTGCTTCACATTTACTATCGTCATAAACAATTTCTTTTTGCACCACTACTTTTTCTATTACTTTCTCAACAGTCTTTTCTTTTATTTCTTCCTTTTTATCCGAATCTGCAAAGTACATATGCTGCGATGGCTCCCATTCAATATGCACTTGCATTGAGTCGCCATCTTTTACCTTACCTTCAAATTTATATGGCTTATCATGGCTGCATTCTTTTGATGCTGGTAACATTTCCTGACCATTTAATTTGAAGCTATTGTAATTTACAAAGATTGGAAGCCTGTTATTCTCTTTGTCCCTGACATCCTTTGCCCTTAGATATATGTTCAGATTTCCATCTCCAATACATTGAAAACAAATATCCAGTGAACCCTTTCGCGAATGTAATACATATCCTTTTCCATTATTACAAAACCACTTCGGAGATTCAACTGTAGTATGTGTATCTGTAACATTCAAAATTTTAATATCATTTTTTTCACTGCCAAGATTTTTGATATCAACTCTTCCAGTAATTTGATTCCTGATAATTGTTTTACTCAAAATATCATCTTTTTCATTTTCTCTGTTATGTAATGCTTTATCTGCTTCTATTTTTTCTCCCGACCATACTCTTGAGGACGACCACTTTTCTTCTGATTCTGTCCAAAAATCATGTTCATTATTTAATCCTAAGACTAAAAACATAGTACACCACATATAAAGACTTCCTGTAGTGATATATTCTTCTCCTAATTCCGGCTGGCCACCAATTACCCCTATTCTTAACCAGCCATCATTTGTAAAGCAATCAGGATTAGCAGTCAGTTTAACTAATACAGCCGTCAAAGCATTGCTAACAGAATGTGAACTTTTGTTCCCCCCCCCGAATAAAATGAGATTCGTCAAGCCGTGAAATATTCCACCTCTATAACAAATACTCCTTCCTATTATCGGGTAAAACCCTTCTGGAGAAATCATTTTTTCCTGAATTTCTGCATATCTCCTGCTTCTGGTAAAGTATTGCTCCTCCTTAACCCACGGCACATTTTTCACTATGTCCATTAACAAGGGGTGTATCACTATACCATTATAATAGTCCATGCTAAATTCTTTTCCATCCGAATAAAATCCATCTCCAACATACCATTGTTCAAATTGAGATAATGCATAATCTATCGCTGCCCTAGATGCATATTGGTGTTCTTCTTCTCCATATTTCATAATAAATACTTCTATCATTGCTGAGAAAAGTATCCAATTATTTCTCCAAGGTCTTATTCTTCTAGTCGATAACATGCATTGTAAAATATTTTTTCTGACATTATGATCAAATTTGTCCCATAACTCCTTCGGTGCACGCAATATACCCTGTGCGAGAAAAGCAGCATCCACTAATGGCTGCGTACCTCTGTCAAATATCATATAATCATTTGCTTGGGGATCAACACAATTCGCTATACTTCTTCTGGCTAATTCTGCATATTTTTCTTTTTGGCTCCTCTCCCACTCATTCACTCCATCAGAACTTAACTCCAGCCAAGGAGCTATCCCACAAATTGTCCTTCCTAATGCTTCCAGATATGCATACTGTCCTCTTTTCTCAACATCTTGACCATATAAAGGCATAGTATTTTTCAAATTATCATTTGCACAATTCGTAAGAACCGGATCAATAATCTTTATTAAATTTTCTACCCAGTACTTTCTTTTGTCAAACGTATACAAACATATCACATCCTTATTTTTTAGAATTTATTCATGCTTCACACTCCACCTCCGTCATCTCCGCTTTATTACATTTCTTATTACTCTGACTGGATTGGTAAGTGCATAGCCTAATCTGTAACTAATAGATTTTTTCAATTGTTCACATTGTTCTGTTACTTGTAAATACTCTTTTTCTTTATTTTGAATTTTCAATCTAAGTTCTTCACATTTCGTCTCATCACAAATTACTTTTTCTACAACCGTTTCTTTTATTTCAACTGCTTTTTCTTCTGAATACATCTGCTGCGAGGGTTCCCATTCAATATACACCTGCATTGAGTCACCATCTTTTACCTTGCATTCAAATTTATATGGCTTATCATGACTACACTCTTTTGATACTGATAACATTTCCTGACCATTTAGTCTAAAACTTCTGTAATGAATAAAAACTGGAAGTCTGTTATCATTTTCATCTCTTACATCCATAGCCCTTAGATATATGACTAAATTTCCGTCACCAATACACTTAAAACAAATATCCATTGAGCCTTCTTTAGAATGCAATACGTATCCTTTTCCGTTGTTGCAAAACCACTTTGGACTATTCATAGAAATTACATCATCAATATCTTCAAATTGTATATGATTCTCTTCTTTCAATGTATTTTTTATATCAACCCGCGCTGTAATATATCTCTTTAAAATCTCATGTTTTAATAGGTTCTCTTTATTTTCACATTTCTCATATAAATTTATTGCATTATCCATACTATTCTTAAATGATGTATAGCTGCCACTGTTCATTATTAGGCGTATTACTTCTGTTATTGACAAAATTGCCATACAATGTCTAAGCGGAAAATATTTTTCGCTTAAAGCATACTTTCTAGCATATCCATAGATTTCCTCATCAAAATACATTGTGAAAAGACTCTTTGTATATTTTGACTGGAATACTTCTGCAAAATATTCATTTATCTCGTCAACTGTTTTTTCTTTATTATCACTGCCTTGGTCAAGCATTCTTGTTACATTTATATCTCTGGTTACTATATCAAACTTTCCAGTCCTTAAATTTTGTTGCTCAGAATGTACTTTAAACTTTGCATTTATCTTTTCAGCATATTCAATCGTAGATTTTTCTATCTGACGCCTCCCATCATATCGTACCGATAACAAATATGGACAGTATCTGGTATAAATCAAAGCAAATAATAAATTTTTGTCTGAGCAATTGTCATCCGTTAATCTTAAACTTCTTATTACAGGGTCAATCAGCGGATTAATAACAATATCATTAGAAAAATAGAAGCCTACTGATGACTTCCCAAAATGACTCCTGCATCGTATTTCACGGTACATAACCAATACCAATAATTTTGAATCATCATCCGTAATACTACACTTCTCTTTTATTATATTTATTCCATCCTTAATAATATGCTCTATAGAACTTTTCATTTCCCTTTGTACCAATTTAGGATAACGATTAGCATAATTAATATTCATATTTATAAATTCAGGCTCATTATAGTCCCAGTGACTTCTTACTCCTTCTCCCCCACCCCCGCCAACTCTGTATACTTTATCTTCTTTTTTTGCATTTCTAAAGTATATCTCCTTATGAAATCCCATCTTATTATGGTATGCCATATTTACTATATCTTCAAATGAATAATATAATAATCTGTTTGCATCTAATTTTTTATTCAATTCAACATTATAATACTTCGCTAACTCAGAAGCAATTTCATAGTCTTCTCTATGTGTGTGCAAATCATCATTAACAGTGTTTACACGTATTTCATTTAAATTAATTCCTGACTCAGCCATCAGCATAAATATCACTCTGCTGTCAAAGCCACCTGATAAATCTACAGAAATATTATTTGTATGTAATTTTAAATTCCGAAATAAAGCCGTCCATCTGTAAAACCACTGATCTAATACTTTAATTCCTTCTTCTGAGTCTAGTTCTATTGAATTTTCTTTATAATCTCTTTGCTGATAGTTGATTGTATTGTTTGAAATTATTATATTTAAATCTTTATCTATCAATTTTATTTCACGGATTAGAGTTTCCTTGCAAGACAAACTAGCCAAAGGATCACACAAAATATGATTACAATAATCTTTATTTAACGTTAATGTATAATCTTCCTTTAAATGTTCCACCAACATATAAAAAGAGTTACTTAACGCAAAATACCCCCCCCCGCCTATACAAATATATGCCATATGACCCGTTA
>ERZ808037.1522-NODE-1522-length-14609-cov-4.114712_pt1 | contig 14609 bp, 7 predicted proteins | sample MGYA00380190_ERZ808037 | MGnify/ENA primary metagenome ERZ808037 (study PRJEB31490, sample SAMN06133399) | mouse gut metagenome | isolation source: J9 | host: mice | place: China: Chengdu | collected 2015-05 ... | reverse complement strand
TTTCTTTCTTCGGCTTTTCCCTGTCATTCTAATCTCCCATGCCGCCTTTGGCAGCTCAAATAGAAATGAAAAGCGCTGCCTTTTGCGCTTTTCCTATGTGAAATGTAATACTCCTCAGACAGTACTCCCATGCCGCCTTAAAAGTATTTTTCACACCAGTATTCCATCCGGCAAGAAATGAAAGTCTGAAACTGCCCGTTCCGCACCATGGCGTCGCTATAATCTCTAAACAATGCCGCAGCAGTATCGAAATTTTGCCTTGCACCGGCTCGAAACATGCATCTCCTTACTTCTATTTTTAACCGGATGAAGCATTAGAGCGTGTCTGAAAAATACCCTAATCCCTACTTATTAATTGATTCGTTTAAAGCATTGCAGAAAGATTGATACCATTCCTCAAAGGCGTCCTCCGTCACATAAGGGGCTGCCGCCTCCTCAAGGCTCTTCCCCTGCTCCATGGAAGCGATTACCGCGGCACGATCTTCCGCCGCCTTATCTGAAAGATTGTATTCCAGTACTTTTCTCGCTGAGGATCCGTTTTCAAAGCTCTTATTGGTATACAGAGAAAACTGGCTCATCTCTTCTAAAGCAATACTCAGGCAGTCATATGTCTTCGGCGCCACTTCCAGTCCCTGAGCCGTGATATTCTGCTCCAGCACCGACAGACTGTTGGCTTCCTTCAGTACGGGAAGATACCCGGATACACAGCCAAACTGCAGGTTATTGTCAGCCTCCGTAAACCACTTTAGAAATTCGACTGCAGCATACTCGTGCTTTTCGTCAGACTTACTTACCACCATGCCCGCTCCTTGCTGCACGGCACAGTACTCGCCTCCTTCAAACACGGGAGCCGTCATCACAATATAATCAATGGGATAGGAAGAATTATCCAATTCCACCTGATTCGGAAAATACATGGCGGAAGTAGTGGAGCCTGTGTATGCCAAAAGGTCTCCCGTCTTCACATCATCGGACCGGAAAGAACCGTATGCACCAAAATACCCCTTCACCATCGGCACATAATAGTTCTCCCAGAGTCTATGTATCTCCTCTTTCGGTACATTGAGAGTCACTTGTCCGTTTTCCACCTGAAAAATTTCCACTCCCAGCTGTTTCATTCCGATAATAAAATAATTTGCCAAGGCATCCCTGCCGTAAAATGCTTTTCCGTCCCCCGGTACATCGGGTGTCAGGCTGTCCGTCCATTCATAATATGCCTGTGCCGTAGCCGCCACCCCTTCCATGGTGGCTAAGCTCTCAAGGGACGCACCCGTAGCCTGTGAAAAAAGATCCCAGTCCGTTTTATTAATCATCATAATTTCCGTGGATTTGGCCGTGGGGAAAATTCTCAGAGAGCCGTCTGCCGCAATACACCCCTCCTCAATATAGGAGTCCACATATCTCTCTAAATCACTCTCACTGAGATAATCGGTCAGATTTGCCAAAGCGCCTGCCTGCTCCACCTCATAGGCGGTATCCGCATAGGACGAAAAGATATCGGGCATTTTTTCCGCTCCCACTTTTCCCGCGATGGAATCTCTCACCGCCGCTTCCAGATCGGGTACGGAGCCCTGACTATAGCTTTGCACATAAATCCCTTTTTCTCTGCCCACGGTCTCATTAAACTCCTGTGCCAGAGCGTCAAATGCGACCTGCTGGGAACCATTATAATAATGCCATATCGTCAGTGATACCGGATCTTTGGGATCTAAAGGATTTTTGTTTCTCCCGCATCCTGTCAAAAAAAGCGCCGATACAGCGGCAAGGCATAAAGTATTTTTGATCTTTTTATAGTTCATGGATATAATACCCCCGTATTGTTTCATTTTTGTTTAATTTTAAAAGGAGTGCGTTACCCTCCTTTTAAAATGGCAGTTCATTAACCGGAATTTTTTAAGTTTGAATTCTGCTTAGAAAACTATTATACCATGAGCGCAGAAAATCAAGCGGCCCGAAGGGACATTTGATCTGCAAGCCATGGATTACCGGTATAATGCATCACGAAGTGATGGCAAGGCAGCGTAAGCAGGCTTGCATTCTGCACCGGCAGAATCATTATACCATGGTTCGTATCTATTTTCAACAAATCCACTTGAGTATATTCCATTCACTGCTGCCGTTTGCTTTTTATCGCCTCATATTCAATACTTTTCCAGCGAAAAAGAATATAAAATCCGCTCCTTCACCGGACGGCACATCAGTTTCTGTAAAGCCTCCTGATAATAGTTCATCTGTGCCTCATAGCGATTCCACAGTTCCGCCATGGAACGGACGGAATCCGTTTTATAGTCCAGCAATACCAATCCGTCTTCTTCCACAAAGAACACATCTATAATCCCCTGAATCAGTACCGTTTCCGCCTCCGGAAACCCTTGCCCCAGTCTGTCGGCGCCGATGCCTATTACAAAAGGTTGCTCCCGGAACAGTCCTCCCTCCCTGTGTGCGCGGTACATACGCCGCCCCAGCTCCGAGGACAGAAAACGCAATATTTTTTCTTCCCTTACTGCCTCAAAGTATTCTCTGTCCAAACGGTTTTCCTCCACCTGTTCTGTTAAAAAACCGTGCAATGCCGCCTTTCTCTCCTCTCCGGGTTGTGTCTCCATAAGAAGATCCAGATCCAATATTTCCATCACTCTGTGGTAGGCGTTACCCCTCACGGTGCCGCTGACCTTCTCTTGCTCTCTGCGGAACAGCGGAATGTAAGGCTGCACTTCCTTTTCCTCAAAAGTGTGGTAGGCCGCCTCGTCTTTATCCGCCATTGCTGCAATTTTTAATTCGGAAACAGTGGTTTTCGTATAAAGGCCGGACAAGTTTTCATAGGCATAAACCGCTCTCAGCCGCCCCTTTAACGCCTGATAGACCTGTTCCTCCGTTTCCGTCTGACAAACTTGCTTCTCCGTTTCCCCGACCGCCTGACAAACCTGCTTTTCCGTTTCCACGGCTGTCTGGCAAACCTGCTTTTCCGTTTCCACGACCGCCTGACAAACCTGCTTCTCCGTTTCCACGGCTGTCTGCTTTCCTATCCGTTTTCCGGCTTGTTCCAGCCGCGTTTTTCTCTCATGCAGTGACATTTGTTCCTTAAAGGCATCCGCCTCCAGCTCTTCGCCGTTGATCACGGATACGCGAATGCAGGTTTTCGCCAAAACAGGCAGTAAAAAGTCCAGATAGCTGCCTGCTTCCGCATAATCCAGAAAGGCAAGCCGTTCCGATCCCGAATCCTTCCATAATTCCCACTGCTCCCGGGCATTCTCCATAGACGCCGTCATAATCAGCTTTTCCTTTGCACGGGTCAGCGCCACATAGAGCACTCTGAGTTCCTCCGATAGATTATCCTCCCGGAGCTTTACGGACAGGACGGCCCGACGGAGCGTCCTGTTCCGGAGCCTTCTCTCGGGATCCACATAATCTGTGGCAAGTCCCATATCCATATCTGCAATCATGGATTGATTGGCGTCCTGAATATTAAAACGCTTGCTCAATCCCGCCACGAAGGTCACCGGAAACTCCAGCCCCTTACTTTTATGTATGCTCATAATCCGCACCACATCGGCATTTTCATCCAGCAGCTCCGCCTCCCCGTAATCCACGTCGTACTTTTCAAGCTGTTCCATATAGCGGATAAAATGGAACAGACCGAAATAACTGGTCTTCTCGAAATCCGACGCTTTGGTGAAAAGCATCTCTACATTCGCCCGACGCTTACCTCCCGCAGGAAGTGCCGTAACATAATTCAGATAATCAAAATCCGTCACCAGTGTGGCCAGAAGTTCCCGGATAGGCATATATGCGGTGTACTCGCGGTAACGCTCCAACATAGTAATAAAATCTGCGGCTTTCCGACACAGCGCGGCGTTTTTCCCGTCCTCCGAACCGCCACTCCCTCCGGAACAAATTTCCCTCACAGAAAGCATTCTGTCTTCCGCTTCCTCCAACTTCTCCCCCGCAGCTTGGCTTTCGCCTTCCGCTTCCTCCAACTTCTCTCCCGCAGCTTGGCTTTCGCCCTCCGCTTCCTCCAACTTCTCCCCCGCAGCTTCAAGGTCTGAGACATATTCCTTCACCGCCTCATAGAGGGAACAGGACTTTTTACCGCTTCGGAGCCTTGCTATCTCCTCCTCCGTAAAGCCGCCGAAGACGGATTTCATAACTCCAAACAGAGGAATATCCTGTGTGGGATTATCCAGCACACGGAGAAGCTGCAATAATTCCTGTACCTCCGTGGCGCCGAAATACCCTGTCTTGGAAGTAATATAGACCGGTATGCCCTCATCCTCCAATACTTGCTTAAATTCCTCATCCCATCCGCTGTTAGTGCGGAGCAGAATGACCAGATCGGAGTACCTTACGGGGCGCAGGCTGCCGCTTCCCTTTTCCGTGACCTGAAAAGAGCCCATAAGCTCCTTGATTTTCCTTGCAACGGCCCGGGCCTCCAGCCTCTTTGCGTTTTCCTCCGCATTGCTGTCCGGCTTTTCCACTAACAGAAGCTCGCTCTCACAGCCCTCATTCTCGGGATAAACCGCCCCCGGATACAGAGCCGCCCTTTCGTCATACTCAATTCCTCCGATGTCCTTGCTCATGATTCCGGAAAACACACTATTGACGGTATCCACCACTTGAGTACGGCTTCGGAAATTTTTCGCCAGATCAATCCTCCGGCAGTCCCCCTCCTCCGGACAATAAGTGTTATATTTTTCCAAAAACAGCTCCGGTCTGGCCAGACGGAACTTATAAATACTCTGCTTAACATCCCCTACCATAAAACGGTTAAATCGGCCCTCTTCCTCACCGGACACCGCTTTCAGCAGATATTCCTGAACCAGATTACTGTCCTGATACTCGTCAATCAAAATTTCCGCAAAATGCTGACGATATTCCAGAGCAACGGCACTGGGCCGAATCCGGCCCTCCTCACGGTTCAGCAGTATTTTCAAGGCAAAATGCTCCATATCCGAAAAGTCAATGATCTTCCGTTCCTGCTTCTTCTCCCCCATACGTCTGTCGAATTCCAGCACCAGATCCACCAAAGTCCCCACCGGCTCCATACAGGCATACCCTTGCTTTGCCGCCAATTCCAAAGGAGTGGCAAAAAAACGTCCTTCTAACTTCTTCAGGCTTTCCTTCACTTCATTTCTGAGTTTCTTAGCCAATTCCCGCTTGACAGGAGACACACTATCATCCTTCTTTGAGGGCAGTCTGCCAAAAACGACTGCGGGCAGCCTGCTCTCAAATTCGGATAAAGACCGACATCCGGCAAGACGCTCCAGCTGCTCCGTCTCCTGCTCCGTTAATTCCCCGTACATATAGGGCCCGTCCGGCTCCTCACAAAGTGTTCCCACACGCTTCAGCTTCTCCGCACAGCCCGCCGTCATCTTCTGCAGATAGCTCAGCAGATATTGCCCGTAATGACTGCCGGAGACGCTCTCCGCATCCTGCGCCCGATAGTCTTCCTTTCTGGCCAGAAGCCATTCCTCCGGAAAGGGGAAGCTTGCGGCATACCGGGAAAGATTCAAGATATGCTGTTCCAGCACCTTTTCCCTTCCGCCATGACAGAAAAATTCCACACAGAAGCGGAAGGATTCTCCCCCTTCCCTATATCCGTCCTCTATCAGCTCCTGCAGAACCTCCTGCCGCATCAGTTTGACCTCGCCCTCATCCGCCACCCGGAAAGCAGGATCCAGTCCGATTTCGTTAAAATGGTTCCGCAGCAGGAAAAGGCAAAAACTGTCGATGGTAGTGATTTGGGCATTGTGCAGCAAAGCGGCCTGTTTCTGGATATGCTCCGACTCCGGCTTTTCATCCAGCTTTGCGGATATCCCTAGAGCGATCCTCTCCCGCATCTCTGCCGCCGCCGCATTGGTAAACGTAACAATCAAAAGTCTGTCAATATCCACGGGATGTTCCTCGTCACATACCATACGGATAATACGTTCTACCAGCACCGCCGTTTTGCCGCTTCCCGCCGCCGCGGAAACCAGAATATTGCAATGATGTAACTCTATAACCTTTTGTTGTTCCGGTGTAAATGAAATCGCCATTTTCCTCTCCATTCCCTTACGTTTCCATTCGTTTCAGAATTTCTTCCTTGTCCAGCTCTTCCAGTTTCCGCTTGGAACATCCGGGAATTCCCTCCTCAAACCCACAGACTTTCCGAAAGGTGCAATAAGTACACGCCTCTTCCTTTCCCCGCTCATAAGGGTTTAACGAAATAGTCCCCCGCAGGATTTCCCTGCCGATATCCGTGATTTTCCTGCTCACATAATCGGACACAAGCCGCAGTTCCTCGCTGCTCATCACGGAAGACCTTGCGGAATAACTGCCGTCCTTTTTCTTCTCCACCGGAATCACATCCGATTTGTCTTCCATATAGCGGTCCAGACGTTCGATAATATCCGGAGACGCGTTTACCACGCCCTTCATACGGAGCTGCTTTGTCAGCTGTTCTTCCAGCTCCTCCGGCAATAATTCCACGGGCGTCTCCACGGAGGGGTCGTCGATATGATAGTACAGCAGCGCCGCGGGAACCGCCTCCTTGCCCGGATGCTTTTTCGCCTCCAGCTCCAAAGCCGTATTCATATATACCACCAGCTGCAGCTGCAATCCGTAATACAGCGCGGCCAAATCAAACTGCTTGTTTCCGGACTTATAGTCGATGACTTTGACATAGACATGCTCCTCATCCTCCGACACGTCAATACGGTCGATGCGCCCTTTCAGATGCATCCGCTCCTGCTCCGAAAGGGCAATATTCACGCTGTCTAAATGGTCTGTATATTGAAAAGAAATCTCATAAGAATCCGGAGTAAAGCTGCCTCTTTTCAGCTGCTTCTGCAATGTCAGCACCGTCCGCGTCAAAATTCTTCCCATACGGGTGATGGCATACTCGTTCCGCGCACTGCTGTAAAGCACCGTGTCCCCGTAAGCCGCCGCATAGGCTTCCAATGCCTCCTGCACCGCCCGCGCTCCGAATTCCTCCGGAAAGTCAAACCATGTGTAACCCTTCTCCGCAAGTTTTGCGGCAAAAGCTTCCAAAACCGCATGATAGACATTTCCCATATCCACATCCTCAAAGGCAAACTCCTGCCTCTCCTTCAGGGAAAGACCATACTGCAGAAAATGCCGGTATCCGCAGGCGGCATAGGTTTCCAGCTGTGTGACACTGTTCTCCAAGTATTTTCCGTACAGAGCCCTTGCCACAGCCGCCGACAATCCCGTGTCCTGATATCGCCGAAAAGCCGCTTCCGTCAGAAAATTCCTTTCCTCTCCAAGGGTTTCCTCCCCATAGACACGATACAACATAAAAAATTCCCGTGTCTTCTCCGGAGAAAGGGCGCCTGCCGCATATTCCCTCAACCCTTCCGCCAGATATCCCGCGCCCTCCGCGGGAGTGACAATCTGCTCCAATGCAGACCGGAGCTGGGGATACTCCGTGGATAGTTTGGGGAAAAGCTTCCGCACTGTGTCAATCAGGTACGCGGGACGCAGCGATTTTCCGGAACCGCTTACCTTGGAATAGGACAGGTAAAGCCTCTCCGAGGGTTTCGTCATATTCAGATACAGATACAGCCTCTGGATATACATCTGCTGTCTGGGGCTGGGCGCCAGCTCCAATTCGGACTCCCGCAGAAATTCTCTGTCCATATCGGAAATAATTCCCCCTTTGGATGCACTCTTAGGAATATTCCCGTCATTTACACCGAGAAAAAACAATACCTTAACCTGCTTTAAGCGGGTGCGCTCCATATCGCCCACCACCACTCTGTCCACATTTTGCGGTATGGTGCCCACTTGGATTTCTCCGAAGCCGGCCTCCAAAATTTCCCGAAACTCCGACAGAGGTATGGTTTCTTCCCCCAAAAGCCCGTAAATCTGATCCAGCAATTCCATTACCAACCGATAAATCTGGGCGTATTCCCGGGCTTTCGACAAATTCCCTTCCGCCTCAAACTGCTGCTCATAAACCGCCAGCTTCTTTTGCACCTCGTTCCGAACAAGAAAGTCATATAATCCGTTGATATAATCCTTTACTCTGCCTTCCTTTTCCCTCACAAGGGGGGAAAGCTGCTCCATCATCCGCTCCCTCAGCCGATTCATGCGCGCCAAGGCTTCCTCTTCCTTCTCCGCCTGCTCTCCTTTGCGGGTAAAAAGACGATCGTAACTGCGGTATCCCCGGATACCGGTGCGGATCACATAATTTTCCAACTCATCAATTTCGCCTCTCTCCAAATCCGCCATTCCGCTTCTGAGATAATGAAACACCGCCTCATAAGTAAAATTCTTTTCCAAAAGCTCCAGCGCACTTTTTATGTACTCAATCATAGGATTCAAGGCAATTCCTCTGGTGCGGTCGATGAAACAGGGAATCTCCATCTGGGCAAACTCCGTCTCCACATAGGGGGCGTAGCCCTCCAGATCTCCCATAATCACCGCAACATCCCGGTAAGCAAGACCTTGCTCTCTGACCAATTCCTTGATTTTTAATCCGGCCTGATGCACCTCGTCTCTTGGGGCAGTGGTTTCAAAAAGGCAGATTTCCTGCTGTTCTTCCTCATAAACCTGAAAAGGATAGCGGAACAGATTTTTTTCCAAATGCAGCAGCGCGGGAGATTGTTCGAACCGGTAATGGGTGTTTACAAAAACATCCTTCTCTCTGGGAATCCCCCCTTCTTTGGCCAGTCTTTCCAAATCTGCCGTTGTCTTTTTACTCAGATAAAACAGCTTCTGTTCCCCGTCCCTGACATATGGATTTTCCCCTCCGCCCAGAGTTACGGTCAAAATCACCTCGCCGCAGACCTGCATCAGTTCCTGAATCAACCGGTTCTGGATGGGGGTGAAGCCGGTAAAACCGTCAAATACCACAACGCTTTCGGGCAGCAGTTTTGATTTGTGCAGAGAACGGCGCAGCACATCCAAGGTTTCTTCGGTGGTAATGAAATTTCCGTGTATGTATTCCGTGAATCCCTTGTAAAGAGTCTCCAAATCTTTTAGCTTTCCCGCCAGCGCTCCGCGTTTTTCGGCATATGCAATCAGCTTTGCCACATCCTCCGTGCCGATGCCGTACTGCATAAATTCCGAGATGGCGCTCTTCACCTCATGAATGTAGCCCTGCCTGTGCAGAAAGCTTCCCAGCACGGGCAGCTCCTCTTTTAGATTTGCCGCCACCTTCTGAATCACCAGACTTTTTCCCGTGTCGTCCAGCACAGGAGTATCCTTGCTGCCTACTTCTTCCATAATACGGTGGCTCAGTCTCCCGAAGCTCAGTACGTCGATGTTCATTATGCCGCCTCTGTCGCTCAGCAGTACCAGCTCCTTCTGTGTCTGCATGGTAAACTGGTCGGGCACCACAATAAAAAAATTCCGTCCGGGATTTTCCTTTGCACGCTCTGTCACTTCACTGTAAATCTGTCTGCTCTTACCGGACCCGGAAGGTCCGAATATAAATTTCAGGCTCATAAATAAAATCTCCAAAGATAATCCGCGGCTTCCTCCGCATAGTCGATGCCGATCCGTTTTCCCGCATGGATTTCGGAAGGTGATACCGCTATTCCTTCCGTCACATAGAAATCGGCGCTTTCAACCATATCAATGTCATTATCGTTCTTGGTAATGTGCATGGCGATACAAAGCTTTCCGGGGCCGTCCGCAAGATGTTTGTCCAGAGAAGAAGGGTATCTCTCCATAGTATAAAGTTCGGCGTCCTTTTTCAACTGCTTTTTGTTTAATTCCTCCATGCGGAGCCGCAGCATGATTCGCTTGGAATCTTCGTCAGCGGGAATCACGCTGCGCAGCAGCACCGCCTGCGGAATGCCTTCGGTCATGGCGGCAATATTCATACAGCTGTACATGCCATAGATCAGGTAGACATACGAAGTTCCTCCCTGATGATACATGGGTTCCGTCCTTGCGGTGCGTTTACCTCCATAGGTGTGGGCGCCCTTATCCGTCTCACCCATATAGCTCTCCACTTCCGTTATGATTCCCCTTACCGCCCCAAAAGGAGTTACATGGACTATAGTTTTTCCCAACAGCTCTTTAGCAACCGTAATTCCGTCCCTTGTAAAAAATTCTCTTCCCAGCCGCCTTTTCTCCGACATAACGCCTCTCCCTCTGTACGCTTTTCGTTCCGCCACCGAATTTCCCTTTTGAAGCATTTTCAAGCCCGCTTTGGCGGGCACTCAAATCAGGATTTTAAATTGTTTTTTCACGCTACTACGAGTGTATCACAAAGCTTGTGTTTTATAAACCTTGAATTGAATTTGGTTTCGTTTCGCCGATTCTTTCGTTACTTGATTTTTCGGAGATACAAAATCATGCAATCCTCTGTAACAGGATGGAAGCATGGTTGACCGCCTGATTGTCTATTCCCGTTCCTGCCAGATAATCCACAGTGGAGGATTTATTGCGAAGCACCACAGTGGATCCGGCTGTGATAGAAGTAATGAACATTCCGGTTAATTCAAGGCGTTCCGTTCCCGTAAGTCCGTTTACATATCCCCCGAAAAACGATAGCGGATTCTCCAGTCCGTCAATGGCTACGGCATAAGCAATATTCAGCAATCCGGTAACCGGCCGAATCAAAACGGTATAATCTATACGGTAAATCCCTCCTGTGTTAACGATAATCTCCGCAGTGTTTGGAACAAACGAAAAGTCACCGGACTGATATGCAAGTAAAAAATTGACATTGCCTTCCGGAACCACATCCTGAAATCCTCCCTGCATAACGGCATTAAAATACGCCGGCTGCACTCCGGGGCCAGCCGGACCTTGAGGACCTGTTTCGCCTTGCAGGCCTGCTTCCCCTCGGGGACCTGTTTCCCCTCGGGGGCCTGTTTCACCTTGCGGGCCTGCTTCTCCTCGGGGACCTGTTTCACCCTGTGGGCCTGCTTCACCTCGAGGGCCTGTTTCACCTTGCGGGCCTGCTTCTCCTCGGGGGCCTGCCGGGCCTTGTGGGCCTCTGCAACAACAACGGTATGATTTGTTGTAGTTACTGTTATTCCTCATACATTTTCTCCTTCTGTCGTTCAACAGAATTTCTATATAAATCTTATGCGCTTAATAATGATCCGTGCATATAGCACGAATTCTTCTGCCATTCTACTTATAGGAGCATAAAATTTATTATCAAGGGCTTATGCCCACATGCTTCCCTAATCATGCCGAAGTTTCCCAGCGCGCGTTTGAAAATACTTTTCCGGAGTGTACGTCCCACTTTATAAAATGCAAGTCTCGATTTGAGAGATGCTGCAGGATGTCATATCTCAAATTGAGACGCTGCAGGCAGCGAAGCAAGGCGTGCAGGCCGGAGAAATGATTTTTAAGCATATTGTAAAGACGAGTCGGTTTTGACTGCGTTTTATAAAACAGGTGTGGGAAAGGTATATTTCATAATCCTTGAATTGGAATCAGAGGAATGATATACTATAGCATAATGTAAAGGTTGAATAAAAATGCGTATTCAGCTATTGATTCCATACAGCCCGCTGCTTTTCGCTGTATGGGTGCGCGCCGCGGCGCACGAATGGGTACAGCTATGAAATCCTTTGAGGAATTAAAAAAGAAAAAATTATTTTTATTCGATATAGACGGCACATTGGCAGTAGGCGACACTCTGTACGAAGGAAGCGCCGATTTGCTGGCGCACATTGAAGCCATAGGAGGAAAATCTTATTTTATAACAAACAACTCTACCAAAAGCGGAACAGACTATGTAGAAAAATTCCGCAGTGTTTTCGGTCTGGAGACGACAACGGATCAATTTATCACTTCCGGATATATGACACTGCGTTTTCTCAAATCACAATATGCAGACAAAAAGATTTTTGTACTGGGAACTGCCTCCTTTGTGGCAGAGCTTCGCAAAAACGGCTTGAATATAACGGAAACCGCCGAGGACGGTATTGACTGTGTTGTGGCGGCTTATGACAGCGAATTAACCTATGAGAAACTGAAACAAATCTCCAAGGTGCTTTTGACCACCGATGCCCCGTTTTACGGCACCAATCCCGATCTGCGCTGTCCCATTGATTTTGGGTTTATCCCTGACTGTGGCGCTATCTGTAATATGATCACCGCCACCACGGACAGAACTCCCGTCTATCTGGGAAAGCCCAGTCGAAAAGTGGTGGAACTCTGTCTCACCTTATCGGGATTTTCCCCGGAGGAAACTTTGGTAGTAGGCGACAGACTCTATACCGATATTGCCTGTGGCATTAATGCCGGAGTAGACACCTGCGTCTTGTTTACCGGCGAGGCAAAGCCGGAAGATATGGAAAATACGGCGTATCCGGCCTCCTACCGGTTTCAAAATGTAAAAGAGCTTCTGGTACATTGTACCGAAGCTTTATAAGATTCCTGTTATGATTCTGTGCTGCAGATTATAAATGCAAAACTATAATTGATTCCCTGTGCACTAATTCTCTATGCATTGATTCCCTATGCATTGATTCCCTATGCATTGATTCCCTATGCATTGATTCCCTAAATCACCGATTCAGCCCCGGTAAAGTACCGGGGCTGAATCGCTATTCTGCATCCGTATCACTTATCTCAAATTTTATGAATTTGCGTTTTCCTATTTTCAAAACATCTCCTGATTTTATGATATCGTCCACGTCCTCAACTCTAATTCCGTTTTTTCTGACGCCTCCCTGTGCCACCAGCCTGCGAATCTCGCTTCCGCTGGATGCACAGCCCGCCGCTGCCAACGCTTGAATATACTCGGATAATTTTCCCTGACTATGATGCATGGGCAAAATGTCCACCTGGTCTGGAGTCTCCTTTTTCGAAAATGCCTGAATAAAGAATTCCTTCGCCTCCTGCGTTTCTTCAATACTATGATATAAAGAAGTAACCGTTTCCGCCAGCCGCAATTTCACGTCTCTGGGATTACAGCCATTCTGTAATTCCTCTTTTATCCTGTCCAGATCCTCGGGAAGGATATCCGTGACTAGTTCAAAGTATTTGATAATCATATTGTCCCGTATCTGCATAGTCTTCTGAAACATTGTTCTGGCATCTTCGTATATACCGATGTAATTGCCTAAGCTTTTACTCATCTTCTCCACACCGTCTATTCCTTCTAAAATAGGCATGAACAGCGCCGCCTGAGGTTCCTGCCCCATATCTTTCTGAAGGCTTCTGCCCATGAGTATGTTAAAAGTCTGATCCGTGCCGCCCAGCTCCATATCCGCCTGTATTTCCACAGAATCATATGCCTGCATCAGCGGATAAAAAAATTCATGCAGGCCGATAGGAATATTGCTGCGGAATCTGGTCTGAAAATCATCCCTCTCCAGCATTCTTGCCACAGTAATGGTGGAAGCAAGCTGCAGCACCTGATCTAACTGCATCAGCTCCAGCCATTCGCCGTTATAACGCACTACCGTTTTCTCCCTGTCCAAGATGTGGAATACCTGTTCTTGGTATGTCTTAGCATTGTGAATTACCTCCACATCCGTCAAAGCTTTCCTTCCCTTGCTCTTACCGGTTGGATCACCGATCTTTCCGGTAAAATCACCTACAATAATGATAACGGTATGCCCCAGATCCTGAAGCTGCTTAAGTTTACGCAATGCCACTGCATGGCCTAGATGCAGATCCGGAGCGCTGGGGTCCATGCCAAACTTAATCTTTAACGGGATACCTGTCAGCAGGCTTCTCTCCAGCTTTCTCTCCAGATCCTCCATACCGATTAAATCCACTGCCCCTTGCGTAATAATCCGGATCTGATGCTGTACTTCGGCTTTTATACGCTGTTGTTCCGCCGCAGACGGCAGTGAAGTTGTGTTTTGTGTTTCTTGTGTGTTTTGTGTTTCTTGTGTGTTTTGTGTTTCTTGTGTTTCTTGTGTTGTAGTGTTTTTTTCTTTCATTGATTTGCCTCCGTTTTGGGTGTTGATTTTGGGTAGGACAGATTTTTGTAAGCAAGCTCCCGACATCTGTTTATTGATTTCTGACCGCACTTCTCATTGCACACACAAAAAAGCTCTCGTCCTTTCATAGGACGAGAGCTGAAATGCTTCGTGATACCACCTAATGTTTATGGTCAGACTCACGTCTGGCCACCTCTTCGAGTACTTCCCCGTGGGGTTTATACTCTAGCATGTTAACGGGTGCAGGAACCGTCACAGCCTACTAACCATATTGTAAGATAATACATAAATCTTATCGACCGGTATTCGGTGTGAAGCTCAAAGATGTATTCACACACTGCTTCCCATGCGCCTCTCATCAGCCGGCAGCTTTCTGTATGTTTCACATTGTGTTACTTCTTCTTATCGTTGCTTTTAAAATCAATCACTTGAATATTAAATTATAGGCTTAGTATAGCAAAACTCCCCCAATTTGTAAAGAGGAAATAATATCGAGCATAAACTGATACGGCATCTGGCAAAAGTGCGGATTATATCTGCGTCGAAGCTGCCGCCGGAGAATAATATATGGCTGAAAGCTCTGACCAATGACTTGGGTCAAGGGGAGCTGGTGAACCGCCTGCCCAGAGAGTACTGCAGACACCAGAGGAGTGTTTTTATACAAGCCGGTTAGGAACCTGATCATCCGGGCAAACCGAGAAATATTCGAAGAGGAGAATATTCCCAGAAATACGATAGAAAAAG
>ERZ808037.1521-NODE-1521-length-14611-cov-4.107541_pt1 | contig 14611 bp, 4 predicted proteins | sample MGYA00380190_ERZ808037 | MGnify/ENA primary metagenome ERZ808037 (study PRJEB31490, sample SAMN06133399) | mouse gut metagenome | isolation source: J9 | host: mice | place: China: Chengdu | collected 2015-05 ... | reverse complement strand
TTATTGATCCTGCCGAAAATCCGGTAGAGGAGCCGGCAGAGGAACCGGTAGAGGAAGAAGTTGTGGACCCCACAACCGACCCTTCCTATAATATTAACGCGGCTGAGGATCCGCAGGCGGATCTTGCGGCTCCTGTGATCACCCTGAAAAAGGGCGAGGAGACCATCCAGACCGGCGCAACCGTAGCAAACCGCACTGCAGACGTTACGTTTGAGATTGCGGCGGTAGATGGTGTTTCATTCTATTATACACTTGACGGCAATGCTCCCACCAAGAGCAGTACGGCGTATTCTGGAGCCGTGACAGTAACTGCTCCGGATAAAGATGCGGAAGAAACAGTCACCATCAAGGCAATCGCCATCGTTGCCGCTACAGAAGAAGGTGGCGAAGACCAGACATCGACAGTTACGACCGCTACCGTTGTGTTCGCTGCAAAGGCAAATACGGTTAAGCTGGATAGCGACTCCGCGGAAGGAGTAACCATTAAGGCGGGCACAGATGCAGTCACTGCAGAGAACGGAATTGAACTGAATCCAGAGAGCGATCTTGCGTTGACTGTTGAGATTGCGGAAGAAACAGCAAAGACACAGGAAATTGATAAAGTAGAGTACAAAAATGCGAGCGCCGATGTTACGACATGGAAAGAAGCTACACTCGCTGCCAATGGTACTTATACGATTCCTAAGGCTGACCTGACGACGGACATTCTCGTAAAAGCATCCCTGAAGGCTATGCCGAAGATTACATTTGCTGTCACCGAAGGCAGCTCCTATGAGATGTTCACTGTAAAGCTTACGGTGAAAAAGGGAAACACAATTCTTAAAAATGCGGAACTTCTTGAACTGGCAAAGGACAGCAACCAGGTTTCTGTTCCCAGCGGTACCGTTGTGACTGCTGTGATCGACGCAAAAGCAAAATGCCAGTTGACCAAGGTAACCCTTGGCGACGCGGATATACCGATCAGCAAAAAAGTAAAAGCGAATGTAAGCCTCAGCACCGCAAGCGCGCCGCTGAGTGCGGACCAGACGGTTACTGTTACTGCCACCGAAGAATATGCGAAGGCTAATGTGGCACCTAAGATGGAGGGCAAAGGCGAAGCCAACGAATCACCTGCCAAAACCTGGACTGTAGCACCCAGAAGCGAGTACACCATCTCCGCTCAGAAAGGCGCCGGCGGTTCGTTTGCGCTCGCTAAGGCAGAGCTTGCTGCTGCGGTAGACGGTATTACCGTCACTCAGGACACGGAAAAGAAGACCGAAGGTGAAACGGAAACAGAAGCACCTACCGGCACCTTCACACTCGCTGTAGACCAGAAAGCAGGCGGCAAAACCGTAAAACTGAAGCTGTTTGCAGGGGAAGGGGATACAGCGCCTGTTGATACCATCACTATTAAAGTAGCACCCGTTATCACAAAAGTAACTGTGGGCGGGTTGAAGAACGGCGCGATTAATCAGGTAATTGGCACTGAGGTATCCTATCCGCTTACTCTTTTGGCAAATGAAAAGACATCGAAGGACGTGCTGGTTGCCAGCATCAGATCGAATACGAACGCGTCTAATTCTGTTAAGAGCGTGGAGATTAAAGACAATAAGCTGGTTGTCGTTACCAACGCTGTAGCAGCAACGAATAACGCAGCTGTAATCGAGATCAAAAACCAAAGTAACGCGGCAGAAACAGACAAACCTCTGGTAGCGGAGGTTACAGTAAATACCTCTGCTCCTGCATGGGACGGCAAAGTGGCTCCTACTGTGAAGCTGGCAAGCGCTACGGATATCGATCTGAATCTGAGCATGACGCTTCCCAAGGGAGCAAGTGTGAAGCCTGCAGAAGGTACCGAGTATTATTATAAGGTTACAACTACAGCCACGAACCCGAAGACGGGAGTATCTTACCCCGCAGACAAGACGGCGAGATATTTTAAAGTCAGCGGAGACAACGCAACAGTCAATGAAAAAGTAAAGGTAATCACTGCGACTTTCGGTAAAGGCACTGACACCAAGTTCAAGGTGGATGTACAGCTCCTTCAGTATCCGACGGCAGGCAGCACAACAGAGCCCGGCACCGGCGGTGGCGAGACCGGTGGCGAAACTGGCGGTGAAACCGGAGGAGAGACTGGCGGTGGAACCGGTGGCGAAACCGGCGGCGGTACAGAAACTGCTTCCTACGGTGATGTTTCCGCATATGCAGAGGGAGACGAAGGACCTACTACTTCTGAGGATTCGGATGTTACCAACTTGACACCACCGACAGGTACGCCGATCGCATCCAGTAAGGTCGCGACCGTGAACAACCTTGCGACCAAGGCGCCTTACTACGCTGACAAGATTACATTAAAGAAAGAAAAAGCGGCGTCCAACCTTTATACCGGACAGACTGCTGTTGTGGCAACCGTTGATTTCGGTAAGAATACAACTTACAACCGTGATGAGGATGTAGAGGTTGAAGTAGTCGATGCCCCGAAAAATGACAGCGATAAGGAGTTATTAACAGCCAAAATTGAAAACGGCAAAGTAGAACTTGCGGCTGACAAAGAGTTAGCGCCCGGAAAATATACAATCCGCGTAAGCCAGACTGAAAACAGCGGTATTCCCGCGGGTGCGGTTCCTGCCAGCGCTACCCTGCAAATCACTGTAGTACAAGGTATCAAAAAGATTGAGGCTGCCTCTGTGTCAACCATCTATGTGGCGAAAAACAAGGCAGGTACGGCGAAGATTACGCCCGTTTATAATGATAATAAGTCGAAGCCTAAGACGGCAAAAGTAAGTTATGCGGTCGGCAAGGTGGACGAAAATCAGAAATTTGCAGCAGATAATGACATCGCAAAGATTGTGACTGTTAAGAACGGCACAGTGACTGTGGCGAAAGGATATGAAGCAAACACGATTGCCGGAGACGAATTCGCGGTACAGGTTAAGGCAGAGGACTTTGCCAAGAATGAGACGACCGGCGTAGCAGAATTTACAATCGTAACGGCAGCGCAGGAGCTGGGCGATATCGTTCTGGTAACAAAGAAAGCGGAATCAACTGTGGCGGATGGTGACACCTCTGCAGCATACAAAGCGGTAGCAGCCGGAACCGACGGTAAGATTACCATCACGGCGGATCAGGCTTCTGATACCTATGTCCGCGTTCTGAGAAGCGATGTGACTAAGAAGGACGATTTCGCAGAAGTCGATTTCGTAGCGACAAATTTATACACCCTTACCTTCAGCAAGAAGAATGATGTCAGCTTAAATGCGAATCAGTCGCTGAACGCTAAGAAGGTTACGAAAGACGTGACCATAAAAGCGCTGACGACTGACGGCGGAAAGAAAAAAGCTGCCAATGACGGAAAGCTGAAATTCTCCATCGATTATGAGAAGGTGGAAGACGTGAAGCTGGCAATTGACAGTCCTAGCGGCGCAAGCTTCACGAATAACAAGGCTGAGGTTACTGTTCCTACCGGCGAAATCATTAAGGTAAAGGCGGTAGACAAAGACAATAATGCTATTAGTGATAAACTGGTTGATTATAAGATTACCGCAGGAAAAGGCGCGAAGATCGTTGCCGGTCAAAACACGCTCGAGGTCAGCGTCCTGATGAGCAGCAAGGAAGCTACCCTGAAGCTGGTAAATCCTAAGGGCAGCAACCCGAAGGACGTAACGTACACGATCACCAATGCAAACTTTGATCAGCCTAAAGCGCCGGGGGTAAGCGTAAAGAAGGGTTCGAAGCTCTATGCGAAGAATAGTAATACACAGAAGCTGACGTTTACGATTGCAAAATCCAATCCCATTGCGGCTAAAAAGGTAAAGATTTCCGCCGCTGCGGATGAGATGTCCCAGTATCTGCTTAAGCAGATTACAGACAGCAATAAGGAAATTGATCTGTCGGGTAAAGTTATTTCTAAGGCGGCTGCCGTAGATTTCGAGGTAAACTTTAGCGCCAACATGGATGTAGTTAAAAAGGCAACGCTCTACTTTGACTTTATCGGAGAAGAGGATGAAGAAGGCAGTAAGAAAGATGTAATCCTTACTAAGACTTCTGCTGCGGTCACGGTTAAGACCGAGCTTATGAAAAAGTCCTTTAAGCTGACGAACAAGTACACTATGTCTGCGAAGGATACCGCGAAGGTAGAGCTTACAGGCAAAGAGACCAATGTAAAGAAGGTAGAATATACGAGTATTCTGAACGCGAACATTAAGGGTACCGTAAATGTCTTTACAAGCGCTTTTGAGCTCAAAGATGGCAAACTCGGCTTAATCGATGAGAAGAAAGCTGTGAAAGATTATCAGGAGACGCCTGAGAGCAAGAAGCTGAACAATCTGATCGGTTTCGTGAAGTATACGGTAACCTATCAGGATGGCTCTACGGACAAATTTATCACACAGCTGACCATTACTGTGAAGCCTTCCGTGAAGAAGCTGAAAGCCACGGCGGCAAATGTGATTCCGGCGCAGGATATGGCTCCCGTGACAACTGTCATGAACGGAAAAGAGCCTTGCGATCTGGCTTATGCAGAGTACAAGGATAAGGAAGGTACTATCTTTACAATCAACGGTGACAGCACCACATACGCGAAGGGTACGGTGACCCTGAAGCTGGCGGACGGTGCGCAGCCTCCGGCAAAGGGTAAGAAGCAGGGCATCCTTACCGTGATTCCGGCGGATAGTATGTATGCTGCTGAGTGGGAGGATATGAATAAGGCTGACAGCGGTTCCGGTGATTCTGGCACCTCAAGAGCAGCCGCTACTCCTGAGGATAAAGCGGCGTTCCTGAAAGCGCATGCAATCGAAGTCCCTGTCACCATCGACGTTAAGGCTGTTGACGCTGCAAAGAAGGTAAAGGTGGAGACAAAAGACAGCAAGCCCAGCTTTAAGGACGTAGAAGCGAGTGGAGACGGAAAGTACACTGTAAAGGTTCCTTATACGACACTCATTTCCGCTACAGTAAGTAAGATCGACGCGGATAGAACCGTGAAGAAAGGAAAGCCTCTGACACCCGAATGGATTAGTATCGAGAAAGCCGAAAATGAAAACGCTTTCAATGTGATCGTTGATAAAGCGAAATATGCCGCAGCCGTTAAGGAAGGCGGTCAGGACACCAAAAAGAATTATAAGTTAAACGGCAAAGCCGTGAGCGCGACTGCAGTATTTACGTTCAAGGCAGAAGGTACTAAACCGGATTCCATTAACCTTACGATCACGCCGCCCGTACTTGCGACAAGCGATATAGAGAGCGCAGTAACCCCTCCGGCTGAGGAGAATATTACAGTGGAGGTTACTCCTGCAACGGCAAGCATTGCGAAAGGCGGAAAACAGGAGTTTACTGCTGTCGTGAAAAACAACGGTACAGAGTTAACGGGAGCGACAGTTACATGGTCTGTAAAGGTTGCGGATGATGGCGGCACGATGACAAACGATACCAAATTTAACGCAAACAATAATGATGCTAATACGCTGACTGTCGCGGCAGCGGAGACAGCGACAAAGCTTACTGTTACCGCAACCTACACGCCGGATGGCGGCGAAGCTGTCAAGGGTACAGCAACGGTAACCGTAGCAGAAAATACGGAGCAAGATGGCGGTGGAGCTTAATCCAGAACGCCAACGCATACGGGTGCAAAAATGGAAATGATGAAATTCCCCGTAAAATAAAGAAACAAAAAGATGAGGGTGTTGCAAAATCATCAAATTAGATGATTGAGCGGCACCCTCGCTCTATGTGTAGAAAAATCTAGAAAGTCTTATCTGGTTTCAGGAACTTCCTCGGATTTTTATCATACTTCAATAATGCTATAATTTTCAGCAGTTTAGGAGGTCTCTTTTATTGAAAAGAAATAACCTTCTGTTCAGCCTTTATATATTTTTTCCATGTAGTTTTTTAGTTAGTTGATTATTTAAGATTATTGATATTAGTACCAGAACTTAATATAATAAAATGACTGACGCAAGTAGTCTGTTGTGAAAGCTGTGCATGAGTTACTGTTAAATTTCGCAAAGGATGCAAATATATGAAATACTATCTAAAAAAAGAAAAGTTATCATAATTATATACATGATGCTTGGGAAATTTTCTTTTTTGAAGCATTACACTATATACGTCAAGGTTGTTGGGACATTTCTTCTCACACAAATACAAGTCCTGTATCAATGCGAATTTTAAATAAAAAGGATTGCTTTCCAATAAATTGCGGAAAAGTTAGGCTTAAGAGATATCGACAGTATCCGTACTTGCTTGTCTTTTGAGACAAATACATGTCTAATGAGACCGGCTCTGAGCAGAAAAAGGAGATGGCAGCATACAGTCACGGGTATCGAGACGTGAGGGTTATTACAATGACAACTCCGGGCTGATGCTTGGAGCTGTCATTATTTTGTTGTGTCACAGACAAAACCATCCTAATTACTGCTATTTGGCAATAATCAGAATGGTTTAGTTATTTCTCTAAATCCGAACGAAATATCACCGCCCAAGACGGAACCGACTGCAGGAAAACTAATGTGAGATATACTGGCGAGGACCTTAGCAACAGCTCTTTTTTGTGCCTGAAACCAGAAAAGATTCGGATGCCGCTTTTATTCCGGATTTTTTCTACGGCATTGTGGCAAATATTTGAGATACGATTTTCTGTTCCAGCCGTGCCAGAGTTTGCGCCAAAACCACAGTTGCATCCTCCTGCGTCTCACATTCCGACAAAAGCTTTAATAGCAGTCCGCTTACCTCTGTCCGCTGTTCCAGTGAGGAACGTATAATGAAATTAGCCTTTTTAATCAGAAACTTATTTTTACGGATAACCTCGGCGAAGCGCTCGTTCGTCATCTTAAGTCCTTCTTCCAACTGGAAATACGGGATTCTTCCGTCCTGCCATATCAGATATATCGCATAAATTACATCATCTTCCCCGGGAAGCAGCGGATTATGGTTAGCGATACTATTCCAGAGCAATTCATAAAAAGCATCCTCCGAACAGTTTTTATTTAGAGCGCTGTTAAGGATTCCCATTACACAAGACGCACAGTTATTCTTTAGCTTCTGCATTTCCGCAGCAGTATAGCGCGGCGGTATTTCCTGCTCTTCGGTGGAAATGATATCGTCTGCGTTCTGGAGAAAATATTGAAACGCCCGCACAGAATCTTTTTCTGATTGTATTTCCTTATATACCGCAGCGGCAATATCCAATCTCTCGCCTTTTACTTTGCCGAGGACATCATTAAGCCATTCCTCAAATGATTGCTCGACTGAACGCAATAAGAATTCTCCTCCATCAGCCATTCCTTTTCCTCCTCCATAATTGTTTCCGTTCTCAAATTTTCATTAAGGTTTAAACGTCTCAATTTTTCTAAATGCGCAAGGTAATGTTCTCGGCGCTTTTCAGCAAAATTTTCCCATAGGTCTCTCGATTTTGACGCACCTATGCCCGACAATATATTTGCGTTATCGGGTTCCTCGGTTTTCTCTCTAAATATGCTCTCAAAAAGAGCAGCGTTTTCTGTTTTTGCTTTCCGCAATTCCTCTTTTTTCGCTTCCCGTTTCTGCGTCTCTAATTTCTGAAGAAGCTCTTCGCCTTTTGCCCCTAGAAAATAGTATTTTTCCCGTCCCATAACCCGGCTGACTATGAGTTCTTTCATGTCCTCTTCGTCCATCATCTGTGAAAGCCGCCCCGTGGAAAGACCTATCTTTTCAGCCAGATCTTTGTGCCGGATACCGGGGGTTTTTTTAATTATATAAAACAGTTGAGAATCCGCGTACTTTGAAAGGAGAAAATGAAACCATGCTGTATTTTGATGACTCTGCTCCCTGTACTCGCACAGTTTCACACAGCCGTACAATTGACCATAGAGAAATACCTGTTCAGAGGGCATCTCCTCCCACTCACGGTATTGCCACAACTCATTTAACCGGCTTCTCATAGCTTTATACGATTCGGGTTTTCCCGCGTCAAAAAAAGAGCCATTGTCGGCTATGAACTTTTTCATAAAGCTGAATAGCAGCTCTTGTGTAAGTTCTTTTTTAGAAGTCATGCGGGCGGAAATGTCATCTATGATACGCTCCAATGTGATGTGTTTTTTCATTGGTAAACCCACCTCCTAAACAATTCCTAAACTATTTACAGTATAACACAAATGCCTTATTTTTCAAGAGAAATGCAATAAATTTATGCCTTAAAACTGCGGATGCATCGGGCTATCCGACCCTTCTCAACATCTTGTGGTTTAAAGGAAAGAGTCAGGCTAAATATACACCCTTTGCAGGTGTCACACCTTTTTACGCTTATTTTATTTAGCGAAATAAAGCGATGTTTTCCTGTCATACGGGTATTTTTCTTATAAGGAGTAACCACCACGCCTTTTTCTAAACTGCCGCTCTTCTGTGCTCCACAGCAATTGCATACAACAGAACATGTCTTGGTATTAGCGGCAGTAATACTTACAAGCTGATTTATGAAAGCATGATTAAGGGAGCCGCTCCAAGCCGGCACCATTAAAAAATCCGTTCGGAAGATGCGCGCTATTTTTTCACTGTAGTCCCAATTAGATATGTCACGGCAAATAGCGGTCATGACAATGCCGATGTCCGGAACTTCGACAATAACCGATTCTTTACCGGGATCGTGAAGTCCTTCAATCAAACGCCCTTTTGACATGCCGGTCTGCGAATCTTTCTCCTTGTCATCAAAAGCGGCATATTTATAGTATTTTCCTAATAATATTCCACTATAACTGTAGACTCTAGCGACATTATTATCATCGTCTGTCCACCCGCTGCCCGCTATGACCATGAGCAGAGCACTCATCCTTTCTGGAGTTTTCCGATAAGTTTCTCTGAGATACGAGCCAATCGCTTCCTGCACTTCGGGGCAGCACACAAACTCTGGAAAAATAATGATATTCGCTTTGCAACGAATCGCCGACTCCAATAGAGTCAAAGCTTTAGTGATACAGGTTGTTTTGTAACTGTCTAAATACTCCACGTAAAAAGCATTTCCCTGTATTTTAGGAAATCTGCACGTCTGTTCTTTTCCCCAAGGGATACAGACCACCTTCAATGTCTGATCTTGAATCAAAGAATTTCTGGTGAAATCCTCTTTGTCAATTGACAGTGTAACCATTTTAGGCGGAAGCATTCCCGGCTTCATCTCTGATTTTTCCAAAATTATCAGGCAATTAAAATTGTTGCGGATTTCTACTGCCTGTATGGTTTCCCGAAACCCGATTTCCTCTGCGGCGCACGAAAGAATACTCGTATTCTGACGCCGGTACATATATGAATTTACCTGATAGCTTTGATTTAACGGCGCATTCTGATTATTTTCCAGTTGGCATTCCGCATATAAGTCAATTCCCAGAAGTAAAAAATATGCGATAGCCGCTTCATTATAAACAGCTTCCTCAAATGGCTTCAGTTTGTATTCAGCAGAAAGAGTCATAGAAAGAATTTCGTCTAAAACCTCATCATTCCAATATTCTGTAGAAAATAAAAGCACTTTCACATCATCGGAAAGTTTCAGAAGATTTTTCTGGTTGGGATTATTCTGTCTGGCATCATCAGAAAATTCCGTATATTTACCAATAAAAGCAATTTGATTCTCTATCCGTACCTGTAAATAATCATAGCAAACTGCTGCCAAATCATACACGGAGTTTACATTTTGCCGATTGTGCTTAATCGTTTCATAGATATTCATAGCTTATCTCCTGTAAGTTATGAGTTTTTATCTGGAATGTTTCCTGTAAAAAAAGGGTTCCTATTCACCGTTTCAGCTATTATGACTACATTATAACGCTCTTTTGATACACATTCAATGTTGTACAAAAATTTATCGAAAAATGATTGTCCACTAAATCATGTATCATAACTGCAAATATGTACTACATGTTGATTTCGCTCTGAGGGTATAGTATAATGTTGTCATCAAATAGGAGATAGAATGCAAAAGATAGTTAAGAGGGGGCTTTACCATGTCAATATCTATGCTCGATGAGAAAATACCGATTTTAATCCGAGAAACGCTGCATGACCAAGGGCAGGAGCTGCACAGCAACGCTTCACCGGATATCATTGTGCGGAAAACCAAGTTTAGCGAGGACGAACTATCTAAAATATTCACCGAAACTTATAATCAGGATATCAGTCTGAGGCGCGATGACAGCGAGAAAATGTATCTCTACGTGCGCTTTAAAAACACGTCCGGTAAACCGCTTACCGACTTTTATATCCACCTTTACCGCAATCATCTGGGATTAAGCAACTGTCCAAGCGATTGGGAAAAATATGAAATGCACACCGAGTCCGGGACCTGCGCCCATATCGAGTATCTTGGTGCAGGAAAAATCGGCGCAACTCCGGCGTTTATTTATGATAAAAAAACGGAGGGCGAACATCCCAACTGTTTTGTGGCGGTCGCAACGCGGGAAAAAACACCGGACTATTCCTCTGTCTCCGGCTGGGAGAATTATATCAAATGGGTTAACAAAATGAACGTGGCTGCGAGGAATGTCTGCGTCATTTCCGGCAGCTCCGGCATATATACGCAGAAAGTCGTTACTGATAATCTTCACATGGGAGGTCCGATGCTGATTAGAGTCCGTATTGATGAAAATACACCGTCGGGAGTTACTTACGGAATCCGGCAGAAGGAGCTTCACATTGATGAACAGATGACTTACCTAAAAAGCGACTTTCGGACATGGGCAATTAACTGCGAATTTATTATGTCGCGCGAAAATCAATACTCTTTTGAAGTATGGTTTGAAGCCAACAAAGACGATGTTTCCAAAGTCGTATGCAGGAGTGCTTTTTACAAAAAAGAATTGTATGCTTTTGATTCGGATTTGAATTCATATCTTGTTGACCTGCGCACGGGGGATTCCCTTCCGAACGGAGCGGAAAATCTTCCTGAAATGTCCGACTGCGGTTATTTGCTCGGATGCTGTTACTTTATAGGAAGCGAAGCCGGATAAAACAGGGGAAGGGGGGATTTTTCATGAATAAAAACGGATTTCAGACTCTTTATTGCAGCGGGGACGGTTATGCGGAAATTCCGTGGACACGACCGGCGGGAAATCGGTTTTCCATTATGGTGCACTTCCTTCCGGAAAGTCTTCCGAAGGATGGCACTCTCTTTTCGCTGAGTGGGTTGGCTGTTGGATTTGTCCGGGTGAACGGTTCTGCGGGGTATATTCAGTTGAGAGGGAAAGCTTTCTACCGCAATTCCGAATGCTGCGCCATAATGCCACAGTGTAAAAACACGTTACTTACGATTGTGGATGGTCGTGAAGTGAAAATATACGGCAACGGTATTTTGGCGATAGAGATGACTCTGAACTATGATCCGGGCAGCACACCCGGCATACGCATCGGCGAAAATCTTTCGGCAGTCGGCATATTTGACGTTACGATATTCCACCGCCTTCTCAATTCGTCGGAGATACAGCAATACTGCGTAAAAAAACCTGAAAATTTTGCGAGCCGTATTCTTTTCTCGGAGGACACCGCGCCCGCCGGCGTCACGCTGCATCAGTGCAAAATAGAAAACTGCGTTTACACGCTGGACTGCAGGGAGGGCGGATTTTGCCTCCCGAATGCCAAGCTTCCGAAAAAATATACGATTTCCTTCTCGCTATACCATTTCGATGAAAACCGCAGTGACGGCATACTTTTCCGAACTCCCGACATTCAGGTAAAAATTTTCTATGAGAGAGGCTGTACTGTCCCACAGCTTATCATTCATCAGACAGCGGGTCCCGAATTCAATGTCCCGCGCAGCTTTAAGCTGAATCAATGGATCAATATTACCTTTGTCTTTGACGGTTCCCGATATTACATCTACTTTGACAAAACACTCGTAACAACCATTGACGGAAACTCCTCTGATATGCAGGCGGAAGATATCGTTTTCGGACCCTTCGACGGTTACATGGATACGTGCACGATCGTCAAGTACGCCGTATCGGAAACTCAAATTACTGATTTTCTGGAAAACCCGCCCGGCATTTTTTCCAATGACCTGCTGTACCTCTGTGACTTCAGCGGCAGAGAGCTTTTGGAAAGCCGCTGCAATAAGGAGCTGTCGCCTCATGGGGCAAAAATCGTTCTGGCGCGGGGAACGGGCGCTCTTACCAATGTGAAAAAGAAAATTGCCCCGCCTGCAAACACGCGCCCCTACAGCGAGTTTGTAAACTGGGAGATTGGCGTACTGCTCCAGCTTCTGGTAGCGTGGATTCACGAGCAGTTCGGCATTTATCCGAACAAAGGAAATATCATTATGGACAAAGAGCCGTGGGAGGTTGAGATCGGTTTACGGCAGTTCATTCACAAGGAAATTTTGTCCATGCCCGAGGCACAGGAGCTTTTTATTGATTATGACTGTATCACCCATGAGAAACTGCTGAATCTGATTCAAGCGATGGAAAAAAACGGCACCTTGAAAAAGCTGATGGAATATCTGTATCAAAATGATGATCTGGATAAGCTTTATGAGTTTATCCGTGAACTGCTGAAAGTGGCGATGATTGCCGCGATCATACTGGCAATCAAAACGATGCTGGAAAACATAAAGCCATGCCCGCCGCCCAAGAGACCCAGCCAGCCGGATTTGGATGATGATGACGATGATGACGACGATAAAAAGAAGAAAAAGACCGACATTCGTATTAAGCAGATCTCTTTAAAGGGGGACATGGAGATTCTTACGGGCGGCAGTCTGCGCATGTCAGCCGACGGGGCAGATGCAGAGAACGAGCCCAAAAACCGCGCGGTATTCTTTCTGAGAAGTGGGGCGGGGAATCATACACTTACAGTAACACTGACCTTTAAGGGCGATAAGGATGATTTTACCGTTTTCGCGGAAAATAAGAAGGGTCAGGTGATTGCCGGTATCCGGCAATCGGTTTCCTGCACCGGAAGCAATTCCGTGAAGGTGTCATGTCCCGTGCATCTCGAACATTTTCATGGAAAGTACGGCAAGTGCAAGGAAACCCTGCGGTGGAGCTGCCGCTCCAAGGATGGTAAGCAGTCACAATTATTAGAGGAGACTGACTTTGAACTGTATTTTCTGGAAGGGAAACCCTGCGGTCCGTGGGAAAATACGGTGCCGATCGAATGTCTTGAGCTGTGCGCCGCCTGCGCAGAACACGCAGGTACTCACAGTGAAGGATTTTTTGCAGATTATATGAACTATATCAGCGACAAGGCGACTAAGCAGGAGCTCGCCGCGCCCGCTCCCGCCAGAAAATCCTTCTCCCGGATTCATCCGAAAAAAGATAAACCATCGGTTTTTTACGCGAGAAAATTTTGTGCCGCATGGATTCATGGGGAACTTAGGATTTCACGTAATGACTGGATATACTCTGCGCCTGTTTTCACCTACCTGAACGGAAACGACTCAGTTGGCACAATAGGGCTGTGCTCCGGCATTACATGGGGAGAAGAGGATAATTCCAAAGACGGCGCGCGCCTTTTGTTAAAAAAAGCCGACAATCCAGATGAATATTTCTGTCCGGAAGAGTATGTCTACAGCGTGGTTGCAATCACTCGCGGCAACTCGGAATCGCCGCTTATTTACGATTCCCGCCGCGGGGTCAACGGTCTTCCCTTTTCAGCAGATCCCTCATCTCCGGTGACGGGCGAGCACGATCCCCGGTATTATCGTGAAGGAAATTTTGTATGCGGCTCCTACTGCCAGCAGTTTTTTACCTTGGTGAAAAATAACTGGCTGATTGACGACGGTTCCCCTGACGACTGCCTGACAGGCGAAGAAATTGACGCCGACAGCGCAGAAAATTTAGCTGAGGGACTGACGGTAGGGCTGGTCAGACCCGGACCGGACGGGAGGTATGCGCACGAGGGGAGAACGGGGATTGACCCGGAAGTAAGAGGGAATATCCCCAGACCGGCTAGGGAGGATGTTGATTTCAATGCTGCCTGCCACAGCATCAGCGCCTATCAGATTGACTGCATCATAGCGGATATCTGCAACACGATTTTACAGCAGCGCCATGACGCAGCCTTTCAAACGCTGATCGATGCGCTCTGCCCGGAGCTTCCGCCGGGAGATGATCCGGCGCTTGCAAATTTTATCGCTCTTGCGAATCACAGACGCAATTTGATAGAACATCTCGCCCGTACCTTGGAAAGACGTCTCGGAAACGGAAATCAGGATGAAATTACGAACAATCTGGTTTTGCACTTCAGTTATCTGGCGGGTAATTCGCCTGCGAACCTCCGTATGGGAAGGGGTGACTGGAACAGTTCTATTGGAAGCAACTTTGATCCGGCGGAGTGGTTTTTTTTCACTCATGAAAACGGCGAGTGTGTAATGAGTAATGCCGCTTTTGATGAAGCCTGTGAACGGGGCGCGCTGCTCGGAACACTCATGGGACGCTATCCCGGCATCCCTGTTATTCCGCGCAACCAGCTCGGTTACTATCTGGCGGATAAAAATGACGGGATCAGAATTGCCAAGCTGCGCGAAATGGGTTATCGGGTGGATATTATATGCAAGCTGATAGAGGAACAGAATCCCGGAGGCGGCTATAACATCTATCTGCTGCTTGCATCTTCGGGCAACTATTTCCCGCATGAGAGGGCGGGCGGCGGGAGGGACCGCTACATCGCTCCGCCCGCGAAT
>ERZ808037.1519-NODE-1519-length-14631-cov-12.877903_pt1 | contig 14631 bp, 12 predicted proteins | sample MGYA00380190_ERZ808037 | MGnify/ENA primary metagenome ERZ808037 (study PRJEB31490, sample SAMN06133399) | mouse gut metagenome | isolation source: J9 | host: mice | place: China: Chengdu | collected 2015-05 ... | reverse complement strand
TATTGCAAGAAAATTCAACGAAGCATGGCGGAAAAAGACCCGCCCAGACGGCGTTTGAGGTTGTGAATACAGGTTCTTAGCCCGTTGCTCGCCACGGCTCAGCGCTTCTTTGTAAGGAGGTCTTTCCCATGGACAACTATCTCAACCACCGCTGGCCCCAGGGCCCCGGCGTCCAGCCGCCCCCGGTGCCCTCCCCCGGAAGCATGGCCCCCGCCGCCCCGCCCAGGCCCCGCCTCCGCCGGCGCTGGGCCGTCTACCTCATCTGCGGCGTGCTGGGCATCGCGCTGCTGGGGCTGGCCAGCTTCTGGGCGGTGAACGGCATCGCCGACCTCATCGCCCAGGCCCCGCCCACCCTGCCTGACGACCCCCGCCCCCGGGTCAGCCGCCATCTGGACCGCACCCCAGACTGGTCCCCTGACGAGCTGCCCTGGGGCGAGCCCGACCCGTCTGTGGCGCTGTCCACCCGCCCCGCCGGCCCCACCATGTCCGGGCGGGAGGCCTATCTGGCGGTGCTGCCCACCCTGGTCTGCGTGGAGGCCGCCCACTCCAGCCCCTTTGAGGGGAGCAGCGTGGGCACCGGCGTGGTGGTCACCGAGACGGGCTACGTACTCACCAACTACCACATCATCGAGGAGGGGGTGGGCCTTCGGGTGCAGCTGCTGGACCGCCCCGACTACTACTTCTCCGCCCAGGTCATCGGCTTTGACGAGGAATTTGACATCGCCGTGCTGAAATTTGACCCGGACGGGGTGGAGATCACCCCCGCCCAGCTGGGGGATTCCGACCAGCTGATGGTGGGCGACCGGGTGTACGCCGTGGGTAACCCCATGGGCTATCTGCTGGGCTCCATGTCGGTGGGCATCGTGTCCGCCCTGAACCGGGATGAGGACGCGTCGGGCAGCCCCCTGGGCCTGATCCAGACCGACGCCTCCCTGAACCCCGGCAACTCCGGCGGTGCGCTGCTCAACGAGGCGGGCCAGGTGGTTGGCATCACCTGCGCCAAGATCACCGGCCTGGTCCGGGAGGACGGGGACACGGTGGAGAACGCCGCCGTGCTGGAGGGCATGGGTCTGGCCATCCCCATCTCCGACGCCATCCCCTTTGTCAATCACATCCTGGCCACCGGGGAGAGCTGGCGGCCCGCCATGGGCATCACCTGCTCCGCCGCCCAGGTGAACGGCCGGCGGGGCGTCCGGGTGGCGGAGGTGACCAACGCCGCCGCCCGGGAGGCGGGGCTGCGGGAGGATGACCTCATCGTCGCCGCCAACGGCTCCCAGATCACCTCCCTGGTGGAGCTCAGGCGGGTGCTCTACCGCACCGGCGCGGACAGCCAGCTCACCTGCACCGTGCTGCGCGGCGGGGAGGAGCTGGAGATCACCTTCCCCCTGATGGACAGCCTGAAGCAGCAGGACTGAGGGCGGGCCATGGAACGGGATCAGGTGGCCGCCCTGCTGGCCGGGGCGGATGGATATCTCTCCGGGGAGGAGATGAGCCGCGCCCTGGGAGTCACCCGGGCGGCGGTGTGGAAGGAGATCGAGGCGCTGCGGGGCGCGGGCTGGCCCATCCAGTCGTCCACCCGAAAGGGGTATCAGCTGGCGGGGCCTCCCCCCGCCCTGTCCGCGCCCTACATCTCCGCGCGATTGAGCCGGGATAACCTCTTCGCCGGAAAGGTGATCGTGGAGCCGCTGGTGGACTCCACCAACACCCAGCTGAAGGCCCGCGCCGCGGCGGGGGCCCCCGCGGGGACCGCCCTGCTGGCCGAGGAGCAGAGCGGCGGGCGGGGCACCCATGGCCGCTCCTTCCAGTCCCCAAGGGGGGACGGGCTGTACCTGTCTGTTCTGCTGCGGCCCCGGGTTGGGCTTGCCGACCTGCTCACCCTGACGGGCTGGGTGGGGGTGGCCGCCCGGGAGGCGGTGGAGCGGGCCAGCGGGGCCCCGGCCCAGGTCAAGTGGCTCAACGACCTGTACCTCAACGGCAAAAAGCTGTGCGGCATCCTCACGGAGCTGTCCTTTCTGGGGGAGAGCGGGGAGCCGGACTACGTGGTGGCGGGAATGGGGATCAATATGAACCAGACCGCCGGCACCTTCCAGGCCCAGGGGCTGGAGGACATCGCCACCTCTCTGGCGCTGGAGAGGTATCCCGTGGAGCAAAATCATCTGGCGGTGTGCCTGCTGGAGGCGCTGGACCGGCTGGTCCGGGACTTCCCGGCCCGGCGGGCGGACTACCTGGAGCGCTACCGCGCCCACTGCGTCACCCTGGGCCGGCGGGTGCGCTTCGACGGAGAGGGAACGCCTCTCACCGGGACCGCCGCCGGGGTGGACGGCAGCTTTGCCCTGGTGGTGGACGGGGACGACGGAGCGCGGCATACAGTGTCCTCCGGAACGGTGAAAATGATATAAAAAAGGCCCTCCCGCAGCTGCGGGAGGGCTCTTTTTCATGCCGCCGGCTTCTCAGTGTACTGGCTATATTCCAGCACCCTGGCCAGATTCAGGCTGTCCAGAATGGTATGCAGCTCGTCCAGCTCCACCTGGGTGCCGAACATGGAGAACATGCCGTGACCACCGGACGGGACGGTCACCCAGAACAGGCTCTTGCCTGTGTGAGAGGTGGCCATCTTGATGGCGGCCGTCACACCGTCCGCCGTCACATAGTGCCCGGTGTAGTCATACATGGAGCCGAACTCATTTTCATCCCCATAGGTGAACTCGCTGTTCCAGGAATACTGGAGATTGAATATGGTGTCCCCCTCGCCTCGGAACTCACCGAACATACTGGCTTGGTGCGGATTTCCGTCCACTCTTATGGCCTCGCACCACATGCTGCCCGGCACCGGCGTGTACCGCTCCTCCAGCCAGGAGGTGTCCCAGCCGCTCCACAGGCTGTCATAGCCGGACAGAGCCTCCGCCCTGTACTTGGCCGTCAAATAGGTCCGGCCGTCCACCTCGCACTGAAACACCCGCTTGGCCGTCCAGCCGTCCTCCGCCGTACCAGCCGCCTCTTCCACCAGCGTCTGAACCACCGGGTGCGTCTGGAACGCCGGGGCATTGGGGTCAGATGGGACGACCACCTCCGCCCCCACGACGTCCTGTGTGCCAGTGACGATGGAGAAGCCGCCCTGTCCCTGTTCCGCTCCGACTATCTCTGCTGCGGTGATCTCGCATGCGCCGCCCCTGGCCTGCTCCTCTCCGTTCCACCAGGCGTCCATGTCAAGGTGACTCGCTTCACTATAATCCCGGTTGACATAGCCAATGGTGATGCCGTAATCCACTCCGTCCTCCTGGCTCTTCTCCCGCTGGGCCTGCACATACTCGTCCCAATCGTCGAAAAAGTGGATGTTGGCCTGCCGCAGCGCAGCGGTGGCGGCAAAGGCCGTCCCCACCAGGGCCGCGCACATCGCCGCCGCTATGAGCCCCGCCCGCAGGGGGCGGATGTGCCATCTCTTCGCAGGCGGCTCCTCTCTGAGCTTCACTAAGTTTTTCATCATGCGCTCCTTTTCCTCCCGGGAGAACCGCAGCCCGTCCAGCGCGCCCCTATACTCCCGTTCCATCCGCTTGTCCATATCCCATGCCTCCTAACATGTCCCGCAGCTTCTTCCGCCCCCGGCTCAGGTGGGCGGCCACCGCCGCCTCGCTCCGTCCGGTGAGGGCGGCGATCTCCTTTGCCGAATACCCTTCGTAATAAAAGAAATAAATCGCCTCCCGGTATTTGACCGGCAGTTCCATCACCGCCTCCAGCACCTCCCACCGGGGCGGCTCGGGGGCCGCCGCCTCGGTGACATCCTCCAGGGGGACCGCCCTGCGGCGGAAGGCGCGCAGCTCGTCCTTGCAGGCATTGACCGCCGCCCGGACCACCCACGCCCGCTCGTGCTCGGGACTGTCAAACGCCATGTCCCCTGTCAGCAGCTTCAGCAGCACCGTCTGGCAGATGTCCTCCCCGTCCTGGGTGGACTTGAGATAGGTATAGCTCACCCGAAGGATCAGGTCGGAGTAGGTCCCCACCAGCCGCTCCGCCTCGGCCGCGTCCAGTTCTCTCATGATATCACTCCCTTTGAAGGCCCTTCACCTGGAATACGATTGAGCGGGGCAAAACCTGACACCGGGACAAATTATTTTTGCCCCGGCGTCCAATTGAACCATGTAAGAACCTGTATTCACAGCCGAGGATGCCGGCTGGCCGAGGGATTTTCCCGTCAGGCAAGGCGAATTTTCGCCGGAATACTTTGTGTATTGCAAGAAAATTCAACGCGGCATGGCGGAAAAAGACCCGCCCAGACGGCGTTTGAGGTTGTAAATACAGGTTCTAAGAAAACGCAGCCTGCGGCAATTGGGGCCGCACCGATGCTGCTGAGGCTATTGGAAGGGGCCCCATGGCACATGGGACCCCTTCCCGGCCTGTCAATAGAAGGTATCCAAAACCTGGTGCAGCCGGCTCTCCATCTGGGACATGGGGATCTCGCCCAGGTTACCGCCGAAGAGGGATACCTCATATAGGATGCCCTCATTCACGAAAAACCCGATGCAGTAGGAGGGGGCCCATAGCGCTTCCGGGTCCGGCGGACTGACCTGCGCCACAACCTGGGCGGTACACCCATTGGCCATGGGATAGCTTTCCAGCGTCTGAACGCTGGAGCCTACCGGCGCGGCCATGCCATAGAGCTGCTCATAGGGGCGCTCTTCTCCATGCATATAGATGACCACCTCCACGGCCTGCCCGCCGGGCAGCTCGAAGCAGCTGTCAAAGGCCACGTGGTTGAGATTGGTGGTTTCCCCGCTTACATCCGGAACCGCCTGCACGCCGTATTTCTTCTCCGAAACCGTGCCGCTGGTGTCCCGCCAGGTACAGGGGACGCTGTCCCCGATGTAAGCCTTGGCGCTCTCCCAGTCGTCAAACAGCCGGTTCGGGAAGGAGCTCTCCTGGCCCATCAGCCATGCGTGATAGTCATCCTGGAGCTGCTGGCTGAACTCCCCCAAAGCAAAGCCGTCAGCCTCGCCGTGAATCTCAAAGCGCATGAATTCCTCATCACGGAGCTCCCCGTCCTTTTCCACCACATAGTACGTTCCGCCATCGTAGACTTTCACCATCAGACCGTACACCACCGTGGCGGCAAAGGCCGTCCCCACCAGGGCCGCGCACATCGCCGCCGCCATGAGGCCCGCCCGCAGGGGGCGCATACGCATCTGGGGCCGCCCCTTCACCGCCTCTTCCACCCGCTCCCGGAGGCGGGGGTCGGGCTCAAAGCACGCAATGGCCCTGCGGTAATCCTTTTTGTTCATCACATTCCCTCCATTTCCTTTTTCAGCAGCTCGCGGCCCCGCTTCAGCCGCATCTTCACCGCCGACTGTCCCAGCTTCAAAATTTCTCCGATCTCCGCCACCGAGTAGCCCTCCCAGTAATGGAGGTGAATGGGGCCCTTGTACTGCTCCGGCAGGGCCACAATGGCCTCCGCCAGCCCCAGGTCCTCCTCCTCCCGGGCGGGCAGGCCGGGCTCCAGCTCCACCGTCCGCCTCCGCCAGAAGCCCCGCAGCTGATCCCGGCACAGGTTCACCGCCACCCGCAGCAGCCACCGCCGCTCGTGCTCCCCGTCGGCAAAGCCGGGGGATCTGTGCAGCAGCCGGATGAAGGCCTCCTGTACCACGTCCTCCGCGTCCGCCCGCCGGCCCAGATACACCATGGCCAGGCGATACACCATGGGACCGTAGGCGCTGTAGGCCGCCTCAAACCCCAGCGGCCCCCTCGGCGGCCCGTCCACCAGCTCCTCCGGCCCCTCGTCCGCCCGGTCCGGGGTCCGCGCCGCATCCGTCATCTCATCAGCTCCTTTCACTTTATAAAACGGCGGCCGGCGCCTCCAGGTCACATCAATACAAAACTTTTTTCCCCTTGTTAACAGGGCTCCAAAAACTGCCGATATTCTTTATATACAATCAATATGAGAGGAGCGGTGAACATGGAGCTGCGCACCACCCGCCAAATGCGGCGGAATGAACAGCTGTCCAAGGTCATGGCCAAAAGGGCGGAGACGGCGGACGCCCCCGCCCAGTCCAAGCCCGCCCAGCCCCAGCCCCCCGCCGACAAGCTCTCTGTCTCCCGGCAGGCCCTGGCCTGGCTGGAGGAGCAGAATCGGAAGATGTGGGAGCAGGAGGAGCGCCGGCAGCGGCAGCAGAGCCGCGTGAACGACAGTCTCAGCGCCCTGGACAGCGCGAAAAAGGAGCTGGACGCCATGGGCAAGCAGCTCAAGGTGATGAACAAGTGCCAGAAGATCGCCGCGGCCATCATGCGGGGGGACCGGGTGCCCCCGGAGGACCTGGAGTACCTGATGAACAACGACCCGGACGGCTACAAGCTGGCCATGGCCATGCGCCGGGAGAAGAAGGACCCGGAGGATGTGGAGAGTGTGCTGGACGAAGAGGACCGGGGCGGCGGCTCCGTGGAGGAGGCGGACAGCGGCGGGGACGCCCCTGCCGTGGAGTCCGCCGGCCCCTCCGAGGGGGGCGGGGAGACGTCCGCCCCGGCGGAGTGAGGACACACGGCTGGCGGCCTTTGAGAAGGCGCCTGAGCACAGACTATTTCTACCAAACTCTAGGAGGAATGCGCAGATGGACGGAGTAATCAACAACCCGTTTCCCGGACAAAAATATATCCAGTACGGCAAATTCACCTTTGAGAACATCACCGACCAGGTTCAGGTGACCCCGCACTCCGAGGATCATGTGGTAAAATACGTGGTGGACATGAGCGTAAAGAGTCAGGTGTCCTCATGCAAAAAGTATTACAGCGACGTCGCCTTTGGTCTCAGCCCCGTGGCAGGGGTCAAGCAGGAGGTGGACGCCCAGACCGACGCCGTCATCAACGGCTTCTTTGACGGCACGGTGTCCGAGGAGGAGCTGGCCGACACCTTCCAGGCCCTGGCCGGAAAGCTGTCCCACGCCTGCGAAGACGCCGGTTATCCCATCCCGCTTCGGTCCTGCGGCTTAATCCAAGCCATGACGGAGACCTTCTACAGCGAGTTTCGCCGGAAAATTCTGGACACTGCTGTACAGCGCAACCATCAGGAGGGGCAGCAGTACATCACAGGGGAGATGAACGCCCAGCGCAATTGGAAGTACTACAACTCCGACTACTACTTCAAAAGCGAGGTCGCCATCTCCGCCATCACCGACGGCTTGAACAAGCTGGCCCAGGGCCCCGCCTATGAGGGCTTCACCCTCCCCGACTACAAGGCCCAGGGGCTGAACCTCTATTACAATTTCAATTCCGCTTTTTCCAACCAGTTCTGCGCGGACGAGCAGTTCATGAAAGACCCCGACATGGTGCCGCCGGAAAACTTCCAATGGTTCTACCAGTCCGGCGGCGACAGCGGCAGAAAAGAGATCCAGGCGGATTCGCTGACCGTCACCCGCCCGGACGGGACGGTGGAGGCGTTCCGCGACTACCGGCCCACCCGCTTCGACCCCACCGATTCCAGGACCGCCGCCACCTGGGCCTCCTACCGGGACGCCCAGGGGAACAAGCATGTTGTCTCCACGGATTTCTTCTACACCGCCACCAAAGACGACCTGCGCAATGCGGCCTCCCTGCTGAAGTTCACCGGCGGCAGCTCCGCCCAGGACGCCGCGGCAAACCGCTTCCTGCAAAATTTGCAGGTGTACAGCGCGGGCTATTTCTCCCGGTTCCCCCAGCAGAAGAAGGGGATCAGCCTCCGGGCGTAAGGGCGGAGAAAATCGATCAAAAGGAGCGTGCAGAATATGAGCGTTACGTTTGACCCCAGCCGCCCCAGCTCCAACCAGATTTCCAAGCTGCATACGGGACGGTTCGCCACCCCCGAGGAAAAGGCGGTCAGAGAGGCCGCGAAAGCGCAGGGATCCCAGGACAAAATCGAGATTTCCCAGGAGGGCCGGGATGCCGCTTCCGACGCCCCGCCCCAGGACGGCGAAACGGGCTGGGAAAAACAGCTGGAGAAAATAGACGCCTGGCTGAGCAGCACGACTAAGGAGGAGTTCATGGACCTTGTGCGGGAGCAGCTGGGCGAGCCCCAGCAGTTAGAGGTCAACTGGGCGGCTGCGGTGGACCCGGACCACACAATCTATATCGAAGCTTACATGGATTCTCTTGTCTCCCAGTGCAAAGAGGTGCAGAATGTCATTGAGGATTACTATTCCGACGCCTATCAGGAGGCTCTGCACAATCCCATGGGCGACCCGCTGATGTTTATCGCGGCAAAATATAAGTGCTCCTGGTCAGACTACTACGACGCCGGCATTCCGGACAACGAACGCCAGTGGATGTATGACCAAGTGCGGAGGATGCTCACCGGGCAGCGGGTCTCCTTGGCGGACCCCTATGCCCTGGCCGGCACTGGACTGAACCAGGGCAACAGCATAGACAAGATTGCCGAGAAAGCGGCCACGGATAAACTTGAGGAGCTGATTCGTCAGGCCAAGGCGGAGGCCGGGATCGTTGAATAACATCCAACCAGATCAGGAGCGGCAGGGCTTTGGCCCTGCCGCTCCTGTTGTTTTGCTGTTTGGTTCCGCGTCACCGCACCACCAGCTCACCGTCCTGTGCGTCCACGGTGAGGGTGGAGTCGGGGAGCGCCTCCCCGGCGATGATCCGGCGGCCCACCAGGTTCTCCACCGTGTGCTGGAGATAGCGCCGCAGGGGCCGGGCGCCGTACATGGGGTCGTAGGCGGCGTCCAGAATCAGGGACTTGGCCCCATCCGTCAGCTCCACCCGCAGGCGCTTGTCCTCCAATCGGCGGTTCAGCCCGGTGAGCAGCAGGTCGATGATGTGGTAAATGTTTTCCCTTGTCAGCGGCTTGTAGAACACGACCTCGTCCAGCCGGTTGAGGAACTCGGGGCGGAAGGAGCGGCGCAGCAGCTCGTCCACCTGGGCCCGGGCCTCGTTGGACACCTCGCCGTCCGCCCCGATGCCGTCCAGCAGATACTGGCTGCCCAGGTTGGAGGTGAGGATGATGACGGTGTTCTTGAAGTCCACCGTCCGGCCTTGACTGTCGGTAATCCGGCCGTCGTCCAAAACCTGGAGTAATACATTGAACACGTCCGGGTGGGCCTTCTCCACCTCGTCGAACAGGATCACGGAATAGGGATGCCGCCGCACCGCCTCCGTGAGCTGGCCCCCCTCCTCGTAGCCCACGTACCCCGGAGGGGCCCCGATGAGCCGGGAGACGGAGAACTTCTCCATATACTCGCTCATGTCGATGCGCACCAGGTTCTTCTCGCTGTCGAACAGCGCCTCGGACAGGGCCTTGGCCAGCTCGGTCTTGCCCACGCCGGTGGGGCCCAGGAACAGGAAGGAGCCGATGGGCTTGTCGGGGTCGGCGATGCCGGCGCGGCTTCTCAAAATGGCCTCGCTCACCAGCCGGACGGCCTCCTCCTGGCCCACGACGCGTTTGTGCAGGATGTCCTCCAGGTGGAGCAGCTTCTCCCGCTCCCCCTCCATCAGCTTGGACACTGGAATACCCGTCCAGCGCTCCACGATCCGGGCGATTTCCTCCTCCGTCACCTTGTCCCGGAGCAGATTGTCCTCCTTAGACTGGGCGGCAAAGCCCTCCTGCTCCTCCAGCTGCTTTTTCAGCTCGGGGATGGCGCCGTACTGGAGCTGGGCGGCCTTTTCCAGGTCGTACTCCCGCTGGGCCTTGTCCAGCTGGGCGTTGGCCTGTTCCAGCTCCTCCCGCAGCTTCTGCACCCGGCCAATGGCGTTCTTCTCGTTCTCCCACTTGGCCTTGCCGGCGTTGAACTGGTCCCGCAGCTCCGCCAGCTCCCGCTGTATGTCCGCCAAGCGGGACTGGGAGAGGGGATCGTCCTCCTTTTTCAGCGCCGCCTCCTCGATCTCGCACTGGATGATTTTCCGGGAAATAATATCCAGCTCGGTGGGCATGGAGTCCATCTCCGTGCGGATGAGGGCGCAGGCCTCGTCAATCAGGTCGATGGCCTTGTCGGGCAGGAAGCGGTCGGTGATATAGCGGTTGCTCAGCGTGGCCGCCGCCACAATGGCCCCGTCGGTGATCTTCACCCCGTGGAACACCTCATACCGCTCCTTGAGGCCCCGGAGTATGGCCACCGCGTCCTCCACCGTGGGCTCGGACACCATCACGGGCTGGAAGCGGCGCTCCAGGGCGGCGTCCTTCTCAATATACTGCCGGTACTCATTCAGGGTGGTGGCCCCGATGCAGTGCAGCTCCCCCCGGGCCAGCATGGGCTTGAGCAGGTTGCCCGCGTCCATAGCCCCCTCGGTCTTGCCCGCGCCCACAATGGTGTGCAGCTCGTCGATGAACAGCAGGATGCGGCCCTCCGACTGCTTCACCTCGTTGAGCACCGCCTTCAGCCGCTCCTCAAACTCCCCCCGGTACTTGGCCCCGGCGATGAGGGCGCCCATGTCCAGGGCGAAAATGGTCTTGTCCTTCAGCCCCGCGGGCACGTCGCCCTTGACGATCCGCTGGGCCAGCCCCTCGGCAATGGCGGTCTTGCCCACGCCGGGCTCGCCGATGAGCACCGGGTTGTTCTTGCTCTTCCGGGACAGGATGCGGATGACGTTGCGGATCTCGTCGTCCCGGCCAATCACCGGGTCCAGCTTGTTCTGCCGGGCCCGCTCCACCAGGTCGGAGCCGTATTTTTTCAGCGCCTCGTAGGTGTCCTCCGGGTTGTCGCTGGTCACCCGCTGGCTCCCCCGCAGGGCGGCCAGGGCCTGCATCACCTTCTCCCGGTCCACGTTATAGGTGCGGAAGAGCTCCTTCAAGGGGCGCTCCGCCGTGTCCAGAAGGGCCAGGAAGATGTGCTCCACCGACACGAATTCGTCCTTCATGCCCCCCGCGATGGACAGGGCCTGGTTCAGCGCCTTGTCCACCCCCGGGGCGATGTAGACCTTGTCCGCCTCCCGGCCGGAGCCGGACACCTTGGGCAGCACCTCCACCTCGTGCCGGGCGGCGGCCCGAAAGGACTCCAGGGTCAGCCCCATGTGGGTGAGCAGCTGGGGGATAAAGCCCCCCTCCTGGTCCGTCAGGGCCAGCAGCAGATGGGCCTGCTCAATCTGCTGGTTGCCGTGCTGGGTGGCCAGATTCTGGGCGTTTTGGATGGCCTCCAGGGATTTTTGTGTAAATTGGTTCATGTTCATGATACGATTCAACTCCTTTGGACCTGCGGGGGCTGCCCGCGGCCAGTCTGCCGTTCTGGTTTGTAGTATACCCCGCCCCGCCCAAAATTCATGAACTGCGTGTAAACAATTAGCACTCCGGTTGATGGAGTGCTAATTCCGCTGCTTGCACAACTCCAGAAACACCCGGAACAGCGCCCCGCCGTCCACCGTATCCGGCCTGGCCAGCGCTCCGGTCATCCGCTCCGGGTGGAATTGGACGCAGAGCAGGGGCAGGCTCTCGTGCTCCGCCGCCTCAATCACCTCCGCCGTCCCGTCCGACCACCAGGCCGACGCCCGCAGGCCCCGGCCCAGCCGCCCCAGCCCCTGGTGGTGGCTGGAGTTCACCGGAAACACCGGGCCGTACAGCCGGCGGAGGAGGGAGCCCTTCTCCGCCTGGATGGCGTGGACCCGGTCCCCTGTCTCCCTCTGGTGAAAGGGGACGACGGCGGGCCCCAGGTCCTGGACCAGGCCTCCCCCCAGCCACACATTGACCACCTGATGGCCCCGGCAGATGGCGAAAACCGGCTTTTCCGCCCCGCAGAAGGCGTCCAGCAGGGCCAGCTCCGCCTCGTCCCGGGCCCGGTCGATCCCCCGGGAGCCCCGGTTCTCCCGGCCGAACAGGGCGGGGTCCATGTCCTCCCCGCCGGCGAGGAGCAGGCCGTCGTAGCTCGGGTCCGGGTCGGGCAGGTAGCGGGCCTCTCCATCTCCCCCCGCCGCCCTCAGCGCATTCAGATAGCTCCCGGCGTTCCCCCCGCCGGTGGAAATTAAAATTTTTGGTTTCATGCCCCAGCTCTCCTTTGATTCAGATCCATTCGGCGCGCCGCCCCACCGCCGGTCACGCATCACGCGGGTAGCGGATGAAAGCTCTTTTTGCCTCCTGTTTCTTCCCTCCACCGCCCCCGTCCCGTCGCCGTCGTGGCTCGGAACGCCGCGCATCACGTGGGTGGCGAGTAAAAGCTCTTTTTGCCTCCTGTTTCTTCCCTCCACCGCCCCCGTCCCGTCGCCGTCGTGGCTCGGAACGCCGCGCATCACGCGGGTGGCGGAATGAAAGCTCTTTTTGCCTACTTTTTCTCTCGAGAAAAAGTAGGGCGAGAAAAAGTAAGGCCCTGGGCCAGCAGGGCGGCGGCGTACACCGCCAGCCCCAGCAGGGTGCAGGCCAGCGCCGACCAGCCCTGGCCGCAGCCCGCGTCCAGCATCACCCGGAACAGCAGATTGCACCACAGCCCCATGAGCGCCGCCGCCAGCAGGGGCCGGACAAACCATTGAAAGGCCTTCACCCGCAGCCCTGCGGCACGGAGCACCGAGGCCAGGTTCAGCCCCGCCCCGGCCACTCCCGAGGCCACAAACCCGGCGGCAAATCCCGCCAGCCCCCACCGGGACACGGCAAAAAAGGTGAAGGCCAGCTGCACCACGTCGCTGACAATGGCGTTTCGGGCCCCCTTTCCCTGGAGGCCCAGGCCGTTGAGCGCCCCGGACAGCACCGACTGCCAGCACCCCAGCAGGGTGCCCGCCGCCAGGGGGAGGATGAGCTCCCCCACCCGGGGGTCCCGGAACAGGGCCCGGCCCACCGTGGGGCCCACCACTGTCAGCAGGGCCATGGCCGGGGCCATGAGCAGCGAGGTGGCGGTCATCACCCGGTCCAGAAAGCGCCCCGCCGCCCTCCGGTCCCCCTGGGCGGTGCGCCGGGAGAGGTCGGGCACCATCACCAGGCACAGCGCCCCGATGAACCCGGTGGGCAGCCCCAGCAGGGGCAGGGTCATGCCGCACAGCACCCCGAACTCAGACATGGCCTCGGACAGGGCCATCCCCCCCTCCACCAGCTTGGCGGGGATGAGCACCGCATTGGCGCTGCCCAACAGGGTGCCCAGCAGGGAGGTGGCCCCCACGGGGGCGGCGATGGCCAGCAGCCGGTGGCCGCTCACCTCCATCCCCGGCTCCCCCGGGGGAAAACGCCGCCAGTGCCGCCGGAACAGCAGGGTGAGGGCGCAGGCGGAAAACACCTCGCACAGCACCATACCCAGGGCGATGAGGCCCACCGTCTCCTCCGCGCTCCGGGGCAGGAAGGCCAGCAGCAGCCCCAGCACCGCCGCCGCCCGGATGAGCTGCTCGGCGGTCTCCACCGCGGCGGGGGGCCGCACCCGGCCGATGCCGTAAAAGCAGTGCTTGTGCAGGTTCTCCACCCCGGTGAGCAGCATGCACGGCACCATCACCACCACCCCCAGCCGGGTGCGGGCGTCCCCCAGCAGGTAGACGGAGATGGGGTCGGACAGGACAACCACCCCCAGCCCCAGGGGGAGGGCCAGCAGGAAAAAGCACCTCAGCGCCCGCCTCAGCACCGCCCGCACCGTACCGCTGTCCCCCAGGGCGTGGTACCGGGCGGACAGGGTGGACACCGCCACCGTCAGCCCTACGGCGGTCACCGACATGAGCATGGAGTACACCGGCATCACCAGCTGATACAGCCCCATGGTCTCCGCCCCGATAAGCCGGGAGATGGCCATGCGGTACAAAAAACCCACCACCTGGGCGAACAGGCCGGTGGCGGTGAGCAGCAGGGTCCCGGCCAGGATCGTGGACAAGGGACAGCCCCCCTTCTGGATAGCGTGTTGTCTATCCATATGAAGGGGGGCTTGTCAGACATTCATAACCATGGCCTCCGGCGGCCTACTTTCTGCCCGTGCAGAAAGTAGGCAAAGACACGCTCAGGGAGACAGCCGCCGGTTCGGCTGCGGCCCGCACCGCGGGCCTTGCTCACAGGCGGCCCTCCCCCTGAGAACCCCCTAATTGCGGGGGACCAATTTACGAAAAGCAGGCTGTGACCCTTCCGGCGCGCAAGGCCTTCGAATGCGTTTCTCCATGGATGCCGCTCAGCCGCTTCCCTTTCTCCAATCCATTCCGTGGGCGCAGGACACATTCCGCGCCTGGGGGGCGGGGTTTTACAACCGGAACGCATAAAACCCGCACATCTCGTCCCGGCGCAAAACTCGAACCCCCAGGCGCAGTCTGTGGACCGCACCCCTTCTCAGTGCCGCGCCCACATGCGGCAACCCAATAGGGCTCCCCGCATCCCGACCCCTATGCGCCGGAAGGGGCAGCACTTACGTTCCGTAAATTGCTCCCCTGGGGTACATAGGGGCCGAGGCCCCTATGCGCACTCTTTGCCTACTTTCTCTTGCGTGAGAGAAAGTAGGCCGCCGGAGGCACTCCCCCTGACAGGGGACACCCCGCCGGAGGCCGCCGCCTCCGCGCTCTATCGGGGTCCCCGCAAAGCCGTCCTTTGGCTTTGTGGGGGAGAGGAGGGCAACGCAATGAACGAGCTTTCGGCAAAGCCGGAAGCGAGAGATATGAAGTTTGCCCCGACGTTGTCACGCTGCGCCTGTTCGCGACGCGCGGCTTCGCTCTTCCCTGTCACGCTGCGAAGCGGCCAGGACGCTCGGGCGCTTTCGCTGCGACTCAGGCAAAACCCAGTCCCACTGTGTGGGC
>ERZ808037.1517-NODE-1517-length-14651-cov-2.982229_pt1 | contig 14651 bp, 10 predicted proteins | sample MGYA00380190_ERZ808037 | MGnify/ENA primary metagenome ERZ808037 (study PRJEB31490, sample SAMN06133399) | mouse gut metagenome | isolation source: J9 | host: mice | place: China: Chengdu | collected 2015-05 ... | reverse complement strand
TAAATATTGTCAATGGCAGGGCGCCCTATTTTGTCAGCACTATGGATACAAGCGATAGGAACCTGGTCAAGTTAAAGCTTGGCTTGAGCAAGATTACCCGGGCGGGGAATACCAACTTAAAAATGACGGTGGCGGATACGCCCAGCATATTTGACGGGTGTATCCAGACGGAATTTGATATCAGCAGTAATATAGAAACCGTATGGAAGCGATACGACTTGGATTTACAAAACAGGAACGGCGGGATTTTGCCGGCAGGGCAGGAAAACAGGTTTTTCCTCAGTTATGTTTATATGGAAGGGAACAGGCTGCGGGAGGAAAGTATGCTGATTGACTATCCGTTATTCCGTTTTCTTTTGATGGCAGCCGACGATTACCATATGGATAGGAATGGTATTTCTATGGAGGAATATGCGGTGAATACTTTTTACCGGAAGGTGCTGCATTCCATGCCGGATGCTTACCGGAAAGCACATATCCGGTTTGATGAAGCAAAACGGAAGGATTATATAAATTTCAGCCTGGAATTAAAACAGCAGAATCTCTTTTTATTTGGGAACAGCACAAAGGTGATGATTGAAAAGGAAGCAGAGGCTTAATCTGAAACATAAATTTTCTACTCTCAACTTTGCACCGGTGTTCCAATGCTTGCAGGCTGAGGGAAAGGCATGGTTATTAAAATGAAAAATGAGGCATTGACGGCTCTTGTAGGTGTTTCTGCGTCTGAGACACCAAAATATTTATTGTTGAATAATTTTCTTGCTGATTTCTTTGAAGCGCGGAGCCATGAAGAGGACGATTATACATTTTCTTTTTTTGAAGAACAGGGGATATTAGTCTGCCAGGAAAGCAATTCTGAAGTGAAAAGGGATTTGGAGCGTTCTTTTGAAAAATTTCTCCAATATTTTATGGGAAGAGAGATGTTATCGGGGATTAAGAGTGGGAAAGAGAAGATATATATGCCCCTTTCTCTGGACATGCTGGGAAGCGCCAATGTGAATTTGCGCCATCTGCTTTATCATTTGGCCCTTAGCGGCGGGAAACCTTCCGAAGAGGAACGGATACGGGAGGAATTGTATCAATATTTATATGGGGATTCTACCGGAATCTATGATATTGTGAGGCGGTTTTGCGGTATTGAAAAGGGGCGGAAGGACAAGGTAAAAGAACCCGGAGGTTTTGAAAAACTAAGGGAAGAACCTTTTTTTAAAAAGTTGGGAAGGCGGTTTTATAAGGATTTACATTCCCTGCTGACACATCCCTATTTCACCGGGCAGGATTTTTATAAAAGGCTGGATGATTTGGCCATGCTGCTGACTATGTATGTGGTATTCTATTTTATCCACCGGGTAAGGCCGGAGACGTCAGGGATGCCTGTTTTATTATGCAAAGGCTCTACTGACAGCGGATTGAACGATGGCGGGCTGCATCGTGCCTGTACGTCTAATTACCAGTCATTCCGGGATAGCTTCTCGGATTTATTGTCCGGCTTTTATGTAGGAAGGGTTATGGAACAAAGGGAAAAAGAAGCAGGAGAAGAAGCCGGAAATGCGGACGGGAACAGGATAGGGCAGGAGAACAGAAATGCGGATGGAAACGGAAAAGGACAGGAAAGCAGAAAAAGGGATGGAATCAATGATGCAGAACAGGGAAAGGAGACTTTTATTGTAGTCAGCAACCGGAATGGGGCTATCCACATCGGGGATGTACCGTTAAAGGAATATTTGAACCGGGTTTTTGACGCGAATTACCGGAATGATGAAAGGCTGAACCAAAAGGCAGGGGATGTTTTTCATTTGCAGATAGGGGAAAGATTAAATTTGTCGGTGGAAGAATTTGTGGATTACTATATGCAGTTGACAGGGAAAATATCGGGAACAAACCAAACAAGGATTTTTGGCGTATTGCAGGGCAGCGGGAAGGAAATTGGGTTTGTATATCCGGCAACCCGTTCCAAATATAAGTATTTTGCATTATCCGGTGAATTGACCGCTTTTTTGGTAAGGCTATATCTGACGACCAAAAAGGATGTGGAATTTGCCTTTTTGGATGATTTTATAAAACATTTGGAAGATAATTACGGGATTTATATCCGAAAATGCAACAAAACAGAGCGGCTGGTACAAAAGTACAAAATCCGTGTAAAACAGCAGGAATTTAGCAGGAATGAACAGGCTTTTTTGGAAACATTGGATCAGGTCAATTGCCTCATCCGGTTATCTGACAGCGGTTATGTGGTGACGTTGCCGGAAAAAAAGGGAGAATTTAAATTACTATGAAAGAAGATAAAGGTAAAGATAAGGATAAGGAGATTTTTCGGCTAACGGCGAAATATTTGTCTGCCTATATCCGGGAATTGACGGACGGAAAAGAAGAAGTATTTATAGCAATTACGGATATCAACGCGGAAATGCTGCCGGATGAGTATTTACTGCCGGTAGAGGGATGCCGGTTCGTCCGGGCGGAACAGGAAGATTATGCGGATGCTGTACGGTACCGGAATGACGGAGAGGTGAAGAAGCTGGTGCTGCTTTGCTCGGATTCCATAAGAAGAATTGATTCGCTAAAAGATTTTATCGAATATCCGATAATACCGGATGACAAGAAACGGTTATGGAAACTGCTGGTTCAGACGTTTGAAATTACGGAAAGAGACGGAACTTTGGAAGAGTATGTCTATACTTTGGTGCAGAACATACCGGTGGACATCAGGGAATTGATGGAATATTTAGGGGATTGCATTTCCAAAGAAGGAGATTGCATTAGCTTTTCCAGAAGAAAAATTAACGATAATGTGAATCGGTTCGGTATATGGAGGACAAAAGGCGATGGGCTGAATAAAGGAAGGTTAAAACGGCAAATCCGGTATTCCAAGCCGGATATTGTACGTCAAAGGCTGGAAAAGGCTTTGGAAGATAAAAATATGCCGGAGAAGCTGCGGAAGCAAATGATATACGCACTGGGAAAGGATAAGCTGGAAAAGTTTATTAAAGAATCGGAATTTGAATGGGTGGAGGAATATTTCCGCTATAAAAAGACTGCGAAAAAGCAGAAAAAAGAACCGGTACAAGAGGAACATATTTATAGCTATTCCTATGATATGTGCCTGAAAGAAGCGGGGTGGGATATTGTTTCTGCAGAGAAGGAAATCAAGGCCTGCTGGAAGGAAGAACAGGAGGAATCCGACGGAAGGGGCGGTTCCTTTGCAAAAGCAAAAGAAATATTTGCGGTAGAGAAACAGGAACTGTCGGAATGCAGGAAAAAAATAGAGGATTTGTTTGAGCTGGTAGAAGGGTATGGGATTTTGAAAGAAAAGAAGGAAAAATGGAAATCCCATCTGGCAGAACTTCTTTCCGCTTTTGACCAAGCGGTGGAAAGGGGGGATTACCGGGAAATTACCCCTGTAATGCTTGCCCAATATTGTGAAAATCAAGAAAGGTTCGTGTCCGCATATTTTGCAGCGATGGGATGGCTGTTAATGGATGAGGCGATGAACCATTTGTGTGAAAATACGGAAATCGTTGAAGCGTTCCAGATGTTGTTTTGTAAGGAAGAAAAAGGGCGGATGAAGATGCCTTTTTACCATCCGGCCGTTGGTTTGTATTTCCTCCGGTTAAAAGGGCTGTATGAAGCGGCTTATCAGGAAATGGAAGGGCTTGAAACCATATCGGATATCCCGTCTTTTATGGTAGAACAGGAGAAGCTTTGGTTTCCCATCCGTTTTTTGCAAAAAGGGCATAAGTTGTATCAACTGGATTATACCAGCATCCGGGAACCGGGGAAGATTCTGTTTTATGAAAAAGAAAGCAGGGGCGCTAATTCGCCGGTAAATTTCCGGCTGCTAAACAGTGTCATTGAGGAATATATTGTCCAGAACCCTTATCTGGGAACGCTGTCTGTCAGCATTGTGGACTTGGATGATTTTCAGGGGCTTCCTTTCCTGCTCCGCAGGCTGCAGAAACTGGTGAATGGAAAAACCTGTCTTTTAAGCAGGATTACGATTCAAATAGTCAGTATAAGGGAAAGGGAGCTGAAACGGGAACTGGAAAGATTGTATCATAGGGGGATGGGAGACCCGGGTGTTTATTTCCGGTTTATCAAGGGGAAGTATGTAAACGGCGGGAATGAGCTGGAAATCAAAGATTTGCTGGAAGGATGCGATTTGCTGTTTTTTGCGGATACGGATGTTATCTACAATTCCAGCAAAATGGTTAGATATGTCCAGGAACCCAATGAAGTAAGAAGAAAGCTGGGGAACTTTGATTTAAAGGAGCAGATGGGTTTTCTGCAGACCGGCAGGAATCATATAGAGATTTTGTGGGATACTTTGCAGCGCATCCAGAACGGGGGAGGCGCGGTTTTGTCCAAGTGGAACAATCAGGAATTAAATATGCGCAAGTTGAAAGAAATCAGCGCAAAGGTGCAGGATGACGCCCACTTTGAAGCCGTCATCATTAGTGCAAACGAGCGTCTGCTGCGGCATATTTACCGGGAAGAGAATTATCAAATCAGAAAAAGCCAGATTAGCGGAAGCGGAAGTATTTTGCTGATGTTATCGCAGAAAAACAAAAAGCAGGAATTGGAAGAAAGGGGGATGGAGGCGGCAGAGATTTCTCTCAGCGGGCTTTTGGATGAACTGTCCGGAGAGGAAGACTTTTGTAAGCAGTTGTTAGAAGCGGAGGGCTTGCAGGAAATTTTTTTACAGGCGGTTTATAGGAACGGAAAGCTTTCTTTCGTGCTTGTGGTGGAGACAAAGGAGAAAGAGGCAGCGGAAGAGGAAACGGAGAGATACCAGCAGTTTGCAGTGGAGCTGGTAAGAGGAGCTTTTGCCGACAGCGGCTATATGATGGCTAAGTTCCGGGAAATGCTGATAAAAGAATTTTATGGGAAGACGGAAAATTACCCTCTGGCGTTGGCGTTGTATCAGGCTGGGAAAGGCAGGAGGAACAGCCCGGAGGTATCGGTGCAGATACAAGAAGCAGGGGAAGGGGTGCATTCCCATTACCTTACCACCGATATTATGGAACTGCTGGATATGCTGGAATTTTTTGAAAAGGTGGTAGAAGTGGATGAAAATTCCGTAACGAGGTTTATGGAATACTACAAGAAAGAAATGTTGCTGCATACCCTGCGTATAGCGGAAGCGGAAGGGCTTTTGGAAACGTCGATGAAAAAGAATATGAAGACTTTATACGAAAGGATAAAAAACTGAAATGACAGGGGAAGAAAAAGATAAGGTAAAAGGCGATAAAAAGGATGATAAGAAAGAAAATAAAAAAGATAACAAGATTGTTATGATAAATTCGTTTAAAGGAGGAGCAGGCAAGACGACGGCAGCCCTTTGCCGATGCATGTCGGAGTATAAAGGAGATACATATCAAAATATATATTATGTAGATTTGGATATACTGGGAACAGGTGTGGAGTATGTCCTTTCTTTGGAAAAACAAAAGGTATACTACAACGATTTGGACGATAGAAAAAACAGTAGACTGCAGGAAAAGGTGCAAAAAATTAATTTAGAAGGTAAAAACCATTTTTTTGCGGCGATTTTGAACCCGGTTTCCAGAAGAAAGGAGTCCTATAGCGGACAGGATAGGCTCCGTTCCTGCCCGGATGTGGAAAGAGGCATTTTCCAAAGCAAAGTAAAGAAGTTGTTGGACAAGATACTGAACGGAAAGGGGAAAAACCTGATTGTGCTGGACTGCGCGCCGGGGATTTCCTATACGGAGGAGTGTATTTTGGCAGATGTCTATGCAATGAGAGATAACGATAAGAAGAGCGTAGAAGTGGAAGAAATTTATGTTACAACGCCGGATGCCTCCCATATCAGGAAGACAGCGGAAAGTTTAAACGAATATGCGGCATATTTGAAAAAAGGGAACCGTACCGTAACCATACTCATCAACGATTTGTTTGACTGCGAAGGGATGTATCAAAGAGAAAGGGAAGAAGGTGAAGAAACATACTTTCTTTTTAAAAAGCAAAATGTTATAAGAGAAATAGAAAGTATTTTCCACATTCCGTCACTGAAAATATTTTATCTGCCCTATAATGAAAATTTATTAAAAAAGAGTATTATAAAAAATGAGGCAAAACTGATAAACCGCCCCGATGACTATGATGTTTGGCCAGCGAAGGCGGAAGTAGAAAAAGAGGACGTGGGGGAAGAGAAAGCAGAAAGGGTAGAAGCACAGAAAGAGGAAATAGAGAAAGCAGAAGCAGAGAAAGAGGAAGCAGAAAAAGGAGAATTGCAGGAAGAGGAAGCAGAGCAAGAGAAAGTGGAAAAGGCGGAAGCAGAAAAAGAGAAAGAAATAAAGAAGGATGAGCATTGAAAGGGGAATCCATGAATAAAAAGGGAAATGTCCGAACCATAAACGACGAAAGAATGTATGATTATTTTCATAATTTGTTGGAAAATATGCCGGTGTTCTTGAAAGCGGGGAAAAAGAAAGAAAAAAAGGGAAGGGCATGGCAGAAGAGCTTAACGTCGTACAACTTTGAACAGATTTATGAAACACGTAAAGCGATATATTCGGAAGTGGAAGTATGCAATGAACTTTGCATGATGGACGATATTCTCCATATTTTCCAGGAGTATTTCCACATCCCGGGTATTGACCGGCTGCTGGTGAACAATTATGGGGCATTGGAAAATGATATCTTTTTGGAATACGATGGGGAAAGCGGTGTGCCAAAGAGGATTAGAGAGCATTATAAACATCAGTACCGCAATGTATATCTGGGTTCCGTATTGATGCTGGATTATGGTTTTCTGGATGCAATGACTGAATGCATCTTGCAATCCAATACGATTTTGTCCAGCTATGTAAAGGCGCAGACAGAGGCGGATGAAGCGGCAGTAAGAAGGGTTTTGTACCAAAGCTATTTTATCGGTGCCATGTTCCATGATATTGGATATCCGCTGGATTTTTTTATGCGGAAGGTGAAACAGATTCATAAGTATGCCCCTTTTTATAAGATTATTTCGTCGAATGTAAAGGAAGAATTTGCAGAGTTGCGTGCTTGTTTGGCAGGCAGTTTATTGTTCGAGCTGGTTCCAGGGGAAAAGATTGAGGAAAAATACAACCGGAATGATCATGGATGCCTATCGGCTCTTAGTTTCCTGTTGAATTTTTATTCTGCGGGGAGTATCTTTTCTTTGGATGAACAGGAGCGTTGTATGGTGGAAATGGCGGCTCTGGCAATTTACCGGCATACAGATAAGTTGGAAAACGATTATATGGTATTTGAGGAAGATCCCTTATCTTATCTGGTGCGTCTTTGCGATGATTTGCAGGAATGGGAAAGATTCCTTTTGCTTATCAATGAAAAACATAATTACTTAAAATGTGCCAAATGCGGATGCATTGTCCAATCGGAAGGGCGTATTTATGAATGCGGGTGCGGTGCCAAGTATGAAAAAATTACGGACATTACAAATAAAAAAGTAAATTATATTAGCCTTTGCAATCAGTTGCAGTTGGATTATAATGAGGAGAAGAAAGAACTGGAAGTTTATCTGGAATTTGATTCGTATAAGCAGATTGAAATATTGCTGGATGACTATTGTGCGGTAGAAAAACGGAAAAGTGACTTGGATAAAGTGAAGAAGTATTTGCAGTTCCAAAAATTTATGCCGAAGATACGGCTAAGGGAAAACCTATCCAATAATCCGGTGGAATTGATTGAGGATTTTCTGGAACAGAAAGGGGTTTCTTTGGAAGAAATAAAGGAGGAGGTGGAAAAGGGGGGAAAATGGAATAAGCATGGAACGGATAAAATGTGGGATTTCCTGAAAGAGCTGGAGTGCTATCAAGAAAAAGAAAAGAAGGAAAATAAATTTGGCAAAAGGCTGGAAAGCGATATGCTTGTTTATGGAAGGAACGCGGTAGAATTTGTGGAAAAAAATTTAGGGCAGATACATTCCCTGATGAAGGAGATGTGCCAATAGGTATGAGATTGATAATACTGGTTAGTATGGAATTGCCAAGAATCCAATAGGTGAATGAAGCATAGGGGTAAGATTGGAAATTATGGATTTTTAATCTCAAGTTTATGTCAGTTCGGCATCTGCAGGCTGAGTATGTGGAAAAGCCGCACGGAAATGGAGTGAAAAATGAAAGAAGGATTAGAAAACGGAAAGAAAGTAAAAAAATATACTTATAGTTATGAAGAGTATGAGGAGCAGGGCAAAGGACCGGACAGCAGGGTGGAGGACATTTTGGCAGACCCTGATTTACCCGGATTGACAGGGATCATTATCGGTGACTGGGGCGATGCCTGGGAAGATGGCTGTCAGACAATGCTGGATAATATTGTGGAGAATAAGGAACGGTTTTCCCATATTGAGGAGCTTTTTATCGGCGATATGGACTATGAGGAATGTGAAGTATCATGGATTATACAAGGGGATTACAGCAAACTTTGGGCAGCTATGCCGCAACTGAAAGCATTGACAATCAAAGGCAGTACGGACTTGGAATTAGGGGAAATCTGCCATGAAGGGCTGGAATCGTTAACGATTATCTGTGGCGGGCTTCCGGTGTCGGTGCTTCGTTCCATTCAGGGCGCAAAGCTTCCCCAGTTGAAAAAACTGCTGCTTTATATTGGGGTTGAAGATTATGGGTTTGACGGGGATGCGGATACCATAAAGGAATTGCTGGAAAAGGCGGATTTCCCGAATCTTACTTATTTAGGCATCGTGGACAGTGAGATACAGGATGATATCGCCAAGATAGTTTTGGAGAGCAAGTTTATGGGGCAGATTCATACGCTGGATTTGTCCAATGGTACTTTGACCGATAAGGGAGGGGAACTGCTTTTGGAGCAACTGCCTTCTTATCCTAATATAAAGAAACTGGATGTCCATTATCACTATTTGTCCGATGATATGGCAGGAAAATTAGAAGGGTTGCCCATAGAAGTAGATATTTCCGAGAAAAACGAACCGGATGAATACAGGGGTGAAATCTATATGAATGCCATGCTGACGGAATGAGGAAGGTGGTGCTTCTGGGGAACCCGGATACAAAGCGGACCGATTATTTTAGGCAGGCGGCAAAAAAGGCAAGTCTGCCTATTTGTTTTGTAGATTGGAACGATTGGGGAAAGCAATGGGAAAGTTTTCCGGAGACAGGATTGTTTTTAAAAATTGACCCGCCGCTTTGGAAAAGCTGTTCCCTGGGAGAACTGGACAGCCTGATAGGGGATTACAAAAGGAAATTGGACAAGCTGGCAGGGATGGCCGATACTTATAAAATCCAATATTTCAATCATCCTTTGGCGATAGCAGGGCTTCTGGACAAGAGGGCTTGCAAGAAGAAATTATGCCAAAAGGGGCTTCCGGTGACGGAAAGCTTAGAGGCGGAGGGAGAGGAGGAGCCAAACCTTCTGTCAGTTGAAATGCTTTTGGAAAGGATGGAAAAGTGTGATATCCATCAAATTTTTATCAAACCGGTAATTGGCTCCGGGGCAGCGGGGGTATCGGCTTTCCGCTGGCAGCCCTGTTCCGGGAAGATGGTGCTTTATACTTGTTCGTTGGAGCAGGAGGGTATCGGTCTTGTGAATACCAAACGGCTTCGCCGGTTTACGGAGCCGGAACAGATTGTATCTTTGCTGAACCGGCTTCTTAATCTGGACTGCATTGTGGAACGCTGGTATGCGAAGGAGGAATATCAAGGATATTCTTACGATTTACGGGCAGTGGTGCAGGAGGATAACGTGGACTTCCTTTTGGCAAGGCTTTCCAAAGGGCCGATTACCAACCTGCATCTGAATAATCATCCCATGGAAGCAGGGATGCTGGGGCTTCCGGCTTCGGTATTGGATTCGGTGGAAGAGATATGCAGAAAGGCTATGGGGTGTTTTACAGGGCTTAGAAGCGCGGGGATTGATATCCTGTTGGAAAGGGGAAGCCTAAAGCCAAGGATTATCGAGATGAATGCCCAAGGGGATTTAATCTATCAGGATATTTATCATCGAAATGTAATCTACAGCCATCAGGTGCAAATTATGAAGGCATGGCTTTCCGGGAGCGGCTATTTGGGAGCGGAAAAGTAAATGGGGAGTTACTTGGAAAAAAATTGTGATTACAGAACAAGTGGAGGGAAAGGAAAATGGATATGAAAGAGGATGCGGAAAGAAGGACAGAAAAAATAACGGAAAAAGAGGTTCCTTTCCGTTTATTCCTTTCTGGCAAAGAGCAGAAAAAACCTTCCGTCGATATGAATCAAGTGGTGGGAAGCTGCGATATTTTATTTATCTGTTTGGATACGTTGCGCTATGATGTGGCGGTACAGGAGGAGGGGGCCGGAAGGACTCCGGTGTTAAACAGATACGGCTTATGGGAAAAATGTCAGGCGCCTGGCAATTTTACCTATCCTTCCCATCATGCCATGTTTGCAGGGTTTTTGCCTTGCCGGTATGACGCCAAGAATTTGGCGGATAGGGAAATGCTGTTTTTCCCCAAAGCCATCGGCCTTGGTAAGAAGACGCCCGAAGGGGCTTACGGCTTTTCCGGCAGTACGGTGATGGAAGGGCTGGGAAAGGACGGCTATGACACATGGTGTGTAGGGGGCGTTTCTTTTTTCGATAAACGTTCGGATATTGGAAAGGTATTCCCCGGCTTTTTCCAAAAAAGTTACTGGAACCCTTCTTTTGGCTGCCCGGTTAAGGACAGTACGAAAAATCAGGTAGATTTTATATTGAAAAAGATAGATTCTGCGGAAAAAGAAAAACACATTTTCCTTTATTTAAATGTGGATGCCATCCATTATCCAAATTATTTTTATCTGGACGGCGCATCCCATGACGATTTGTCGAGCCATGCGGCGGCTTTGCGATATGTGGACGGCGAACTGGGGAGGCTATTCGATGGTTGGAAAGAAAGGCGGGGCAGCACTTTCGTTATTTGCTGTTCGGACCACGGAACCTGTTACGGTGAAGACGGCTGCCAATTCCACGGCATCCATCATCCGGCAGTAGATACTATCCCTTACAAACATTTTTTCTTATAAATAGCAAATTGTAGATAGCCCATTGCAAATACTGCAAATACTTATTGATAGCACTGGAAAGGATAATAGCCATGCAACTTTTAGCATCTGATTATGATGGAACATTAAAACAGTATTCCGATAAGGAGAAAGGACTGGCGGTAGAAGAAAAAGACAAAGACGCGATTAGTACATTCAGGAAGAAGGGTAATCTGTTCGGAATTGTTACAGGGCGCTCCAAAGGTATGATAGACCCGGAGCTAAAGAAGTATGGAATCGAGACGGATTTTCTAATTGCCCAAAACGGAAGCACGATATGGAGCAGGGATTTCCAATTGCTTCATGCCTGCGAAATAGACCATGAGACTGCCGTAGAGCTGGCAGATGTTATAAAACGGAAAAAAGTAGTCTGTTTTGGAGCGGCTGATTTGGAAACATCGGGTATTTTGTATGATAACAGGCAGGACAGCGATGATTTGGAAAGGATAAGAATGCAGATAAAAAAGTTGACGGAGGAAACTTTCCGGCAGATGACAGTTATTTCCTTTTTTATCAGAAATGAATCCGATAAGGCGGCAGAGCTGTTGGCGGAGGAGCTTGCCCGGTTATTCGACGGACGGTTATCGTTCCACTGCAATAAAGAAGCCATTGATGTGACGGCATATGGGATTAGCAAGGAGACAGGGGTGCGGTGGATTGAGGAATATTATCATCCGGATAAGGTTGCTGTCATAGGCGATGCGCTCAACGACTTATCTATGATTAAGGCATACCACGGTTATTACATTACCAGCGGCTGTGCCGGCTTAAAACAATATGCGGAACGCGGTTTTGCAAATATAAAAGAATGCCTTACGTATATGATGGGGGAAGCGGATGAAAGTAAGAGTCGATAATATCATCTATCAACTGGCAGGAAGCGACGACCCGTTGACGGCAGACGAGCTGGGGAAAAAGCTGGCAGTCAGTTCGAGGACGATTAAGTCGGAAATGGCGGAGGTAAGAAGTGAACTGAAAAAAGTAGGGGCCGAGCTGAAGGCAAAGAGGAACGAAGGTTATTCGATCATCATTGTGGACAGGCAGGCATTTGATGACTTTTATGCACAACTTGTGCTTCGTGCGTCGGTAATGAACAACTATTATGCATTGGATGGACAGGCCAGGTTTTTGTATATTACAAGGAAACTAGTGTCTTCCTCCAAATATGTGCGGATAGAGGATTTGGCCGACGAAATGTTTATTTCCCGCAGCGCGCTGCAAAAATCCCTGACAGAAGCAATGATATTTCTAAAAAGCTTTCATCTGGAATGGGAGAACAGGAAAGGGCTTGGCATTAGATGCTATGGAAAGGAATATCATGTGCGTATTGCGATGACGGAGCTGTTTGCCGTCCATTTCCATAAAGCGGTATTGAATGATGCCGGGATGGAATACAGCAAGTGGCTGGAATGTGATTTTGAAGAAAGGCAGAAAATACGGCATACTTTTTTGAAAGTCCTTCGGGAAAGCGGGCTTGGAACCTCCGATATCAATGCACAGAAGCTTTCTATTTACCTGCTTATTGTGAGGAACCGCTGTAATGCGGGCTATCGTTTATGGGTGGGCAACCGCTGTATGGAAGAAGTCCGTTTGACAAAAGAGTACGAAATCGCAAAACGCATTTTCTATCATTTAAGTGAAGCCTTTGAAGGATATCATCTTATGGAAGAGGAAACGGTATTTTTTGCGATTTATCTTATGACGCTGGAGGATGTTTCTTATCGGCTGTGTCTGGAACAACAAAAGCCGGAAAACCGTTTCCCGCTGCAATATAAAAAGGCCGCCTCGTACGGAAGGGCGCTGTTGGAATATATAAAAGAAAGGCTTCATATTGATTTTTCCGTGAATGAAAAAGCAGAATACATGCTAATGGCTGGCATGATTCCTATTTTGGGGCAGTTCCGCTATGAATTGAATGGATTTAAAAACTTTTGGTATTATGATGAAAATTATGCGATGCGAAGCCCGGTTGCATTGAAGATTGCAAGGGTGATGGCAGGCTATATTTGGGAAAGGGAGAAGAAAGAAATTTCCAGTTCCATCCTTTTGAAATTGGTGGGTATTATTTACCAAATCATAGCGGAGCAGGAATACGATATCCGTCGGATGAAACTGCTGTTGGTCAGTTCATTAGGAATCGATGGAAATGAAATCAACAAAATGCGTTTATCATCCAGATATGGGCAGTTTATTGAAAGCTTTACTTTTGCAGAACTGTATGAAATCAGGGGGATGAATGAAAAAGAATATGATGCCATACTGTTGGATATGACCAATGCCGCTTATAACTATGATTTGCCGTACAGCCCTTTGCATGTCATCCCGATGCAAAAAGAAATGGATGGGGTATTTAATAAAATATTGCTGAAGGCATACCAGATTAGCGGGCTATTGCCGGAAAAGGGGAAGGTTCATGTTTATTTGGACTTTGCCTATGAGAATGAGAAACAGTTTTTCCAGTTTATCAGCTTCCGTCATTGTGCGGATGCCAGTAAACAGCGCAGGATGCAGCAGATTCTGACAGAAGATGAAGCGTTGATGACACATTGCAGTATGTCTTCCCAGGCAGCTGTCATAATCGGGGAATACGAAATGACCAAAACGGAGAGTGTGGAGCTTTATTGCCTGCAGCATGAAGGAACATGGTCCAACGATAAGATTCGTTATATCCTTTATGTATGCGTGGACTGGAAAGATGATTTAAAACGTATGAAGGCGGTAGAAAATGCGGTGTATCAACTGACAAATGATGAAAAGAACCTGAAAGAGTTTGAAAAGGACAAGGATTCCATTTTAGAAAAGATGGTGTACCAGTACATGAAAAATGTTTGATTGGCAGAAGGTATAAGGAGACAGGGAAGAAAGGCTGTCTCCTTATTTTTTATGGGAAATAACTATACTATTGCACTAATTTAGTGAATGTATTAAAGTATTTCACTTATTATATGAAATAATTAGTGTTGATAAGATGGAAAAATTATATTAGGATAAATATAGAAAATAGAATATAAAACGACAAAAAAAGTGGAAAGGAGTCCGATAGTAGATATGCTGAAAATATTTATTTCTTCTCATGGGAAATTTGCAGAGGGAATCAAAAGCTCTCTACAGATTTTGCTGGGCGGATGTGAAAACATTACGGTATTTTCTGCCTATGTAGATGAAAGCAGCGTGCAGGAAAAGCTGGATGAATTTTATGCAAATGTCTGCGAAGAGGATCAAATAGTATTGCTTTCCGATTTGTATGGGGGTAGCGTAAATTCGGTGATGTATACTTATTTGAATAGGGAAAATACTTATCTGATAGCAGGCATAAATCTGGCTTTGGTGTTGGAACTGGCAACGAGGGAAACGGTTACAAAACAGGAGCTGGAAGAGCTGGTTGCTTCATCAAGGGAAATGATGATGCTGTTGGAGCTGGAAGAAGGGGATAGCGGTGTAGAGGATACATCTGCCGGAGAGGAAGAAGATTTTTTTTAAGGAGAAAATAAGAGAAAACTGGCTAATGCCGATTTCCCAAGTTTGTGCCTGCGCGGCGTCAACAAACTTGGCAACAAAGCCGCGCAGAAATGAGGTTAAAAATGATAGCAATGGTAAGGTTGGATGAACGTCTCA
>ERZ808037.1516-NODE-1516-length-14657-cov-11.162140_pt1 | contig 14657 bp, 5 predicted proteins | sample MGYA00380190_ERZ808037 | MGnify/ENA primary metagenome ERZ808037 (study PRJEB31490, sample SAMN06133399) | mouse gut metagenome | isolation source: J9 | host: mice | place: China: Chengdu | collected 2015-05 ... | reverse complement strand
GCACCTTCTCCTCCATTTACTATTCAACCTTTTCATAACGTCCCTGCTGCGGGGAGGCGTAAAAGCATACCCCTGCTTAAGATTCAATGATCATACTGCAAAAAACTGCCCAAGGCGGTGATTTAACACTCCTTGGGCAGTCATATTATTATATTGTCAGGCAGTACTGTTTATCCAATCAGGCATTTCTTCCCCTGAAATGCAAATCCATATTTTCTGATCTGCTCTGGTCTGAATCCTTCGGAAATCAACTCGGCCTCATACTGTTTTTCTTCTATCTGACGATGTGCATTTGACAAGGTATCTTCCAAAGTTTCCTCATCATCGTCAGGATCAATCACCTTGAATTCAAAGATAAATGCTTTTGCAGTCTTATCAACGGGCTTCATCATTACATCATAGCGTCCATAACCGCTTTCTCGGTTCGAGCATATTTTATACGTATCAGAAAGGTTGACCACCATTCCAAGCACAAAACCATGGTAGAAGCGTTCAGGTTCAGTATCACTGGAAGGTTTTGTGCCGCTGTCAAAAGAACTGAATGTATACAGAGCGACTTTGTTCATAAAGGTATTCATCTTCTTTACATGATCATTCAAAAGCGCCTTAATAAACTCGTTGTAGTATATTTCTGTATCGCTTTCAAACCAACCTTTGATAAGTCTTCGAAACATTCTTTTTACCTCAAGATTTGTTAATGTAAGTGTATACCAGAGATCGCCTTCATCTGTAGCTTCCTCCTCATATTCCGGCAGGATTATTTCTAAATTGATTACCTTTAGGTATCCAGTTGCAAGCAGCAGACTCCAAACGGCATTCGAAGTGCCGTCAAGCTGGTCGAACACGATTCTTTCATCAATCTGAGTTGTAAAACTCTTTCCAGCCAAGAGATCTTCCATCGTTTGTTTGACAGTGGCGTTTCCTTTTTGGATCAACGTATTAACCAGACCATTTCCGCTTGTATTTGACCAGTAGGTATCATACTTTCCTGCTTTTTTTATAAAGGACAGAATCGACCATGGATTGTAGATATCTGTGTGGTTTCCAAAAGTAAAACCATCATACCATCTTTTAACCCGCTGTTTCTCAGCACCAAGTCCTGCATTGTCAAGTGTTTCAAAGACTTCTGTTTCTGTAAAACCGAATGCAGATGCATATTCCACCGATGTAGTTGTGATTACATCCAGATTATTCATGCCAGTAAAAATACTTTCTTTGGCAATCCTCGTTATTCCAGTGATCAATCCACGTTCAAGATAAGGGTTTGTCTTGAACGTGGCATTAAAGAAACTGCCGAAAAAATGAACAGCCTTCTCCCAGTAACCATAAATCCAAGCTTCCTGCATGGGAGTGTCATATTCGTCAAGAAGGATAAGGACTTGTTTATTATAATAACGCTGCATAAAATTTGTCAGCGAATAAACTGCATCTGACACCATTTCATCGTCGGTTCCGGGAATTATATTTTTATAATAATTCTTTTCATTATCACTCAGCAAAGTTCCCTCGAGCAGATAGCGGTTTTGTTCAAACAAATCCGCTATCACTTTGGTGATTTTGTATGTCATCTCTTCATAGCTTGTTGCCTTGATATTTGCAAAGCTTAAAAATATTACAGGAAATGTACCTTGAAGTTGTCTGTACTGGTATTTTTCCCAGACAGACAACCCTTCGAACAACTCGCATCTGCCAGCATATTCACATGAAAAGAAGCATTCAACCATACTCATATTCAGGGTTTTACCAAAACGCCGCGGGCGCGTAATCAGTGTAACTTTATCAGCATTATCCCACCAATCCATAATGAAATGTGTTTTGTCAATATAAAAGATCTGCTTCGTTCTTATCTCGGCAAAATTCTGATAGCCGAGTCCCACTCTGTTTTCATTCATCTGCTTTCCTCCGTTTCTGATAAGCATAGATTTATTTATATTATACAAGACATATATGATTTATACAATTCGTATCAGGAGAATGTCGAAATATATAGGACATACATAAAAACACAGGAAAATATTGCAATGGATTACACCTTGAAAATCATTATAAAGTTGATATAATATTGAAGTGTAAATCACAGAACGCAAAATGATACAAATTAATATAGGAGAAAAACGATGTATCGTACAGGAAAGAAACTAATGGCAGCCCTATTATGTGCAGTATTATGTGTATCGGCAACTGCGGAGGTGTATGCTGTTCAAATTGACAACAAGGAAGAATCAACTTACACCTCGGCATTAACAGAATCAGCGTCAGAGGAGACTGCTTCAACGGAGATATCTTCAGAATTAACAGAATCAGAGGAATACTCTTCTGATTTACCAGAAACTAATTTGGCTCAACCAGAATCAGGCGAAGCACAAACTTCGGAGATCGAATCAGATTTCTCAGAAACATCCGAAGCGGAGACTGTTGAAACAGAGCCTGTTGAAATAGAAACTGAGGAGCAGGTATCTGAAACCCAAGAGGAAGCTGCTTCGACGGAAACTGTCAGTGAAAGCGAGACTGAATTAGAATCTGAAACTGAATCAAAAACCGAATTAGAATCTGAATTAGAAACAGAGACAACGCTGACCGAAACAGAAACCGATATAGAAAACCCTGTCCAAACCGAAAGTGAGCTGCGCGATGCGTTAAAACGAAGAATGGAAACAGACGGATTTATCGCTTCGGGATACATTGACAGCGGAATGGAGGCAGAACCACTGGGTAATAGCAAATCCTCTGTATTTACTCTATCCGAGCGTTCTGTTCCATCGCAGTATTCCGCATTAGAGCACGGACAGGATACTGCGGTCAAAGATCAGGGAAGTTGGGGCTCGTGCTGGTCATTTGCCGCAGTGGCTCCTGCTGAAAGCCAATACAAAGCACTGACAGGGACAGAGGCGGACATGTCAGAAAGCCACTTGGTCAACTTTTTTTATCATAATGACTTAACAGGACCAGATGGAGGACTTGAGGGAGATGCTGTTATACCACTTGCGACAACCAAAGTGAATAATGGCGGAAACAATATGTTTACTACTTTTGCAATGGCAAGATGGACGGGGATCGCGGATGAAAAAACACATGCAAGCCTAGTATATCCCAGCGCAGAACAGACCAGTCAGACAAAGGAGCTCAATATTCCACAGGAATATGCACACACAGATCTCGTCCATATGCAGAACGCCTATTGGATTCATAAAAGTGATACAAATGCCATTAAACAGGCAATTATGGAAAAAGGTGCGGTTGCCACTTATTACAAGCATGATGAGTTCCATAGCAGTAATTATGTAGACAAATCAGAGTATAGCGGACCGACCGTTTATTATAACACCATTGATTATGGCGATAATCATGCAATTGCGATTGTTGGCTGGAATGATGATTTTGACAGAAATCTTTTTCAGTATACAGCAGGCAACAACCTTGTGACACAGAAGGATATTCCGAAAAAAAATGGGGCATGGCTTGTCAAAAACAGTTGGGGAACAGGATACGGTGATGATGGTTACTTCTGGATGTCCTACGAGGAAGCCTCCTTGTCAGATACTATGCTTGCTTTCGACTTTGAAAAAGCAGATAATTACGACCATATTTACCAATACGATGGCTCCGCTGGTGTACGATACCAAAGCGCTGAAACAATGACAGCAGCGGCAATTTACAAAGGTACAGGAAATCAGCTTCTAAAAGCTGTTGGTGTCGGTGTCGCATCTGTTGGGACAGATTATACCATTGAAATATACACAAATTTGACGGATCTGAATAATCCTCAATCCGGTGAACTGAGTTCGCGGACGAGCGGAACCACAACGTTTCAGGGCTACCATACAATCAAACTGGAAAAATGGGTGCCAATCGCTGAAGAGGAAACTTTCAGTGTCGTTGTCTCATTGTCTGGTGGAAAAATAAATGATGAACCGGGCGCTGCGCTCTTTGTAGATCAGTCGTATGACAACGGTGGTGCGGTGCGTTTTGTGGCAAAGACGAATCTGGGTGAGACATTTATAAAAAACGACAGCCAATGGACAGATGCCGCAGGTGACAGCGTACAAACCAAAGTTACATACCGAATCAAAGCATATACCACGGATGGCGAATTTAATCCGCCGCAGGAAAACATTCCATTAACCCCACAACTCCTCAAGGACATTGACGCACAGGAATTTAATGGTACCCTCAACGAACCAGCCATCGAGCTTCGCTATTTGGGCGAAGCGCTTGTCCAAGGCATTGATTTTGAAGCTGCCTACTCAAACAATGACAAGGCAGCGGACAAAGACAGCGAAACACCACCAAAGGCAGTCATAACAGGCATTGGAAAATATGTCGGAACCATCGAACAGACATTTACAATCCTTCCCAAAGAGCTCACGGAGGAGATGGCAGCTCCTGCCACAGTGCCATACAATGGAACTGTACAAGACGATATTGTAATACAAAATAACGGGATTCGCCTTGTAAAAGGAACCGATTACACCATTACTTTTCAAAAGGAACCCCGCAACGCAGGAACATACACGGCGGCAATCACTGGAATCAACAATTATGCGGGCACATTGGACGTGCCGCTCACCATTACCAAAACCGTAATTACGGAGGACATGGTGACTGCATCAGACGGCACAGGCATCATTCCGGCGCAGGCGTACACCGGAACGGCAGTGAAACCAGCCCTTAATGTGCTGGTGAATGGCGCAGCACTGCCCGCTGGCAGTTATTCCGTAACTTACAAAAACAACACCAACGCAGGGGAAAATGCAACTGTTACCATCACGGGAAAGGGGCAATGTCAGGGAAAAGTGACAAAAACCTTTGCCATAACGCCCAAACCGTTAGAAGCCGACACTACGGTTACTGTTGCAAAGGCGGTGTATTCCGGCAAGGCGCTGACACCTGCTGTCACTGTGAAATCGGGCAGTAAAACATTAAAAAAGGGAAAAGATTACACTATTTCCTATGAAAAGAACACACACGCAGTCGATTTGACGGCAGATGCTGCGCCCTGTGTGACTGTGACGGGAATCGGAAATTATTCAGGGAAATTGACACAGCCTTTTACCATACAGCCAAAGGAAATTGCAGAGAGCGGCATCACTGTGCAGATTGCATATGACGAATCGGGCAGCAGGCTGCGTGTGGCGGTGGGCAAAACAGAGCTTGATGAGACACAGTATCAGAAGGAAACGCTTGCGGTATACAAAGCTGGAACAAACACCCGCGTCGGGCTGGACGGGCTGGCGCTGGGTGAAAAGTATGATATAGAAATTGAGCTCTGTGGCGATTACAAAGTGAAAAATAAGGACGCTGCATTCAAAAAGAATGTGGTAAGCCGAAGGGACATCAATGCCCTCAACATTCGGTTTGCAGATGAAAATGCGGTCTATACTTACAATGCCAAGGCGCAGAAACCCAAACTCACCGTACAGGATACAGATGGAAATGCGATATCTTCATCAAACTACACACTTTTATACAGTAACAATATCAACGCCGGAAAAGATACTGCCAGTGTGACAATCACAGGAAAGGGCGCCTACGCTGGAACGCGCAGACTGACATTTTCCATCGAAAAGAAAAAGCTGGACAGCACGGCAGTTCAGCCAGTTAAGGATCAGACCTACACACAAAAAGAAATCTGCCCCGCCGTCAAAGTGCTTGACGGCAAAAAAGCGCTGAAATCAGGAGAGGGAAAAGACTATACCCTTCACTATGCAAATAATGTAGATGTGGCATATGACGAAGCTGGCAACGTAACGGCAGACGCCTATGTCCGGATACAACTGTCAGATAATTACGAACTGGACGCGGAGGCGGCTGTCAAGTACTTTAAAATTATGCCCGCGGCGATTTCGTCCGTGACAGTCTCCAATGCATACTATACAGGCAAGCCAGTGCTGCCGGACAAAGTAACTGTAAAGGCTGGAAAGCTGACCGTGCCAATAGACGCCTATGAGCTGACGGCGGCGAATCACACTGCGGTCTCGACAGGCGCAGTGCTGACCGTGACTGCCAAAGCAGGCTCAAATTACAAGGGCACCAAGACAAAGAAGTTCCGCATTGTCAAACAGGAGCTAAAAAAACTTGTGCTGCCAGTCATACCTGACCAGCCGTTTTTGAACCAGCCAGTAACATTTACGAACTATCCGCTTCAGGATTGGAATGGGCAGGACATCGGGACAGACCAGTACGATATTACATTCAAAAACAACAAAAAACCCGGAAAGGCTTCTGCAATATATAAGGCAAAAAGTGATGGACTTTACAAAGGAAGCGTCACTGTAAAGTTTAATATCACAAAGGCGACAATGGCACAGGCGATTGACTATGATGCGGCGCGCACCATCGAAAAACCTTATACCGGAAGTGAAATCATACTGACTGACGAGGAACTCCGCCAGCTTGCGCCCATAAAAGATTTGCCAAACGAGGCTTCTCTTCCATATACAGTGACTTACAGCAAAAATATCAATGCAGGGACGGCAGTTGTGCGCCTGACAGGGACTGATTATCTGTATGGCAGCAAAAATATGTATTTTACCATCACGCCTAAATCTGTAAAAACACTAGAGATTACAACAGGGACAAGGCAGTTGAATTACAATGATGGCAAGCCCGTGTATCTGGAATTGAAAGAAGTTCGTGACAACGGTACAGTACTCCGGCAAGGGTGGGATTATACCTGCTCCTACGCCAACACGACAAGTAAAGGTATTGCATGTCTGACAATTACAGGCGTCGGCAGTTATACCGGGACACGGTATATTTATTATAGCATTATTTAATAATAATTTTTTAGTACAGTATGAAAAAGGATTGTTAGAAGATCAGAAAGCTTTCTTCTAATAATCCTTTTTTACGTCAAATTTGAATCTCTCGCACATCTTTTTATAGAAAAAATTTTATATTTGGAATAAAAACACAAGTTGAATCAAAAATATCGTGTGGTAACAGAATGCACAGATAGATAAGGAAGAATTAACTAAAAATCGCTTTAAATGCACGCCTTAAATATGAATAGCTTTAACAAGTATTACAATCCCAAATGATATCCTAATAAGTGAACTATGTTTTGAAGGCTGTACACAACTAAGTACCATGAAAATCATAGTTGCGGGCGATACACCTGTCCCTGCTTCTGTTGCAGATGCAAATGCTTTTCAAAGCTGCCCTGCTGAACGCCAGATCATTTTTCAAACACCTGACGGTACAGAATTAAGCAACACCACAACACCCAGTCTGGCATCGGTTGTCAACATATATAAAGCAGTAGATGACGGAAATAAAGACGATTATTTTTGGTATGGCTGGAAATTAAAGGCCCCCACCTATATCGTGACTGTCAATGTCTTAAAAGACTCAAATCCATGGCAGGACCATGATAGAACATTTGCCTTAAAATCAACTGACAGCGGCGAGTTTGTCACAGATTTAAATGATGTAAAAAATGGGGATTATCTTCTATACGATATTACAAACACCTCAACACCCGCCGAAGGATTAGACACAAAGATACCGGTTGAAGTAAAAGATGGCAATATTACAAGCAATCCTGTAGAGTATTATACAGTATCTTTTTACGATCATGATACACTATATGATACAGATACGCCGCAAGCACCGCAGATTATATTAAAAGACAATATTGCTGCCAAACCCGCCGATCCAGTAAAGGATGGATATATCTTTGAAAAATGGGTAAAAGAAAACGACGCAACAACAGAATTTGACTTCAACAATCCGATTATTTCTCAAACAAATGTTTATGCAAGCTGGAAATCTGATGACAAACCAGACGCGTATAAAGTTACGATTGAAGTATATTTGGATGGGAAAAAGTGGACAGAAAACTGCAGCAAAATATTTGCATTAAAAGCAAAAGACAGTGGAAAACTTACAAGCAACCTAAGTGCGGTGGCAGAAGGACAATATGATATCTATGAAATATCTGCTGGTGAGATTGATACCAATGTAGACGTTACGATAAGCGGTGCAGATGCTTCTGCTAGGATAGACTATTATACGGTACAGTTTGTTGATGAAAATGTACCGTATGGAAATGATACGCCACAAAAGCCTCAGATTATCTTAAAAGAGCAACACGCCTCAGAACCAGAAGCACCGACCAAAGAAGGCTTTATATTTGCTGGCTGGAAGGAAATTTTAGAAAGTGATCTGCTATATGACTTTGAGAATACAACCATAACGAACACAATAAACCTCTATGCAGCATGGACTCCGGCAGATAGTGGAGGCAGGCCCGGTGATGAGGAGAATAAGCCCGGCGACGGCGATGGCGAGAATAAACCCGGTGACGGTGATAATCAACAGCCCGGTGACGGTGAAAACAAGCCTGATGACGGCGAACAACCACCCGACAGCGGCGATGGTGAGAACAAGCCCGGTGACGGTAATGGAGAAAATAAGCCCGATGATGGCGAACAACCACCCGGCGACGGTGAAAACAAGCCCGATGATGGCGAACAACCACCCGGCGATGGTGAGAACAAGCCCGGCGATGGCGAACAACCACCCAGCGGCGGTGATGGCGAGAATAAACCCGGCGACGGCGAACAGCCACCCGATGATGGTGAGAACAAACCCGGCGGTGATGGTGAGAATAAACCCGGCGATGAAGAACAACCACCCGGCGGCGATGATCAAAAGCCCGGTGATGGCGAAAACAAACCCGGTGACGGCGACGGCGAGAATAAACCCGATGACGGCGAACAACCACCCGAGGAAGGTGACAACAAACCCGGCAACGGAGATGATCAAAAGCCCGGTGATGGCGAGAATAAGCCCGGCGGCGAAGACAACCAAAAACCTGATAATGGCAATGACCAGAAACCAGACAACAACGAAAACAAGCCAGACAACGGAAATCAACAGTCCCCTGAGAAGGATAGCGGACAAAACCTAAACAAAACCGCCCCACCTGCTATGGATACATCTTTGAACACAAGTACGTTTATGGTAACACAAACAACTGCCTTGCCGTCTGAAGAGAACGCGGTCAATAGCAGTATCCCCAATGAGGTCATAACAGACTATAGTTTTACCAGTCCTGTCAAAGACAAAGAACCCCAAACGGGTGATGAATCCAGCACAGGAATATATAGTATAGTCGCCATACTCGCAAGCATTGTATTGGCTCTGCTGCATTTTGCAGAACACGCTGGCACCAAAGAGCTATTACAAAGTATCAACGCAAAACACAAGTATCCAGACAAACGACAACGAGCAAGTATTCCTTACATTATACATAAAAAACTCAATATACAAAGCAGCAAAAAGAAAGATAGGACATTAAACGGAATATGGACAAGAAGAAAACAATACTATTTCTTATCAGGATAGTGCTTCTGCTCATCATAATAGTATGTCTCGCCCAGATTGGGCAGACATACTATTTGTCTGTCAGGCACAGACAACAGCAGGAAACAATGAGCACTGTAGTAAACACAACAAAACCACAAAATTTAAAACCGCAAACCACACCACCGCAGGAAAGTTTTCTGCAAGAATATAAAGAAAATGACAATAATAAAGAGACTAACACTCCCGAAATGATGGAACGTTTTCAGGCGCTTTATGCTGAAAATAATGATCTCATTGGCTGGCTCTCGATTCCAGATACGACAATTGAAAATCCTGTCATGCAATGCGAAGATGATGAGTACTACCTTCACCATAACTTTTATCGGGAATACGACCCATATGGATGCTTTTTTGTAAAAAGTATTGCAGATGTAAACACACCCTGCACAAACTTCATCATATATGGCCATCACATGAAAGATGGCTCCATGTTTGGAAATCTTGACCTGTACCAAGCGCAGGAATACTATCAAGCGCATTCGTTTATCTCATTCGATACACTCTACGAGGAACGGACATATCAGGTTATGGCAGTGTTTCTGTCACAGGTATATATGGAGCAGGAAGATGTATTTAAATATTATCAGTTCTATCAGGCTGATACAGAAGAAGCCTTTTTGGATTTCTATGAAGCTGTCAAAGAGCTGTCGCTATATGACACTGGCGTGATGGCAGTGTTTGGCGATACCTTCATAACACTCTCGACTTGTGCGTACCATGTGGAGGACGGACGGTTTGTTGTTGTTGCGAAGCGGGTTTCGTAAAAATGCTCTAGTACAGCGCGGTATTACCCGATGAGACATTTTTTACCCTGAAAAGCAAACCCATATTTCCGAATTTGTTCAGGCTTAAATCCTTCTGAAATAAGCTCTGCTTCATACTGCTTTTCGACTATCTGGATATGTGCATTTGCCAGTGTATCTTCCAAGGTAATTTCATTTTCATCAGAATCAAGAACTTTAAATTCAAAAATAAATGCTTTTTCATTTTTGTCTAATGGTTTCAGCATAACGTCATAACGCCCATATCCACTCTCGCGGTTTGAAGTGATTTTATAAATACCTGAGAGATTGACAACCATGCCAAGTACAAAACCATGGTAGAAGCGTTCTGGCTCGGTTTGTTCAGATGGTTTATTGCCGCTGTCAAAGGAACTAAATGTATTGAGCGCAACCTTATTCATAAAGGTATTCATTTTTTTAATATTGTCATTCAGGAGTGCTTTGATAAATTCATTGCAATATAATTCTGTATCACTCGCAAACCACCCCTTCACCATTTTGCGAAACATGCGTTTAACCTCAAGATTTGTCAGCATCAGTGTGTACCAGACATCCCCTTCATTTTCGTTGTTTCGTTCATTATTCCGCATAATCATCTCGGTTTTTAACACTTTTAAGTATCCTGTCGCAAGTAGCAGACTCCATACAGCATTTGTGTTGTCAGTCAACTGATTAAACACAATCTGTTCGTCAATCTGTACCCGAATGCTTTTTTCTTGTAAAAGTTCTTCCACCATTTGCTTGGTGACAGAATTTCCCTTCTGAATCAAAGAATTTATCAGTCCGTTTCCACTCGTGTTCGACCAATAGGTATCATAACTGCCATTCTTACTGATAAAGGATACAATAGACCAAGGATTGTAAATATCAGAAACATTACCAAACACAAAACCATCGTACCATTTCCTGACATTCCATTTTTCTTTGCCGAGTCCTGCATTCTCAAGAGCCTGAAATACTTCTGTTTCGGTAAATCCAAAAGCTGTCGCATATTTTTGAGACGTTGTGGTCACTATTTCCAGATTGTTGAGGTCAGAAAAAATACTTTCCTTAGAAATTCTTGTTATTCCTGTTATCAGACCGCGATAGAGATAAGGATTTGTTTTAAATGTGGAATTAAAAAGACTCCTGAAAAACTCCACTGCCTCATTCCAGTAATTTGAGAGCCATGCTTCTTGCATTGGCGTATCATATTCATCAAGGAGAATCATGACTTCCCTGCCGTGATAACGTTGCAAAAAGTTGGACATCTGACGAAGTGAGCTAGAGAGCATCGCATCACTTGCGCTCCAAGTCATACGATTATAATAACTTTTTTCGTTCTCACTTAATAAAGTTCCTTCGAGCAGATAGCGGTTTTGCTCATATAATTCAGTTATGACTTCTGATATCTTATATTTCATATCCTCGTATTTTGTAGCTTTAATATTTGCAAAGCTTAAAAATATTAAAGGAAAAATACCTTGTAAATCCCTATATTGAAAATCTTTGTCCTTAGATCGCGCGTTCCAGATAAACAACTCCTCAAACAAATCCTGTCTGCCTGCATATTTATTAGAAAAAAAGCACTCAACCATACTCATATTAAGTGTTTTGCCAAATCGCCTTGGGCGTGTAATCAGCGTAACCTTGTCAGCGTATTCCCACCAGTCTCTAATAAAATAAGTCTTATCAATGTAAAAAATATGCTCTGTTCTTACCTCTGCAAAATCCTGATAACCGAGTCCTGCTCTATTTTCATACATCTGTCTGCCTCCATTTCTTTGATAGTTCAAATACTACAATTAATTTTGTTGGAAGTTCTTTTTTATTATACATACTTTTTCAGATTTATACAATCTATGCAAATACATAGATTGTATAAATAACCAAACAAAAAACTAAGAGAAACTCCATTAAGGAAATTTCTCTTAGTTTATCTAATTCTGTAACTTACAAATTATTCAGCAATTTTAATTGTAACCTTCGCAGACTTACCTGAGATTGTCTTAATTGTAACCTTCGCTGTTCCCTTTTGTAATGCTACAATCTTACCGTTTGCATCTACCTTTACATACTGAGCAGATTTTTTGTCCAGAATATAGCTAACAGGTTCTGTATCATAAGCGATTGTATTACCCTGACTCCATTTTGATTCACCAACCGCTTTTTCACCATTTGCAGTTACAAGCTGAGGAGTAAGCTGAGCTGTCTCACCAGCTTTCAGAGATATTGTGTTCTTAGGTTTAACACTCTCTAATCCAGTCACAACCTTTGTAGTCTTATCTGTCACATAAATGTATGCATATGCAACTGCACCACCCTCGGCATAAGCACCAACTTTGATAACGCTACCTACAGGTGTAGTGCCCGGAATCGTAACAGTAAGCTTTTTGTTTTTAGCATCATTTCTAATTCCAGCACCATGCTGATTCTCTAAATCTGCATTAGGTGCTAAAAGACCATTTATTGCAGTTCCTGTGACAGCATCGCGGGACATAACCTTCCACATGATCTTATCTGTTGCACCCTTTGGAGCAAGTGCTTTTACATTCAATGTAACCTTATTGTTTCCTTTTTTAGGATTAACAACAACTGCATTTTTGTTCAGAGTAAGTGTATTTGCCATCTGAATAGGATTGATTGTGATAGTTGCCGTATTCTTCTTCGCAGAATATGCGCCACTCTTCGCTTTTGATATTGTAATGTATGAAGCTTTAACAGTAGCTTTTACTTTGCTTGTAATTGTTGTCTGGAGTGTTGCTTCATTTACCTTAGAATTAATGCCTTTTCCTGAAACTGTCCATGCTGTAGCATTAGAGAAATCCACTATATTTCCCTCAGGATCCTTTCCTGTTGCAAGTGCTACAAAATTGTATGACTGTCCAACAAAGATATCATCTTTTAAAGTTGCTTTGTTTTTAACTAAACTAACTTTTGAAATTTTACTTGTATCTGCTAAATTGTATTTGTCGATTCCAAATGACTCTACATTGCTTTGATCAATCTTTAAATCATAATCATCGTTAATGCTGGTTCCCTTAACTGATACAGATACCTTAGATGTTACGCTTAATCCTTCAACTAAATTCTTCTTATCCAGTTTTCCTTTACTATTTTTCGCATAAAGAATATTAGCTGGTGTTACAATACCTTTGCTTGATACCTTTGCATAGCTTTTATCATTAACTGTCCATGCAAGCTTTGTCTTACCCTGAGGAATCTTTATACCGTTTTTACCATAGAGTACAGCAGTCATCGTTGTAGGTTTGCCAGTATATGTAACATATCCAGACTCACTCCTATCAGGTGCTTCAATCTTAACATCACTTGGTGTTGCTGTTACTGTTACCTTTAATTTTGCAGATTTTCCGCTGGAAGCCTTAACAGTCACAGTTGATGAACCTACACTTACTGCTGTAATAGTAGCTTTATCTCCATTTCCAGTAACATTGATAACTTTTCCTTTGCTGCTTTCAGTCCACGTAAATAAGTCAGTAGTAACTGCATTTGCATCTTTCTTTTCTACAGTTAATGTATTGGATTCTTTTGATACAACTCCATCTACAGCCTCATCTGTTCCCATGTCTATTGCCATCTTATTGTTGGCAAAAGTAAGTTTTGTTACAGGATTTTCTTTAGCAATGGTAATCTTGCCTTCAGCCTTTAAACCGCCCTCTGTAACCATATTAAAAGTGATAATATCACCTTCCAGAGACTTGGTAATTTTAAGAATACCATCCTTTAATGTTGCCTTAGTAGTCTTGTTATTTATTTTCATATTAGAAAATGTAACTGACTCTTGGCAAGCTTTTACGGGAAGCTCTCTACCATTTTTAAACGTGAGGTATGTATAATCATTTAAGTCATATTGTCTTTTTGCAACAAAAGGTGTATCGCCATAGTTAAAAGAAACTCCTGTTGCATGTTCTGTCACTGTTACTATAGCTGTAGCCTGATAGTCACCCGGTGTTGGTCTGTTGGGTTCATCACTATATACTTGCTTATCTGCCTCAATCCATGCTGTGATTTCTGCCTTACCGTCACCTTTGGCAATTACCATCGCTTTTGTGTTGTCATTTTCATCAATGATTCTCACTTCAGCCACATCTGGATTTGAGCTATACCAATGAATGTTCTTTTCGATTTCTGCTTTCTCTTCCGCACTTACTGCCCACTGCATATCTTCCTTGCTAGGATCATAACCATCAAACAGAACTCTAGCCTGAAGGGTGTTTGACTGTTCTTCATCACCTAAATCAAAATCCAGTGTCTCCTTATCCAGAGCAATTCCAAAAATGTTGATATTAAATTCCTCAACAACAGGTGGAATTTCTCCGGGTTTGATTCCACCCGTATTGGTGTTTGTATCCGTGTTTGTATCCGTGTTGGAACTCTTATCCTCATCAGAACCAGTCCCGGTGTCATACGCGTCCGCCAGTCCTGCCGCCGATGCCGTCATTGGTGTAGTGATAACCATGGCGCCCACCAACAGGTATGCCATAATCTTCTTAATAATTTGAT
>ERZ808037.1514-NODE-1514-length-14666-cov-13.817260_pt1 | contig 14666 bp, 14 predicted proteins | sample MGYA00380190_ERZ808037 | MGnify/ENA primary metagenome ERZ808037 (study PRJEB31490, sample SAMN06133399) | mouse gut metagenome | isolation source: J9 | host: mice | place: China: Chengdu | collected 2015-05 ... | reverse complement strand
ATCAAGTCCGGTTGTGTGCTGAGGGAAAACCAAATTGAAAAAGGTATGGGCAGCGCCCATGGCGGGCCATGGCAGCCCCATAAGCTAGAAGATGAACGATTCATAGGCGAGCCTGGAGAGATAAAACCTTCACGTGCGGGAGGAAAGCATGGTGGCTTTCCGCATCTCGGCCTGCCAATCAACTATCCCGGTGGAGCACCTGAATTTAAATGCTATGAGAGGCAAAAGAGGATGGATTCATATATTCGCCCCAATACAGTAGAAGAAAACCGCTTCGAAACGATCAGTGATTTCAAATGGTGTGTGAACTGTGGCGGAGAAGTTCAGTTTGAATGGCATGGAAAGATTTTCGGCATATGGCCAAAACTGCGTAAAACGCCCGAGTTTCCGCTCCAGATGTTGATTTCACAAGTTTTAGTAGACAACATGGGAGCAACTGAAAAATGGTGTGACAATGCTGATGAAGTGCTTGAGTATATCATTGATGGAGAACGGCTGAGAGACATCATTACCAAAGTTGAAGTAACCGACCGCACACTTTAAGCAGTTTCCTGCAAATAGTGATAAAAAACAGAATGCTGGTCGCTCGGATTCCTCTGTGCCGCAACGTTTTCCGAAGATGGTGATTTTGCGCACTTCCCCCCAACTCTGCGGGCGACTTTGCGGGATCCCGTTTGGATGCGAGCCTAAACACCGTGGCATCTAAAGTGTTTGCCCCTGCCACGTCGGGGCAAGCTATGTATCGCTTGCCCCGACTTTTTTCAAAAGTCAGGGCGCGCCAATGTGATACGCCCTGCTTTGTTTTGCCCTGGATACGAAAAATATGGAGATCAATTTTTGCGGAGGAGATATAAATGGAGAAAATTGTGATTGCGAATGTGCTCTACACCACAACAGATGAGACCCATTATGTACTAAAGACCCAGCTTGATGGAGCAGAAAATTACATAAAGGATACGTTGGACGAAACCATTGCGAGTTTAGAGGTCGCTGGCTGGCGCAGATGCGGAAAAGTGAACCGATGGGACGGAGTTCATGTAGACATGATGACAAATAGGGAGCTGGATTGTATTGCGCTCTGGGTAGAATAGGCTTTGATCATTACAGCGGCATGGAGCCCCACTCCATGCCGCTGTGTTGTTTTACTGCCTGAAATTCCTCCAAAGCTCCGCGTGGAGCGCCGAGCGGGCAGGGATGAGCTGCCCCCTCATGGGAGGTCAGCCGATCCGCAAGGGTTCCCTGGAGAAAATCCCCATCGGGATATCCTCTTGGAGCGGCTCAGCACCCCACGGCGTCGTCCTCCAGCATCAGATGCAGAATCTCCTCATCGGTTCCCCGCATTCCGTCCCGGCCCAGGCGGCCAATGCAGCGCAGGGTTTTTTCAATGCCATCCTTCATCAAGCCGTCGCCGTCGGCAAACACGTAGCCCTGCTGTGCCAGCTGGTATCCCAGCAGCGCGGCGTCCACAGCCGAGGCGATTTTGGCCGCGCAGGAGGGCTTGGCGCCGTCGCACACCATGCCGGAGATGTTGCCCAGCGTGTTGATGACGGTGTTTCCGATCACCTGGTCGCCGCGGCCCTCCAGAAAGGCGATTCCCGCGCCGCAGCCGCACGCCGCCCCCACCACGCCGCAGAAGGCGGACAGGCGGCCGATGCTGCTCTTCTGATAGATTGCCACCAGGTTGCTCACGGCCAGCGCGCGGTAGAGCAGCTCGGGGGCGGCTTTGCGCTCCTGGGCGTACACCCACACCGGGAGGCACACGGTGACCCCCTGGTTTCCGCTCCCGGAGTTGATGACTACGGGCAGCGTGCATCCGCTCATCCGCGCGTCGCTGCCTGCGGCGGCGTAGGCCCGAGCCCGCGCCGCCACGTCGCCGGGACTGCTTTGGCGCAGGATGGCGGCGCCCACCCCCGCGCCCCAGCTGCCGCTCAGGCCCTCCCGGGCGATGGCCAGGTTGTATGTAAGCTGGGGCTCCAGCAGCCGGCGCAGCTCCTCCACAGGGGCCTGCCGGGCAAACGCCAAAATGCCCTCGAAGCTCATCCAGTCCCTTGCCGCCTGTCCCGGCGCCGCCTCACAGCCGGGGTCCTGCCGCAGCAGGCGTCCGTCCAGCTTCAGCGATACGATGCGGGTATGCTGGTCCCGGATCTCCACCTCCGCCCAGTGGCGGCCCGCCCGCGCGGTCAGCTGTATGTGGAGGCTGTGGCTTGTCTCCAGCAGCCGCACCTCGCAGGAGCCCGCCTCCAGGAAATCCCGGGCCGCCTGCTGCTCCGCGCTGCCCACGCGCTGGAGCACGTTCAGCTCCAGGGCGGGGTCGCCGCCCAGGGCGCCCAGCGCGGCCGCGGCCGCCACGCCCTTCAGCCCCCCGGAGTTGGGCACGGACACGCTTTGCACGTTTTTGATGATATTGCCGCTGCACTGGCACAGAATGTGCTGCGGGGCGCGGCCCAGCGTCCGGGCCGCCGTGGCCGCGGCGTAGGCGATGGCGATGGGCTCGGTGCAGCCCAGGGCGGGGATCAGCTCCTCCCGCAGCAGCGTGATATATCGTTGGTCCATGGTCTCCTCCTATTTACAGCCCGCCCAGATAGGCATCCCGCACCCGTTCGTTCTGGGCCAGCCGTTCGCCGGTGTCGGTGAGTACGATCTGGCCCGTCTCCAGCACGTAGCCCCGGTGGGAGATTTGCAGGGACATCCGGGCGTTCTGCTCCACCAGCAGGATGGTGGTGCCCTGGCTGTTGACCCGCTGAAACAGCCGGAACAGGTCCTGCACCACGATGGGGGCCAGCCCCAGGGACGGTTCGTCCAGCAGCAGCAGCTTGGGCCGGACCATCAGGGCCCGGGCAATGGCCAGCATCTGCTGCTCGCCGCCGGACAGCGTGCCGGCGGCCTGGTTCAGGCGCTCCTTCAGGATGGGAAACAGCGTGAAGGCGTTTTCATAGCCCTGCTTGGCCGCCGCCTGGCTGGCGGTGTATGCCCCCAGCTTCAAATTCTCGTGGACGGAAAGCCCCGGGAAGATGTGCCGCCCCTCGGGGGAGAGCACCATTCCGCTTTTGACGATGGTGTAGGAGGGCGCGTTGGTCACGTCCCTGCCCTGAAACAGTACGGTGCCCCGCTCCGCCCTCTCCAGGCCCATCAGGGTGCGCATGATGGTGGATTTGCCTGCGCCGTTGGCGCCGATGATGGTGACGATCTCCCCCTCCTCAATGGTAAAGGAGATGCCCCGAACGGCCTTGATTGCGCCGTAGGAGATGTGCAGATCCTTGACGTCCAGCAGCGCCATCTCATTTCACCTCTTTCCCCAGATATGCGTCGATCACCAGTTGGTTTTGCCGGATCTCTTCCGGCGTGCCGTGGGCGATCTCCGCGCCGTGGTCCAGCACGTAGATGTGGTCGCAGATCCGCATGACCAGGCGCATATCGTGCTCGATCAGCAGAATGGCCAGCCCCATGCCCTTGAGCTCCAGGATGAATTCCATCAGCTCGTGGGTCTCCTGCTCGTTCATGCCCGCGGCGGGCTCGTCCAGCAGCAGGACCTTGGGCTCGCTGGCCATCGCCCGGGCGATTTCCAGCCGGCGCTGGAGGCCGTAGGGCAGGCTGGAGGCGTACTGGTATTTCCACTGGGAGAGCCCGGTGATCTCCAGGGTCTCCAGGGCCTTTTCCCGGGCGCGGGCCTCGTCCCGCCTGTGCCTGGGCAGGCGCAGGACGCTGTCCAGCAGGTTGGCTTTGGTGTGGGTGTGGGTGCCCAGCATCACGTTTTCCAGCGCGGTCATGTTGGTGAACAGGCGGATGTTCTGGAAGGTGCGGGCCATGCCCAGGCCGGTGATCTGATGGGGCTTTTTCCCTGTGATATCCGCGCCCTGAAAGATGACCCGGCCCTCCGTGGGGTTGTACACCCCGGTGATGCAGTTAAAGAAGGTGGTTTTTCCCGCGCCGTTGGGCCCGATAATGCCCACGATTTCGTTGTCATTCAGGGAGACATTCACATCGCTGACCGCCACCAGGCCGCCGAACCGCTGGGTGATGTGCTCTGTGTTCAGAATGGTCATGCCCAGGATCTGGAAGGACTGGTCGCTGGTGAAGGTGGTGGAGTCCACAAAGCTCATATACTGGGCGTAAAAGGCGCCCGCCACCCCCGCGATGGCCGCCGAGACGGCAAAGCACTGCAGCTTGTAGCTGAACATGTTGACGCCCATGCTCTGGGCCGCGATCTCGTCCCCCTTGATGGCGGAAAAGGCCCGCCCCGTCCTGGAGTCGGTGATGTTGTGCACCACCAGAATGGTCAGCAGGCACAGCGCCAGCACCAGGTAGTAAAATCCCCTGGCGTTGTTGATTTCAAATCCGAGGATGCGGGGCATGGGGATGTTGTTGATCCCATAGGGGCCTCGGGTCAGCTCGATCCAGTTCAGCTCAATGATGCACATGATCTCACCGAAGCCCAGGGTCACTATGGACAGGTAGCTGCCCTGGAGGCGCAGGGTGGGGCTTCCGATCATCAGCCCGAATACCGCGCAGATCAGCGCCGCCAGGATGCAGTTGAGGATAAAATCGGTCTGAAAGCGGGTGGCCATAATGGCCGCGGTGTAGGCGCCCACGCCGAAAAAGGCGGCCTGGCCCAAAACCACAATGCCCATATAGCCGGTAATCAGGTTCATGCTCAGCGACAGGATGATATAGATTCCGCACATGATGCCTACCGAGATGATATACCGGCGGGTGATGACCAGCGGGAACAGCACCGCCGCGGCCAGCAGGATCAGGTTGACCTTCTTTTCATGCCGCGCCCAGAATTTGAGAAAACGTTTCCACATAGCCGCTCCCCCCTACACCTTGGTGACCTTGTGCCTGCCCAGCAAACCAGAGGGCTTGATGATGAGCACAACGATGAGCATAACAAATGAGATGGCGTTTCCATAGCCGGAGCCGATGTAGTTGATGCCCAGCGACTCGATCACGCCCAGCAGCAGCCCGCCCAGCATGGCCCCGGGCAGGATGCCGATGCCGCCCAGCACCGCCGCGGCAAAGGATTTCATCCCCACCGCCACCGCCATGCGGGTGTCGATCTGCTGATAGTACATGGCGACCAGCGTGCCCGCCACGCCCACGCACATGGTGCCGATGAAAAAGGTGAACGTGATGATGTGGTCGGTGTGGATGCCCATCAGCTTGGCCGCGTCGGCGTCCTGGGCTATGGCGCGCATGCCCATGCCCAGCTTGGTTTTGTACACAATCAGCGAGAGCACCGCCATCATGATGACGGTCACCGCGAAGATGATGATCTGCATCCAGGTGATGATGATCCCCCCGAGCCGGATCTTTCCCAGATTGAATACGTCGGGAAAGCGCTTGGTCTCGGTGCCGAAAAACACGAGGATAAAGTTGGTGACGGCGGTGCCCAGCCCCACCGTGCTGATGAGCGCGGCGATTTTGGATGCCCGGCGCTTTCGGATGGGGCTCAGGGCCACCCGGTCCATCAGCGCGCCCAGCCCGCCGGTAATCATCATGCTTGCCAGCAGGGCCAGGAAAAAGTTCCATTGGAGCTGGGTGAGAAAGATCAGCGTCAGATAGCCGCCCAGCACGTAGAACGCGCCGTTGGCCATGTTGACCAGCTCCAGAACGCCGAACACCATCGTGAAGCCGATGGCCACCAGGGCATAGGCGCTTCCGATGGTCAGGCCGTTGATGAGCTGCTGCAAGATAATCATTGATTGTTACTCCTTTCCCGCGGGTCCGCCGCCTGGGCGCCGCTTGAGGCTTGGCGATGTGCCCGGCGGCGGGGGGCCTTTCCGCCGGACGAGGCGGTCTGACCCGGAAATATTCTGTGCATTTCCAGTCAAATCAACGCCGCATGGCGGGAAAAGACCCGTCGATTGGCTGTGCCGGGCCCTAGCGCGCGCCCATCACGTCGTTTCGGTAGAGGGGCAGGTAGACCTCCTGGTCCCGCATGACGCAGCCCGCCTTGGAGCCGTGGCGCATCAGCTCGCTGCACTTGCTGCACACCACGCAGCACTGCTCCGGCCTCAGCCGCCCGTTCCGGAGGATGTCCCGGGCGAACTGGGGGTAGGCGAAGGCCATCCGGCCAAAGCCGGCGATGCTGCACATGCCCTGCTCCAGGGCGCCCGCCGCCACCTGGGCGGAGAACTGCCGCAGATAGGACAGGCCCGAGCTGACCACCGCCAGGCCGGGGAAGGCCCTCTGCATCTGGCCCACGCCGCTGCAAATGCGGGCCGCCCCCGTCAGCGGGTCCTCCGGCGGGGCGTAGGGGCCCTGGTCATAGGGCCGGTTTACGTGTGGATTGACGTAGGGATTGCCCATGGTCAGGTCCAGCAGCTCCAGCCCCATCTGCTGGTGCAGGATGCCGATGAGCGCTTGGGGCTCGCTCAGGTCCACCTCCACGCCGCCGTCAGGGCTGACGCCGAAGCCGTAGGGATAGGGGAACCCGTCGTAGATGTTCAATCTGGAGGTGACGATAAAGCCGCCGCTTGCCGCCGCCTGGGCCGCCGCCACGCTGTCGCGCAGAAGCCGGGTCCGGTTTTCAAGGCTCCCGCCGTACCGGCCGGGCCGCTGGTAGGCGCTGAGCAGTTCGCTGTTCAGGTAGCGGTGGCAGCACTTGATGTCGATGCCGTCAAAGCCGGCGCGCTGGGCCAGCTGGGCCGCCTGCCCGAACCGCTCCCCCAGCCGGGCCAGCTCGTCGTCAGTGATGACGCAGCTGCCAGGGAGGGGGGAGTCCTTCTCAAACAGCGGATTTTGATAGGCGATGATGGGCTGGGGCACACCGTTGGGCTTGGAGTACCGCCCGGAGTGGGTGGCCTGCATGATGACCACCGGCTCGAAGCCGTTGGCGGCCAGGCACTCCTCCTTGATCTCCCGGACCAGCCGCTGGAAGGCGGGCAGGGTGGCCTCCGTCAGCATCAGCTGCCTGGGGTTGGCCCGGGCGTTTTGCTGCACGGCCACCGCCTCCATCCAGATCAGCCCCGCGCCGCTTTGGGCGAAGCGGTGGTAGCGGCGCTGGGTCAAGACGTCGGGCGCGCCCTGGGCGGTGCCGTCGCAGCCCTCCATGGGCTGTATGGCCATGCGGTTGGGAATGGTGCGCCCGCTCCGCTTCAGCGTCAGAGGCTGGGCCAGCAGCGCGGTGTTGTCCGACACAGGCAGGGCCGCGCCCGCCCCCCGGGCGGCCTCCTCAAATGCGTGAAGATCCATTGCAATCCAATTTCTAGGCTTCAAAGCTTCTCATCTCCTGTTTGATTTGTGCTCCGGGTATGGTATAATGTCGATAAACGCCGCGCGGCAAATAAAATGACCAATGGAGGCGATGATTTGGAGCGCACCTTTGTATCGGAATGCCGCTACAATCAGGACGTACACTCGATGAAGCTGCATTACCACAACGCCTTTGAAATCATCTACGTAGAAAAGGGGGAGATTGAGTTCCTGGTGGGGGAGCACCTCTACCACGCCGCCGATCAGACCTTGATCTTCATCAGCAATTTTGAGGACCACTCCATCCGCATCCTCTCCCAGGAGTACCGCCGCTACTACATTCTGATTGAGCCCCAGTCCCTGGACCGGCTGAGCTTTGACCCCAGGCTGATGAGCATTTTCAAAAGCCGCCCGGCTGATTTCAACCACTGTGTGGACGTGTCCGCCTTTTCCCCGCTGGTGGAGAAGCTCTTTGGCGCCATCTTCCAGGAGTGCCAGACCGGCGGCCCGTACAGCGCGGAGCTGCTGTCCTCCTATATGCAGATTTTGCTGGTGGAGGTGTTCCGCCGCTTTCCGGAGAATTTTGTCCGGCCGGCCCGGCGCATCAACCCCCTCATGTACACCATTCAGAGCTATATCGACCAGAATTACACCCAGGACATCTCCGTGCGGCAGCTGGCGGACGAGCACTATCTCAGCGTGCACTACCTCTCCCACAATTTCAAGGAGCTCACCGGCTACAGCCCGCAGCAGTACATCCTCCTCAACCGGCTGGCCCACGCCAAGGAGCTGCTCATCCATACGGACGACCCCGTGGGCCATGTGGCCTTCAAGTCCGGGTTCAAGGATGTGAACAATTTCATCCGCATTTTTAAGAAGAACACGGGGGTCACACCCAACAAATACCGCACGATGTATCGCGACATCTGATGGGAAAAGGGCAAAGGCTGACGCCCTTGCCCTTTTCCGCGTCGATCACTCAACAAGCACCCACTGGCCGTTTTCGACCCTCATGGGGAACAAGGGCTTGCTGGGGTTCCGGTTCTCGTCGAAGGACCACTTCCCGGCCAGGCCCTCGTAGTCCGTCAGCCCCTGCATGTAGTCCCGCACGTCCGCGATATCCGTGCCCACGTGCTCCATGGCGTTCAGCACGATGTCGATGCCGTCATAGGCGTTCATGATGAAGGAATCCACCTCATCGCCGTTATAGGCGTCCTTGTACTGCTGGCGGAAGGTTTGGAACCGCTCGCTGGGCGCGTCCAGCACGAAGCCGCTCAGGGCCAGGAAGCCCTCCGCGTTTTCGCCGGCCAGCTCGATGGTTTCGCTCTTCACGATGGAGGTGACGCCCATTTTGTCACAGGTGATGTCCAGCGTGGCCGCCTGGTTCAGGATGGTGGCGGTGTCGTTGTAATGGGCGACGATGTACAGCAGGTCGGGCTGGGCCGCGTTCAGCTTGGTGAGCATGGGGGTGAAGTCCTTGGTTTGGCCCTCCATGTAGTTTTCCACCGCCACGATCTCGCCGCCCAGGGCGGGGAAGGCCTCTTCAAAAATGGTGTTGATGGAGGCGCCGAAGTCGTTGTTCACATACAGCACGGCCACTTTGCGCTTGCCCAGGGTGTGGTAGGCGAAGTCGGCAAACAGGCGGGTCTCGGTGTCCTGGGTGCACACGCCGCGGAAAATGTAGTCGCCGGCCTTGGTGACGTCCGGGTGGGAGGCGGTGATGGCATAGTGCAGGATGCCCTCACGCTGGAAGATGGGGCTGATGGCCATGGCGTTGGTGGAGGAGAAGGGGCCGAACACCACCTTGATGTCGCCCTCCTCCACGATCTTGTTGGCGATGTTCACCGCCTCCTTGGGGTCGTTCTTGTCGTCGTAGACCTCCAGCTTGACGGGGTGGCCGTCAATGCCGCCGGCCTCGTTGACCTGGGCCACGCGCAGCTCGATGGCGTTGCGCATCTCAATGCCGTACTGGGAGGCGTCGCCGGTGAGCGGGCCCAGGTAGGCGAAGCGGATGGGGCTGCTGTCGGCGGGGGCGTCGGAGCCGCCGGCGGTGGGAGAGGTCTGGGGGGAGCCGTTCCCGCTTTGCGTGGTCTCGGCCGGGTCGTCCCCGCAGGCGGCCAGAGACAGCAGCATGACAAGAGACAGGGTCAGCGCTAAGATTCGGAACAGTTTTTTCATAATGTCCCCCTTGCTTTTTGTGTTGGTTCCTTGTGGATGCCACATAAATAATACACAAAAACTTGGCCTTCTTGCGTATCATTTTTATGGATTATAGAGTAACACATTTTTGGGCCGCCAGGTAGCATTGACCCGTTGCAAAATATGTAAAATGTGTTTTTCGGCGCTTCCGCTCCGCCCGCAGAGGTCCCTGGGGGGCGTCAGCCCTGGGTGCGCTCCCGATAGGCGCGCCAGACGTTCTCAAAAAACAGGTCCCGCTGGGGGATGGGCTTGGGGGGCCGCCTGCTGATGACCACGCGGTCCCCCTCCAGCGCGGCCTGCTGGATCTCCGGCTGCGCCTCGGGGTCCTCCAGGGTGTAGCGCAGGGGCTCGCCCAGCAGCCGGGTTGTCTGATTGCCCGAGGGGTCCTCGTACAGGGCGGAGCCCCGGCTGCGCCCGCCCGCGGCGATATGGTCCTCCATGGCGCTCAGGTACACGCGCTGGGCCAGCAGCATGTCATACAGGCGGAAGGCTGCCGCCAGCCGGCCCGGTCCGGACACGCGCACGGTATCCGCGAAGCCCTCCAGGGCGGCCTCCACCCGTTCCCGGTGGGCGCTGATCTGCGCCGCCCAGCGCACCGGCCCGGCCACGCGGCTCATCTCCGCGCTGAATTCCCGCCACAGGGCATTCACATTGTCCGCTCCGCCGGAGAGCAGCTGGCCGGCAAAGGCGGCGCTCTCCTCCAGCTGGGGGGTGGCTGCGGACAGGAACTGCTCCACATCCGGGGCCCCGGCGCCCTGGGCGGCGATATGCTCCGCGGCCCGGGTGGAGCCCACCTGGCCCGCGTTGAGGGCGCTGCCGCCCGGCCGGTATACGCCGTGGCTGCTGCTCACCTCGCCCACGGCGTAGAAGCCCTCCAAGCTGGTGCGCCACCACAGGTCGGTTTCCAGCCCGCCGTTGTTGTGCTGGGCGCACAGGGCGATTTCCAGCGGCTGGGCGGACAGGTCCACGCCCCGGCTCCTGTAGAACTCCACCGCAGGCGCGTTCATCGCCTGGAGGCGCTCCAGAGGGGTTCCGAAGGCCGCGCCCGCCCGCTCCAGATAGGTGCGGGCCTCCTCCGAGAGGATGGAGACATCCAGCGCCCGCCCCAGGGGGTTGGTCCGAAAATCCAGGAACACGCGGCGGCCCAGAAGCTGCCGCTCCCGGTAGACCAGCAGGTCGATTTGGGAGGAGCCGTCCCCCGCCTTGCGCACGTCAAAGGGCCACTCATAGCCCTTCAGGAAGACCAGGTTCAGCAGCTGCGCCGGGCTTTGGAATTTGTCCGCCAGAAACTCCCTGGGGTCGCTGCCGTCGGGCAGGGTGCTGATGAAGCGGGGCAGCACCTGCATGTAGGTGCCGGACACGTTCCACCGGGGCGCGGTGGAGGCCAGGCCAAACTGCCATTCCGTCAGGTTCCGGCCCCGCACGCCCGCGGCAAAGGCCGCGCCGCTGGCCCCGTGGTGTCCGGCGGGGTAGACCGAGTCACTGATATGGACAAGACCACAAAACCCATGCGGAGCTGCTGACAATATTTCAAACCAGGTACTTGACATGACGGCGATTGCAGTGTAGACTGTTAAGTAGATTAACAGGAGGCAGACATGGAAAATACATCAATAGACAGGTTATGCGAGTCATTTCTTCAAACGATCAACCAATACAACGCTTTAGAAAAGAAAACTCACACCTATGACATTGACCCTCAAATTTATTTATCAGAAATCCATACCATTGTTGCGGTCGGAGCGCATGAGGCCATCAACGTGACAGGACTTGCCCAGTTACAGGGTACTTCCAAGAGCGCAGTATCACAGTCCATAAGCAAGCTGGTCAAAAAAGGTTTTGTTGAAAAAAGGACTTCACCAGATACAGACAATGAAGTTGTCCTGTTGCTTACTGAAAAGGGAAAACAGGTTTACAGTATGCACGAGAGCCAACATAATTGGCTGAAGTCTCAGCTTGCAGCTGTTTTTGAAAAGTATCCACCAAACACGATTTCTGTTCTATCTGAACTTGCCGTTGACATTCAAGCGATTTGGGCGCAGTTTTTGGGAAAATAACTGCGCCAGCATTGTTATTTTATTTTGCAATCTCTGTTAAGCAGCTTAACAGTGGGAGGGACATTTATGAGTTATGAAATAATAAATTCCATTCCTCAATTCAATTTTCAAATCAACAGGATTTTAACCTATGGCAATTTGGCTTGCTGCCGAGAAGAAGTTATCAGCCATGTGGCCCAGGTCAAGACATTTGAGGAATGGCATACTGCATGGCAGAAAATCGCTGCAAAAAGCGAACAGGAAAGGCATTATCTCCATGCGGCCTACTACTATCGCATGGCGGAATTTTTCTTAAAATCCGATATGCCCGAAAAGAATATCGCTTACAAAAAGTGTGTCGAAAATTTCTACATGGCGTTTGATTTTGAATTGCATTTGAAGTATGAAAAGCACCGTGTTCCATTTATGGGAAAGACCCTTCACTGTTTGAAGTTTTCGCCACCAAACGCGATTGGAACTGTTCTTGTATGCGGTGGCTATGACTCGTTCATTGAGGAATTTGTACTTCAAGTCTCTGAATTTGTGAAACAACGCTATGAGATTATTCTTTTTGAAGGGCCAGGACAAGGTAAATCCCTCCAAGAGAATTTATATTTCAGCTATGACTTTGAAAAAGCGGCTTCCGCCGTTTTGGATTACTTTGGTATACGGCGATGTGCTATGGTCGGGATTTCATGGGGCGGCTATTTCGCTCTGCGCAGTGCGGCTTACGACAAGAGGATTACGGCAGCGGCAGCTTATGATGTGATGGACAACGGGCTGGAAGTTATGACAAACATTTTTCCAGAACCAATCCGAAGCGCGATCCGGCTCTCACACAAGTATCACTGGCAAGGTGTACTGAACAAACTTGTAAGCATTATCAGAAAGAAAAGTATTTTAGCAGACTGGGCCATTTCTCAAGGACTGCAAATTACCGGAACCAAAACGCCCTATGAATTTTTTCAAAGCATCTCTTTCCATAACCTTGCATTGACTACAGAATTGCTCACACAAGATATATTGCTTTTAGCCGGAGCGGAAGATCACTACATACCCCGAAATCAATTCTATCGGTTAAAATCATCCATCCATAATGCGAAAAGTTTAACGTGCAGGCTTTTTACAAAGGCCGAGGGCGGTGAGCAGCACTGTCAAATCGGAAATCATCAGTTAGCCATAAACGCAATTTCTGATTGGTTGGCTTGCTATTTCGTGCAATAGCAAAAGTTAAAAAGACCTCCCACATCTGCCCAGCGGCAGAAAAGAAAAAACCGTTGCTGGGCAGATTTATTTTCATACCCAAAATTCAGACAGTAAGCGGCGGTTTTGATTTTCAAAGCCGCTACTTTTTATATTTTGGCGGCAATTAGGAGGATGCCGCCATGCGATTGCGAATAGATAGGCACTTGTCAAAAAAAGCCTTGTCCCCGCAGCGGCGACCTCTACCCAGGCTTGCGAAAATAGTCGTTTTCCGTCTGCCTATACAATCTCTTCCAACGCCCGAATAGCCTTGTGCTGTTCGGGTTCTTTTGCTTTTTCTGTGGGCCGCTTCATCCGGCCCCGATGTCGAGGCCCACCCCTCTTGTTCAGATTTCGCTTACCCCAAATCTGAACAGGAGGACAACACGATGGAGATCACCATCAAGAGATACAGCCGCAAGCTGACCTATGAGGACGCTGCCACCCTGGAGGAGTTCTGGGAGCTAGCCAAACGCACCGAACGGAGCCTTGACCGGGAACAGCGGCGGCACTGGGACGGGCGCGAGTGTGACGAGTACATAATTGCCGCCCAGGGCGTTCTGCCCTACTGCGCCACCCCGGAGGAATTGGTCTGCCAGCAGGAAACGCTGGATGAAATTCTGGCGGTGCTGGCCCTCTGCACACCTACCCAGCGGGAGCGGTTTCTGCTCTATGCGCTGTATGATTTCAGCTATGCGGAGATTGGTCGGCGGTGCGGCTGCTCCAAGGCCGCAGTCCATGAAAGCATCGAGGGTGTTCGGAAAAAGTTCTTCAAATTTTTCCGCTGACCGCCCTGACGATCACCCCGGCATGATGGCTACCAGGTGAGGGGCAATCGCCCCATCACCGGGAGGGACAAGCTGCTCCGGCGGCTTGTCCCTCTTATGCCAAGGAGGTCACAGTGAATACCATGGTTTTTTGTGCCGGAAACCCCGTCTGTTTCCAACAGCGCACTTATACACCGTTCCGGTGTCGTGCGCGCGTCGTCGCAAAGTCCGCTCATCTCCGTTTTCGCCTTGCGGCGAAAACTGCGCTCGCTCCCTTGCTCCTCCTTTCCCCACAAAGTCTGAGACTTTGCGGGGACCCCAGGTTGGGGCGTTGCGTCCTTCGGACGCGATGGGGAGCTGCACTCCCCAAACCCCTTGCGCACCCGCAGGAAAGGAACACCCGCTTCGCGTCTGTTTCTTTCCGGCGGGTCAGGTATCGTGAGCGCCAGATTGGCGCTCACGATAAAAACGCAAATCTGACGCTTTTAGGATTTTGCCGGGGGAGCGTGTGAAATGGCAGTATCCGAAATCCCTCACATGACCTATCAGCAATATCGAATGGCCCGGAGGCTGGTGCGGGAGTGCTGCAACTACGATTGCGGAAACTGCCTGCTCCTGGATGATGGCGAGGAATGTATCTGTCCGCAGAGTATCACCTACTCGCTGATCTGCAAATGGTTCCGCTCCGCTGTCCTTCCCCTGGACGCTTGCCTGTGTGCCGCCCTGCTCTATCGGGCCGACATGAAGAAATGCGTCCTATGCGGCGGCTCCTATCTGCCAAAATCCAATCGGGCGAAATACTGTCCTGACTGTGCCGCGCATATGAAGCGGGCTAAAGCCACCGAACGCAAGCGCAGACAAAGGCAGAAGTGTCACGCTTTAGGGCTTAAAAAGCCCTTGTAAATCAGGGCTTTCAAGACCGCCCTCAACGAGGGCCTGATACATTTCCTTCCCGGCCCCGAAAACGGGCCTCTAACGGTCCACAGAGGCGGTCTGACAGCCCCACACTAAGGAGGCTAATACCATGACTGACTACATGAAGATAACCACCGAATTGCCGCCCTATTTCTTCTTCCCCTGGTTCCTGCTGGACATGGACTTGACCCTTACCGCCAAGCTGACCTATGCCCTTTTGCTTGACCGGGCGCGGCTGTCCCAGCTCAACGGGTGGACGGACGAGGCGGGGAGAGTTTATATCATCTTCCCGATTGAGAAGATAGCCGAAATG
>ERZ808037.1513-NODE-1513-length-14695-cov-3.306540_pt1 | contig 14695 bp, 14 predicted proteins | sample MGYA00380190_ERZ808037 | MGnify/ENA primary metagenome ERZ808037 (study PRJEB31490, sample SAMN06133399) | mouse gut metagenome | isolation source: J9 | host: mice | place: China: Chengdu | collected 2015-05 ... | reverse complement strand
GACGAGTATGGTGATACAGAATGTCAGCCTGGAGACGGTGTGCGGCATTACCAGCAAGATTCCGGACAGCAGGCTGCCGGAGGTGGCCTTTGCGGGGAAGAGCAACGTGGGGAAGTCCTCCCTGATCAACGCCCTGATGAACCGCAAATCCCTTGCCCGTACCAGCTCCCAGCCGGGCAAGACCCAGACCATCAATTTCTACAATATCAACGATGCCCTGTATCTGGTGGACCTGCCGGGATACGGCTACGCAAAGGCCAGCGTGAAAGTGAAGGAGCAGTGGGGCAAGATGGTGGAGAGATACCTCCAGAAATCAAAGCAGTTGAAATGCGAGTTCCACCTGATCGATATCCGGCACGCCCCCTCGGAGAACGACCGCATGATGTACGACTGGATCCTGCATAACGGCTACCAGCCCGTCATCATAGCCACCAAGCTGGACAAAATCAAGAAGAGCCAGCTACAGAAGCAGCTGAAGCTGATTCTGGACACACTGGAGGCGGAAGAGGGGACGGTCATCATCCCGTTCTCCGCGGAGACCAAACAGGGACGCGAGGAAATATACGAAATACTGGATAAAATTCTGGAGGAAAACGTGTGAAAAAATACTGTAAGGCTCTGGCCAACATCACAGTGGCGGCAGCGATTCTGGCAGGCGTCCTGTTCCTGCTGCCCAGGGTGTTCCTTTTCTTCATGCCCTTTGTGGCGGGCTGGATCATCGCGCTGATAGCGGGGCCGCTGGTCCGTTTTTTTGAGGAGAAGATAAAGCTGAAGCGCAAGGCGGGCAGCGCCTTTGTCATCATCGTCATCATCGCGCTGGTGGTGCTGATGATCTATTTGGTCTGCGCCCAGCTGTTCCAGCAGGGCATGGGACTGGTGCGGGCCCTGCCGGAGATGCTGGAGGGCGTGGAGGAGGATTTCAAAAGCATCGGGAAAAGCCTGAACGCCCTGCTGGCCAGGCTGCCCGGCGACATACAGTTGAACCTGGACATCGGGAAGCTGCAGCCGGTCGACTATCTGGGGGATCTGCTGGAGCATTTCGGCTCGCCCACCATCGAGGCCGCCGGAAACCTGGCCAAGGGGCTGCCGGGCATCTTCATCGGCGTGATCATGGCGCTGCTGTCCGCATACTTCTTCGTGGCGGAGAGGCATCAGCTCAACGACTGGTGCCGGAAGGTCATGCCGGCATCGGTGCAGATGCGCTACCATATCATACGCCGCAGCCTGGGGAAGTCCGTGGGGGGATATTTCAAGGCGCAGCTAAAGATCGAGGTGTGGATGTACTTCCTGCTCCTGATCGGGCTGGGCATCCTGCGGGTGGATTATTTCGGGCTGATTGCCCTGGGGATAGCGTTCCTGGACTTCCTGCCCTTCCTGGGCACGGGCACGGTGCTGATTCCCTGGGCAATCATCAAGTTCCTCAGCTCGGACTATAAGATGGTGCTGGGGCTTCTGATCATCTGGGGCGTGGGACAGCTGGCGAGACAGTTGATCCAGCCAAAGATCGTAGGCGATTCCGTTGGCGTCCCGCCGCTGCCTACGCTCTTTCTGCTCTATGTGGGGTACAAGGTCAGCGGCGTGATCGGCATGATTCTGGCAGTGCCCCTGGGGCTGCTGGTCTATTCCCTGTATGAGGACGGCGCATTTGACACCACCAAGAACAGCTTCCTGATTCTGACAGCGGGCGTCAACCGCTTCCGAAGGCTGGAGAAAGAGGACATGGCCGAGGTGGAGGAGATGGAAAGGCGCAACGAGGAGGAAGCCAGGAAGCTGGAAGAGGAGGCAAAGGCCAGGGAGGAGAAATCCGCCAGAAAAAATGAAAAAAAACAAAAAAACTGAAACTTTTGGCTGAAAAAATCGGTCTATATAATAGAGAGTGTGCAACGGCACTCTCTTTTTAGTTGCAGACTTTCATGCTTTGTAAGTATTATTCCGACAGGGTTCGTGTTATGATGAAACCAGGATGAAAGTCGGAAAGGGAGATTTTGGGATGATGCACAATTTTTGAAAAATTTATGCAACTTTGATACAAAATTATTTTACAATATTTGCAGTAAAACGATATGCAATTGGATATGAATATATAGAATGGAAAAGCACATTCCAATGAAAAGGTTTGGCGCAGACGGACTGGATGACGAAAGCAGATACGGATCCGAGGGAATTACAACTAAAGATTGACAAGTATGGCGATATGTTGTTCAAACTCAGCTACGTGCGGCTTCAGAATAAACAGGACGCGGAGGATGTGGTGCAGGAGGTCTTCTATCAGTATCTGAAGAATCCGCCCTCCTTCCAGAGCCCGGAACATGAAAAAGCATGGTTTCTGAAGGTCGCCCTGAACGCCTGCCGAAAGGTCTGGCGCAGCGCCTGGAAACGGCACCAAAGCCCCTGGCAGTGCCGGGAGGGCGGAGAAGCGGAGGAGTTCCCGATAAACCAGGACCGCCCGGAAGGGGAGTCGGCTTCCATGACCTGCGGGCCGGAGGAGCATCTCGTCAGAAGGGAGGAGAACCGTCGTCTGCTGGAATCGGTGATGGCCCTGCCGGAGAAGTACCGCGATGTGATTCATCTGTTCTACTACGAAGAGCTTTCTGTGTAGGAAATCTCCCAGGTGACAGGCCGGGGGGAGTCAACGGTCACCTCGCAGCTCACCAGAGGGAGGGAACTGCTGAGAAGGACTCTGAAGGAGGAATATGACTTTGGATAAATTTCGGGATGCATATCGGGAAGCTTCAAAGGAACTGCCCCGGATATCGATCAGCGTGGAAAATGTGCGGGACGAGATCCATCATCACAAGATGCAGCGGCAGAGACGGAAGATTCTGCTGACCAAAGGGTGTACGGCAGCCGTCATATTCATCCTGTGCGGCGTGGGGACAGTGGCAGCGAAGAATTACAGGGAAAGCATCATTTCTGTAGGCGACAGCGGTTTTGTCATCACAAGCGTGCAGGATGAGGAGCAGCCGGCAAAGGCAAATGATCTGGAAGGGATTCTGAATAAAAGCGCATTTTTGAAACTAGGGGGGGTATTTTCCATAAAGGACGCTTTCCCTGAGGAGGCTTCCCCGGAATCCTGTGACGCAGATGTCGTTGAGTGTGAAATTGCGGAATACGATTCCGTGGAGGCGTTTCTGGCAAATGAGGATATGGTGATCGCTGTTCCGCCGAAATCGCTTTTTTCCAGGGAATTCACCAGCGAGCGTGTCTGTGTGATCGAAAAGGGCCTGGACGTGCATCTGGACTACATGAGCGAGGATTCCTATTTCACGCTGCACCAGATGGACAACAGAGAATATGAAAGCTATAGTTCTGCCACGTCCTACATGGGGCGCAGCTGCAACGAGAGAAGCTTCGTGAACAGCCAGGGCCTGAGCTACGTGGTGTTCGACACGGTGGATGAAGAGGGAAAGGTGGAGTCCGTCCATGCGGTGATTTCCGTGAATGGCAGGGATCTGACCATGAGCTTCGGCGGGTTTGAGAAGGATGAAATCGAACGGGTCTTAAACGGCCTGGATCTGACGGTGTACTACAGGGATTGAGGATATCTCATTATAGTTGTGTGTTAACAAAATAAACAGTCACTGGGTGGCTGGGAGAGGATGGAGAATACGATGGAGAAAAATATTCTGGTGTATAACAATAAGACGGGTATTGCTGAGAAGATGGCGCCCCTGTTCGTAGGGGAAGGGCTTTCCGTGCTGGTAGCGGCGGACGTAGAGCATTTGTTTACGATATTGGAAAGCGCACAGATACATCTGATGCTGGTGGATGTAGAGCTGAATGACAAAGGATGGGACCGGGGAATAGAGATGATCGCGAACCTTCGGAAAAAGAGCAGCATCCCTCTCATCGTAGTGTCCGCCCAGTCCGCAGAGACGGCGAAGATCATGGCACTGGAGGCGGGAGCGGACGATTATGTCACATCCGACTGCAATCCGCTGGAGCTGATGGCCAGGATTAAGTCCCAGCTGCGCAGATATACCCAGCTGGTGAACATGTGTGCGAATATCGACAGGATCTACAGGGTGGACGATCTAATCATTGACGACACCCAGAGGAAAGTCACGGTGGAGGGAAGGAACGTGCGGCTGACTCCCATCGAATATAAGATACTGCGGTTCCTGGTGCAGCAGCGGGGCAAGGTGTTCTCCAACAGCCAGATATATGAGAACATCTGGCATATGCAGGCCATCGGAGCCGACAATACCATAGCGGTGCATATCCGCCATATCAGGGAGAAGATTGAGAAGAACCCCAAGGAGCCAAGGTACCTGAAAGTGGTATGGGGCAATGGCTATAAGGTGGGATGAGCTGAAAGCGGGATGATGCTACAGAGGGCAGGCTTATGTGTCTGCCCTTTTTCTGTGGAAGATGACTATTGACAGATTATAGATAAAATATTACCCTAATGTGGGAAGCTCGTTCACAGGTCAGAATGCTCAAGCGAGTCCCTGTTCGCCAAGCGAGTCCTGTTCGCTTTGGGTACGGGCATTCTTCCGGGTGGCAGCTTGTCTTGGGTTTTAGTTTGTCTGGGGATGTTGAAGCTTTTGGTTTAGAGGGAGTAAACGAGAAGAGGGAGGGTGTGCAGTTGGAGATGCAGACAGAGGGGATTGGGACAGGCAGTTCGGGAAAGATGGGAATCAGCGGCAGCACTATTAAGATTATTGCGGTGGTGGCTATGTTCATCGATCATAGTGCGGCGGTGGTGCTGGCGCGGTATTTGCGTGGGGGCATTGTGGCAGCTACGACTGCGGGGACGGGGCAGATATGGTGGACGGAGAATGCGGTCTGGTATGATATTTATGATGTCATGCGGGGGATTGGCAGGCTGGGGTTTCCTATTTTCTGCTTTTTGCTGGTGGAGGGGTATCAGAGGACCAGGGATGTCCGGAAGTATGCTTTGCGGCTGGGGCTTTTTGCCTTGATTTCGGAGGTGCCTTTTGATCTGGCTATCTGCGGCAGTGTTTTCCATCTGGGATATCAGAATGTCTATTTTACGCTTCTGCTGGGGCTGCTGGCGCTGTGCGCTTATGGTTTTTTCGGGAAATTTGGAATTGAGGGGAAGAAGGATCTGCCTCTGCCTCTGCGGATCGGCTTCATGGTCACGGGGGTGGCGCTGCCTGTGGCGTATGTGGGGCTTGGCATGCAGAAAGAAGGGAAGGCGGACGGGATTCCCTACAGGGCTTGTCTGGTATGCGGGCTGGTCATTGTCTGCTGTCTTGTGGGATATGGAATCTGGAAGGGGCTGCGGAGCGTCCAGACGGCCTGCATGGACATGACGGCGCTGGCAATCTGCATGACGGCGGCCATGTATCTGGAGACGGACTATGCGGGCATGGGGGTGCTGACCATCACGGCCATGTATCTGTTCCGGAGATGGAAAGCCGTGGCCATGCTGGCGGGCTGCATCGTGCTATGCGTCATGAGCCTCAGCGAACTGTACGCTTTCTTCGCCATTCTGCCCATTGCTTTATATAACGGAAAGCGGGGGCTGAAGATGAAATATTTCTTCTATGGGTTCTATCCGGCGCATCTGTTGTTGTTGTATGTGGCCTCAGTCCTCATGGGGTTGGGGAGCGTGACCCTGCTATAAAATTTAGCGCCACGTTTTAATGCTCACGGGCAATGAGATTTGCTGCCTAATGCAATCATGCGATGGAACCGGTCAGCGCTATGCAGTCTGGTCTCACGGCAAGTGAAATCGTTAAGCAGTATAACGGGAGAGGATACGGAATATTATGTTGGAAGTCATCAATTTAACCAAAAAATACGGAAAGACATTGGCAGCTGACGGAATCGGCTTCACGGTGCCGGACGGGAAGATCGGTATTCTGCTGGGCCCCAACGGAGCGGGGAAGTCCACTGTGATCAAGAGCATCGCGGGGCTCTTGCGGTATCAGGGGAGCATCCGCATCCAGGGACAGGATGCCGGCACGGTGGCGGCTAAGAAGTGCTTCGCCTATGTGCCGGAGCTGCCTTATATGTATGAAGCGCTGACCGTGCGGGAACATATGGAGTTCATCATCAGGGCTTACGGAAGGGAAGCTTCGGAGGAGGAGATACAGGAGCTCTTCCGCCGGTTTGAGCTGACGGACAAACAGGACAAGCTGGGGAATGAGCTCTCCAAGGGAATGATGCAGAAGGTCAGCATCTGCTGCGCCATGATCATCAGGCCGAAGGTGATTCTGCTGGACGAGCCCATGGTGGGGCTGGATCCCGCCGCCATCAAGGAATTGAAGGCCATGATCCTTGAATTGAAGGAAGAGGGCTGTACCGTGCTGATCAGCACCCACATGCTGGAGATGGTGAAGGAGCTGTGGGACGTGACCTTTGTGATGGATAAGGGGCATATCCTGGGAACCTATGTCAGGGAAGCCCTGGGCAACGAGGATCTGGAGGAGCTGTACTTTGCCGTCACAGGACAGGCGGAGCAGACGCGGAGCGAATAACAGCGTCTGGTACTGGGCGGGATAGACGCAAAACTAATAATAGGAGGCGAGTGACAAGATGGGCGCAATCTGGTACCTGTATCGGAAAATATTGGTGAACCGTGTCAGGATAGCTGTGCGGAAGCCGGTGACATATGTGTATGTGGCGCTTCTTCTGTTCTATTTTTTCGCGCTGCCGGCTTCGCTGAAGCTCATGGTGGAACAGTTCGGCATCGATTCCCCCAGGGGGTTTTCAGGGGTGCTGACAGTGCTGGCAATCTGGCTGATTCCGGCGAATGTGATTGCTTATGCAAAACGGAAGGGGCTGCTGTACAGGAACAGCGATGTGCATTTTCTGTTCCCGTCCCCGGTGGGGCCCAAGCAGGTGCTGGTGTACGCGTATCTGAGGACTTTGTTCGTACAGATTATCATGAACCTGTTCGCCATTGTCTATGGCAGAGGACTGTTCCATGTGAAGGCCTGGCAGCTGGAGGTGTATTTCCTGTTCTCGATTTTTGTGGAGAATCTGCTGGAGGGCGGCATCATCATTTTGCTCTACGGCTCCGAGAAGCTGGAAGAGCGGCAGCGGAAAATGGTGATTACAGGGGCATACGGCCTGACAGGAATCCTGGTGCTGGCGGGGATTGTCGCCTATCTTCAGGGGGGCCTGAGCTTCGGCACGGTGTCCGCTTTTCTGCACAGCGACATCCTTCAGATGATTCCCCTGGTGGGCTGGTATATCGCGGTGATACATCTGCTGTTCACCGGGGCCACTGCGGTGAACGTAGCCGGGACGGTTTGCTATCTGCTGCTGGTGGCGGGAATCGTAGCGGCCGCCTACAGGATGAAATGTACCGGAGCCTATTATGAGGATGCCGTGAAGTTCGCGGAGGATTACGAGGAAGTGCTGGCCAGCCGCAGGCAGGGCAATGTCCAGAAGCGTCTGGGAAGGAAACAGAAGTTCGGGAGAGCCACTGTGCGCTGGCGTGGAAAGGGCGGAAGCGCGCTGTTTTACAGGCAGCTGCTGGAGTACAAGAAGAGCCGGTTCTTTATCTTCGACTTTAATACGGTGGTTTCGCTGCTGGCGGGCGCGGGGATAGCTTACGTATACATCCGGGAAGGGGGATTTGGATTCCTGGAAAGCTACAAGGCTTTCGTGATACCGGTGGTATCGGCCTATCTGATTTTCATCTTTACCGGTTTCAACGGAAAGTGGGCGAAAGAGCTGACTTCTCCCTACACTTACCTGATTCCCGACAGCCCCTTCAGGAAGCTGATGGGCGCCACCATGATGCAGCATGTGCAGAGCCTTGTGAACGGCTGCCTGCTTGTGGTGCCGGGGGCTGTGGCCATGGGAATCGGCCCCCTCTTTGCGGCATTGAGCATTGTCTTCTATGTGGCGCTGTCTGCCAATAAGCTGTATGCCCTGGCGGTGGCGGAAGTGGTGACAGGCAGCACCCTGGGCACTACGGGACGGCAGCTGTTCCAGATGCTGTTTCAGAGCATAGCCATCTTCGTGGCGGTGATGGGGGCCATGGCGGGCATGATGGGCGGAGACGTGCTGATGGCGCTGGTGCTGATGGATGTGTTCCTGGCGCTGTTCACCGGTGTGTTCCTGGTGATTGCCATGCTGAACTTCTATCACATGGAAGCGGCGTAGTAAAGGTGCGTCAGTCTTTGGCGGCTTTGGCTTCGTATTTGGATTTAATGTAGTTTGCGTAGTCGAGGATGGATAACCGGGATTCGAGGTCCACGGACAGGACAGTGTTGATGATGTCCTGGGCTCTGTATTCCGGGGTGATATATTGTTTCAGGAGCTGGGGAGGGCAGCGGTATTCCGTGCGCCCCAGGAGATAGTCCGTGGTGACATGGAAGAATTCTGCCAGTCTGCACAATGTGACCAGGTCAGGTGAATGGACGCCGTTCTCATAGTTGGAGATAGTGCCTACGGACATGTTCAGGAGGGTAGCCAGCTTTTTTTGGCCCAGTCTTTTCTCTTTTCGCAGGTTTGCCAGTGTTTCGCCGATTTCTCTCATCTACCGCGGGCTCCTTTCCTGAAACCATTCGTTTTCTCCTGAGTCAGGGACAGCAGGCCCTGTTCTGCCGTTTTACGGGACAGGGCTGTACTTCTGCTATTTTCTTCTCATTTTAGTAGATTTGCCATTTTATGAAACAGTGTTTTACGGAAAGAATAATTTTATACACATATTTTAGAAAAAGTAAAATCCGGGAGTGGGAATTCATTCCGCATCCGTACCGGAACAGCAAAAAAGAACCCGGATCCCGCACATTGACTTTAGGTAACCGGGATGATAAGATGTGTGTAAAACGATAATGTGCGCCGCCCTAAGGCCGCGCGGAAAAGAGGTAGGCATGATCAATAAACTGATAGAAAAAATCCGAAAGACGAACGCCCCCATTGTGGTGGGGCTGGATCCCATGATGAAATTCGTGCCGGAGCATATCAGGAAAGAGGCATTCGGCGAGTGCGGGGAGACCCTGGAAGGGGCCGGGGAAGCCATCTGGCGCTATAACAGGGGAATCGTTGACGCCATCTGCGACCTGGTGCCCGCGGTGAAGCCCCAGATTGCCATGTATGAGCAATTCGGGATTCCCGGGATGGTCGCTTTCAAGAAGACGGTGGATTATTGTAAGGAAAAGGGGCTGATCGTCATCGGAGATGTGAAGCGGGGGGACATCGGTTCCACTTCCGAAGCCTATGCGGTGGGTCATCTGGGGAAAGTGCAGATAGGCGGCAGCTTCCACTATGGCTTTGACGAGGATTTCGCCACGGTGAATCCTTATCTGGGCTCTGACGGGGTGAAGCCTTTCCTGAAAGTGTGCGGGGAGGAGAAGAAGGGCATCTTCGTGCTGGTGAAGACCTCCAACCCCAGCAGCGGCGAGCTTCAGGACAGGCTGGTGGCGACAGGACAGGAAAAGGACGGCGCACCCGTCAAACACCTTTATGAGCTGGTGGGCAGCCAGGTGGCGGCTTGGGCGGAAGAATGCATGCCGGAGGAGGGCCCTTACAGCTATGTGGGCGCGGTGGTAGGGGCCACCTATCCTGAACAGGGCAGAATTCTGCGGAAAATCATGCCGAAATCTTTCATCCTGGTGCCCGGCTACGGAGCCCAGGGGGGCAAAGGCGCGGATTTGGTGCACTTTTTTGACAAAGACGGACTTGGCGCCATTGTGAATTCTTCCCGGGGCATCATCGCGGCCTATCAACAGGAGCAGTATGCCCGGTTCGGCGGAGAGGGCTACGCGGACGCTGCCAGAGCCGCTGTGCTGGCCATGCGGGAGGACATCGCCTCTGCATTGAGCGGTGCCGGGAACAGATAAATTAGATTGCGATGCATAATATATTGTCAGTGTTGTAGAAGATAGAAAATATTGAAAGATATACCCAGGGCGGCGTGGATGATTTGAGCCGCTCTTTTTGCATGAACTCGGTGAATGATGGAATCCTGGAACCCATGAAAAGAATGGGTGAAAAGAATGAAGTGGAAATTTATCGCCGCTGTATTGACAATCTTTCCTTTTTGGGGGAAAATATAATGTAGCGCTTCCCGAAGCGGCGGATTCAGTGAGGATTCCGGTGTCCGTGGGGAAAGCGGAGAAAGGATGGTAGAGGAATGACGAAAATAGATGTTGTTTCTGGTTTTTTAGGTGCCGGGAAGACGACGCTGATCAAGAAGCTTTTGAAGGAGGCTCTGGACGGCAGCAAGACGGTGCTGATCGAGAACGAGTTCGGCGAGATCGGCATTGACGGCGGTTTCCTGAAAGAATCCGGTATCGAGATCAAGGAGATGAATTCGGGCTGTATCTGCTGCTCATTGGTGGGTGATTTCGGCACTTCCCTGAAGGAGGTCATCGAGACCTATTCGCCGGAGCGCATCCTCATCGAGCCTTCGGGGGTAGGGAAGCTTTCCGACGTGCTGAAGGCAGTGGAAAATGTGGCAGTGGATCTGGACGTACAGGTGAACAGCGCCGTGGCGGTGGTGGATGCCTCCAAGGCGAAGATGTATATCAGGAATTTCGGGGAATTCTTCATCAATCAGGTGGAATATGCCGGGACGATCATCCTGAGCAGGACGGATAAGGTGAAGGAGGAGAAGCTCAAGGAGTGCGTGGAGCTGATCCGGCAGCACAATGACAAGGCGACGATTATCACCACGCCATTGGCAGAGCTGGACGGCAAGGACGTGCTGGAGACAATAGAGGGCTCGGACAGCCTGGCGGACATGATGCGGGAGATGCTGGAGCGCGCCAAGGAGGAGCATGAGCACCACCATCATGATGACGAGGAGTGCTGCCACGGCCATCACCACGAGGACGGTGAGGAGCATGAACACCATCACGGAGAGGAGTGCTGCCACGGCCATCACCATGAGGAGGATGAAGAGCATGGGCATCACCATCACGATGGAGAGGAGTGCTGCCATGGCCATCACCACGAGGACGAGGAGCATGAGCACCACCATGACGAGGAGCACGAGCATCATCATGACCATGAGGGCCACTGTGGCTGCGGGCACGACCATCATGACCATCACGGACACCACCATGCGGACGAGGTGTTCACCAGCTGGGGCAAGGAGTCTCCCGCGAAGTTCACGATGGAGAAAATCGAGAGCATCCTGACAGCCCTTGACAGCGGAGAATACGGCGCCATTCTGCGTGCGAAGGGCATGGTTCCCGCGGAGGACGGCACATGGATCTACTTCGACTATGTTCCGGAAGAGCATGACGTCAGAACCGGCAAGCCGGAAGTCACAGGGAAATACTGTGTCATCGGCGCGGAACTGAAAGAGGATAAGCTGGAAGAGCTGTTCCGCTAAAATTCTCGGCACTCTACGGATGGATTCTCAGGGTTCCCTGGGAGAAGAGTGCGGCAAAAGCAGCGCAGATGCTCTGCGGCTCTACGCCCTGCTTTTGCCGCATACGCCCGCCTGACCGGGCAGATGGGAGAGAAGATGAAGCCTGTATATATGATCAATGGTTTTTTGGAGAGCGGCAAGACGGAGTTCATCTCCTTTACGCTGGCACAGAATTATTTTCAGGTCAGGGGCAAGACCCTCCTGATTCTCTGTGAGGAGGGGGAGAACGAGTACGACCCCGACCTGTTGAAAAAAAGCCGTACAATAGTGGAGCTGGTGGAGAAGGAAGAGGATTTCAACCCCGCGCATCTGACGGATCTGGAGAAGCTGCACAAACCGGAGCGCATCGTCGTCGAGTTCAACGGCATGTGGAATTACAAGAATGTAAAGCTTCCCTGGTACTGGAAGATAGAGCAGCAGATTACCATCATCGACGGCTCCACTTTCCCCATGTACTATACGAACATGCGTTCCCTGCTGGCGGAGATGATCCGCAAATCCGAGATGATCATCTTCAACCGCTGCGACACCGTGAAAGACCAGCTGAATTCTTATAAGCGGAATATCAAGGCGGTGAACCCCTCCGCGGATGTGATCTTTGAGGATGCGAACGGGGAGATTGACGAGATTTTCGAGGAGGATCTGCCCTACGATCTGAAACAGGACACCATAGTGCTGGACAATCAGGGATATGGCATCTGGTATCTGGATACCATGGAGCATCTGGAGCGCTATGTGGGCAAGAAGCTGCAGTTCGTGGCCATGGTGCTGAAGCCGGAGAACTTCCCGGAGGGCTATTTCGTCCCGGGGCGCATGGCAATGACCTGCTGCGCGGAGGATATGGCATTTCTGGGGTATGCCTGTGAGTTCGCCGGGGCGGGGGCGCTGAAGCAGAAGGAATGGGTGAAAGTGACGGCAACTGTGTCTAAGGAGTACTGGAAGGACTATGACGGAGAAGGGCCTATCCTCCATGCAATCAGCGTTGAGAAGACCAGAGCACCCAAGGAAGAGATCATCAGTTTTTCATAGACGGAAATAAAATATAGAAACTAATAGAAAGAAAGATTTTCCATGGAGAGAAAGAATTCCGATGAGAAAGAGATACATCAGCTGAAGAACCGGCTTAGGGATCTGGCGGAAAAGTCCTTCCAACAGGGCATCTTCACGTTTACGGGATTTCTGGGATTGAGCGAACAGGATGTGTTCTGGCGGGAGGAGAGCAGGCTCTCCTATGCCGGATACTGTCTGACCGGGGGCTACGAGGGAGCGGACAGGGTGATGCTCCGCTTCGGCAATCCCGGGGAACTGGGGTATGAGGTGCCTTTTCCAATTGTCTGCATCCATATACAGCCCCTGGCGCAGAAATTCGCCGATGAGCTGTCCCACAGGGATTTCCTGGGAGCCCTGATGAATTTAGGCATCGAGCGAAGCACCATAGGGGACATCAGGACAGGAGAAAGCCAGGCCTATCTGTTCTGCCAGGATTCCATCGCGGCGTTCATCTGCGAGAATCTAAGCCAGGTGAAGCATACCCATGTTAAATGCGAGGTCGTGGAGGACATGGGAAGCCTTCCCCGGGAAGAGCCGCTGACCGTCAGCATACAGGTGCAGTCCATGCGGGTGGACGGGGTGCTGGCGAAGGTATGCAACCTGTCCCGGGAAAAGAGCCTGGATCTGTTCCGCGCGGGAAAAGTCTATGTGAACGGGCGCATCTGCGAGAACAATTCCCGTCAGCTGGAAATCGGGGAGACGGTGAATGCCAGGGGGTATGGAAAGTTCGTCCTGACCGGCGAGCCCAGAGAGACCCGGAAGGGAAAGCTGGCGGTGGAGGCGGCGGTGTATCGATAGGCTTTCGGAATGACGGGAAGCGGAATCAGGCATTGGGACCGGACGGAGTCTGGAAAAGCGGGGGGATTGGCCCAAAGGAGTTCCGGAAAGCAGCTTCATACGCGGTCTGGAGAGTTCGAGTGGACATATCGATTAAAGGAGGATATCCGGAACAGTCATGTATTCATACACGATCGTACAATGGTTTTTCTTTTTCTATTTTTATTGCTTTGTGGGGTGGTGCATCGAGTCCACCTATGTTTCCATCAAGACAAAACAGCTGACCAACCGGGGGTTCATGAGAGGGCCGTTCCTGCCACTCTATGGCAGCGGCGCCATCATGAAGCTGGTGGTTTCCATGCCTTTTCAGGACAATATCTTCATGGTCTATGTGGCCGGATGCATCGGGGCCACGATACTGGAATATGTCACAGGCGTCACCATGGAAGCCCTGTTCAAGGTGCGGTACTGGGACTACTCCAATAACAAGTTCAACTTCCAGGGCCATATCTGTCTGGGCACCTCGCTTTCCTGGGGATTTCTGACCATCCTGATGACGGAAGTGGTGCATGTGCCTGTGGAGAGATTTGTCCTTTCCATACCGGATATGGTGCTGAAAGTGGTGACTTATGTCCTGAGCGTGGTGATTTTCGCGGACTTTGCCCTTTCCTTCAAGGCAGCCATCGATCTGCGGGACGTGCTCGTGAAGATGGAGCAGGTCAAAGAGGAGATGGTGCATATCCAGAAACGCCTGGATGTGATGATTGCCCTGGCCAACCAGGAGGTGGAGAACCGCAAGTCAGTCCTGTCTGAGAGCATGAACATGGCCAGGGAGGAACTGGTGGAGAGCATGTCCATGCGCATAGAGGACATCAAGTCCGGCATCGAGAAGAAGATGGAGCAGGTCAAGGCCATCATTCCGTCAAGAGATGGGACCCGCATGGACGGTGCCATGGACAATGTCCAGGAGGAGCTTCAGGATCTGAAGACCAAATACGCCATCAATGTGGCGGATCGGAACCGCCTGGGCAGATTGAAGGACTTCTTCCAGCGGGATCTGGTCCGCTCCAATCCCAGCATGACTTCCGTAAGGTTCAGGGAGGCATTGGAGGAACTGAAAGGTCGGACTATGGGCAGGGACGACACGGACGACGAGAAAAAGGCGTGATTTAGGAATAGCCGGAAAGTGGGCGCAGGCCGCCCGGCGATATCATACAGAAGCAAATGAGAGATAGCCGTCTACTTTGTCAGGAGCAGAACGGCTTTTTCTTATGTATCTTAAAGAAATATTAAACAGTTCCCCCATTTTTTGTTAATGGTTGTTTTGATAGAATATTGTTGACGATGGAGATCGGCGGAGAGGGATTGCCATCGTCGGGAAGGATATGCCGGTATGTACAACATTTTGATTTGTGACGATGAGAGAGATATCGTAAATGCGTTGAAGATTTATCTCAGCGACGCCAACTATGCGCTGTTCGAGGCCTTCAACGGACAGGAGGCGCTGGAGATTGTGGAAAAGCATGATATCCACCTGGTATTGATGGATATCATGATGCC
>ERZ808037.1512-NODE-1512-length-14699-cov-13.063056_pt1 | contig 14699 bp, 13 predicted proteins | sample MGYA00380190_ERZ808037 | MGnify/ENA primary metagenome ERZ808037 (study PRJEB31490, sample SAMN06133399) | mouse gut metagenome | isolation source: J9 | host: mice | place: China: Chengdu | collected 2015-05 ... | reverse complement strand
TTGCAGCATCATCCGCCTCTCGTCTCCTGCTTTTTCCTCCACTCGGCACTTTCCTATCTTTAACTGCGGGAGTAATAATTCCGGTGGTGCCGGAGATCATGTTCATGGGGTCGTTGTCATTCATCTTTCGCAGGTGGTGAATCAGCAGAATGGCGATCCGGTACTTGTCCGCCAACTCCTTAAGGATACCCAAGTCACGGTAGTCACTGGCATAAGGATTGGCGTCGTTGACGCCGCCCCGGATACGCTGGAGCGTATCGATGACGATAAGCACTGTGTCAGGGTGTGCCGCCAGGAAGCGCTCGATCTGCTGCTCCAGTCCGCTGTGCAGCTTCTCCGACATGGTGGCGAAGAACAGATTCGACAGAGCGTCATCTGTGATATCCAGCAGACGGTTTTGGATGCGGCTGTAGCTGTCCTCCAGACAGAGGTAGAGTACGTCACCCTGAGTAGTGGAGAATTCCCAGGCCGGCTCACCCTTCGCCACCTGAAGACAGAGCCACAGGGACAGCCACGACTTCCCCACCTTCGGCGCTCCCGCCAGGACGTGGAGTCCCTGTGGAAGCAGTTGTGAGACCACAAAGCGGATGGGCGGCAGCACTGTATTCATCAGCGTCTCGCCGTCCATGTAGGTCAAGGGTCTATCCATTTTCATTCCTCCAGTTCAAAATTTGCCCCTCTGTCTTTTAAGGACACTGAGAGGAAATTTGTAAACCAGAAAAATGAAAAAAGTTAAGGAGCCCTGTCATGTGACAGAGCTCCTCAACTTTTCGTGAAGCTTTTTCAGCCGCTTTGACACCGCCATCTTGGAGATCCCAAAGACCTTTCCGATCTCCTCCATGGACAACTCGCCGTCATAGCGCAGAGAGATCAACTCCTGCTCCTGAGCGCTCAACTCCGCGACGGCTTTCCGCAGATTTTCAAGACGGAGGTTCCAGAGTACAGACTGCTCCAGCGGACGCCCGGCTGACACATGGCTGGACAGCACCGTTTCAAACTCACTTCTACTCAGATGCCTTTTGTCCTGCCTGGCCTGGGCCTGCGTGCGCTTTCGGTCTTGCTCCAAAAATTCTGCGACCTCCTTTGGCACTGATACTTGCTCACCATTATAAAAAACGACTGCGCCGTTCATGCTTGTCCTTTCCGCTTCCTGCAGAAAGGAACACACCTGCGCTGCTGGCACAGCGCCAAATAATGCGAGCTCTCATGGAATCAACTCGTCATAGGGAGTTCGTGGTGCCCTTGGCGGCCCATAAAAGCCTGAGGTCACACAGGGTGTGAACCTCGCCGGGAAGTAGCAAAAAATCTCAGGAAACTCCTTGATTTCCTGAGATTTTTGGAGCTAGTGGTGGGAATCGAACCCACAACCCCATCATTACGAGTGATGTGCTCTGCCATTGAGCCACACTAGCATCATATAAGAACCGGCCCATTGCCGTGTTCTGTTTTTGTTTCTCTGGCGCAACGTCTAATATTATACTCAAACCTGCCGCATCCGTCAAGAGGCAGGCGGGCAATTTTCTGCTATACTTTTTTTAAAGTTAATGTTAAAATATACATAATCATAAAAGAAAAGAGGATGTCCCATGGTCATCTCCGGATTTCCCGCGTTAAAAGACAGACTGCAAAATTTGCCGCCCAAGGCGGCGGTGGTGGCGGCAGCCCATGACGAGCACACCCTCCAGGCGGTGTTTGCTGCCCGGCGGGACGGTCTGATCCGTCCCATCCTGGTGGGGCGCCGGGAGGATATCCTGTCCATCGCCCGGGGCCTGGGGGAGGAGCTGGACCCCGCCCAGGTGGTGGATGCTGCGGATGATGCCGCCTGTGCCGCCCAATCGGTGGCCCTCATCCGCTCCGGGGAGGGGGCCATGCTCATCAAGGGGATGCTCCCCACCGGTACCCTGCTCAAAGCGGTGGTCCACAAGGAGACGGGCATCCGGGTCAGTCAGGTCATGTCCCACGTGGCCATTCTGGACGTGCCCAGCTATCACAAGCTGCTCTACATCACCGACGGCGGCATGGTGGTGGCCCCCAACCTGGAGCAGAAGCGGCACATTCTGCAAAATGCGGTGGACTTCTGCCGGTTTCTGGGCTATGACTGTCCCAAGGCGGCCGCCCTGTGTGCGGTGGAGACGGTGAGTCCCGCCATGCCCGAGACGGCGGACGGGGCAGCGCTGAAGGCAGCGGGAGCGCGCGGGGAGTTCGGGCCCTGCCTGGTGGAGGGTCCCATCTCCCTGGACCTGGCCACCGACGCCCAGGCCGCCCAGGTGAAGGGTTACCACAGCCCAGTGGCGGGGGACGCCGACATCCTGCTGGCCCCCTCCATCGCGGCGGGCAACCTGCTGGGAAAGTCCCTCTACGGTCTGGCCGGGGGGGAGATGGCCGGGGTGGTGCTGGGAGCCCGGGCCCCCATTACCGTCAACTCCCGGGGGGCCACGGCGGAGGAAAAATACTGGTCCATTTTGATCTGTGCGGCAATGAGTTAGGAGGCCACCATGTCCTATGATATTTTAGTTTTAAACCCCGGTTCCACCAGCACCAAGGCGGCGGTGTACCGGGATGAGCGCTCCCTGATGGCCCGGAGCGTGGTCCACACCAACGCGGACCTGGCCCCCTACCCGGCCCTCAATGACCAACTGGACTATCGGGTGGGCATGGTGCGCAGCTGGCTGGCGCTGGAGGGCTACGACCTGTCCGGCCTGTCCGCTGTGGTGGGACGTGGAGGCATCATCCCCAATATCGTGTCCGGGGGCTACCTGGTGGACGAGGCCCTGGCTGACTGCCTGCTCCACCACACGGTGTTTGACCACGCCTCCAACCTGGGGGGGCTGATGGCCCGGGAGTTTGCCCGGCCGCTGGAGGTCCCCGCCTACATCTACGACGCCGTCACCAGCGACGAGCTCCTCCCTGAGGCCCGGGTCACCGGCTTTAAGGAGGTCACCCGCACCAGCTTCTGCCACGTTCTCAACGCCCGGGCCACCAGCCACAAATACGCCCAGGCCATGGGGCGGCGGTATGAGGACATGAATCTGGTGGTGGCCCACCTGGGGGGCGGTATCTCGGTGTCGGCCCACAGCCACGGGCGGATCATCGACTCGGTGTCAGACGACGCGGGGCCCTTTTCCCCCGACCGGGGGGGCAGTTTGAACATGCTCTATGTGCTGGATATGTGCTACTCGGGCAAGTACACCAAGGCGGAGATGACCAAAAAGCTCCGGGGGGAGGGGGGCATGTCCGCCCTGCTGGGCACCCACGACTGCCAGGAGGTGGAGCGGCGCATCGCCCAGGGAGACGAGTGGGCCGCCCTGGTCTACCAGGCCCAGGCCCTTCAGATCGCCAAGGGGATCGGCACGATGCTGGCCTGCTTCACCGGGCTAATCGACGCGGTGATTCTCACCGGCGGGCTGGCCAACTCCAAAATGCTCACTGGGAAGGTGATCGACTACCTGCATAACCTCTGCCGGGTGGTGGTCCTCCCGGGGGAGAACGAGATGGAGGCCCTGGCCCTGGGCGGCCTGCGCATCCTCCGGGGGGAGGAGGATGCCCACCAGTACCACCCGGTCTGCCCGCTGTCGGTCGGATAAGCTTTTTGTCGTATTTGTGGGAGAATTGTGGTATAATTTGACCAGTAGTTTCCTGATATACCCAAATTCGAACAAAAAGAGAAAAGGCCGTCAAAAAGGCCCTGTCCTCGGTGTTGAGATTGTTCAAGCCTCTGGAGGTCCCCTAGTCACCGACTACCAGATTCCGTCAGGAACTGTGATAACGCCGGTAGTCCCCGATTCCACCGCAGTCGGCGACAACTATGCTCTGCCCAATGGGCACTATATCAACTTTAGTATTGATACGCTGGGGCCTAGCGACGGCGGAGAAGGAAATATTTGGTGGCCTTGGGATTTTCTAACCAGTATAGAGCAGCCCTTTGCTGATGGAAAGACTGTATGTACGCCCTTCTGGACGCCGACGGCAACCCCACCAACTACATCAAGCTCCGGGACATGACCGCCATCACCCTCACTGACGACGACGGCCAGTAAGCTCCGCGACCTGGGCAAGGCCCTGGGCTTCTACGTCGGCTGGGACAACGGCGTTATCATCCAGAGCGATAAAACCTACTCCGAATAACGGAAAACCGGCTGGCCAGTGGCCAGCCGGTTTGCTTGTGACAAAAAAGCGCCCTGTGAACGAACGCGCCCAAAAGCCTTCCCCCTTCAAGGGGGCCGACTCCCCCTGTCAGGGGGAGATGGCCGAAGGCCAGAGAGGGTAGGGTGGTGGCACGGCCGCAGGCCGTGACGGATGAGGGTGCGGCGAGGTCAGCGCCCCTTATTGTAAGAACTGCTTGCCCGCCCCGCCCCCTCATCCGCCCCCTTCGGGGGCACCTTCCCCCCGGAGGGTGGAAGGCTTATCCTGCGGGGGACGGGGTCTTACTTACTCACCCAGCACCTTGGCAACGTCAATCTCCTCGGCGTCGCTCCACAGGCGCTCCAGGTCGTAGAACTTCCGGGCCTCGTCGGTGAAGACGTGGACCACCACTGCGGAAAAGTCCATCAGCAGCCAGGTGCCTCCCCGGTGGCCCTCGATGTGGTGGGCCCGCTCGCCGTTCTTCTCCGCCGCCTCCTCGCAGGCGTCGGACATGGCCTTTACCTGGGTGTTGGAGGTGGCGGTGCAGATGACGAAGTAGTCGGCCAGGGTGGTGACCCCCTCCGTCTTCAGCACCTTGATATCGCCGCCCTTTTTGCTGTCCAGCGCTCTGGCCAGCAGGACCGCCAGTTCATAGGATTCCATTCCATTGCTCCTCTCATTTATTTTTGGTCCCCGCCCCCCGGGCGGGAGGCTCAAATTTATGCCGCCGCCTGGGTTGTGTCCTCGATCTCCCCGCCCTGAATGTCCGGGGAGGGGTCGGGGAAGATGTCGCCGGGGTCGATGGTTCCGATATCCCCGGGGCTGGTGGTGGTTCCGGGGTCCGTGCCTGGGTTGGTCGAGGCGCCCGGGTCGGTGCTTGTGCCGGGGTCGGTGGCGCCGGGATTGGCGCTGCTTCCCGGGTCAGTGGTTGTGCCGGGATCAGTGGTGGTGCCGGGGTCGGTGGTGGCGTCGGGGTCCTCGTCGGGCTCGTCAGGTTCGTCGGGCTCCGCCGGCTTGGGGGCGGGGGGATTGGCCACCGCCGGGTCGGCCAGGGTGCCGTTGGTCACGCCGAAGCCGCCCCCACTCTTTTTATACATCAGCTGCAAATCGCTGGACTTGATCCCGTCCAGATAGGGGTTGATGCCGTCGTTGAGCAGTGCCAGCAGCTCCTTCTCCTGGACGCACACCAGCGATGCACCGCCATAGGACACCCCGTAGCAGGGCATGGGAACGAATTTCACCCCGTTTTCCACGTCCATGCCGATGGCCAGCTGGGCGAAGGCCAGAATATTGCCCACGGCGAGGTCGGTGTCCACGTTGTCCACGAAGATGTCCACCAGGGTGGGCAGCTTGAGCAGGATCTCCGGGGTGAGGCACTTTTTCAGCACGGCGGTGAGAAAGTCCCGCTGGATCTCGGTGCGGCCCACGTCGCCCAGGGAGTGGCTGCCGTCGTTGTTCTTCCGGAATCGGATAACCTCCATGGCGTCCCGGCCGTCCAGCACCCGCAGGCCCTTTTTCTGGTGGATGTGCAGGTCCTGATAGGGGTCGTCGTAGTTCATATCGAAGGGGACCTCGAACTCCACGCCGTCCACGGCGTCCACCAGGCGGCCGATGGCCTCCCACTCCACCATGACGTAGAAGTCGGGGTAGATGCCGGTAAGGCGGCTGACCTCCTTCTTCAGAGCGGTCATGCCGTTTTCGATGCGCTCCTTCTCGCTGAGCTTCTTATCGCCCCGGTTGCGGTTATAGACCACGTTCAGCCGCTTCTGGCCGCCGCTCTTACCTGAGGTGTTCACCATGGTGTCCCGCAGCAGGCTGATGGCGTTGATCTTCTTGCCCTGGGTGTCGTAGGTGACCAGCATCATGGTGTCGGTCAGGCCGCTGGTGGTGTCCTTACCCACCAGCAGGAAGGTGTAGTAGCCCGGTTTCCGGCCGCTCTTGGCCACGTTGGGCAGCTCCGCCCCCTCATAGGACACGTCCCCCGTCTGCCCCGGCTGGAGCTGGGAGGTGCTGCCCCCCGGGGTCAGGTTCATCCCCGGCGGGTCGGGCACATCGGGCAGCTGAATCCAGAAGCGCAGGAACAGGGTGACGGCGATGATAAGAATGGACAGGATCACCAGCGCCTGGAACAGGCGGTAGCGCAGCTTTCCTTTCCGGTCCAGCCCGGCCACCCAGGACCGGTGCTGCCGCCACCAGAGGACCAGCGGGAAGGTATTGCCTGGGGCCTCCCGCCGGCCCCGATGGTTCTGATTTTCGCTCATAGTATCACCCTTCTGTTGTCACTCCGTGCTCCCGCAGCCAGGCCTGGGCCTGGAGGGTATTTTTGTGTACGGGCAGGTCCCGGTCCTTCATCTCCTGGACGGTGGTCTCCACCCCCAGGAGCAGGGCCCGGTCCAGGTCGCTGTAGGCCAGCTCCCGCAGACGCTCCACCCCGTCAAAGCTCCGGTTGGGCTCCATGTAGTCGGCCACGTAGAGGATTTTTTCCAGGGTGGTCATGTCCGCCCTGGCGGTGGTGTGCCAGAAAATGGCCTCATACACCTCATCAGGTTCTCCAAAAATGTGCCGGGCCATGCACGCCCCGGTTTTGGAGTGGAGCAGCTTGGGGGCGGTGCGCTCCAGGTCGTCCAGAGGCACCCCGTACTGTTCACAGATGGCGATGTGTTCCTCGCCGGACAGGTACTTGGTGCAGTCGTGGAGGATGCCCGCCCGGCGGGCCATGTCCTCGTCCGCCCCCCAGCGGCGGGCCAGACGGACCGCCTCCTCCTCGGTGCCCCGGATGTGCCGCACCCGCTTCTCCATCACCATGGAGTAGGAGCAGGCCCGCAGCTCGGGGATGTCCAAATGCTTTAAATCGGCGCGGGTACCGTAGAGGCCGTTCATCAGGATGTGGCCGTAGACCGTGGGCTGGAGATACTCCGCCCCCTCGCCCCTGGCCAGCAGCTCCCGCAGGCGGGTGGAGGAGATGTCCACCATGCCGGGCAGGGTGATGGTGGTGATTTTCGCCCCGGGGAAGGCCTTTTGCAGGTGCTCCCGCTGAGGGGCGAAGACCGCTTCCCCGTCCTGCTCGGCGCGGCCGAAGGCACACACGCCGGCCAGCTCCAGGATGCGCTCCGGCTCGTGCCACAGGTGGAGGGTGAGGAACATGTCCGTCCCCATGAGCAGCCACAGCTCCTCATCGGGGTAGGTCTCTTTCAGCTGGGCCAGGGTGTCGGAGGTGTAGCTCTTGCCCGTCCGGTCCAGCTCCAGGCTGGACACCTCCACTTTCTCAGGCAGCAACAGGGCGTCGGCCAGCTTGGCCGCCATGGCCAGCCGGTGCTCGGGGGCCGGGGTGCCCTCCGGCAGCTCCTTGTGGGGGGGGATGGCCGCCGGGATGATAAGCAGCTTATCCAGACCCAGCACGGCTACCGCTGTCCGGGCCGCCGCCAAATGCCCCAGGTGGGGCGGGTTGAAGGTTCCGCCAAAAATACCGATTTTCATCACTGACACCGCCTTATTCAGAATGAAAATTTTACTGGATTGCACCAAAAAGGCTCCTTTGGAAAGGAGCTGTCAGCCGAAGGCTGACTGAGGATTGCGTTTTGCGAAGCAAAACATACGCAGTAAATCCAAGTTTGCAAAGCTTTGTTTGCTTCGCATATTTTGGCTTCGCCAAAATGCAATCCTCCGCCCCAGTGTGCCCACTGGGGCACCTCCTTTCACTGCGCAGCCGTTGGCGGCTTTGCCGCCTTACGGATGCGGCGTCCCCCTTGCGGGGAAAAGGAGGCTTTTTTTCTAAGCCTGGGGCCGCTTCTTCTCCTGTACCAGCACAATCTTATCCTTTTTGTCCTTCTTATGGCTTGGACGATACAAAACAAATTTTGTTCCTATTACCTGGACAATTTCGCTCCGGGTCAGGGGGGCCAGCTCCTCCGCCGCCTCCCGGGGGGAGAGGAGGGAGTTCTCCAGCACCCTGCCCTTGATAAGCTCCCGGGCCTCCAGGGCGTCGTTGGCCTGCTTCACCAGGTTGTCCCCAATGCCGTCCTTGCCCACGATCAGAATGGTGTCGATATTATTTGCCAGGCCCCGCAGCTGGGCCCGCTGTTTGCTTGTTAGATCCATATTTTATCCTCGTTTTCGGCAATTTCTGTAGGGGCGCACATTGTGCGCCCGTTGAAAGAGATGTGCAAACCCGGCGGGCGCACAATGTGCGCCCCTACATTCACTTCAAATAGTCCTCCAGCTTCACTTTGAAGGCCTCCAGCGCCTTGCCCCGGTGGGAGATGGCGTTTTTCTCCTCGGCGGTGAGCTGGGCGAAGGTCTTTTTCAGCTCCGGGACGAAAAACACCGGGTCGTAGCCGAAGCCGCCCTCCCCCATGGGGGCGTAGGCGATGGTGCCGGGGCACTCCCCCTGGGCGGTGAGTACGTCGCCGTTGGGGAAGCAGCAGGTGATTACGCTGACGAATTTCGCCGCACGGGTCATCTGACCCCGCATGTTCTCCAGCAGCATCCGGTAGCGGTCCTCGTCGCTCAGGCCCTCGCCGCCGTACCGGGCGGACCACACCCCCGGGGCTCCGTTGAGGCAGTCTACGCACAGGCCCGAGTCGTCAGCGATGGCGGGCAGGCCGCTGGCCTCCATCACCGCCTTGGCCTTGAGCAGGGAGTTTTCCTCAAAGGTGGTTCCGGTCTCCTCCACCTCCAGGTCCACCCCAGCCTCCGCCTCGGAACAGACCTCAATCCCCAGATGGGACAGAATGTCGTTCATCTCCACCAGCTTCTTCTGGTTCTTGCTCGCCAGTACCAGCTTCATACAGGCTTCCCCCTTATTCTACCATATTTTCTCTTTCTGTCTATTGATATTGTGTTAAATTTTTGGATTTGTGCATAGGCTCCCTCTCTGAGGGAGCTGTCAGCCCGAAAGGGCTGACTGAGGGAGTTTTCCGCAGACGGACTCCCTCCGTCACGGGCTCCGCCCGTGCCACCTCCCTCAAAGAGGGAGGCTTTTTAAATCAGCGCCTGGGCAAATTCCTGGGCATCGAAGGGCTTCAAATCGTCGATGCCCTCGCCCACGCCGGCGTATTTCACGGGGACACCCAGCTCCTTGGCGATGGCGATGGCGATGCCGCCCTTGGCGGTGCCGTCCAGCTTGGTGAGGACGATGCCGGTGATACCCGCCGCCTCCTTAAACTGCTTGGCCTGGATCAGGCCGTTCTGGCCGGTGGTGGCGTCCAGAACAAGGAGGGTCTCACGGGCGCAGCCGGGCAGTTCCCGGTCAATTACCCGGGAAATTTTGTTCAGCTCGTTCATGAGGTTCTGCTTGTTGTGGAGCCGGCCGGCGGTGTCCACCAGGACCACGTCGGAATTGCGGGCCTTGGCGGCGGACATGGCGTCGAAGACCACGGCGGCGGGGTCGGCCCCCTCCTGCTGCTTGATGATGTCCACCCCCGCCCGGTCAGCCCAGATGGTGAGCTGGTCGGCAGCGGCGGCCCGGAAGGTGTCGGCGGCGCAGAAGAGTACCTTTTTCCGCTCCCCCCGGAGCTGATGGCCGATCTTGCCGATGGTGGTGGTTTTGCCCACCCCGTTCACCCCGATAAACAGCACCACCGAGGGCTTGGTGGACAGGTCCAGGGACAGCTCCCCGGCGCTGAGGGCGTCGGCGATGACCCGGACCATTACCTCCCGGGCCCCCTCCACGGTCTTGACCCCCTCCGACTTCACCCGGCGGCGCAGCTCCTCCACCAGCTCCAGGGTGACGTCCATGCCGGTGTCCGCCAGAATCAGCGACTCCTCCAGCTCGTCATAGAAGTCGTCCGTCAGCTCCGAGCCGAAGCCGGCGAAAATGTTGATCTTTTTCAGCTTGTCAAAAAAGCCCATGGTTTGCTCCCTCTCTTACCAGTTCTCATTTTTTGCCCCACATCGGGGGCACTTGGGGTAGTCCATCTCGTACAGGGTCCCGCAGCCGGGGCAGCGGGTCTGGGCAATGCTCCCCGGCTCCTCCCCAGCATCGTCGAAGAAGTCCCCCCGGAAAAATTCCAGCTTTCCGCACTTGGGACAGGTAAAGATCGCCGTCTCCAGCGCCCCGGCCACCAGATTGGGCAGGTCACCCAGCAGCCAGCCGGTCTGGCCTAGCTGTATCTTTTCCCGTGCGACAAATTCCATCTCCACGCCGCAGCGCAGACACTTCAATTTATCCACTATTCCACCTTCTTCCCACAGTATGGGCAGAACTGCCCCCATTCAAAGCTCTCGGGCAGCCCCTTGCCGCAGTGGACGCAGAAGTCGGGGGCGTCCGCGTCACCGCCGGAGGGCACGCTCTGGCTGCTCTGGACGCTCTGCACACCCCCGACCGGCTGCTTGGGGATGGCCTGATCCAATCCCCAGAAGATAAGCTTGATGCTGATGAACAGCACCACAATCAGCACAATGCCGCCAAGGATTACTTTCCAGTCGCCTGTTTTTTTCTCGTTCACGGTTTTTCCTCCAAACTCTCCCGTCCCCCGCAGGACCAAAAGCCTCCTTTGGAAAGGAGGTGGCTGGCCGAAGGCCAGACGGAGGATTGCATTTTGCGCAGCAAAATATATGAAATAAACAAGGTTTTGCAGACCTATGTTTGCTTTGCACATTTCGCCTGCGGCGAAATACAATCCTCAGTCAGCCTGCGGCTGACAGCCCCTTTCCAAAGGGGCCTTTTTCGCTGCGGCGGGACGGGGGTTACCGGATATTCAGCTCTTTCTCCACGTCGTTGAGGTTGATGGTCAGCATTCGGCTTACACCCTGCTCCTGCATGGTGACGCCGTAGAGGACGTCGGCCTCCTCCATGGTGCCCCGGCGGTGGGTGATGACGATAAACTGGGTCTTGGCCGACATATTGCGCATATAGTGGGCGAAGCGCACCACGTTGCTGTCGTCCAGGGCGGCCTCGATCTCGTCCATCACCACGAAGGGGGTGGGCCGCACCTTTAAAATAGCAAAGTACAGGGCGATGGCCACGAAGGCCTTTTCGCCGCCGGACAGCAGGGTGATGATCTTCAGCGCCTTGCCCGGGGGCTGGACCTTGATCTCGATGCCGCAGTTGAGGATGTCGTCGGGGTCCTCCAACTCCAGGGTGGCCTTGCCGCCCCCGAACAGCTCCAGGAAGGTCTGGCCAAAGGCCTCGTTGATGGTGGCAAACTCCCGCTGGAAGATGGTCTTCATCTCGTTGGTGATGCCGGCGATGATCTCCTCCAGCTCCTTTTTCGCCTTGTCCACGTCGTCCCGCTGGTCGGTGAGGTAGGTGTACCGCTCGTTGACCCGCTGGAACTCCTCGATGGCCCCCACGTTCACATTGCCCAGCCCGGAGATGGACCGCTTCAGCTCAGCGATGCGGCGGCTGGCCTTCTGTACCGACTCGATCTCCACCCGCTGCTGGCGGGCGGCCTCGTGGCTCAGCTCGTAGGTCTCCCACAGCTTGTCCAGCAGCTGCTTCTCCTCCATGGAGGCGGACACCCGCCGCTGGTCCAGCCGGGAGACCTCCCCCTCGGTGCGCAGCAGCTCCTCATTCAGGGACTGGCTCTCCTTGGTGGCCCGCACCCGCTGGCCCTCCAGGTCCAGCTTCTCCTGGTTCAGCCGGGCGATGGCTTCGTTCTGCCGTTCGTTCTCCCCCTTCAGGGCGGACAGGGCCTCCTCCTTTTGGGCAATTTCCTGGGTGAGACCGGCGTTTTTCTCCTCATAATCGGCCATGAGGGCCCGGCTCTGGTCCCGGTCGCCGGCCATGCTGGCCTTGAGGTGTTCCAGCTCAGACAGGCCGGAGCGGGTGGCCTCCCGCTCCGCCTCCAGGGCGGCCTGGGCGGCGGTGAGGGCGGCCACCTCCTGGGCGATGCGGGCGGACCGCTCCTGTACCTCGCTCTGGCCCCGGGCCTTGCCCTCGGCCTCGCTGCGCAGGGCGGCGGTCTCCCCCTCCAGGGTCTGGATGCGGGCCCGGGCCGCCTGGGTGTCGGCCTCAATCTGGGCGGAGCGGCTTTTCAGCTGCTCCAGCTCCTCCCGGTGGCCCTCCTGCTGGCGCTCCAGGTCGGCGGCCACGCTCCGGCGGTGGGACAGCTCGCCCTCCGCCTTGAGGATGGCGTCCTCCCATTGGCGCAGCTGGGCCTGGGCAGTCTCCAGCTCGTAGGCGGCGGCGGTGGACTCCCGTTCCGCTTCGGCCAGGGCCTTTGTCCCCTCGGCTACACGGGTGCGGATGTCCCCCAGCTGGCTGTTCAGCCGCTCCAGCTCGTTGGCACGGCTCAAAATTCCGGCGCTGCGGCTGGCGGAACCGCCGGTCATGGAGCCGCCGGGGTTGAGGACCTGGCCGTCCAGGGTGACGATGCGGAACTTATAGCCGTATTTCCGGGCGGCGGCGATGGCGGCGTCCAGATTTTCCATGACGGCCACCCGGCCCAGCAGGTTGGAAAAGACATTTTGATATTTCGGGTCGAAGGAGATGAGCCGGTCGGCCACGCCCACGAAGCCGGGCTCCTTTTCCAGGGCGTCCCCCTCCCGGAGGAAGCCCGGGCGGATGGAGCTGAGGGGCAGAATGGTGGCCCGGCCCCCGTCCCGGCGCTTCAGGTACTGGATAACCGCCTTGCCGTCCTCCTCCCGGTCCACCACGATGTTCTGCATGGCCCCGCCCAGGGCGGTCTCGATGGCCACGGTGAAGCGGTCCGGGACCTTTAACAGGTCGGCCACCGGGCCGTGGATGCTGTGGAGGTCGCCCCGCTGGGCTTCGCCCATCACCAGCTTGACCGCCTTGGTGTAGCCCTCGTGCTCCTTCTCCATCTCGGTGAGGAGCCTGATTCGGGAGGTGAGCGCGTTTTCCTCCATTTGCAGCTTAACCTGGGCGTCCTTGGTCTGGTCCCACTTCTTTTTGCGGCTGTCCATTCGGAGCTGGTAGCCCTGGATCACATTCTTGACCGCGTCCCGCTCCTCCACCGCGTCGTCGTACCGGCGTTGGGCGGCCCGGGCCTCCTTCTGGGCCTCTGTGAGGCGGTCCTCCAGCTCGTTGCTCTCCTTGCGGACCGCGCCGTCCCGGTCCATGACCTCCTGGGCGGCGGCGGCCAGGGCGGACAGCAGGGCCTTGGCCTCGGCGGCCCCGGCGGTGCCCAGGTCGGCCTGACTGCGCAGCGCCTCCAGCTCCTTGGCCAGGGTGCCCGCCGAGCGGGCGGCCTCCTCCGCCTCACGGCCCTTGGCGGCCAGGGCAGACCGCCCCGCCTCCAGCTGGGTCTCGATCTCGGCCAGACGGGTTTTCCGCTGGCCGATCTGTTGGTCCAGGGAGCCCTCCCGGCCCTCCTGCTGCTCCAGGTCGGCCCGGATACGCTGGGCGGACTCCAGATTGTGCTGGATGCTGCTCTTTAACACCGCGATGGCCGATTCCAGCTCGTTGGCCTGGGCCTGGCGGCCCTGCATCTCGAAGCGGAGGCGGTCGGCCTCCAGGTCTCTGGCCCGCATGGCCTCGGAAAACTCCTCGGCGGCGGCGTAGGCCTTCTCCTGGGCTACCTTGACCTCCTCCCGGCGGCGGACGGCCTCCTGGTAGTCGGCCTCCAGCTTGATGTTGTTGGCCCGGATGCGCTCCAGGGTGTCCAGCCAGACGGAAATCTCCAGCCCCCGCAGCTCGTCCCGGAGGACCAGAAACTTTTTCGCCTTCTCACTCTGCTCCCGGAGGGGCTCCACCTGCAATTCAAGTTCCGAAATTTTGTCGTTGATTCGGACCAGGTTCTCGTCGGTGCGCTCCAGCTTGCGCTCGGCCTCCTCCTTCCGGTGGCGGAAGCGGGAGATGCCGGCGGCCTCCTCAAAGACCTCCCGGCGGTCGGCAGACTTCACCGACAGAATTTCGTCGATGCGGCCCTGGCCGATGATGGAGTAGCCCTCCCGGCCCAGGCCGGTGTCCATAAACAGCTCGTTCACGTCTTTGAGCCGGACGGACCGGCGGTTGATGTAGTACTCGCTCTCGCCGGAGCGGTAGTACCGCCGGGTGACCATCACCTCGGACTCCTCCCGGTCGAACAGGTGGGTGGTGTTGTCCAGCACCAGGGAGACCTCGGCGTAGCCCGTTTGCTTGCGCTTGGCGGTGCCGCCGAAGATGACGTCCTCCATCTTGCCCCCCCGCAGGGCCCGGGTGGACTGCTCCCCCATCACCCAGCGGATGGCGTCGGAGATGTTGGACTTGCCCGACCCGTTGGGGCCCACAATGGCGGTGATATCCTCGCCAAAGGTGAGCACCGTCTTGTCCGGGAAGGACTTGAAGCCCTGGATTTCCAATGCTTTTAAATACAATCAGGCCACCTCGTATCTGTTATGGGGCGGACCGGCCGCCCCCATGTAACCATACTGATAGATGTTACATTATACCAAAAGTCTGAAAAAAATGCAATTGTCATTTCACACTGTCCCACGTTTGTCTGATAAATTCAGGATACCTGCCTTAGACTGTCAAAAAACCTCCACCCCCGCAGGGGTGACTCCCCCTAAAGGGGGAGATGTCGGCGAAGCCGACAGAGGGGGCAGGCTCCTTTCGAAAGGAGCTGTCAGCCGCAGGCTGACTGAGGATTGTATTTTGCCGAAGGCAAAATGTATGAAATAATCCTAATCTT
>ERZ808037.1511-NODE-1511-length-14706-cov-14.177661_pt1 | contig 14706 bp, 17 predicted proteins | sample MGYA00380190_ERZ808037 | MGnify/ENA primary metagenome ERZ808037 (study PRJEB31490, sample SAMN06133399) | mouse gut metagenome | isolation source: J9 | host: mice | place: China: Chengdu | collected 2015-05 ... | reverse complement strand
AATACCCTAAAAGATGAACTGTACTCCCTCAATATGCGTCTGTTGCTGGCGATGCAGCATCACAACAAAGAAGCGCAAGAAGATATTAGAGCGCAAATGGCAGCGGTTCAGGCTGAAATTGACCAGATGTGCTTGGGAAGTGGATCTCGCCGTTAATCTGAACTTTCAAAACAGATCATCTGTCTATCTCTTTGTGAGAACTTTTTTGGTGTTCACTTTGCCCTTTTGTCTCAAATATTTGCTGAAAAATAGACTCTTTCCCACATGCTTCTTCTAATTCTTCTGCGGTATCCTTCCGGCTTTGTGCCAACAGGCTAGAGTCAAATTTGTTCCTATAGACAGTTTGGAGTTGTTGAACCGTCTGGCGATCCTTATCTATTCGCAGAGCCCGACGAGCCGCATCAAGTTCTCTGGCATCCATAGCTGCCGCCTCCTGCCGCAACTCGGTGTATTGTGCCAGCGCCGCTTCCAGTTCGGCAGTATATTTTTTCTCCTGCTGGTTCAGCGCTTCGAGCGAAGATTCCATAGATGCAAAGTGCTGTTTGATCTTGTCTATGCCATAATCGTCTGCACAATTAAGCTGATTGAGCAGCAAAGCCTTCTCACTTTTCGATTCCTCAATATCTTCGGTCAACGCGGCGATTTTCTGAGCCAATTCCCGATGCCGAAACACCTGAATTGCTGGTGTGTTTTTCTTTTCCTCCAACAATATCCGGCGCTCCCGAATCTTGCCTTTGAGCCCTTTAATGATGCTCTCATATTTTTTGAGATCAGGCTTAACAATTTGGAGGGTGTCGGCAAGTTTCTCCTTTCCTGTCCCAATATGCAAAAGCTGATACCGGAAGATAATCATTTTCTGGCGTAAAGTTTCCATAGCTTCTGCGATAGCGGGGATCGTGTTCTTTACCGCATCCATGAGTTTCTTGACCAACGATTTCAGCTCCCGCAGCAGGGCATTGTCCGCCTTGATCTGCCGGTTCAGTTCACAGCGGTCAGAAATGATGCCCTTCTTCTCCAACGTACGGGCAACCACCCCTTCGTGAATGGTAGGCTGTTCATCCAATCCTCGCTCGGCGTGGCTGCGGTGATCGACACGCTCCTCATGCCCGAAGCGTTCCAGACAGCGGTTCACCGTATCGGCCCATGCCGCCCGCCATAGGACAAGCTGATCCTCGCTATTCCAGCGTTCAGAGATAGGATTTTGCCTACCGTATTTTGTGCTCTTGGGATACTTGGAAATGCGCTCATAGCCTTGCGCCTCGGCCTGAGAGGGTGGCATATACACCTTCTTTTTGCCAGCCTTATACTGATACTGTTTCTCCCAACCCTCGGATTGTGCCAACTTAAACTCCGCCGCCGTAAAGCCCCGTTCCTCGCCATTGCGGATGCACAAATATTCCTTCTCAGTTTTATGCTGCCATTTGCCATCCTTGGTCAAAGGCCGCACGGTCAGCATGATATGAGCGTGGGGATTATGACCGTCCGTATCGTGGATACAGACATCGGCGCACATCCCCTCCACCACAAAATTGGCCTGGACAAAATCAGTCAGCAGGGCAATCCACTCCTCCCGGTTCAGTTCAACGGGGAGCGCCACCACGAACTCACGGGCGAGGCGGCTGTCCTTCGTTTTTTCCGCTTCTTCCACGGCGTTCCAAAGAACTTCCCGATCTGACCACTCTGTCGGAGCCATATCCGGCAGAACGACCTGCTGCCAGACAAGGCCCTGCTTCCGGGTGTAATCATGCTGAATGCCATCGTAATCATTGTACATCCGGGAGCAGCTCATGTAGGCCGCCGCCGCGACAGCGGAACGCCCTGTCCCTCGGCTGATGACCTTTGCCTCTAAATGATAAATTGCCAGTTTTTATTACCTCGTATAATAAGATTTGCAGACGATTTATAGTGAGTCTGCTTAGTTCACTTTGCAATACCAGCAGGCTATGAGATGCCCGTGGTACAATAGCTGTAGGACAGCAGGGTCAAGTTCTCTGTTACCTTGTTGGGCTGGGAAGTCGCTTCAGACGGAGTCTGTTCCCCTCCGTCCTTTGTCCCCCGTCCATCGTCCTACGTCTCCCGTATCAGCGAAAAGCTGCCGGTGGCAGGTTTTCGCTGGCGTATGGAACAGGGCCGTGCGCTGGTCTGTTCCATACGCACTGGGAATGACCGCAGTCATTCCCGGCAGGCCCCCGCAGGGGCCGCAATCCCCCTCGGAGAGCGCACGATGGCCGCAGGCCATACCACCGCCCGCTTGCGGGTGGTGGGTAAGTGCGCCCTTCGGGCCTGGAAAAGCGGAGCGCCCCGGCGAACCGGGACGCTCCTGCTTTGCGTACTTAATTTGTAAGTTCGTGCAGATATGTTTCCAACTCGTTCAAGCTCATGCTTACCGTCTGCGGCAGAGTCTTCTCCAAAACAGCCCCCTCCTGGATTAGCCGCCTTGTTCGGGCTTTGCGCTGCTTCACCCGGTCACGGGCTTGAACTTCTTCCAAACGGTGTCGGGCCTGGATCAGTTTCTTTTCATTATCCGTCATAGTAGTTCCTTTCCAGCCTTAATTGGCCTGTTAGCATTGAAAACACCTGATTATGCTACCAAGATTCTGTAAGTTGGTATCATAAAGGGCAAAAAACAGCACCAGATACAAATTCCCTGTGTAAATACAAGAAATTTGGTATCTGGTGCTTATATTTTTGGTGTTAATTCAATTCGTTATGGTATCAAAATGGCCCGCTGTGGTATCAAAAACTGTCCACGAAATCCAATGCTGTATCGTCCGCTTCCTGCTGGTCCTCTTGGGTTGCGTTCTCAGTAGAAGCCGGTTGCGGTGGGATATTCTGCAACAGGTTGAGCAGCGTAGCCGCTGAACTGACAGGAGCGGCGTGATCGAACCCGGCCCGGATGGTTTCCAGCACCCGCTGGAGGAAAGCGTCCTCCTTCTCACGGGTTTCCAGATACGGGTCAGAGAACAACCGCCCCCGGCGTTCAAAATAGTCGTTGACGGCGGCAATCACCGCCCTGCTGTAAGAGCGGTACTGCTTCTTATCCCTATGCTGAAGATATTCCCAGGCCGTCCGATCCGCCTCTTTCTCCAGATTGAACCGAATATTGGTGCTGACGACTTGCCTGCTCATACCATGCCGCCCTTCCTGGCGCGAAGGTGAGCTAGGTATTCATACCCCTTGGCGGTGGCGCAAATGTCCTCGTTGATAACCACCCGGTCAGCGTCAAACTCTCCGAAATTTTTAATCAGACAGCCACCGCCGCCAACCACATACAGCTTCATCAACTCCGGGTCATACTCATGCTCCCGCAGGCGGCGGAAGATGCCCGCAACATAGTCCCTGGCGGTCATCTGGATCGAGGACAGGTAGCGTTTACTGATACTCGCAGCCCCATGGCGGAGTACCTGGTCGATGATCGTCTCGTCAGCGGCAGAACCATAGAGCTTCAACAGATTCTCCCTGACAGCCAGCATACATTGGTGTGTCCCATATTTCTCGGTGAAGCATTTCTTCTCCTGGGGGCGGCGGTCGTTGATGTACATGACATTCATAGTGCCGTTGCCGATGTCGGCCAGCATATTCACCCCTCGGAAGTCTCGCAGATGGTCAGCAGCGGCGGCAAAGCCCTGGGGGAAAATGTCGGCCCCAACAAAGTCAACATGATACTCCGCACCCCGGAAATGAAAGTCTACGCTGTCCTTTTGCAGCAAATACTGCTTAAAAGCGTCCTTCTGCTCACTGACCCAGGTGAGGGGCAGGCCCGCCGCCAGATGGACACGGGCTGAAATCTGTTTGCGGATGTTCAGCTCCCGCCCAATAGCAGCGAGAGTCAGAATGTAGTAGTCACTGTCAGCCATCTTGTCGGCAGTGAATTCCTTGTGTTCCTCTCCGATCAGATAGTAGCGTCCCTCATAGACCAGCAGATTGCTCTTGAAGGTCGGTTCCTTGTCGAAGGAGGCCACGCCGGTTTTGAAACAGCAGTTGGCAGTCTTGATGTTGCCATAGCCGTGGTCGATGCCGATGATGATCGGCGTATTGTGATTCAAAATGTTCATAAAATTCCTTTCTGCTGTATAACAGCAAAGGGCGGTCCGCAGACCGCCCAACCTAAAATATTTCTTCTTGTAACCATTTCCGTTACGGATATGTAAAGTGGGAAAAGTTCCTATTTTAGATATCCGCAACGCTATGCGGAGTTAATTTGTTACAGATAAATCAAGTGGTCAAAGTTACCACTTGATTTATCTGTAACGCGGCTGCATCTGCGTTACGAATAATCGTAGGGGAATTTATTTCCACTATGTCCAACCGTAACACCTTAAATCGTGTTCCGTTACGATTCGAGCAAGTGGTCATCATGACCACTTGTTTTATCCGTAACACTCTGACGATACGCCCGCTGGCGGCAGGCGTTGCTGCAATAGAGCGCGTCTGACCGCTTGGGCGTGAATGTGTTCCCGCACACTTTGCAGACCTGAGTACGGGGCGGCTGCGCCAAACGCCGCTGTATCAACTGCTTTTTATAGCCGGTATTGCCGCATTTCTTGTAATAGCAATATTTTTTGGACCAGATTCGCGTATAGAAAACACACCCGCATCCCTCGCAAATAATCTTACGGACGGGGTCGCTTTTCCCATAGGGTCTGCCAGCCATCTTGCGCTCGTAGCAATTCTTCAAAACATCCTGGTGCTGGTATTCCCAATCACAGTTCCACATGGGCGTTCAACCTCCTTTGTGATGGAAAAGAGCGGCCCGCGACATTTGCGAACCGCTCCATGATTTTGTCAAATACTTGCCGCCGTTGTGGGCTTTGTGCCTACCTGTATGGAACTCGTCACTCTCTTTGTAGCATTACGTTCCCGCTGCATTCTTCGGTTAGCTTCCACCCTGCAATTGTCAGAGCAGTATTTGACATCCATTCTTGTGGTCGAGAATACCTTCCCGCAATTCGCACAGGTGCAATCATGCCGCCTGCTTTCCGCCGCTTGGCGGCAGTAAAATTTAGCCCGACAGTTAGGATGGCAGAATTTGGCGTTCGGAATGCCCGACATGAAGGTTTTCCCACACTGCTCACAGATTCTCTCAAACGGTGGACTCAGGTTTTCTCCCGCTTTCAGCCTGCGATATCGCTCCCGGCTTCGGATGCGCTCCTTCTGCAATCGCTCCTGCTCCGCGATCTCTTCCGGAGTAGGTTCCGGCATGGGGGCATCAAATTTACCGATGAATTTCAGATAGATGTCCACCTCCTGCATCCGGTCACCCGTGGACTTGTCCGGAGCATGAACAACAATCTTCTCAACAAACTCGTTAATCATCGGCGTAGTCAGCTCTGAGAAATTGGTGTACTTCCTCGCAAGGTCGAGAAAATGCCCCACATTGGCGGTGTCCTGCTCAAAGCTGCCTAACGCAGATTCACCTTCCGCGATGGACTGCCGGAGCGTTGCCTGCTCCTGTTCGTATCCGGCAAGAAGGGTGTCAAAGCGTTCCTCCCCAATACGTCCTACTGCATAGGATTCATATAGCTTCTTGATGATAGTGTCCAGCTCGTCAAAGCGCCGCTTGTCCTTGTTCAGCTTACGCTTCAAGTCCTTCGCCGCCTGTGCCTGCTGGACCTCGGATGCCGCCCGAACCTTTTGAATAAACTCAGCCTCATTAGAGATAGCGTAGGTGCTGGTGACCTTGATGGTTTCCAAAATCAACGCCCGCAGGGCTTTTGTGGAGATGTGATGATTGCTGCAAACAGCCGTCCTTCTTTGCCCCGCGAGTTTATATGAGGAACACTCATAGGCGTCGGATGGATACGGCTTTGTATCGCTGCCCCGTGTCCGCTGGTTGTACATCTTTGCCCCGCAGTCTGCGCAGAACACCAACCCAGTAAGGGGATTGGCTTCGCCCAGCGTATCAATCCGGCGCGGAGTTCCCCGCAGCTTCTGAACAAGTTCCCAGGTGCCCTTGTCCACGATAGCCTCATGGGTATTCTCGAAAATCAGCCAGTCCTCTGGGGCATGAAAAATTGGCTGCTTATCCTTATAGGATTCTTTGTGGGAACGAAAGTTGACCATATGGCCCATGTACTCAGGTTTAGACAGTATCCGTCCCACAATGAAGTCGCTCCAGGCATAGGGACGGTCGATGTTTTCCTTGCTTTTCCAGGGGCCACGTCCCTGCCTTGCCAGATAAGCCGCAGGGGATTCAACCTTATCCCGATACAAAATGTTTGCAATATCGCTCAGGCCGTGTCCCTCAATGGCCAACTGATAGATACGCCGCACAACTGCCGCCGCTTCTTCGTCAACCAGCCAATGATATTTGTCATTGGGGTCTTTCTTGTAGCCGTAAATAGCCTGATTGGTGGTCGGCTTGCCAGATTCCCCTTTGACCCTGATGGCGGTGCGCTGCTTCCGGCTCAGGTCCCGCAAATACCACTCGGACATGATATTGACAAAAGGGGCAAACTCCCCAGAGCTGGGATCGTTGCTGTCAATGCTGTTCCCGATGGCAACAAAGTGGATACCATAGCGTTTGAAAACGACCTCTGTGTAAAAGCCCGTCTGGAGATAATCTCTCCCCACCCGGCTGAGGTCCTTGACCAGCAGATGTTCTACCTTCCCGGCCTCAATGTCGGTAATCAACCGTTTCCATGCGGGACGGTCAAAATTGCCGCCGGACCAGCCGTCATCGGTGTAATGGACGATATTACCGTAACCACGGTCAGCAGCATAGCCCTCCAGGTATCGTTTTTGATTGATGATCGAATTGCTGTCCCCTAAAGATTCATCGTCACGGCTGAGGCGTTCATATAACGCTGTGATTTTTGTCTCCGTCTGTCTGGCGCTCATGATGCGCTCCTTTCAGACTGACGGTTCATTTGTGGCACGTCTATCATACCACAATCTGCCGGCGATGCCAACCCTTCACGCCGGATCAGCCGTAAAATTTTGTCCTCCATCGTATCCGCTCCATCCTCTTTTGTAAAAATATTCACTTTGAAAACTGTGCTTCCGATTCGCCGGGTCATAGTGATGCTGGTGTTTTTCGTCATTGTACCTCTCTTTCCTTGTTTGTAGGGGGATTCCCCGCCGGTGATCCGTTGTCCGTATTCAGTTGTAGGCGCAAAAACGCCGCCCCGACAACTTGGGGCGGTGCTTCCGCAGATATTCGCTATAACATCCCATGCTCCTTTCTGTATGGATTCGGAGGTTTTACCCTCTGATACCAATATACGGAGAAAATGGTGCTGGCCGAAAAAATATGGCGTTATTGCAAGTTGAGGTCGTTTCAGTCGCGGAAATTGCAAAAATGCAAGACGCAAAATTCGACTTAATTTTTGGTGCTGAATGTAGTATAATCGGGTATCATGGGGGAGGGTGTCGAAAATGGATCAGGCGTATTTACCGGGAACTGTCCGGCATAGGATACAAGAGCTTATCAAGGAGCGGAAAATCACTCAGGCTGAACTCGCTGCGGAAATCGGCATGGCAGAAAGCTCTCTCAGCCGGTTCCTGAGCGAAAAAACAGATAAAATCGGGGACGAGTATATCATCAAGATCGCGGACTTCCTGGGGGTATCTACTGACTTTATCTTGGGGCAAACAGCTTTTCCAGAGCGGCGCAACTATGACATAGAGGAATTGGGCCTGTCCTATAAGGCGGCAATGGCGCTATATACGAGGGAAGTCGATACAGATGTGGTCAACCGCATTTTAGAGAGTCCTCAATTCCCGGAGATTACGCGCATGATCGCCCGATATTTCAAAGACAGCAATGCCGAAGGACCTGCGGGACTGAACGCCATGTGGGATACTATGCGGCAGATGATTGGCACGTTGGACACAAGCCATTTGACAAACCCGCAGGAGGGGACGGAGACCGCTGCACAGATTCTCGGTATGATGAAAACCGCTCCCCATGAAAAGGATGTTGAGGCAATTCAGTCTGCTCTAATGACTATGCTCCAGGGCATCAAAACTGGTATCCAGACGCAGACGCCAACAACGGAACTGGCTACAAGGCAGATCACTCAATCTATGATGCAAAGCATGGTCAAAGGTGAAAACGCTGTTCCAGCGTTGCAATCTATCTCGCCGGAACAGCTTGCTGGGGCTTACTCTACGCTCCCAGGTGCAACACCAGAACTGGGCGGGCAGTTTTCCGATCTTATCAAAAACTTTATCAGGGACTACATAGATATTGCTCAAAAACAGGGTTTGACAAATGAAAGACCTGACGAATGAACAGCTTTGCAAATTGGCACAGGCCGGGGACGAACAGGCTGTGTCCCTACTTATCGAGGCTAATCTCCCGTTTGTTCGGAAAGTTGCAAATCAAATTGTTGAGAATCCAGTATGGCAGGAGCATCTATCCTCCTGCGGTGTGGGCTTTGATGATCTTGTGCAGGTCGGCTCCATCGGGCTGTGGAGAGCAATTGACAGCTACGAACTCTCCAGCGGGGTCAAATTTCTGACTTATGCCGCTCCTGCAATTAGACGTTCTATGAGCGACCTGATCCGCCAGTACAGCCGGGACACGGTATGGCAGTTGCGGCACGATAAGGCAAACGCCTGGAAAATCATTTATCTGGACGAGGATTTAGATGATACAGAGGATGATACCGTTGAAACGCTGATTTCTTCTCCCTGCGCCAAATTGCCAGAGCAGATTTATATTGAACAGGAGACGGCGGCTGAACTTCACGAGGCGATGGATGCTCTGCCGGATCGGGAAAATGTTTATGTTCAGTACCGCTTTGGCTTTGGAGACGGCAAAGGCCACCCGCTCACTGAAACGGCGCAGCATTTCCATTTGACGGAGAGCCGCGCAAAAAGCGTGGAGCGTTCTGCGTTGAAATTGTTGCGGCATGAGCTGCTGATTGAAATTCCGGAGCGGGCCTATGCCAGAGCGGAGGACAAGCTGACAAAGGAGCTGGTTGCGGCGGGCGAACTTCACGCGGTGGAACTCCGCCTAAAGTCGCAGAAAAAACGGGGCAAAAAAATAACCGCCGCAACCTACGAATATCTCGCAGACTGCGGCGGCGCTTGGGGCGCACTCAGCTATAATTTCAAAGATGATACAACGGAAATCCTTCTGCTGGCGGAATGGGATACCATACTCAGCCATAGATTTGCGATGCGGGCGGTTGAGCATTTCAGAATACACCACAATGATAAACTGCCGGATAAAATTGTGCTGACATTTATCGGACCTGAACAAAGGAGCCGTCGCTATGACAATAAATTTGAAGCAGGTAATTGACGCCGTTGAGAGTGCCAATGAGGTGTGCACAGATCTTTATGACGGCATATCGCTATCTGCCGCAGCATCGCTTATATTTTTTTCCGCTTCCACACGGGCATGGGTCATTGCGCCCCGGTTTCTTCTGCTCTACCCGCTGTAATGTCTTCCAAGGAACCGGAATATCCGCGTCAAAAATTCCCTGACGCAGTTTACCAGCGTCCAATTTCCCTGCTTGAAGCGCCCGACTGATATTGGGGCCAAATTCAAGGGAGCTGGGCCGTTCTCCGCCCATGCGCTCCTGAATCTCATTGGGTGTGAAGCCCCGATTCGAGGGGACTCGCGTACTGTTGTACATAGCAAAATAATATTGGAAAAACTCGTTAAGCTGTTCCAGGGAGTGAAAGCAGCCTCTGCCGGCCAGACGCTCTACATCGCTGATGATCATCTGCGGTTCGCTGTTCCCGCAGCGAGCCCCGAGTTGAAGGTCGGAAAGCACATCATCAGCCCGCTTCAGCTTCAGCACGTTTCTTAGATATGCTCCAAGGTCCAGAAACTCTTTTGTCTCTTCCGAGTAAAAATCATCCTGGTATTTAAGTAATTCGTCCTTTTCCGGGATGTAATAGGGCTTGTCCGCCTGTTCTTCCTTTAACTCCAAATAACTCTCGAAGCCGTCCAGCGCATACAGATATTCGGCAACGATCTCCCGCTTCATCGGCGGGGTCGGTTCCTTCACGTCATCGTAGATATCCTCCGCACCGGCGATAGTGTAAAGCCGTTCCTCCCGATCAAGCTGATCCACAAATTGCAGAAAGTCTTCCTCTGTCAGTTTTAGCTCCGGGTTCTGCTTCTGAATGATGCGAAAAGCCCGGTACAGGGGTGTAATGCCATATAAATTGGCGAAGGCGTCAAAATAGGAGCGCAGAAGCTTCTCCGTTCCGCCGGGCAGGCCCGTACCGTTCCGCTGGGGATTTTCCTCCGTTTTCATAAACGCTCACCTCAACATTTCTAATTTGCTTTTATATCGCGGCTCATCAAAGGGGACTTTGTCCTTCAGCACATCGTACATTTCCTCAAGCAGCACCGCGGCAATCATCTCCTTAGCTCTGGCGGCGCCGTGAGCTGCCGATAACCGCTCAAAGGTGTGCTTCACATAATCGGGTTCATCTGTTATTGTCGTTGTCACAGGCTGTCCGGTTTCATCCAGACCGGCAATCTGGTTATCGACAACCTGCAGGATCAGCGCTTTCAGGCGAGGGTTATATTCCTCCCCCGGCGCTCGTTTCTGTTTTCCCATAAGCCTCTCCCATTCCCTTCTGTTCCATTTTGGGTTCTTTCTCTGGTAATGCCTATGTAGAGCATATTCCGTTGCAGCATCACATTGTGAGCTATCAGCACAGGCATGGTAGCGATGGGCTATTCCGATCCCCACGCCTTATGGCTGGTGGTGGCGCAGGCCAGAGTCAACTCATCTAGTTTTGCCGCGTCATACTCCACCATGCGGTCAACGAATTGAGCAAAGAGAGCGTTCGGCTCTCAAGATCAATCGGCTAAATCAAGCTGACATCCCCGTTGAACACTTCCTTGGCGGATGGTGGTCTATCAAAATATACCATATTCCGTCTGAATTGTATAGCAAAAAAACAAGGAGTATGGCTGCGGTAAGCGCAGTCATACTCCCTGTTGTGCTTCTTATGTGTAGACCAGTTCACGGAGGACGATTTCCTCTGCCCGGTTACGGATATTATTCATACGGCCTACCCATTCCATCTGATTGGATGCTTTTGAGGCTTCGGTCACGCCCTCCTGTTTCGCCATGACCGAGATAAGAAAATCTATGCGCTCATGGCAGGCGGCATCAATTTCAGCGAGATGTTTCCACAGTTCACCAAACAGAACCATCCGATTGTAAACGCCAGGGTGATGCTCTTTTAGGAACTTCTCACGCATCCGGCCATATACACCGATTTCGTACTCAGCATCATCATCAAGCGCAAGGTCCGGAATGTAGTAATCTCCCGCTTTCGTATAGGTCAGCTCCATAGTCATTTCCTTTCATTTGCAGCGAAACGTGAATTGCAGTTGCGAAAAACGCTTGTTTTAGCGTTCTCACCGCCTTTCTTATAACTGCAATGTACCATTCTGCCACAAATGAACCGCAGTCATATGTATTAGGTGGTGACTCCACCCTCTACATAGTAACTCTTGGTTGGTGATGGAATTGCTCTCCCCATCGAGAGCGTCGTCCTGGCTTAGACGGCAATATAACGCTGTGAGCTTATCTGGCTGCTGGTTCATAGTAGCTCCTTTCCTCCCGTATATCGGGATAACAGCCAGGTAAACGGTTGCCTATATTATAACGCGTCATTCCTCTTTTTTCAGCAGCTTTCATTCGGTTTCCTCCAAATTTCCCGCCATGATACGGCGCAGCTTGTCCAGTACGCTTTCCGCCCCTCCCTCCGCATAATGGGGAATGGTGTGGTAGACAGTATTCCCCTCAACGGCAATCATTTCTTCTGTGCTGAAATCAAACTCGAAAACGCCGTCTTTGAAATGCTCTGCCACACGCTCGGCAATTTCCGGTTTCAGATTTTTTGGAAGTTTGCTTAAATCCACAGGCTTACGCAATCCCATCACGCTCCTTCCCTGCAGGCAAAATATTCAGCGTAATGACCGCCGGACGGCCAAGCCCCTGCTTTCTGCGGAGAATAAGGCCACGGCGTTCTAATTCCTGAAACGCCCTGGTCGCCACCTGCCTGCTCCTATGCAGTTTCCCTTTTGCTTCTTCCAGCGTAAAGTAGAGACGAATCCGCCCGTCCGGCTCTATGTATCCGTTTTCTCTGGAAATACCCGCCCGGTCTAAGAGCAGGGCATACAGTACCTTTGCATCGTTGGATAAGTCCATCGGCACCAGAAAGCGGGGAAACGGCAGATAGGGCGGTACGCCGCTGTCCTCTTTGTAAGGCGTCAAAAAATCATTCTGCATTATGTACTCCTTTCCATCAATCCATCCCTGATTGATTGGATTGATATTGACTATCTTGTTATTAACTTCTTCTCTTTAATTTCCGTCTAAATATGGGCCGTCAAGACCGTCTGGAAATCCGTCGCCGGAAAGAGAGGAATAGGGCTGCCCGAAGCGTCTGGTTTTCCAGTCTCTGAAAATCCAGTATTGGAGAATCCCATATAGGTAAAAATAGCAAAACCGGTAAATTTGCAAAGTAGAAACCAACACCTATCCGGGAAAATCCCGTTTAGGTTAAAATCGTCCTGCGGACAGTTAAAAACAGGTTTTAGAGGGGAGCAGGGGATTTATCCCTCATGCCCGTTGACCGCAGCCTGAAATGCCAATAATCTCAAGGCTTTTTTGCTTCTAATTGTCCGCATAGGAGCCGCCTTTTCCTGTCGCTGGCTGTTTTCTGCCTGCGGTGGACTTTCTTTGCACAGAGCTTACAGTATTTCGCCCGGTTGGAACCGGGGAGGAATGATTGGCCGCAGACCACGCAGCGTTTTAATTCCTCCCGAAACAGCAGTGCCGTTTCCAATGGCTTGTCCAGCGGCAGGACAGCGCAGCGGAACCATTTGCAGAGAAGCGAATAGGAAATACTCTGGACGCAGACACATTCCTCCTCGTCGTCCAGAAGAATACAGTTTCCGTTATCGTAGTTGCAGCACTCGTGTACCAGTTTACGCATCCGGCGGTACTGCGGATAATTCATTACTGGAATCTGATTGTGGATAAAAACGCCTCCTTCCTACCGTAAAAAAATATCCCTCTACTATACAGTTCATTTTTGGGGCAAAATGACGGGGGTATTTTGCAAATTTCACAAAAAATTCATAATTGCCGTGTTCGGGTAAGCGGTTATAAAATAAACCCCTCATATATCCGTACATTTTTAAGAGGAAAGTTGCCGTCTGCATAAAAATTTGTCAAAAAAATCCGCCGCAGTTGTTCCTGCGACGGATTTTCTATGGAGCAGACAGATATTCAAATTTATACCCGATTCCGGCAACACTCTCAATATAATTTGGCAGATTGGGTTCAAACCTTAGTTTCTTCCGAAGTTTGCTCACATGGTTATGGATTGCCTTCCTTGAATAGAAATTATAATCCTCTTTCCAGACTATATCGGTAATCAATTCATAAGTAAAAACACGCTTTGGGTTGGCAGCCAGTAATGCCGGTATGTCAAATTCTTTGCCTGTCAGAGAGATAACTCGCTCCCGGACTCTTACAATACGGTACTCCAGGCAAAGATAAAGTTCGCCTTCCTGTATTTCTGTCAGGACATTTTTGATTTTTGTAGGTGAAGCATGATAAGAATCACGAACAAATTTAGGGGAACTCTCTTGCCCCGTTTTAAAAACACGGGGCAGGAACGGATGTGGGTAAGAAACAAATCCTCCGTTGCAAACCTAAACACACTTGCCCATATCAGTCTTTTGGCTGTTGCCATTGCTGCAGTTACTGGCAATTCCGGTCAATCCTACCGCAAGCTAAAATCTTTAAAACGGACTGCCTGACTTTTGTAACTGAATATTCTCTGATTTTCGTAGGTTTTGGACTTACGTTAGCTTTGTTATGCCTAAAAAGCGTCTTCCCTCAACATTAAAAGTCTAACAGCCAAATCTCATCTTAAAATCAATGCGTTTTGCTCTTCTCTATCAACTTTATTTCAAGATTTTTACCATTATTTTGAATCTTCAACAAAATACATAATTCTCCGTATCAGCTCCGGGATATTTACCGGGGAGATGATATAGTCGTTCACGCCCTCATGCCGATATTCATATTCCGTGGCAAGGTCGCTGTTCTCGGTGAGGATAAAGAACGGCAGAAGCCGGACAGGGGGATTCTTCATTTGGAACATCCCCTCCACCCGCCGCAGCGCATGAAACAATTCCATTGCTGTACCGTCCGGCAGTTCCACATCACACAAAATCAGTTCTATTTCCTTATCCTCAAAAATCCGGCGCTTAGCGTCTGCAATCGAGGGAACCAGAATCAGGTCAAAGCCCTTTTGCAGCATAGTAGCCCGCAGCACTCCGGCGCTGGTATCTTCCGCATGGACAAAGAGCAGCTTGTGAAAAGTCGGGGCCTTTTCGCCAGATAACTGCCGGTAGGCGTATTCCACCAGCATATCCTGTAGCAGCATCCCTTTCATTTTGTCCATACACAGCGTCGCACCCCGTTGCTTGGCCTCCTGTTCGTAGTCCTCTTTATCATGGCAGGACACCAGAATAAAAGGCAGTTCCTTGTCTGCGGCCCGCACCTCGTCCAGAAAGTCCATGCCGGAACCGTCCGGCAGGTCGAGATCACAGCAGACCACCAGCGGCATTTCCTCTTGGATGGCGGCCCGCGCTTCTTTCAGTGTACAAGCCGTTTTCACCGGGTAGCCCCGGTGCTGTAAGTATTTTTGCAGACACCATGTATAGGTGTCGCTGTCGTCGATCAGCAGTATCTTTTTCAT
>ERZ808037.1510-NODE-1510-length-14712-cov-4.158251_pt1 | contig 14712 bp, 13 predicted proteins | sample MGYA00380190_ERZ808037 | MGnify/ENA primary metagenome ERZ808037 (study PRJEB31490, sample SAMN06133399) | mouse gut metagenome | isolation source: J9 | host: mice | place: China: Chengdu | collected 2015-05 ... | reverse complement strand
TCCACATAAAAACCGTTGGTACGGGCCGTGGAATAGTAGGTGTAATACTCGTCCTCGTGAAACCCCTGTTTCAGCGTACAGAAATAAAATGCCGCCGCCATCAGAACCGTCCAGACCGCCATAAAGCATATCAAATATTTTGTTTTCCGTCTTTTCTCCGTCATCTTCGACCCGCTTTTTCCGTAAGCTTCATTTTTATTCCGTGCAGCCTTCTCACAGTCTTGGGCGCAGCTGTAAACAGCAGCAGATACACCCTGTTTTTCTTTGTCAGATACGGATTTTTCACAGTATCCGCCACATGTCTTCTCAAATATTTCCTTACCTCGCGGTAAAACCCATTGTCCGTCCGCATCTGAGAGACGGGCACGTGCAGCATATAATCCATTCTCTGACAGAGATTAAAACGAAGGGCAGCCCTGTGCAGGGCAGGATATTTTCTGTCCACAAGCTCCTGCACCATATCCGCGTTTTCCACAATATCCAGAAACACACGGGAGAAGCTGTCCTTCGTCCGTTTTCTGGTGGTGCTCTCCATTCGGCACACCACATGGTAGCCCTGCTTTGGTAAAATAACGATTCCCGGAATCTCCTGCAAAATCTCCAGAAGCAGCCGGAAATCTTCGTTCAACTCGCCTTCCGGAAAGCGATGGTTCGCAAAAATTTCCCGCGGAAACAGCTTGGTGCAAAAAGAGCTGTCCCCCCGGTGCAAAAGAAGCTCCTTGATAAACGTCTCCGCGTCGCAGAACCGCTCTTTCTCCGGCGGTACACAGACGTCCGGCAGCCGCCGTCCCTCCTCGTCCACCTCGTCCCGGGAAATCTGCGCCACATGGTATTTTCCCGTCTCCAGCGCGTGCGCCAGCTCCTCATACACATAAGAATCCACGTAATCGTCGCTGTCCGCAAACCCGATATAGTCCCCTGACGCTATGGAAAGCCCCACGTTTCTGGCAGAGGAAGCGCCGCCGTTTTCCTTATGACGGACGACAATGCGTCCGTCCTCCGCCGCCAGCCGCTCGCAAAGTTCCCCCGTACCGTCCGTGGAGCCGTCGTCAACCAGCAGGATTTCCAGCTCACAGTAAGTCTGGGCACACAGAGAGCGCACGCACCTTTCCAGACAATTTATGGAATTGTATACAGGCACGATCACACTGATTTTTTTCGTTCCCATCTGCTCCTTCCCTTGTTCCTCTGCCATGGGGTCTTTACCCTTCCATCATCTCCCGGCAGATATTTACCCGGCTTGATAATGGGCGCTTCACTGAGCGGCCCCTCCTCCTCCGGACAGAGCCTTCCCTGCCGCATACCGTCCACAAACCGCAGTAAAGCGGAAGCCGCGTGCTCCGCATTCCACATATCCCGAATCGTCTCGTAGGCGGCACGTCCCATGCCCCGCCGTTCTTCCCAATTTTCAAAGAGGTCGAGCACAAGCGCCTCCATTTTTTCAAAGCGTCCGCCGGAATAGAGCAGACCGTTTTCCCCATGGCAAATCAGATAAGGCGCCGCGCCCACGCGGGCGTCCACCACCTCCACGCAGCCGCTGTTCATCCCTTCGTTTACCACCGCGCCCCATCCCTCCAGATGGTTGCTGGTAAAAAGATGAATATGGCATTTCTCCATCACGTCCCGCACCTGCTCCGGTTTCGTATAGCCATAAAACACAAAGTCATCCGCAAGCCCTTCGCGTTCCACTTCCTCCTTTACGACAGACTCCAGCTCGCCGCCGCCCAGCATATGCATACGGTAAGCATAGCCTTTCTCCCGCAGTGTTTTGCAAAGCCGCACCGTGTACTCCGGATGCTTTAGGGGAATAAACCGCCCCGCCCAGACAATCTGCAGCGGTCCCTCCTGCGGCTTCATTGCCGCAAACGTCTCGTCATCATATGTCCGCAACTTTGTAAAATATCCCCACTTAAAGAGCTTGCCCGGGTACGCGCCTATCAGGTGAAAGTCCGACGCCGCGTACGCACCCGCGCAGAGCATACAGATGTTCTCTCCCCGATACCTGATATGCTCCCGGTATTTCGCCACCAGCCCCCTGGGTGAAACCGCTTTCCACTGTCCCTCCCGATACAGCCGTTCGCTCACGCGAAGCGTGGTTTTCCCCGAACGGAGCCTCGGCGTCACAATATCTTCCCTGCCCGTCCAGCCGAAAAGCACCACGTCGCTTTCCATAATCCGTTTCAGGCACTCGTATTCGTCCCTGTAAAGACACATGACATAAGGAATTTCATCCACATCAATGCTCCACCCCATCTCCACGCGCTCCGCCTCCATAGGCATGGTCTGGATAAAGACAAACCCCTTCCCCAGCCGCTTGTAAAGCGCCTCACAGAACGGAAGCTGGTGATGATTGATGTAATTTGATACAAACGCAAACGTCATTCCATCATCTCCCGATAAATATGCATTAACCGATAGTAATTCTGGTCCGCGTCATGATTGATTCGGGCATGTTTTCTGGCATTATCAGAGAGTCTGTCCACAATCGCTTCCTTGGTGAACACTTCGATAATGCTGTCCGCCAGCGCATCCACGTCCCCGGGCGGATAGAGGAACCCGTCCCCGCCATCCGTCAGGATGTTATGTATGCCACCCACGTTTGCCGCCACACAGGGCACACCAAGAAGCATCGCCTCTCCCACGGAGTTGGGAGAATTTTCAAGCACCGACGGGCAGACAAATACCTGACAGCTCAGATACTGCTTTTTCATTTCCTCCGCGTCAATCCGCCCGAGCATATTGATCTTTTCTTCCAGATGATTGTCGCGGATCAGCTTTTTCAAATATTTGCCGTAAGCGGGCAGTTTCAGCGCGTCCTTCCACGTCTCCGCCTTCAGGATATCCGCCCCTGCCACATAAACCTCCGTATCCGGGAACTGTTCCAGAATTTTCGGCAATGCCTGCAGAAGATAGTGGAATCCTTTCAGCGGATAATCGCCCTGACTTAGGAAAATGCGGTGCGTCTGACAGTTATATTTGCTCCACCTGTCGCGGTAAAACACGCTGCGCAGCGTCTCATTTAAAAAGTGATACGCCGCGTCCGGATTCATTTTTTCCGTCTCCGCCCGGTCAAAATCCGTGCGTCCCGCTATATGCCCCGTCCGTTTGATCGCCTCGATTTCAAATTCGCCGCGCTTCTCAAACTTTTTCTGCTGCTGTCTGATGCTGTCTTTTCTGACACGGTCGCGGAAGGTACTCTGCCTTTGTACCTTTACCGGCAAGTCCGCCATATACACCTTGGCAATCGCGGAGACAAGACCCTGGATGCCGACAAGTGTCCGCTCCGGCTGGTCAAACACTTTAATTGATGCCAGCGCGTGAGGAAACTCCGTGCCGAACACATGCAGGATATCCGGTTTAAAGTCATTGATTATCAGCTCAAAATGTTTTTCCAGTTCAAAATCATAGCGCTCCGGCGCCGTCAAATCCTCCACAAAACCGTAACAATGGCAGGAAATATTTTCCCCCAGCGGCATCATCCGGTCAAAGTTTCCCAGCGACTCCTCCACCGGGAAAGCGATTCCCAATTCGATGCGGTTCCTCTCCTGTTCCATTACCACCCGGTCAAGCAGCCCGGAAAGCCACCCCTCTCTGTTGCTGCAAGGAAGATTTAACCGTTTGGCGATTGCCGGCAGCATAATGTTGCACACCCATAATACCTTCATTTGTATTTCTCCCTTCACACGCCGGCATATGTCTCCACATGCCGCCATCTTTTACGTTGCTTCTTATCCTGCTCTCTTCATTCGGTATATCTTTCTTTTTATCCTTTGATAAATTTCTGCCGTCGCTTTGTTCTTTGCCAGAAAGGTCCGAAGCGGCGCAAGCGACAAAAACAGAAGCAGTCTGTACTTGATAATCTGCCCAAAGCTCATATATTTTTTCACAATATGCGCATGTTCTACAGCGGACCGCCTTCTGTTCTCCGTATTTTCCGAAAAGCCCTCTCCCTCGTAAGACGCCACGGTAAGCGGCATATAAACCATAACGGCGTGCGCCTTGTAATAACACCAGAGAAAATGCTCGTAATCTGCGCGGACTTGATAGCACGTCCGAAAGCCCCGCTTCACAAGAAGCCTTCTGTCATAGAAACATGCCTGATGGCAGGGCACATTGCGGTAGCAGGCGAAATCGTCGATCACAGGATTGGACATGACGTAGGCGCCCGTAGCACGCTCTTTGATATTGCCGTAGAAAATCATCGGGCGGGCGCGTTTCTTTTCTCTCTCACAAATATCCGCCGCTTCCTCTCCGCCTTTTTGACCGCTCGCCACAATCTCCCGCTTTGCCGCCGTAAGCACTCCTTCGTCCGCAAAGTAGTCGCCGCAGTTTAGAAAAAACAGATACTTCCCCGCCGCGTGGGAAACCGCCCGGTTCATGGCGTCGTAAATGCCCTCGTCCCGCTCTCTAAAAATCTTTAAATCCGCTCCGGCAGACAGCCGCTCCACCGAACCGTCCGTGGAAAGACCGTCCTGCACGATAATCTCATAATCGTTATCCGTCTGACTGCGGATGCTCTCTATCGTCTTCCGTAATTTTTCGCCCGCGTTATAGCAGACGACAATGATGCTAAAAGTCATAACTAATTAACCTCTGAAAGTATATTAACCATCTCGTTGAAAAAAAATGTTTTATAGGGCAGAATCAATACACCGTCGTTCGCCCCTTTTTTCAAATACATGACAAAGTACAATACCGCAGCCAAAAGAATACCCGCCCGGAAAAGCCGCCGCCATTTTTTATCCGGCACAGCTTTTAACAACATCGGTAAAAATAGTATCTGACTCACCATCAAATAATATCCAATCCGCGAAATGATAGGCAGGAAGGAGCAGAATACATAGAGAACAAGCGCGCCCAGATTTAAATACGTGTAAAACCAAAAACGCCGGTTCCACGTTTCCGTTTCCTCTATATTTGTGACATTTTTTTCGCCGGTTATTCCTTTTTCATCTTTGCCATCTTTTGCGATATCCGTGTCATTTCGATTACTGCCTTCCCGACGCCGCATCAGAAACACAATGCCCGCAAAGCAAAGAACCGCAGCGCAGCGCAGAATGCTGATGAAGCTTGTGCCGCCCTCCAGATACTCCGTGTCCTCATAAGTCGGATACAGGAATACCACCAGCATTAAATAAAAATCCTGCATAAACAAAAAGGTCGTGCAAAAGACAGCGGCTATGGCAAGCTGCCATTTTTTCCAGGGCAGCGACGCCAGAAAGTAGAGCGGAATCACTACCAGAAGCGATTTATGGAATGTGGCTCCCAGAGCCACCAGAATCACAAACCTTCCCCACTGTCTGCGCAGCACAAACTTCATGGAATAGAGCGCAAGGGCAAGCGCCAGATAATAGCGCACCGTGCTGAACGTCTGGAAATAATAGCCCAACGTCATAAAAAGGAAAAAAGTCAGCCCGAACTCGTCGCTCTGCTCGTACATAGCAAGCAGAAAAAATAACACCGTCACAAACGAATAAAACGCAAATACCAGCAAAAAATTTTCAAACCCTGACAAACCGTAAATCAGCTTGACCAGAAGATTGAATCCAATCTCCGTAGGCACATAAGCGTCGCAGTTAACCAGATGCATAAACTCCACATACTTCGCGTAGTCGTTGCCCACGTTGAGCCTGCACGCGGAGAGCAGAAACAGAATCAAAAATATCGCCGTCATACAGACGCGGTTGCAAAGCTGCTGCCTGGTAATCGTATGAGGTTGTCTTATCGGATGGCTGTCCACCAGACTTGCAAGAAGCGCCGTGACAACCGCAACCGTACTATATAAAATCATCTGCCGCGCGCCTCCCGCACGCCTGCGCGCATCATACGAAACGCTTTACCGACCGGGATTTCCCGGCACATGGTTTCCCTGTGCGCCCACAAAAACCGCAAAGAAAGCGGCAGCGCCAGCTTTCCGTAGAGATAATGATAGAGCACGCCCCTGTCGCGGAAAAACTTTTCATGGTAGCCGGAAAACCAGGTGGACTCCCGCTCCTGCTCCCTGCCGATACAAGCGGTATGCGCGTAAATGCGAAGTCCCGCCTTCAGACAGTCCCGCAAAAACAGGCTGTCCTCGCCGTTACTGTATTTCGCGCCGCCACCAAAAAGCAAGGAATACTGCACATTCGCCCTGCGCAGGGCGGAAAGCTTCGCCGAAATGCTGTAAGCCGGATATCTGCCGTAATTGCGGTAAGTAATCCGTCGTATCTCCCGGTTCCAATAAGTTCTGCGCGAGGGCGCAACCTCCACGTTAAAGAGAATCATGTCCGCATCGGGAAGAGTCGCATATGCCCTGCGGATTTTCTCCGCGTAATCCGGCGTCAGCCTGATATCCTCGTCGGAAAAGAGCGCCACATCCCCGGACGCGTGCAAAAGCGCGGTATTGCGGCTTAGTCCCACACCCCGCTCCGGCATGGAAAAACATTTCACGCTACCGCCCTGTACCGGGACCGTCTCATAATCATAATGGTCACACTGGTTTACAAGCACCGCATCCGTCGCTATATGCATTTGTGAAATAAGCTCCGCGGCATTTTTATCAACCGCCGAGACCAGAACCTCTAATTTCATCACGCACCTGATTTCTTTTCCCCGCAAGCATACGCCTGCATCTATTTTTCCCCGACAGCCTCAAGCATAACAGTAGATTTTCCGTAGTATCTCTGCAGAAACCGCTCGTCCGCATCCCGTATTGCCACGCCGCACAGCGCGCAGTCCTGCGTCTTTAAGAGCTCTATTGCATAAGACACAAAAGCACCGTGCGCTTTCCCGAAGGGAAGGGACAAAACCACGCCTCCCGCCTTTCGCATTTCCCGAAGTTCCTCCTCCGAAAAGGACTTGTCCCTGTTCAGTTCGCAGATTTGAATATCCCCCGGCTTTTCCCGCAGATAAGCGAGATTGTTTTCATAGTCCTGCGTCAGCCTTTCCCCGCCGGAAGCATAGCCAACAAATGATAAGTTTGTCACTTTTCTAGCATCCCCCGCCACCAGAATACGATCGTCCATCACATAGAAAAGCGAGAACCCAAGCAGACTGAGAAACAGCCCCAGAAACGCGCCCACAAACACAGCCTGTGCCATCCGACTGTCCGCCACCACAAGCTTCGCTTCCGTCTTTTGAATCGCATGAATTTCCAGAAACTCCTTCGCCTGCCCGCCGTATGTTTCCAGCGCCTGCACCGCCGCCCCGAGAATCGCGTCTGTGCGCTCCGACCTGTTAGTCGTAACCGTGACCGTCAAAAGACGGATATCCGACAAAATTTCCGCTTTGATTGCCGCTTCCGCCTCCTCCCGCGTATAATCCGCAGAGAGATTGCCAAGCGTCAGCTCCATAATCGGGTCAGCCGCCATTAAATCATTCCATGTATAACCGTTGTACGCCTGATACACTTCCCCCGTCTCATCCGCCGCGAAATCCAGATACACTTTAGCGTAAGCGCTATACTCCCGCTCCGACTCCGGCACCGTCCTCACCACCATATAAACCAGCGCGCCCAAAACCGCGCCGCCAACCACCGCCCCCAGCACAAGCGGCAGACGTCCTAACAGGCACAGCATATATTTTTTTATATCCATACCGTCATTCACATAGTTGCTGTCTTTCATAACGTAAAACCTTTCACTCTACTTCATCGCCGTCGTCTGGCTATTCTCTACCCCTTCCGTGCTCTCCGGCTTAATCAGAATCTTTAATGTCAGTAACATCAGCTTCAAATCCAGCCACACGGAATACTGCTCGATATAAGTCAAATCAAGCTTCAGCTTATCATAGGGCGTCGTATTATATTTTCCGTAAACCTGCGCATAACCCGCAAGCCCCGCTTTTACCTTCATACGAAAAGCGAACTCCGGCATCTCCTCCATATACTGGTCAATAATTTCCGGCCGCTCTGGTCTTGGACCGATAAAGGACATTTCCCCCTTTAAAATATTAAAAAGCTGGGGCAGTTCATCAATCCTTGTCGCGCGGATAAACTTTCCTACCGGCGTAATACGGGAATCATTTTTAGATGCCAGTCTCGCCACGCCGTCCTTCTCCGCATCCACCCGCATACTTCGGAATTTCAAAATATAAAATTCTTTTCTGTCGCGGGTACAGCGAACCTGTTTATAAAAAACCGGTCCACCGTCATAAAGCTTGATTGCCGCCGCCGTAATCAGCATAAAAGGCGACGCAATCACCAAAAGCAATACCGAGCAGATTAAATCAATCAGCCGCTTCGCCACCCGCTGTTCCACTTTAAGGGAATATTCCCTCGTCAGATAAATAGGCGTGTCAAATAAGTGGAGCTGGTCCGCGCCCCGGATCAGTACATCGGATATCTTGGGCATCGTATACACCCTCACGGACCGGCTGTAGCAGTATTTTAACAGGGCATTCCTGTCAACCGCGGAGATATCCCACAGAACTACCGCCCCATAGCCATGCCCGATTTCCTCTTTCACCGCATCCATGCCTGCTGAGATATTCATCGCTTTATTAATCTTGTACTTATCTTTTCTCGTCTCAAACTTCTTTACAATATCATCAATCGGTCTCTCACCGTGAACAATCAGGATATCTCTGGGCGGAAACGCTTTGTAATAGCAAGCGTTGCAGAAAAATACCCACACGCCCGCGAGCACCGCCTGAATCAGCATAGTCCAGACAATAGGTCTTACATCCACTACCCAGTTCGCCATCAGGGAAATCTGAAAATAAGAAATGACATTGACAAACAGCAGTGAAAACAGCTCTGAAATAAACACATCCACGGGCTTCAAATACCCGATTTTTAACGCGCCGTATGTATTGGCAAAGAAAAACAACAGCACAAAATAAATCAACAGAATCAGCACATGCCCCTTGAAATAAAACCGAAAATTTCTATGCAGTCTCAGAAACGGATAATACTCTGTCAGCCAGAAATAAGCATAGACTGCCGTCTGGAAAATCAGTCCGATAAAGGAAAGCTGTAATATAATCAGTCTTTTTAACGTTTCCACTCTTTTCATGGTCTTATATCCGCCTTATCGTCGCCCTGTATGCCCAGAACACAAAATAGAATGCGCTGGACGCTACAGAGAGCTTCTCCTGTCTGCGGTACAGATTCCAAATCCGCTTCACCGCCTTGCATTTATTGGAAGACAGAGACCTTGGCGGTCTTCTGTATACCACAAGCACCTCATCAAGCCCGTATGCCGTATAGCCCGCCCGTAGAATCTGCCACCATGTCGCCGTATCTTCACTTTCCACCTGCGGCATCCGTATCAGCTCATCCGGAATCACATTTCGGTCAAGCACAACGGTAGTCGTAAAAATCACTGTCCGCGAAAGCGCCTTTTTATAGGTCAACGTTTCCGGCACATGTACGACCTTGCCCGTAGGTCTTGCATCCTCATCCCCGAACTCGTAGGCGGAAAACAAAAAGCCCGCCCTTTTTTCTCTCATAAAGGAAAGCTGTTTTCTAAGCTTGTCCGAAGCCCAGATATCATCCGCGTCGAGAAACGCAAGATACCGCCCCTTCGCCAGATCAATTCCTGTATTGCGCGCGGCGGCAGCGCCTTCGTTTCTATTTTTGCATATCAGAAAGACTTTTTTCTCTTCTCCGCACAGATATTCCGTGATACGCCCTATCTTTTCAAAGCTGCCCGCTGCCGGGCGATGCTCGTACACGGAGAGCGCCTTTTCCATCGTCTCCACACTGTCGTCTCCGGAACAATCGTCCACCAGCAAAAGCTCCCATTTATCGTAGGTCTGCGCAAACACCATTTCAATCGTGTCCGCAATGTAAGCCGCCGCCCGGTACACCGGCACGATAATGCTGACAAGCCCGTTTTCTTTATCCTTCAACTTCCTGTCCCCCAAGTTCTTCCCTGACAAGATAAATGGGTCTCCTCTTCACTTCCATATAGGTCTTTGATAAGTATTGCCCGACAATCCCCAGACAAAACAGCTGCACGCCGCTGACCATCATGATAATACAAACGAGAGAAGGCCAGCCGGAAGTCGGGTCGCCAAACAAAAGTTTTCGCACAATCGTCACTACAATGATGACAAAAGCAACCAGACAAAAGAACACGCCCGCCACGGACGCTATCGTCAGGGGCACCGTGGAAAAGGCGATGATCCCTTCAAGGGAATACAAAAACAGCTTCCAGAACGACCATTTCGTCTCGCCCTTTCTGCGCTCCACATTTTCATATTCCAGCCACTTGGTCTCGTAACCCACCCAGCCGAAAATCCCTTTCGTAAAGCGGTTATACTCCGTCATGGACAAAATCGCGTCCACCACCTGCCTTGTCATCAGGCGGTAATCCCTGGCACCGTCCACAATCTCTGTCCGAGAAATCTTATTCATTAATTTATAAAACATCCTCGCGAAAAAGGAACGGATAACCGGCTCCCCTTTTCTGGTCACACGTCTGGTCGCCACCGAATCATACCCCTGTTCAATATAGGAGTACATCTCCGGCAAAAGTGCGGGCGGATCCTGTAAATCCGCGTCCATCAACACAGCTAAATCACCCCTGCATTTCTGCAGCCCCGCGTAAATAGCCGCTTCCTTTCCAAAATTGCGGGAAAAGGAAATCAGGCGCACCCGTCCGTCCTCCTCATGGAGCTTCTTTACCTCGGAAACCGTCTTATCCCGGGAACCGTCGTCCACATACAGTATTTCAAGCTCTATCTGCTTCTCATGGAAAAAATCCGCATTTCTGCATAACTCATCATAAAAATCCCTGATATTCTCCTCTTCGTTGTAACAGGGTACGATAACACTGAGTAGCTTCATAATGCTCTCCTTTCGTGCATACCGATATTAGTGTACCATATTTACATAAAAAAAGGAAGAGACGCATCTCTTCCCTTACAATTCCTCTCCCTTTATATCAAATTGTTTTTCAACCGTATGTAATCCGCCACCACGGCGATATATTCACTGTTCGTCGGTCTTGTATACTCCACCGTGTTCGCGTAGCCGAACAGCTCCTCAAATAGGTCGCTGTTCCCCCTGTCCCATGATACTTCAATCGCATTGCGGATTGCACGCTCAATCTTCGTGTCCGTAGTCTGGTACATCTTCGCCAGATCAGGGTAAAGCAGCTTCGTCACGCTTCCCACCAGCTCCATGTCCTCCACGCACATTCCCACCGCGCTTCGCAAAAACTGGTAGCCCCGCAGATGCGCCGGTATACCAAGCTCCAACATAAAATCGGAAATTGTTTTCTCAAGCTCCCTCGGACTCATCATTATATTCTGTTGTGTCATTCCCCTTTTACTCCTTTGCAAAAAAATAATATAAAACGACAAAAGTAGTCCATCGTTTCTTTCGACATAATATCAAAAATGCATCGCGCTGTAAACGGTAATTTATCGCGCCGGAGAAATATTTTACACAAAAGGCGCTTTCTATCTGTCCGTTTTCGCACGAAAAGGCACTTTCATCCTACAATCTTGCTTCTCCCACATTCTCCTGAAACCACTCGTAGGCAAGTTTTACGCCCTCTTCCAGCTCCACCTTGTGCTGCCAGCCAAGCCCGTGCAGCTTCGTCACATCCGTAAGTTTTCTCGGTGTGCCGTCGGGCATCGTCTGATCCCAGACAATCTGTCCCGTATAGCCCACCGCCTTTTTCACTGTCTCCGCCAGCTCCTTAATCGTCACTTCCTTGCCGGTGCCGATATTGACATGCTGCTCTCCGCTGTAGTTCTCCAGCAGGAATACGCAGGCGTCCGCCATATCATCCACATACAAAAACTCCCGCAGCGGCGTACCCGTTCCCCACAGCATAACCGTAGGCGATCCATTTACCTTTGCCTCATGGAACTTGCGGATCATCGCCGGCATCACGTGAGAGCCTTCCAAATCATAATTATCATGGGGACCGTAAAGATTTGTAGGCATACAGCTGATGAAATCGTCCCCGTACTGCCGTTTATAAAACTTGCACATTTCAAGCCCTGCAATTTTCGCAATGGCATACGCTTCGTTCGTCTCCTCCAAGGGACCCGTCAGCAGCGCATCCTCCGGAATCGGCTGGGGCGCCATTCTCGGGTAAATACAGGTGCTCCCCAAAAACAATAGCTTCTTCACCTGATACTCATGACAGCAGTGAATGACATTGCACTGAATCTGCATATTCTCATAAGCGAACTCCGCAGGCGTGGTGTTGTTCGCATTGATGCCGCCCACCTTAGCTGCCGCCAGAACCACTACATCCGGACGTTCCTGCTCAAAAAACGCCCGCACCTCCTGTTGACTTGTTAAGTCAAGCTCTCTGTGTGTCCTGCCGATGATGTTCTCATATCCTTTCGCCTGCAGAGAACGCACAATCGCGCTGCCAACCAATCCCCTGTGCCCTGCCACATAAATTTTATCTGTTTTATTCATTCGGTCGTCCTCCATGTCTCTATTTTACCGCTATCTCATGCCAACATACAAACCATTTAAATCCCTATCAGTCTATCACAGCACACCCCCTTTTACAAGAGATTTGCCGCCTGTCAACCCCATCAAGTAACAGTTCAGCCTTCGGCTTCTCTGTTCCCATCATTCACTGTGCCGCCCGAAAGCCGCCCGAAAGCCCCTCTCCCAGAAACGTAATCTCCGCCTTCGCTGGGGAAGAAGGGAATGCATCGTATCCAGCCCTGTCCCCCTCCACCGGATAGTAAAAAGTAACGCCCTCAATCTCATAAGAACACGTCTCATAATTTTCATAATCTTTCTGAACAAGCCAATAATCATTCACATAAGAGCCTGCGATTTCCCGCGTCAGGGCAAAGCCCTTATATGCAAGAAGCAAAACCACGAAAGCGGAAACTGCCCGTGCCGCTGCAAGCCGCCATCCTATGCCATTCTCCAAACTTCCCTTTTTTACTCCCGCGCCACGTCGCTTATCCTGCCCTCCGAAATCTGCCGTCTGCCGTCCGTCGCCCGCCGCAGAATACATCGCCGACTCATAAATCCCCCCGAATACCACTGCTGCCGTCAGATACACCCAGACGCAGCCGTAACGGATTAAAGGTGAGGTGCACAGCCAGAAGAGAAAAGAACCTGCCACGGTCGTCTGCACCACAAGAAGCGCTGGAAACGTCACGCTGTTTAAAGCCTCCTCACGCTCATGCAAAGACCCAGACCCCCATCCTGTCGCCGCCTGCCGCTGCTTACATGTACACCGTCTCCACATCAAATACACCGTCACTGCAAACAACGCAAAGACCGCCAAAACCGCCGCCAGCACAAAGACCTTGTCACTACCCGCCAGTGCCCGAAACCATCCGGGCAGCCATTCCCGCACAGGCATGTCAAACTGCGCCACATCCGTATAGCCTCTGCCCCAGACCTGTATTTCCTTGGCATCATAATCCGCCAGTCCTTTCGGGATTTTCCAAACCACATCAAACAGGTCGAGCTGTGTAAAAGGGTACACCAGCCACCCGGAAATCACCACATTACGGATAAAAAAGGGAAGCGCCGTCAAGATGCCAAGCCCCAGATAAACGCCTGTCTCTTTCCCCCGTTTTTCCCGCAAAAGGCGACATGCCGGATAAATCGTAAGCAGAAGAATCAGCGCCGCCGACAGCTTTACCGTCATCAGAAACACGCCAAGCACACACAAAAACGCATAAGGTAAAATCTCCTCTTCCCGCTTCTCCAAAAGCTCCAGCCACTTAATTACAATATAAAATGCCAATAGCACCATAAAGTAATCGGACGCAGGAGAAATCATTTCATCAAAAATATTCACCAGATAATACATACACATCACTCTGGCAAAATCACTCGCCCGGAGCCGTCCTGCCCGCAGGGATTTTCCGATTCGCAGGCAGACCGCCGCCAGCAGAAACGAAAGCCACCCCGCCGCGCAGTGATAGGACTGCCCGCCCAGAAAAGCCATACTGTAAAGAGCCGACAGCGCAAAGGCAGAACTATTGTAAGCCAGCCTGCAATGCAGATTGCCAAGCCCCCTTACCACCCCGTACTCCTCGATCCAGCGAATGCTCTGCGCGTGATAGAGTCCTGTGTCGTAGTGAATTATGCCGCGGGACGCGCCGTAGGAGAAAAGAAGAAATAAAATCCCCACGGCACAGAGTGCCAGCCGGGAAAACACCATTCGCCGCAGCGCAGCCATAAACGCCTTTCTATCGACTGAAACAGTCAAAGTGCAAAACGCGCACAATACCACATTCGCCCACAGTCCCACGCCCGCAAATAAACTGAAAAACTGCGCGTAAACCGTCACGCACACCAGCCCGCATATAAAATAGGCATCCGCATTTGGGACATAATGGGTACAATAAGGAAGGTGCCGCGTGATGACACGCAGCACACCATATCCCACAATAAATGTAGTGATTCCGATATAAAACCATATCAAAATGACTGACAGCATTTCTGATTCACATTTCCCCTATCTTAATCTCCTGCCCGGCACACTCCTTTGGAATATTTCTGACAGTCCGTCATGCTTCACCCTGCGCCTTGTACTCCTCGCAGCTCATTCCCGCAATTTCCTTCAAATCCGCATCCATCATCATGGATACCAGACCCCTAAAGTCCACCTTCCGTTTCCAGCCAAGCTCCTTCTCCGCCTTCGCGCAGTTACCCCACAAAAACTCCACTTCCGCAGGACGGTAAAACTCGGGGTTCACGTCTACAAGCAAGCGAGCATTCTTTGCATCATAGCCCTTCTCATTCACGCCCGTTCCTTCCCAGCGAATCCGTATACCAAGCTG
>ERZ808037.1509-NODE-1509-length-14715-cov-42.093250_pt1 | contig 14715 bp, 9 predicted proteins | sample MGYA00380190_ERZ808037 | MGnify/ENA primary metagenome ERZ808037 (study PRJEB31490, sample SAMN06133399) | mouse gut metagenome | isolation source: J9 | host: mice | place: China: Chengdu | collected 2015-05 ... | reverse complement strand
CGACTTTAGTCGCTTGCTTTGCAAGAATCAGCCCTAATTTTTCAATTGCTCAAAAAGTTTAGCGGACAGTAATATTTAATAATAAATGTTACCGGTAGGGCGGTCAGTCGCCGAGGCTTTCCAGTCTCTGGAATGTCCTTGAACAGCTTTGTGTTTTAATTGTGAATTAACCGTGAATAACGGTTTTTTAAGCCTTAAGGTTGGTATTAATGGCGGGAAAATCGTAACTTTGTTGTCGAGAGCATACATGTAGGATTGAAAACTCGGTTATAATATAGTAATGATGGTACGACTGCTGCACATATTTCTTTTACTGGCAACGCTTATGGCTATGCCCGGTGTGCTCCGTGCCGATACCGTTGATGCCGGAAAGGATACTATAAAAGGGTATCTTCAGGCTCTTGAGGCCAATCCTAATGATAAGGAGGCTCTTAAGATCGTGGGTTTCTATTATATGAATCGTGGAGACTATCACAAGGCCACGAGGTATGCGAAGCGTCTGCTCGATCTCGGCAAGGCATCGGGCGACCGTGATTTCTGTGAGCTGTATGGCCGCGTCATCATAGGGTCGATTATGATCGAAGACGAGCCCGACAGCTGTTTCCGCTGTCTCGAAAGGGCACGCTCCATAGCCGAAAGCACATCCAACCGTGACGCGCTTCTCTCGGTCAATAACGGTCTCGGAATGTATTATCTGCTCGTGCACAACGACCCTTACACAGCCTCTACCTATTACTACGAGGCTCTTGAGGATGCCAAGGCCATAGGGGACGAACGGCGTTACGGCATAATACTCTCCAACCTTTCCGGAGTCTATATCTCATTGAATGATATCTCGGGCCTTAAGCTTGCCGAGCAGTCCTACCAGATAGCCCGAAAACGCGGCGAACCGGTGCCGCTTTACTATGCGGCGTATTCTCTTGCCCATTTCTATCTTATGACCGACAGTCTGGACCGTGCCGAATATTTCATCGATGAGGTGGAGCGACTTCATGGCGAGGGAGGGTTTGACGGCAACGGCAATCCGTATCTTTACAGGGCGCGGCTTGCCGAAAAACGCGGTGACATCGATGCCGCCTACGGCTATTATGTTGATGCCATGCAGAACTTCGGCGATTCCGACGCATCGTCAGTCTCTGCCACCTATCTTGATTATGCGCGCCTGTTGCGCCGTGACGGACATGCCGCTTCGGCTATAAAAGTGCTTGAATACGCGCTCAGGTATATAGCGTCCAAAATGAAGATCCATTCCCCTGAGCTGATGAAGGAACTGGTGTATAGTTATCGTGATGCCGGCGATTACCGGAAAGCCATGGAGTATAGTCTGCGATATCAGGAGTATCAGGACAGTGCCATGCAGCTGTCGCGCGAACGCACCTTGCAGGAGAACCGCATACGCCACGAAGTCTACACCAACGAGCGTCTCCTCGACGAGAAGAATATGGAGCTGATGGATGTCCGTCATAAGATAGTGACCCTTTTGATAGTTGTGATAGCGGTGTTCGCGCTCCTTGCGCTGACCTATATAAATTATCGTAGGAAGGACAGACTCTACCGTGCTATTGTGTCCCAGAACAGCGAATATCTTGCGCGTGAGCAAGCCCTGATCGAACAGATAGAGGAGTCAAGATCCCACCATGATACTGCATCGTCCGTTCCCCCGATGTCTTCCGGAAAGGTTGACGGCCTGATGTCAGGGTTTACCAGACTCATGCTTGAGGAGAAAATTTTCACTGATCCGACGATCACAGTAGGAGCTGTGGCGGAGAGGCTCGGGTCCAACCGTACATATCTGTCAAAAGCCATAAATGAATCCACCGGAAAGACATTTACCCAGGTGGTCAACGAGTACCGCATCCGTGAGGCTGTGGCGTTGATATCCGACCTTGATGCGAACATACCTTTGAAGCAGGTGTGCGCGGATGTGGGTTTCAATTCCCTGTCGACATTCTACACATCTTTCCAGGCGGGCACGGGGATGACACCGGCGAGCTACAGGGAGCGTGTGAGAAACATGCAGGGCACAAATGCTAAATGATGCCTTAATTTTAAGCATTCAGGTTAAAAACGTTTCCATTTTCTTCAATTTTACGATTTCGAAATAATAAAATTTGTGATTTAGGGTACCTGAGATATACATTTGCACATATTTAAGAAAATGCACTCCGAATCTAAATCACAACACCATGATCAGAAAACTTGTCAGGAATCTGACTTTCTCATTTTTCTTGTTGATCCTGCCCGTCATGGCCTCGGCATCGCCGGAGCACCCATTGCTCAGAGGTCATGTCAATACGACAGAACCAAAAGAAATCACTATTGTATATGACTTTCAGGGCGACGTATATTCCGGCACTGTCACGACCGATGCCTCCGGCAATTTCGTGTATGACGTGCAGCTTCCTGTAGAGGAGGCTGATGTTGTGGTGTATATCGACGGCAAGCCTCACGGAGCCTATCTGCGCCGTGGAAGCACTACTGTGGCCGACTTTGGCGAAAACGTCGGCTTCAGTGGGGACAATGTGGCCGAGAGCCGTTTCTACAATACTTATCAGCAGGCTTTCAATCCCATGAAGTTCAAGCCTATGCCCGATGTAAAGTTTGTGTATGCCGACGCCATGAAGCGTCTTGCCGACGGGCGTGACCGTGCGCTCTCCGATGCGTCGCATCTTTCAGGCAGCCTGCGGGAACGTGCCGGACGTCTTGTCGGCTCCAGCTATGACAAGTTTCACCTCATGCTCCTGAGCATCGAGACCGGCGAGAGCGGAGCGGACTCTACGGCGGTGACCGATACGATATTGGCACGCATAGACCCCAATGCCGACGAGTCGCGTCTGTCAGGCATAATCAATTACTGGTATAACAACACTGATTTCCACCGTTCGGGCAATGTCAGGAGCATTCTTGACTATATGATAGGGCAGTTTGCGGCTGTTGACAGCGCGCTCACCAATGAGGGGAACAAGAAAAATCTCTACAGTACGCTCGGATCTATGTTCATGATGTATCAGCCGTCCGACGATGATGTGGCAGCGTTCTACGCCGGAGTCGAGCCGCAGCTGTCAAAAGCACCTATGGTAAAGAAGAATCTCGACGAGGTGCGTGAGAGCATGACTGTACGTATCAAGGACGGCGATGCAGTGCCTGTGGATCCTGTGATTATAGCATCCGACGGGTCCAAGAGCAGGCTATCTGATATACTTGCACAGAAGAAGGTGGTCTACATCGACATATGGGCCACATGGTGCGGCCCTTGTTGCCGCGAGATCCCTCACATGGACAAGCTTGTGGAGCGGTTCAAGGGGAACGACGCCATAGTGTTTGTGAGCATCTCGCGTGACGATGACCGTGACGCATGGCTTCGCAAGCTTGACCGCGACAAGCCCGTATGGCCGCAGTATGTGTTCGACAAGGCTTCGGGCGACAAGTTCATGGATGCTATGTCGATAAGAGGTATCCCGAGGTTCCTGATAATAGGTCCCGACGGACGATTTATTTCCGTTGACGCCGAGCGTCCGTCCGACAGCGGCATAGATGCCGTGCTCAATGCCGCCATAGCGTCAGCCCGGCAGCAGAAGGGATAATCAAAACAGAATATCAATCAATCATTCATCCAATATTTATGAAAAAGCTTATATGTATAATGGTGGTTGCCTTGTCACTGGGTGTCCCATCGGGAATGTATGCGCAGAAAAAGACGCACACACTTACCGAAAGCATGGATAAGATCCAGAAAAAGACCATCACCGGCACCGTACTTGACGAAGAAGGGGAGCCGCTACCGGGCGCGACCGTTACAATCGAGGGTACATCCGATATCACAGCAAGCGATATCGACGGAAATTTCACTATCCTTTGCCATTCCAAAAAGCCACGCCTCGTGATCACCTATGTGGGCATGAAGCCTGTCACTCTCGATCTTGAGAAGGAGAAGACGGGATATGTGAGGGTGCGCATGGAGGCTGCGCCCAATATGATGAGCGAGGTTGTTGTGACCGGATATCAGAACATTAAGCGTGAGAACGCCACCGGATCATATCAGGTGCTCACTGCGGCCGATCTTGACAAGCGTACCGTGAGCGACCTCAGCGACAATCTCGAAGGCAAGATCCCAGGAATGATGAAAAAGACCAAGTCCTCCAGCAAGGATGAGGACGCTTTCATCATACGAGGCCAGGGAACATTCAACGCCAAGACCGCACCCCTTGTGGTGGTCGACGGTCTGCCTATCGAGGGCGGCATGTCGACGGTCAATCCTTATGACATTGAAAATGTGACTGTCCTGAAGGACGCCGCCGCAGCCTCGATATATGGCGCGCGTGCCGCCAACGGTGTGATCGTTATTACCACGAAGGCAGCCAAGACGGAGCGTCTGTCGGTAGACTTCAATGCCGATCTCACCATCACGGAAAAGCAGAAGTATGACAATATGAGCTGGGCGAATGCCGCACAGGTGATAGAGCTTGAGAAATACAATTTCCAGGCCATGCTCGACGAGGAAGGGCAGACCCATCTCAACAGCGCGCTGTCGACATTCAACAACGGACGTCTCGAGGGCTTCTCACCCGTCATGCGTCAGTTCCTCGCCAATCACACCGGGCAGCTGAGCGACGATGACCTGAACGCCACGCTCGACCGCTGGAGCCGCAACGACTATCGCCGCGAATATCAGGATGTGCATGACCGCAATCAGGTGTTCCAGCAGTACAATGTGGCTGTTCGTGCACAGGGAAAGATCATAAGCTCAAGCCTTATGGCAAACTATTCCCATGACAACATGGGTATCCAGAAAGAGAAAAGCAATTCTCTTACCCTAAAATATCGCGGCGACATAAAGGCTGCGAAGTGGCTTGACGTGTCGGTGGGTCTTAACGTGCTCAACACTCGCTCCAAGACGCATGATTTCGGCTACATGAATAATTATGCCGAGATCAACTCTTTCCTCCCTTACCAGAGCATGTATAACGAGGACGGCAGCCTCGCCCGCATGGAGGGATGCGTGTATCCCGGTCTCGATGCTTTCAGCAATCCTGATCTCGAACTGAAGGATAACACATTCAATCTCGTCGATGAGATGAACCGCAATTTCAGGAACAACCGTTATACCAACACGCGTGCTTTCATCAACACTAAGTTCACCCTGCTTCCCGGATGGACCGCTTCGGCACAGTTCCAGTACGAGGACATATTCTCCGAGTCCAAGACCCACTATGAGGCAGATTCCTACATCATGCGTTCCGCCTACAATGCATTCACTACAGGCGGAGTGACCGGCGTGTGGGTTCCTGATCCCGACTTTGATCTGATGGATCTTTTTATGCATCCCGAGAACTATCCGGAGGACCAGTGGTTCCACCTGAACGAAAAGTATGAGATACAGCATCTGCCCACAGAGCACCATATACCTGACGGAGGATTCCTATCCACATCGACAGGTGAGAGCAAGTACTACACATTCCGTGCGCAGACCAACTATAAGCGTACTCTGTTCGGCAAACATGACATAGATCTGCTCGGCGGCTTCGAGTATCGAGAGACCCGCGACACAGGAAGTTCCGGCATATACTATGGCTATGACGAGGCCACTCAGAATAATAACAACTATGCCGCCGACTGGTCCTATATACAGAACCCTGTCAACGGAGTGTTCGGCGACCATGTCACCCAGCAGTTTCTTTCGCCGCAGGGCTACTTCGGCACCTACAATACGCTGCACCGCTTCTACTCCATATACTTTACTGGCAATTATGTGTTTGACAACCGTTATTCGATCTCGGGAAGCTATCGCGTGGACAAGTGCGACCTGTTCGGCACTGACCCGAAGTTCCGCGGACGACCGCTGTGGTCGATAGGCGGTTCATGGAACGCCCACAACGAGGCATTCCTGCGTCCCTTCACATGGATCAATGCCCTGAAGCTTCGTGGCAGCTACGGCCTTACCGGAAATATTGACCAGACAGCCAAATCGCGTCTTACTGCCAGTATCAAAAATAATCCGTACACGAATGAGAGCATGGGCGATTTGCAGACTCCTCCCAACGATCAGCTCCGCTGGGAGAAGACCGCGACATGGAATCTCGGTGTAGATTTCGCATTCCTTGGCTACAGGGTAAACGGCTCGCTGGACTATTATCACAAGAAGGGTACCGACATACTCACAAAAACCGATATAGACCATACCGCCGGATATGAGAGCCTGATCCTTAACAGCGGTGACATGGTTAACCACGGCATAGAGTTCCAGCTCGATCTCCGTATACTCCAGCAACGCAGCCGCCGCGATCTCGGTGTCAATCTCGGGTTCAATATAGCCTACAACAAAAATAAGGTGATCAAGGCCTCGACCTATGCTACATCGGGAGCCGATTATCTCGGATTCGCTCTCAAGGAGGGCTATCCTCTGAATTCCCTGTTCAGCTATGACTATGCTGGACTCGTGGAGAAGAACGGGCAGTATGTCAATGCCTGGAGGGATCATAACGGCGAGGTGCACGACACCCCTATAAGCAACGCGTCGTTCACACAGGAAGATGCGATATATTGCGGCACCGCCACTCCCACAATAAGCGGATCGCTCACTCCGGAGATCACCTGGAACGGATTCTCGCTATCGGCGATGTTCAATTTCTACGGAGGCCACAAAATGCGCGTCAACGGCAACGACTGGTACACCGGAGGCGGAGAGGGTGGCTATGACAACACTGCCGAGGTGATCCCTGTCGAGGCATTGAAGTACTGGAAAGGTGAACAGGGTGTCCCCGGCAACGGTATCAATTCCGACAACTACCGTCTGAGCTATATAAGCTACCGCAACGACAATATAGTCAATGCCGACTATATGAAGCTCCGCAACATTGTGCTCAGCTACAATTTTGACCGCCGCCTGTGCCGCAAGATCGGCCTTAACAATCTGCGCCTGCGCGTGCAGATGAACAATGTGTGCACATGGGCACGCAATTCCCGAGGCATAGACCCGGAGGCATGGAGCGGAGGCAAGCCGGCTCTCAAGACTCCGAGAAGCTATACTATGAGCATTTTCTTCAATCTCTAAGCATTCACAGACATGAAATATATCACAGGACTTTTAGCCGCAGCATGCATGATGATGGTGTCATGCGACGACAAGCTCGACTACACGCCGCTCGGCATGTCGACTCTTGACACAGTGAGCGACCTCGAGACGCTGCTCAATCAACCATGGTACATATTCAATGGCGCTACCTCTCTGGAAGTGCTCGCCAACAACACTTATCCTGAAAAGTATAAGAAAGTGGAGGCGATGTTGACCAACAAGAACACTATCAGTTATGCCCTCCTTGCATGCGACGAAAGTGTCGATCGTGCAGATCTTTCTACAGACGATAATATATATGACAAGCTGTATGAATACATACAGTACCCCAATGTCATAATAGCCAAGGCTCCGGAGGCCGATGGTGACGGGAAACTCCGCTCGGAGATAATTGCCGAGTCGAGGGTGCTCCGAGCATGGTTTCATTTCCTTGCCGTGAATATCTATGCCAAACAGTATGACGAGAGCACTGCGGCAACTGACGGAGGTGTGGCCTATGTCGACAATATCAATGCCCAGGAGCTTAAAGAGAAGCGAACTGTTGCCTATGTGTATCAGCGCATACTCGAGGACTGTGCCGACGAGGTGATAGCCGCTGTGCCGCAGCGCACCGGCAAGACCACATGGCGAGGTGGAGCCGACTTTGCCAATGCTGTGCGTGCTTTGGTGCTGTTTCAGATGAAGCATTACGACCAGGCCCTGGAGTATTGCAACCGCGCTCTTGCCATAAACGATGTCATTGAGGACCGTCAGGAATCACTGTCGAGCGGCAACTGGACCGTGGACTTTTCCCATCCCAACAATTACCTGCATTTCCGAGGCACTAACACCAATCTTGGCGAATATTCGAGCTACATACTCACACCCGAGGCTTCGTCGAAGATAGAGCAGTACGACTATCTTCTCACATTCAGCAGCGAGAACGGCGGATGGGACAGGGATTCAGGCTACGGACTCCCCGGCAGCTATGTAAGCTCGGCCAGCGGTGTGCAGATTTCCTCGTTCGGCATCCGTACCGAGAATGTCATATACACGGCAGCCGAGTGCCTGATACGCACCGGCCACATCAAGGACGGGCTCGCGATGGTCGACCGTGTGCGCGCAAAGCGTGTGGCTAATGCCGAGCCGTTTGCAGAACGCACCGACATAACCACCGAGGAGCAGGCCATGGCTCTCCTTCAGGATGCCAAGCGTGTGGAGATGTTCACCACCTGTTTCAATTATCTCGACTGCAAGCGTTGGAACAGCGAGGCCAAGTATCGCCGCACCATAACCCATGACCTCGGCGAGAAGGGCACTGCCGAATTGCGTCCCGACTCTCCGCTGTGGATATTCCCGTTCCCGGTATCATCGGTGATACATAATCCGACGCTTACCCCCAATTATTGATTCTCAGATTTATAAATGATTGATTATATTGTGTAAATTATTGATTTATTGATTAAGATTTAGTTTCAATCGTCAGCTTCAAACTAAGAGTATGTTTAGTATTTAACAGACACTCTAATTTGCACTGTAACTCCGGGCGATGTCGTGACTGACATTGCCCGGAGTGTTTTTTATGAATTGAGAATTTATTTATATTGCATGGAAAGTTATGGGGAGATTTGTTTTGTTATTGTCGGGATATTTGCGACCTTTGCACCAATGTTCCGCACGTGAGGCGGGACATCCATGAAAACTATACACAATAATCATCACATCCTTAAATTCAAATCATTACACAATGGTTACTGCTATCGTAATCTTCTTTATCCTCGGATATCTGTGCATCGCTCTTGAGAGCGTGCTGAAAATCAACAAGGCTGTGTCTGCACTTCTCATGTGTGTGGTGTGCTGGACTCTTTATGCCTGTGGTGGCGCGCCCGACGGCACTGACACATCTTCGCGTCTGCTCCATCATCTTGGCGAGACTTGTGAGATACTGTTCTTCCTTATGGGTGCTATGACCATTGTGGAGATTGTAGATGCCAACGGAGGCTTCTATTTCGTTCATGACGTTCTTGCCACCAAAAGCAAGCGTGCCCTGCTGTGGCGCATCACATTCATGACATTCATATTGTCAGCCATACTTGACAACCTCACTACGAGCATTGTGATGGTGATGGTGCTCCGCAAGCTTGTGGCCGACACCAAGGACCGCATGCTCTTCGGGGGAATGATCATCATCGCGGCCAATGCCGGCGGCGCGTTCTCGCCCATAGGCGATGTCACCACCATTATGCTTTGGATCAAGGGTATGATATCGACCGGAGGTGTGCTGAGTCAGCTGATAGTTCCGTCGCTTGTGGCTGTGATAGTGTCGGCACTCTGCACATGTCTGTATCTCAAGGGTGACCTTCAGGCTCCGCAGCGTGACGAGGCCCCGGGACAGGCAAATAATCCTGACCGCATGCTCATACTGTGTGTGGGTGTGGGCGGACTGATATTCGTGCCCATATTCCGCATGCTCACAGGACTTGCTCCTTTCATGGGGATACTTCTCGCGCTCGGCGTGCTGTGGTTTGTGAGCGAATGCCGCTGCAACCGTCATGCGCTTTTCTGCGAGACCTCCCATCTGAAGGTGACCACACTGCTTTCGCGAATCGATATGGCCACCATACTTTTCTTCCTCGGCATACTGCTCGCTGTGGCGACGCTTCAGGAGACCGGCGTGCTCTCCGCATTCGGGCAGTGGCTCAATGAGGCATCGGACGGAAACCACTATCTCGTTACAGGTATAATCGGCGTGGTGTCGAGTGTCGTGGACAATGTGCCTCTCGTGGCCGGCTGCATGGACATGTATCCCATCGCAGCGTCGGGCGATTTCGGTGTCGACGGTCTGTTCTGGCAGCTTCTTGCCTACTGCGCCGGCGTTGGAGGCTCGATGCTCATTATCGGTTCGGCCGCCGGAGTTGTGGTGATGGGCCTGGAGAAGATCAGCTTCGGATGGTATCTGCGCCGCTTCACATGGATAGCTTTCATCGGTTATTTATCCGGTATCGGGGTGTATGCCATAGAGCACATGCTGTTCCTTTGAGGATATTTGTATAGAAAGATATGATGAGTCTCTTACGTTTGTTTTGCCTCCTGTGTCTTGTCATGCCGGTTATGTCGGGTTGTGACGTGATAGAGTCGGCGTCGCCTGAGGTGTTCGGCGATGGTGAGGATACAGACGGTGATGAACTGTTTGAGACAACAGATCTTTCGCTCTTTGAGCTTCGTCACCGTGTGAAAAGCGTGCATACGACGGTGTACTACAATGTGGTGCCCGGAGGTGATTCCGTGGCAGTGGATACGGCGTCTCAGAATGTCGTGAGGACCGTGGTGTACTTCGACTCGCTCGGCAATTATGTCCCCCGGCGTGACGAGAGGATTAAGCGTGACGAATACGGGCGCATAGTGCGCTGGGAGGACCGCCGTCCCAATCTGCGGCGCGTGCACGGAGGTTTCCTCAAGGACACATTAACCTATCGTCACATAAGCCCCAATGTGGTGCAGTCAGCAGGAATGGGCGACTATGCCATAACCGTGTATGACGACAACCGGCGTGTGGTGGGACAGTACACCGATCCTATAGCAGCCGGAGAACAGTCGGCCGTGTTCAATCTCTACCGTTCAGAGGATGAGAGAGGTAACTGGACAGAGCGTCTGAGCGTGTGGACCACGCAGGCTCCCGGCTCGCGTCCGCATGTGTCCTATACACTCACCAGAAGAGATATAAAATACCATAATAGAAAGCCCTGATATATAGGAGGAAATACAAATAAGGGGTGCCGAATCCAGATTCGACGCCCCTTCTTGATTATTGCTTAAACATTGATGTATGCCTTTGCGCCATCGCGGCGTGGGACATTGGATTTATTCAGCCATTAGCTCATCAACCTTGGCGGCGAGCTCTTCGCCGCGTAGATTCTCTGCCACGAGCCTGCCTTCGCTGTCGACTATATACATGGTAGGCACGGACGATACATGATAGGCATCGACAATAGTATGGTCAGTGTCGCGGAGATTGATCCATTTCAGGTCCTCCTCTTTTACTGCCTGACGCCATGCGGAGTCGTCCTGGTCAATGGATATGCTCAGCACATCGAATCCGTTGTTCATGTGTTTTTCATAGATGCTCTTTACATTTGGAAGCTCGCGGCGGCATGGTCCGCACCAGCTTGCCCAAAAATCGAGCAGGATATATTTCTTTCCGTTGCATGCCGAGGCGAGAGTCACTTCGCTGCCGTTGATGTCGGTCTGTGAGAAGTCAGCCATTTTATCGCCCGGACGTCCTACAGGATACAGTTCCTGAGCCACGAGACGTCCGGCATAGGTGTTTTTCACATCTTCGGGAAATGATTCATACATCTCTCGCAGCTTTGGGGAGAGGTAGGAGACATGGGATATCATGAGGATAGGTCCCCAGAAAGAGTTCTTATTTTCCTCCACGCCTGCATGGAACAATGAGTCGAAGGCTGTGAAGCAGTACTTCTCGGTCGATGACATTTTCTTGAACCCATCGGTGGATTGTATGGAATCAATGGCGGTCTGGTTACGGTCAGCCATAGCTTTGTGCAACTGCTTTATCAGTGTTGCATAGGTGCTCTGATTGGATGTCATTATAGAGTCGATGCGATAGCGCGGAGCCATCTTCACGATGTACTCATCAGTGAGTGGTGAGCCTGCCACTGTCACGTCATTGAAGTTATATAGTATTCTGCCGTCACTGCTCTCAGAGGCTGAAACGTTGCCGCTCATATCTATGTCGGCATTCTCAAGGATGAATCGTTTGCTGCCGTAATGGTCCTTGACTGTAAGGATGCTTGCGATAGGCTCGTCAGTTGTGCCGGTGAATTCAAATTTTCCGTCGATTACCGTGGTTTCAGCCAAAGGAGCTTCCGATGTGTGGGCAAGCGGAATAATGAGGACTACGGTGCTGTCAGGCAGACCCTCGATTTCACCCCTGATGGTGTATACGTCGCTCTTTCCTCCTGAGCAGGATGCAAAAAGCATAGAGCAGAGGAGCGATGTTGTAAATACATGTCTCATATTTCTGTGGATTCGTTACTGTTATTTTGAATTTTGTGTGAGAACTCCGTTGCCTGGGCGGTTGATGGCATTGGCAGGGAACACCATGGTCCAAAGATGTGATGTCGGTGACAGGGTATAGGTCTGCCCATCGAACTCTTTGGTGAGGGAGCGTGCATAGGTGCCTTCGGCATTGTACCGTTTCATGTCGATGAATGGGATTATCGAATTGATCATCTCATTGTCCTTGGTGCGTCGTATAAGATCTATAGCTTCAGCCTGTGTTGAAGCTATAGACGGGCGGTAATAGTCGGGGTGTATACGTGACTTGCGTACCTTGTCGAGCGTGGCAAGTGCATCGCTGACTGTGGAGCCTCCGGCCTGGCGAGCCTGGCATTCCGCCTTTATGAGATATACTTCGGGAGTGGCGATGCCTGAGAGGTTATAATATCCGGTGAGCATACCCTGGTAATAGGTGTCGGTGGATGAGGTGTATTTCTTCCAACGCACAAGGGATCTCATGTCGCCCTGTTCAAACAGTGATGCGCGTTCCTCGGATATGTTTATGTCATTGCAGGGGTAGTTGGGGTTGCCTTCTCCGGAACAGAACCATAGATTCTCCACGCATGTGTGGGCCATTGGGGATGATATCTTAGTATAGTCCTCCGGATTGTCGATGCGGGTCTTGTACTGGTTGTAGTAGTCGAGCCAGTCGAAGAGGTCGTCCTTGCGCTTAAGAGCTGCATTGGCGTGGATAAGCGCGGCGTCATAGTCACGCATGGATAGATATACCCTGGCGAGTCCACCCTCTACAGCGGCGCGGTTGGGATGCACGGCAGTCATGGATGTTTCCGGGATGCCAAGTTCGATAGCCTTGTTGAAGTCGGATATCATCTGGTCATACACCTCTTTTACAGATCCCTGATGCCATGGAGTGCCGAGCTCTCCGCTATATATCAAGGGGATTCCTGGAGTTGAGGCGGCTTTCTGCGGATCGTAGGCGTCGGCATAGAAGTTGACAATGTAATAGAGCACGAATGCCCTGATGGCATAGGCATACGACATTACCTCAGCTCTTTCGGCTTCGGTGCATTCCGTGGCTTCCGGCACCTTTTCTATGAGAGTATTGACGATACCGATTATACCATAACCGTTGTTGAACATGTCTTCGGACGAGGCATTCAGTTCGCATCGGTTGCGGGATTCTTTCCACATGTAGTTGGCTGTGCGCAGATCATCGACATTACGGCAGCTGTTTGCTTCCACGAACTTATCGTTGATCAGATACAGTGCTTGCTGGGATGGTAGATAGTTGACATTGTACTCGTTACGAAGGAGTGCCTCGTAGTCGGCAAGGGTCTTGGGTATACGTATCCCTTTGGGCATTACGTCGATGTAGTTGTCGCAACCTGACAGCACAGATGCGAGAACCAGTAGCGCGGTCAATATATATTTTTTCATGATTTTCATTATTATCTTGGGTTGTCAGGTCAGAAATTTAGGTTCAGTGATACCATGTAGGTAGGTCTCTCATATCCTCCGAGAGTGAATTTAGCAGCCTTTGTCTTGGCAAATGTAGCGATGTTTTCCACTCCGAGCATTATGCGAGCATCTTTGGCGTAGAATCCGGAGCATAATTGGCGGGGGAGTCTATAGGAGAGGGAGATGTTGCGCAGACGCAGATTAGATGCGTCCTTTATTACTGCTGACGAGCGGTTGTACAGGTCCATGTTGCAGTATAGATCAGGATTCTCTGATGCCACATAGCGTGGCACATCGGTGAAAGCTTCGTCGCCGGGCTTTTTCCACCGGTCGGAGTAGTTGAACTGGGTGCAGCGTATCTTATGCCCTCCCTCAAACAGCATCAGTGCTGAAAGGGTGAGGTCGCGCCAACGCAGGTTGGTGGATAGGGAGCCACTGTAGGTGGGTGTATAGCTGCCGAGATATACGATATCGTCGATGGATGTAGGGGTGTTCTTTGTGCATATGTTGCCGGCGGCGTCATAGACCTGCGGAAGCCCTTCTGCTGAGAGTCCTGCCCATTGGTAGCCGTACATGGCTGTGAACGGAAGTCCTGTGCGCGGGAAATCCTCGGGATAATCGAGCTGAAGTACGTACATGGGGGCTTTGACCTCTACTGTGCCTACCTCGGAGTGGTTGTATCCGATGACTCCCTGCATGGACCATGACCATTCGTTGCCTTGTATGATATTGCCGCTTATGTTCATTTCAAAACCGCGGTTGGTCATCTCACCGTTGTTGATAACATTGGTTGTGAAGCCTTGTCCCTCTACCGAGATGCCGTTGGCTGATGACAGAAGGTCGGAGCCTTTTTTATTGTAGTATTCTACGGATCCGTTCAGACGGTTGGAGAACAATGCGAAATCAATTCCGATATTTGTGGTAGTTGTCTTTTCCCATCGCAATTTAGGATTGGGGCGGGCACTAATGGTGCCTTGTGTGCCTCCGACTCCCGGATGGGTGTTGGTCCCGTAGGAGGCTACTGTGTAAGGCCACTGGTTCTTGGCGATGTTGCCGCCGATGCCGTGGGAAAGGCGCAGCTTAAGCATATTTAGGGATATTCAGTTAATGGCTAACTGATTATTTGCCAATATCATAGATATTTCGTAACTTTACAAAGAACCCCC
>ERZ808037.1507-NODE-1507-length-14731-cov-3.845093_pt1 | contig 14731 bp, 14 predicted proteins | sample MGYA00380190_ERZ808037 | MGnify/ENA primary metagenome ERZ808037 (study PRJEB31490, sample SAMN06133399) | mouse gut metagenome | isolation source: J9 | host: mice | place: China: Chengdu | collected 2015-05 ... | reverse complement strand
GGCTGGTCTTGCCGCTACCGCCGTGGCCCAGCAGTACTACATTACGAATCTTGTCAGTTGTGTAAACTTTCATTTGACTTTCCTCCAATTTTTATGTAATTTGGGTAATTTGGCATGACAATGACAAACGATTCAATTCCCATAAGACTATTTTACTAGACAAATTCATTTTTTACAAGAGAATATTGTTAATTGCTTTTATTTTTATAAGATTTGTGCAACATGTGCGATTTACAGCCAGTCTGCGGTCGATTTGCGGGCCGCGGGAATTGCCTATTGATTTTCGCGCTTTCTAGTGTTATGGTGAAATGGTAAAATATTCTGGGAAGAAACGAGGATATGCTATGTCGAATCTGACATGTGGCTTTATTGGATTGGGGCTGATCGGCGGGTCCATTGCCAGGGCTTTGAAGAAATCTGTTCCGGATGTGAGGATCGTGGCTTATGACGTGAATCGGGAAACGCTTCTGCTGGCTAAGAAAGAGGGCGTGGCGGATGCGACGGCTTCTGCCATCGATGAAAGCTTTTCCGACTGTGATTATCTGTTCCTCTGCGCCCCTGTCCAGAGGAACGACGACAATCTGGCTGCCGTGAAGAAGGTCATGAAGACGGATTGTCTGCTCACGGACGTGGGCAGCGTGAAGACTGCCATCCACGAAGCCGTGCGGGAGGCCGGGCTGGAAGGACGCTTCATCGGGGGGCATCCCATGGCCGGCAGCGAGCGCGTGGGCTTCGCCAATTCCAGGGCTTCTCTGCTGGAAAACGCTTATTATATCCTGACGCCCACCGACTGCGTGCCGGACGAAAAAGTGGAGCATTACCGGAACCTGGTGACCGGGATGGGAGCCATTCCGCTGATACTGGACTATGAGAAACATGACTACGTGACTGCCGCCATCAGCCATCTGCCCCATGTGATTGCCGCTTCTCTGGTGAACCTGGTGCGGGACAGCGACTCCGAGGACGGCATCATGAAGATGGTGGCGGCGGGAGGGTTCAAGGACATTACCAGGATTGCTTCCTCCTCTGCCATCATGTGGCAGCAGATCTGCCTGTCCAACACCGCCAATCTCTCCTCTCTGCTGTCAGACTACATAAAGGCGCTGACGGATTTCCGTGGGAAGCTGGACAGCCGGGATGAGGGCGCACTCTATGAGCACTTTGACCGGGCCCGCATCTACCGGGATTCTTTCATCAGCGCTTCCAGCGGCCCTATCAAGCGCTCCTTCCGCATCGCAGTGGACATCGACGACAAAGCCGGCGCATTGGCCCGCATCACGGCTTTGCTGGCAGGCAAAGGCCTGAGCATCAAGAACATCGGCATCGCCCACAACAGGGAATCGGACGACGGCGTGCTGAAAGTGGAGTTCTATGAGGAAGCTTCCATGACGGCGGCCGTGGAGCTCCTGACCGCAGAAGGGTACCGGGCGGAAGTACGGGCCTGAGACTGCTTAATTCGTCAGACATTTACCTATGTCGAAGTTATTTTTACTGACTATTCCCTAACCCGGACAAGCCGAAACCAAAAATTTTGCCAGAAAGCGCAAGACTTCGTTGTCAAGAGCCTAAACAAGGTGGAGGCTGCCTTCCTTCCTCTTCTGTATCTTCCGGTACAGCGCCGCAACGCAGATGCAGAACAGCATTCCAAAAGCACCGCCGCTGGTATCCAGCAGCACATCTGCGAAGCTGGCGTACCGCCCCGGCACGAAATATTGATGGAATTCGTCGCTGGCAGCTGACAGGAACACCCACGCCACCGTCAGCAGGTACAGCTTCCTCCCCCGCTTCATCCACTGGCTCCAGAGGGTATACACCAGGACTCCCATACAGGCATACTCGGAAAAATGGGCCAGCTTCCTGATAGGATGCTCAAAATACTCCGCCATGCCCGCCAGCATCGCCTCGTCCCAGGGGCGGCCGGACAGGGAGTTGAGTATCCCCACGAACCGTTCGGACACATATTGGCTCAAAGAGCCGGACTCCTCGGCATCCTGGGCCGAAAACCGAAATATGATGCTGTACAGCCCCAGCAGAAGGATGGCTGCCGCAGACGACACCAGCCATCTGCGCAGCTGCCCCTCTTTTCTCTTACTGTCCATTGACCGTCTGGTATACCTCTATCCTGGCGGAATCCATCTCCGGCATGCCGATAAAGATAGCGCCGTAGTTGTAGCTGCCACCTCTCAGTTCGATCCTGACAATCTGTAGAAACGCGTGTATCACTTCTTTGGTCCAGATTGTCAGATAAGCCTCATATACTTCGCCAATCTGCAGCGGCTCCGAGCATTCAAAGCCGACACCGGTCTTGGATACATCCGAAATCTCGATGGTCACTTCATTGCCGCTATTTCCGTCCAGCCTCTTGATCACAAGCCTGGATTCCAGATCTGTTCTTTTTGTCTTTCTTCTCTCCTGCTCCATTGTACGCATCTCCTTTATCCGGTAAAATTCGCTTTCACCTAGTAGTCTTAAGTATATCATTTTTCAGCCTATATCACAAGACAAAATTCAATCCTCTTGGCATGTTGGCATATTCCCATTGTACTACAATCTCGTTTACAGCTCCATTTCCATTTTTCCCATGCTTTATCTGTCTGTTCCGGGCAAAAACGGCTCAGTCCGCTCCTTCATCCTCCCATAATGTGCCCGGCATTCCTCCCAATGGGCGTCCACCAGCTGACGCTCCGTTTTCCGGATTTCCCCGTAGTGCCGCAGATACAGCCACAGCATAATCGCAAAATAGGGGGAAAAGAAGCGCAGCAGCCTCACAAGATAGCGCGGACTGGTCCGAAAGGCGGCGGATTTTTCCTGGAGAAGAAGCAGCAGACGGAATACCGGCGACTTTTCCTTTTCTCTCTCTATTCTACAGAGCCTGGCCACTTCCTGATTGTGCAGGACCCTGGTAGGGCTATGGAAGTTGGATATGGAATTGGCGGAGATCCGGTAAAGGATGATCGGACGGTTCACGTAGCACACCCGGATATCCTTCTTTTCATCCAGTATCTTCTGGAAACAGGCTCTGTCATTCACTGTCCTGAACTGCAGAATGAAGTCCAGCACGCTGTCCGACAACAGGGATTTCCTATAGACCGCCGTGCCCATAATCGGAAAGCCGAGTCTTATGGCACGGTACAGCGTCTTTCCCCGAATGAAGCGCTGCAGTGCCACCTCCAGGTAAGTGCCGTATGATTTGACGATATCGCCTTCCCCTGTGAATTTCAGGAAAGCGGTGCATATCATATCATATTCTTCCAGCTGTGACGTGATATCAAACAGATTATAAGGGGCAATCAGGTCATCTCCGTTCACCGCCACGAACCGCTCTCCCTCCACATGCCGCAGCGCATCCACATAATTGACGCAGATTCCCGCGTTTTCTTCTCTGAAAAGCCTGTCCGTTTTGGCAAAGAGCTCCCGGTTCTCCTCCATCCATCGGTCGATGACCTGGCGGCTGTCGTCCGTGGAACCGTCATCTGTGACGATCAGCTGGAACTCCTGTCCCTGGCCGAATTTCTCAATCTGATATTTGATGCTTTCCAACATATATGGGACGACTTCTGCCTGATTATAACATGTGACTACAAAAGTGAACATTACCCTGCCTCCGGTTTGCCATATGGCAATTGATTTTTGTACGGAAATATACTATTATAGAAAGCAAGTACAGCTTCCCATAATCGATGGACAGATGCTTCCTCACTTCCATGCTCTGTCAAAGCTGCGCCGGGCTTGCAAACCCCCGAAAAAACACTCTAATATAGAAACGAGGATAAAAATTTGATATCAGTGATCATCCCTGTCTACAACGCGGAGCTTACCCTGGCCCGCTGCATAGATTCCGTGCTGGCCTCCGCCTACGGCGACTTTGAGATCATTCTGGTCAACGACGGCTCCATCGACAAAAGCCCTGAAATCTGCTCCGCATACGCCGGAAGGGATAGCCGAATCCGTTTTGTCACCCAGGAAAACCAGGGGGTATCCGCCGCCAGGAACCGGGGAATCCGTGAAGCCACAGGGGAATGGATTATTTTCCTGGATGCCGACGACTTTATTTCCGACGATTTTCTAAGCTTGGTCGCTCAGCCCGAATACCGGCATATGGATCTCATCCTGTTCCGGTTCGCAATTTATTCCTCCAATGCTTCCATGGTTTCCCACCATACGGATAGCCCAGAGGGAGTACCTGCCGAAGCGCACTGCTATCAGGGGGAGGAGATGCTCTCTCTCATCCGGCGGATTCTGGTGCCCAGGCCCCTGGACGACGGCTTCGCCCCGGACTTCCGCACCCCCTGTGCAAGGGCTTATAAAAAAAGCATCCTGGAGCAGTACGCCATCCGCTTCTCTCCGGATATCCGAATCGGCGAAGACCTTCTCTTCAATCTGGAATACCAGTTGAAGGCCGGATTCTGCGCGGTCATCCCCAGGACTGTGTACTTCTATGACGTCCACGGAGACTCCTCTTCCCATCATTTTAGCCTGAGGCTACATGAGAACCATACCCGCCTATTGCAGACTGTCCGGGATGTCCTGGACAAATCCGGCATGTTCGCCGCTCTGGAACAGGACTATTATTCCTATGCCCTGGAGAACCTGACCTATGTCCTGATCAGAGAGATTTTCAGCCCCCGGAGCCCGCGGAAGTACCGGGAAAGCCGTATGCTCTGCCAGGAAATGCGGCGAAACAGGATGTACATAGATGCGTTCGGATACAATCGGGAAACCGGCATTCTGCCCAGGAAGGTTCTGGTGCTTTTCTTTCGCCTGAAATGCTATCTGATTGTAAAATTCATTTCCGGAATCAGCTATGTCTACCTACAAAAAAGATGACCCCCACTGTGAACCTTATGCATCCCTGCTGCTCCACCTTGCATAAAAGTCGGAGCTTCATTTTCCGCGGACAAATATTTTTCGGTAGATTGGATATATTTTATCCTTCACCCAGCCGTTCACACAGTAGGCCCAGATGAGTTCCTTCACGGCTTCGCCTGCGCTGAAGTCCCCATATCGGCGCAACAGGCGCAGTGCGGCGCGGGCTTCTTTTTTCCGTCTGTATTTCAGCGAAATCCTGTAGCGTCTCCTGGCTTTCCAACAGGCGATCCGCTCTTTCGACTCCCTGTCCTCTATTTGGCAGATTTCCGCGATGTCGTCCACAAGGCTCTCGTAATCGCTGTACTTTTTCTCCTCCTGTTCCTGGGTGAGGGCCGTCCTGGAATGGCTGCCCGCCCGGATTGCCACTCCGTACAGCTCCTCCCGGATCGTAGGGCATTTATGATAGTACATAAAAGGCAGCAGCATCTGGAAATTCTGTCCTACGCCGTATTCCGGTATCCGCCTTTCTGGGAAGATTGCGAAAAAGGCTTCCGATTTCAGCATATAGCAGCCGCAGCATACAAAAGTCCTGGACTCCAGGATATCCCAGAACAGCTCTTCCCTGTCCAGGTCGCCCTGCTGCTCATCGGCTTCCTCCGCCCTCTCCCCTGTCTCGGCGTTGAAATACCAGGACAGGGAGCGGACGCATTTGTACTCCGGGTGGTCTTGCAGAAACTCCACACGTTTTTCCACAGACTCCCGGGCCAGCACGTCATCGCTGTCCGGCCAGATCAGGTATTCTCCTGTCACATAGGGCAGCCCCCTGTTGACCGCGGTGGAGGCGTTCCCATGCTCTGCGGCCACTATCCGGTATCCGTATCCCCTGGCGGCAAACTTCTCCCGATACTTTTGCGCCACAGCCAGGGTTCCGTCCCGGGAGCCGTCGTCCACCAGAATCATCTCTATGTGGGGATAGGTCTGCGCCAGCACCGAATCCAGCATTCCCGCCAGGTGCTGCTCTCCGTTATAGACCGGGGTGACAACGGAGACCTTCCCCCTGCAAAATTTATTTTCTTCCATCACCCTCTGCCCCTCCCGCACAATCCCTCTTCCGCCTCTCGCTCTTTCGGGCATAGGCGGCTGCCTTAAGCATCAGCAGCCCCGCGGCCTGTTTTCCTGACTCATGCATCCACCCGATTATGTCCGAAATACCGTCAATTATTCTTCACCTGCACGATTTTCCTGTTCTCTATCCTGTATACCACATCGCACTCATTGGCCAGGCTCATGTGGTGGGTCACCATGATCAGGGTCTTGTCCTCCTTGATCTGGCGTATGGAATCGATGACTGCCATCTCTGTCTCCATGTCCAGGGCAGCAGTGGCTTCGTCCATCACCAGAAGCTCGAAATCCTTGTACAGCGCCCTGGCCAGTGCAATCCTCTGGCGCTGGCCGCCGGAGATGGCAGTCCCGTTCTCCCCGATCAAAGTGTCCACGCCCTCCGGCATCCGCTTCACATCCTCCCAAATCTGGGCGCATTTCAGGCATTCCTCCACCTTTGCCTTGTCAATCTCCCTCTCGTCCTCAAAAAACGCCACATTATTCTGGATGGTCTCTCCGTTCAGATACACTGTCTGGGGGATGTAGCTCACCAGCTCGCCCATGCTGGCCCTGCAGGGACCCTCCGAGTCCCTCTGTTCCACAATATCGTAGTCATCAAAGAAGACATGGCCTCTCTGGGGCTTTAAAAGTCCCAGGATCAAATCCACAAAGGTGGTCTTGCCCGCGCCGGAGGCGCCGATGATGGCGATGGAGCAGCCCACCGGGATATCGATGGACGCGTCCTCGAATATTTTGACCTTGTCGTTGTAGCCGAAGGTCAGGTTCCTGACCGAGAGGCCTTTCCGGAAGGTCAGCCTTTTCTGACGGATGTGGCTGCTTCGCTCTTCCTCTTCCTTAATCTTCGCATAGTCCGCCATGCACCCTTTCACCGCCTCATAGGACTTCCTGGCGAACTCCACGTTGTTCATGCCGCTCAGGATTCCGTAGGCCATGGGGAGCATCCGCACCAGCGCCGTGATGTAGACCACCATGGGGGCCAGTATGGCGGCCAGGTTCGTCCCGAACACCAGAATCACCGCCAGCACCACGAACAGGGCAGCCATGATGGAATTCTGCAGAAGGACGCCGATGCTGCTGACTTTGTATTTATACTCCCCCTGCACCTGGGCGTACTCATTGCTGGCGTCCTTATATTTCCCCAGCACGAAAGCCGAGCGGTCGTCAATCTTCATTTCCTTGAAGGAGCCGTAGGCTATGGTGATCTGGGAATTCGCCTTGATGGAACAGGCCCTGCTCTTTTCACCGTATACAATCATCCTGGCACGGGTGCGGACGAACACGAACGCCATCAGCAGCAGCAACGCCACGCTGCTGGCCACCCCCACCCATTTGGACGCATAGACCAGCATCACCGCATAGCCCGCCATGGTGATGCTGTTCACCACGATGCCGATGCAGTCCACTATGATCTGGATGCAGCTGGTAGTGTCGTTCCGTACCATGTTCAGGGCCTGCATGGCTGTCTTCTGGTTGTGCTCCATCAGCTCCTCTTTTATCAGCAGCTCATAGATCTTCATGGACAGCTTCTGGGCGCCATCGTAGACGAAGCGGTTGGATACCTTGCTCTTGTACAGCTCGAAGAGACATTTCAGCAGCGAGAGGAGTACCATAAAAAGTGTGAACGCTATCAGTTTATCGGATACCTGATTCTCCTGAACCACCTTGTTGATGATATAAATGATGACCGAAAAGCTGAAGATGTCCACAATCGGGCTTATGAGGCCGAAAACCGCGTACAATTTCCAGGTTCTCTGCTCCTTTTTCTCCAGCGTTCCTGTCAGATATCTGAACATTTCAATCATGCTTTTCTCCCCCAGACTTTATTTCAACCAAATCATGCAGTCGTCTTTCTGTCCGCTTCACATGTTCCAGAATCATCTGGATGGTTTTTTGTGTCAGCTGTGCTATCTTCATCTTTTCACCACGCTCCTCCACAGTGTCCTAAACGACATCATGCCGACAAAAAGGAATCGGAATATTGGAAACGGCAATGCCCGGTACAGGCTCTGGAACCGCTTTCGTCCTTCGGCGGCTTCTGTGGGGCCTGTCAGCCTCGGCTGCAGCACGTCTTCCTCCCCGCAGGCGAACCAGCGCAGGTTCCCTTTCACCTGTTCCCAGATTTCCCGGGCTTCTTCGGTGTGGAGGATGACGACGGACGTTCCCATGCCGTCCTCCATATCCGGCCTGACCTTGTCGATTCCCCAGAAATCCCCGATGGTGAAATCGCTGTCCCTGTCCACAGTGCAGTATCTGCAGGCATGGCAGGAGGGGCGTATGATATAGTTGGCAAAATACATCCGACAGTACACGTCCCCGTACAGGGAATGCGTCCGTTCTCTGCCGTCAGCCACATAGGCGCAAACATGGCCATTGTCTTTATTCCGCTTATCTCTGAAATAAAATTGCGTCATCTTGCCGCCGGACTTTCGCTCCAGGTATCCCACATAGGAAGCCCATACCCCGGGGGAAGGCGCTCCGTAGCAGACCAGATCCGCCACGATCAGCTTCGGATAAGGCCGCTTCAGGTAAAGGCGCAGCCCCCGGGCCTGGCAGGGCGTCCCGCAGAACAGCACCCATCTGTCCTCTTTCAGATGCGCCTGTATGCTGCGGTAGGTTCCCACCGGATTGCTCTGGACGTACTTTGTCTTTTTCAGGGCTTCCAGCTCTTTTGGATTATGGGCTTCCCTGTGGACTAGTTCCATCTTTTCATTGAAGGCGGCCCCATAGACCACTCCCTGTCTCTGGAACACATATTCCGCCAGAACCGGGAACATTCCCCCGGAGGAGCTGGCTCCCCGGAGCGTCTCGTCTATCGCCTGTGCTCCGAAATAAAGGTTCTCCCCCTTGCCCGGCTCCGCCCTCTTTATGGGGCAGACCTGCAGACATTGTCCGCAGCTGACGCATTTCTCCTGGTCAACCTGGGGATACCGGAAGCCCTCCTCATCCATGACCATACGAATCGCCCCCACAGGGCAGATATCCGCGCAGGCGCTGCAGCCGCAGCAGTCCTCTTTCTTCTCATATAGATTCATTTCTCTCTCCCGCTTCGCCGTCTCCTCTGCTTAGCCGCTTCCCGGAATCATCTCGCAGTCTGCCAAAGACCATGGATTGCAAAATAAAAACGGCAATGCACAAATCGATATCCTGGTGCATAACCTTGCGAATCTGTCCGTACTGCTGCATCAGGACAGATTTCCCAGCAGGAACTCCCCTGACTCCCTGACAGCATCCGCTGTCTTCTGTCTCACCTTATCCCAGTCCACAGGCGCGTCAATGTCCTTTTTGTCGCCGTCCTGGCAAATCTTGTCTTCCAGCCCGTGGATCTGGAGCACATTCTGCAGCCTGGCGCTGAGGCTTCTGTGGGCAAAGGCCAGGAACTTCTTCTGATAGATGATGCTGAAAGCGACCGCATGGAAGGAATTCGTCACCACGTACTCCGCCTGGTGGATATATCCCAGGAATTCCGCGGGGCCCGCCGTGACATCCAGCTCAAAGCCCCTGTCCGCCCCCTGCTGCCCTGCACGCACCTCAATCACCGGCAGATTTTTCTCCAGGGACAGCTTTCTTGCGTATTCCGCCATCTTCTCATTGCCCTCTGTGACATATACCAGGATATATCCTTTCTTTTCCGGCGGTCTCTCCGCTTTCTGCCAGACTTCCCTCCCCAGGAAAAACACCGGATCCAGGACTGCCCTCACATCCCCCTTATAGAATTTCTTCACGTAGGGGATCGCCGTGGCCTCTCTGACGGACAGGGCGTCCACATGGCTGACCAGCCGGGCGAACTTTTCGTCATGGCGTTCCTTTATAGACGTTCCGCCGAAGCTTGCCGCGTAGGCGATGACCTTCTCTTTCCTTCTGCTGTGAAAAGCGCCGAAATAGGCTTTCCGCAGCCCGCAGGTGATGTCGGGATTCCAGATCTGGTCGCTCCCCACTATGTAATATCGGTAAGGGAGCCTCCACAGGCCACCCGCGGACAATATCTTCGGCTGTCCTTTTTCAATCAGATATTCCCGGCGGAACCGGTTCATGTTCGCCCGCTGCCTGGCAAACTGCTCCCTTACCCGCATATGCGCCCAGAAGCCGTTCCACATATTGAACAGTCCCCATACGCGGCCTTTCAGTCCCTGAATCGGGGCATAGGGAATCCACCAGTGTCGGCCTGTCATGTACGGCGGCTCATAGCGCACGATTTCCGCCCCTATCCCATTATCGCACAGAAAGCGCTTTAGCCCATATGCCTGGAGCATGGCGCCGTAATTGTTTGAACAGTGGAATGTAATGATTCCCACTTCCGCATTTCTTTCCTTCATATCACTGGCTCCTTCTGTTCGCTAAAAAAAGGACGATTCTATTCAAAATGACATACACCGGATCGCAGGCAAAGCAGCAGGTGAACAGCACCCGGTCGCTGAAGCAGATTCGCCGGAACATGGGATGCTGTCTCTCCGCCGCAGCGATTCTTCTCAGTTCCCAAAGGGAACTGTGCTCCCGGAGAGGGCTGTGTTCCCCCAGCGTCCGCCTCGCTTCCAGGGCATTTCCCGGTCTCTGGCCTTTCTCTGCTTCCACGATTTTCTTGGCCCTCTGGTCTCTCCCTGCTTCTTCGGGGCTCCCGGTTCCCTGGGCTTTCTTTGCTTTCCCGGTTCCTTGGGTTTCGTTTATTTTCTCTTCGCTTCCGGCTTTTACGGTTTTCAGGACTCCCTTTACTTTCTTTTCACTTCCAGATTTTTCTGCGTCTCCGCTTTTCTGCGCGGCATAGTTCCGCTTAATCTGGTCTACCACCAGAATCTCCCACCGCATGGCATAATCCGCATGTCCGCTTTCGTATTCGCCGTCCCGGATTCTCCTTGCGCTCTCAAAATACCGCATTCCCCTTGCCGTCCCGGCGGAATTGGTCACGCTCTGCCCATGCACCCTATAATAGTACCATTCCTCCAGGCAGTAGACGCTCCTCACTCCTCTTTTGACCAGCTGGTACAGGAAAAAGGTATCCTCCCCATTGGTCAGCTCCCTGTCGAACCGCAGATTCCCTATGGCCTCCCTCAGAATCAGCTTGCCGCCGATACCCGAGAAGGTGTCCGTATATTTTACATGGAGCCACTCTTCGGTTCCTGCTTCGTCCGCCGTCAGCCATCTCGCCTTGGCACCATTGTCCGAATTCTCTCCCCGCTCTGCTTTCCGGGCATCCTCCGACAGTTCCTCTCCCGGGCTCGTCTTCCCGGCATCTTCCGACAATTTCACTCCCGGGCTCGTCTTCACGGCATCCTCCGACAATTTTTCTTCCCGCGTCTCTCCAGCCGCTTCCGTCCTCTCCAATCCAGACGTTTCCGCCAGAACCGTCTCCATCCGGCAGCTGTCTGTCTTCCGATACCCGCAGAAGGCCAACTGGGCATGTTTTTCCTCTGCCCGCCCGAGTAGCTCCTCCAGCAGAAGCGGGTGAACGGCATCGTCGCTGTCCAGGAAAAAGACATATTCCCCTGTGGCAATATCGATTCCGTGATTCCTGGCCGCGGACACGCCCCTGTTCTCCTGTCGGCACAGACGGATTCTGGCATCCGTCTCCATCAGCTCCGCGCACACATGGATTCCCTTATCCGTGGAGCCGTCATCCACCACGATAATCTCCAGATTCCGATAGGTCTGGTCTGCCACGGAGCGGATGCACTGGCCGATATAGTTTTCCGAATTATACATGGGAATGATGACGGATACTTTTTTCATCTATGCTCTACCTTTTGCCGCAAATCTGTATTTTCCCACGGCGGGAATAAAAAATCTTGGTGCATTTTTATATAATATATGTTACAATTCTCGCTGGCGCTTAATCTATACTGCACGCCGGTTGAATTTGCAGTGCAACCCGACTGTAGAACGCCAGCCAGACTGCATAACACTGACTGGTTCAAGCGGTTGATTACATTAGGCAGTTAACCGTGAACAAATCGGTAAACCTTACTACACTTACAACAGATTGGAAACCTCATAATGAAAAAATGGAAACTCCTTTTCGCCCTGTCCTTATTCCTCATCGTCCTTCTGGCTACAGGAATCTTTTTCTGCTTTCGAACACAGCATTCTTTCGACTACAAATCTGCCATCTATTCGGAATCTGTCCTGGAACTGGACAATCCCTATATTGGCTGGTACCAGCCCTATAATTATTACCTCACCGATGAATCCACTTACGACACCTCGCTGATTTCAGAACAGGAATACGGTCCGGGACTTGTTATGCTGGAGTTCAATCTGCAGCATTTCTCGGATGCCCCTGTCAGCGACGCCGGGCTTGAGCAGCTGGAGGATATCCTGGACGCCTGGCATTCCACGGGAAGACAGCTGATAGTCCGTTTTCTCTATGACTGGGACGGAAACGCCCTGGAACAGGAACCGGCAAACCTTTCCCTGATTCTGGAGCATATGTCGCAGACGGCAGAAGCCGTCAACCGGCATTCCGACTGCATCCATATCCTACAGGGCATTTTCGTAGGCTCCTGGGGCGAAATGCACAGCTCCAATTATATGGAGGAGGACAACATGCTCACTCTCATCCGTCATCTGGCAGCCGTCACGGATCCTGACATTTTCCTGGCTGTGCGCACGCCCGAACAGTGGCGCACCATTGTGCAGTCCGCCCGTCCCCTGTCCGCGGAGGAAGCCTTCAACGGCTCCCTGGCAGCAAGGCTCAGTCTCTTCAACGACGGGATGATGGGCTCCGAGACGGACCTTGGCACTTACGCAGATTCCTCCCTCTCTTTACCTCAGTCGGATTTTGAGAAACGCTTCCGTCAGGAAGAGCTCCTCTTCCAGGAGGAACTGTGCTTCTATGTGCCCAATGGCGGAGAAGCAGTCATCGACAATCCCTACAATGATTTCTCCTCCGCTGTACAGGATCTGGCCCGCACCCATGTCTCTTACCTCAACAATGCCTACGATGAAGCCGTCCTTACCAAATGGAAGGAAGCCGTCTGCCGGGACGCAAGTCCCTTCGCCGGAATGAACGGCTATGACTATATCTCCCGGCATCTGGGCTACCGCTATGTCCTTCGCTCCTCGGACATCACATTCCCCCAGCCCCAAACCGAGACAGCGTCCCTTTCCCTGACTCTGGAAAATGTGGGATTTTCAGGCAGCTATCGGAGCTTTGACATATCCTTGACCTTCTATTCCACAGAAAAGCGGAAAAAATACGTCGTTCCGATTCAGACCGACACCCGCTTCTGGAATCCGGGATCGGACATCCCCCTTGAAGCATCCTTTGAGATGCAGCAGCTTGGCACGGGAACCTATGAAATCTTCCTGCATATCAGCGATCCCGTCTCAGGCTTCCCCGTCCTTCTGGCCAACGAAGGAGCAGACGCTGAGAAAGGCTGTCATGTAGGCACCTTAACTATTCAAAATATGTCCCAGTGGGACCTTCTCTTCGGCGCCCTGGTTGGCAAACCGTAGAATCCTGCCATCCGATTTCCGTCTCAGCTGCAGATAGATACTGCTGCCCGCCCCGTATTCGCTGCGAGGAAGGGCTGCCGTCAGCAGTGTCTTCTGACCGCTCTTCCAGTTCCGGGCATCTGTGTCCAGACGTTTATAACCGGGCACGCCTGTCTCCCCCTCTGTCACCAGAAAGCATTCCGTCTCCTGGCACAGATTCCCGAAGCCGTTGTTTTCAACCACAATCTGCAGTTCATGGTTCCTCTCCGTCACATCTGAAACGGTAAAGCGATAACCGAGATGGCGGCCTATATACTCATAACCGCTAAGCCCCTGCCAGCAGCCAGACTCCTCCACCCTCTCGCCCCTCCAGTAATCCAGCTGATCCGGATGATAGATGCTGTTCAGATAGCAGACATGCATCTCCTCCAGATCTTCCGCCGCCTGCCTGTATCCCTTCAACGGCTCACAGGAAAGGATTTCGCCGCCATTGGGGACAGCATCCATGAACTGTCTCTGCCATTCCAGCTCTTCCGCCCGGCTCCAGCTGCCTGTCTCCCCCGCTTCCGCTCTGCTGACAGTCCCGTATGTCCCCAGATCCGTTTCAGAGCCAAAGATTCCGTCATTGAACAGCGCCAGCCGCTCCTCCAACTCCCTGCCCATCTTCGGATTCCCTGTAACCCTGCGCCACTGGGCAGGTGTGCGCACCGCCAGGAAACATCTCCCTTCCGTGATTCGATACAAAACAGCGATCAATTCCCGCAGAGAGCCATCGTCCAGAAATTTCGAGCCATGCATCTCCCCCCAGTTTCCCACAAAGACACCCTGCATCACCAGGATATCCTCCAGATATGGGCGGACAGCTCCGCCAATCTGTTCCATATGCCTTTTCACCATGTTCAGGGTCAGCGGCTCCCTCTCCATGCCTTTGCCCTCGGTGTCATAGACGAACCGCAGCAGCAGCTGTTTTTGATTCCTATGGAAAAAATCCATGATCCGCCCTATATGGTCCAACGCCTCCTCCGAAAGGGGCGAGACGCGAAAGGCTCCGATATCAATCAGCGCCAGGGCAAGCTGCTCCTGTCTGCAGCTCTCGTCCAGCCAGGCTTCCTCTTCCACCGGCCTTCCGTCCCCCGGAGGCTGCGCCTTGAATGTATAGACATGGTACCAGCCGCAACCGGGATTAGAGAGCACTTCACTGCTCTCCTGAAGCTCTGCCTTCTGAAATTCTGTTCGTTTCTCCGTTTTCTTTATACCGCTTTTATGGGCATCCGAATTCGGTGCTCCTTTCCTAAATCTTGTCAGCACTCTTATATCCCACCTCCACATCCATTTTCAGGAATTTCACCTGGAATATAATGATGATTGTACTGTA